>Ga0157375_10006165_pt1 | contig 10447 bp, 11 predicted proteins | sample M35metaG_FD_115311 | JGI IMG/M metagenome (GOLD analysis project Ga0157375, IMG submission 115311) | Miscanthus rhizosphere microbial communities from Kellogg Biological Station, Michigan, USA - M3-5 metaG | ecosystem: Host-associated > Plants > Roots > Rhizosphere > Soil | place: USA: Michigan... | reverse complement strand
CTGCGCCAGCGTCGGCGCCGTGCTCGCGCGGCTGCACCTGTCGGCGCGCGACTTCGCTCCGGCGCAGCCGAACCTGCGCGGCCTGGCCTGGTGGAACGAGACCGTGCCGGTGGTCGTGCCGCACCTCGACGCCGGTCAGGCCGAGCTCATGAACGACGAGCTGGCCTACCAGCGTCACCTCGCCGCGTCGTCGGCGTACGCGACCCTGCCGCGCGCCGCGATCCACGGCGACCTCTTCCGCGACAACGTGATGTTCGTCGAGAAGAGCCTCGCCGGCGTCTTCGACTTCTACTTCGCCGGCGTCGACACGCTGCTGTTCGACATCGCCGTCGCCCTCAACGACTGGTGCGTCGACCTCGCCTCGGGCCGCCTCGACGAGGACCGTGCCCATGCCTTCATCGCCGCCTACGAGAAGGTGCGGCCGCTCGAGACCGCCGAGGTGAGGCTGCTGCCGGCGCTGATGCGCGCGGCGGCGTTCCGCTTCTGGCTCTCGCGCGCCTGGGACCAGCACCTGCCGCGCGACGCCGTGGTGCTGAAGGCGCACGACCCCGAGCACTTCGAGCGCGTCCTCGTCGAGCGGCGCGAAACGCCGTGGCATCCGGCCGGGTCGGCGCGGGCCGCGTCATGAAGCTGCAGCTCGTCGCGCCGCGCCAGGGCGCGGTCTGGGTCAGGAAGGCGTTCCAGGTCTTCGCGCGCCAGCCGCTCGGCTTCGCCTCGCTGTTCGCGGCGTGCCTGTTCGTCTTCCTGCTGCTCGGCCTCGTTCCCTTCGTCGGCACGATCGCGCTGCTCGTGCTGCCGCCGGCGGGATCGCTGCTGTTCATGATCGCGAGCCGGCGCGTCGGCGAAGGCCAGGCGGCGATGCCCGGCGCGATCGTCGAGCTCGTCAGCGCGGGGAAAAGCCGCCTGCTCTCCCTGCTCAAGCTCGGACTCGCCTACGCCGGCGCGACGTTCCTCGTCTTCTGGCTCGCCGGCGTCCTCGACGGCGGCGCCCTCGAGGCGTTCCTGCAGTCGCTCGCCGACGCGAAGACGACGCCGCAATCGGCGGCCGCGCGCGTCGCTGACCCGCGCCTGCAGCTCGGCCTCGTCCTGCGCCTGCTCTTCGCCGGCGCGCTGTCGATTCCGTTCTGGCACGCGCCGGCGCTTGTCCACTGGGGCGGCCAGGGCTGGGCCAAGTCGCTCTTCTTCAGCAGCGTCGCGCTCTGGCGCAACAAGGGCGCGTTCGCGTTCTACGGCCTGGTCTGGATGGCGCTCTGGATGGTGCTGCTGGCGATCGTCAGCATCGGCGTCGGCGTGTTCGGGCCGCAGCGCTTCACCCTCGTCGCGACACCCCTGACGCTGATCTTCTCGACCGTTTTCTACGCCAGTCTGTGGTTCACGTTCGCCGACTGCTTCTCGCCCGCCGACGCCGCCAGCGCTCCTCCGGGCGACAACGTCGGTCCCACCGATTCCCTCACGAAAGGCCCGTCATGAAGAAAGCCGCCATCGTCACCGGCGCCGGCAGCGGCATCGGCCGCGCCTCGGCCCTCGCCCTGCTCAAGGCGGGCTTCCACGTCGCCCTCGCCGGCCGCCGCGCCGACGCGCTCGAGGCGACCCGCAGCGCCGCCGGCGACGGCGCCGACCGCGTCCTCGTCGTGCCGACCGACGCCACCGACCCGGCCGCGGTCAAGGCGCTCTTCGCCACCGTCAAGGAGAAGTTCGGTCGCCTCGACGTCCTCTTCAACAACGCCGGCACGGGCGCGCCGCCGGTGCCGCTCGACGAGCTCACCGTCGAGCAGTGGCGCACCGTCGTCGACATCAACCTGACCGGCGTCTTCCTGTGCACGCAGCAGGCGTTCGCGCTGATGAAATCACAGTCGCCGCGCGGCGGCCGGATCATCAACAACGGCTCGATCTCGGCGCACGCGCCGCGCCCGTTCAGCTCGCCCTACACGGCGACCAAGCACGCGATCACGGGCCTGACCAAGGCGACCTCGCTCGACGGCCGTGCCCACGACATCGCCTGCAGCCAAATCGACATCGGCAACGCCGCGACCGAGATGACCGAGCGCATGAAGAAGGGCGTGCCGCAGGCCGACGGCTCGATGGCGGTCGAGCCGACGATGAACGTCCAGCACGTCGCCGACGCCGTCGTCCACATGGCGAGCCTGCCGCTCGACGCCAACATCCAGTTCATGACGATCATGGCGACCAAGATGCCCTTCGTCGGCCGTGGCTGAGCGGCCCGGCGTGACGGATTGCCGTCGCCGCGCCGACACGACCGGATGCACTCTCGCCGCCGCGGCGCGGCCCTTGGGAGACAATCTTTCGCATGGCCTCGAACCCCGTCCGGATTGAGCGCGCCGTTCTCGTCGCTCCCTTGCTCGCCCTGGCCGTGCTGGCCGCGACGGGCTGCGCCGTCGTCAGCGTCGCCGGCGCGGCGGTGAACGTGGTCGGCGCGGCGGCCGGCGCCGCCGTCTCGGTCGGCGGCGCGGTCGTCGGCAGCACCGTCAAGGTGGCGGGCAAGATGGTCGAGAAGACCGTCGACGTCGCGGTTCCGGGCGCCGCCGCGAAATGACCGCGGCCCCGATCACGACCCCAATCCACTTCATCGGCGGCGAGAAAGGCGGCGTCGGCAAGTCGTTGATGGCGCGGGTCCTCGCCCAGTACCTGATCGACAGGCAGCTTCCCTTCCTCGGCTTCGACACCGACCGGTCGCACGGCGCCCTGATGCGCTTCTATCCGGCGTTCGCCTCCTCGGTGGCGGTCGACAGGATCGAGTCGCTCGACGCCATCGTCGAGGCCGCGGTCGACCAGCCCGGCCGCCGCATCCTCGTCGATCTCGCCGCGCAGACGCACGATCCGCTCGCGACGTGGATGGAGGACGCCGGCGTCATCGGCCTCGCCGACGAACTCGGCATGAAGCTCTTCTACTGGCACGTCATGGATACGGGCAAGGACTCGGTCGACCTGCTGCGCCGCCTCCTCGATCGCTTCGGCACCGGCCTGGCCTACGTGCTCGTCCGCAACCAGGTTCGCGGCGCCGACTTCAGCGGCCTCGAGCAGTCGGGCGAGCAGGCGCGCGCGATCGGCATGGGCTCGCACGTCGTCTCGGTGAAGAAGCTCAACGAGCACGTCATCCAGAAGATCGACGCCGCGAGCAGCAGCTTCTGGCAGGCCAAGGCGTCCGACAAGGACTCGACCGGCCTCGGCCTGATGGATCGCCAGCGCGTCAAGATGTGGCTGCGCGACGTCTACCGCGAGATCGACGACGTCGGCGTCTAGGGCAAGAGGCGCGATGCGGCGAAGACGCTTCGTGCAGGGCGCCGCCGCCGCAATCGGCGCGCCCTGGCTCGGCTCGCGGTCGCGTGCCGCCGACCTGCCGCGCTTCGCCCTCGGCATCGCCTCGGGCCAGCCGCGCGCCGACGGCGTCGTGCTCTGGACCCGGCTGACCGGCGGCGATCTGGCGCCGAAGGAAACGGTGCGCTGGGAGCTCGCCGCCGACGAGGCCTTCGCTCGCGTCGTCGCGCGCGGCGAAGAGACGGCCGAAGCCGACTGGGCCTACAGCGTCCACGCCGAGCCGGCCGGCCTCGACGCCGATCGCTGGTACTGGTATCGCTTCAGCGCGCTCGGCGAGCGCAGCGCCGTCGGCCGCACCCGCACGGCGCCGCGCGCCGACGCCGCCGCGGCGACGCTTCGCTTCGCCATCGCCAGCTGCCAGCGCTTCGACGTCGGTCACTACGCGGCGTGGCGCCACGTCGCCGGCGCCGGCCTCGACCTGGTGATCTTCCTCGGCGACTACATCTACGAGTACGCGACGCGCAAGGACCCGATCCGGCCGATGGAAGGCGGCGAGGTCTTCACGCTCGACCAATACCGCGCGCGCTATGCGACCCACAAGCGCGATCCATCGCTGCAGGCGGCGCACGCGGCGGCGCCGTGGCTCGTGGTCTGGGACGACCACGAAGTCTCGAACGACTACGCCGGATTTCGCGGCCAGGACCTCGCCGTCGACACGCGCAAGCGCCGCGCCGCGGCGTATCGCGCCTACTGGGAGCACATGCCGTTTCCGAAATCGGCGCGTCCGGTCGATGCCGACATGCGCATCTACGGCCGCCTCGACTGGGGCCGCCTCGCCCGGATTCATCTCCTCGACGATCGCCAGTACCGCGACGCGCAGGTCTGCCCCCGGCCCAACCTGGGCGGCTCGAACACCGTGGCGCTGGCGCAGTGCCCGGCGCTCGCGGATCCGGCACGGACCCTGCTCGGCGCCGAGCAGGAGCGCTGGCTCGCCGACGGCTGGGACCTCGCCCGCCCCTGGAACCTGCTCGCGCAGCAGACGCTGATGGCGCGCTTCGCCTGGACCGACACGGCCATCGGCGGCGGCGTCTACTGGACCGACGGCTGGGACGGCTACGCGCCGGCGCGCAATCGCCTGCTCGGCGCCGTCGCGGCGAAAAAGGTTCCCGGCGTCGTCGTCGTCGGCGGCGACGTCCACAGCAACTACGTCGCCGACCTGAAGGCCGACTACGACGATCCGGCTTCGCCGGTGATCGCGAGCGAGTTCTGCGGCACGTCGATCACGAGCCTCTCGGTGCCGCAGGCGCGCGTCGACGCGGCGCGCGAGTTCAATCCGCACATCCATTACGGCCGCGCCGACCAGCGCGGCTACATGAGCTTCGAGCTCGACGCCAAGCAGCTGCGCGCGAGCGTGCAGGTGGTCGACCGGCCTCTCGATCCGGCGAGCGGGGTGACGACGGCGGCTCGCTTCGTCGTCGAGGCCGGGCGGCCCGGAGCGAGCGCGGCGTGACCGAGGCGTTGCCCGCCGCGAGCCGGCTCGACACGCGCTACGCCGCCGAGACGCCCGAAGGCATCGCCCTTCTGCTGCGACCGGCCGGGCTGGTGCCGCGCTTCTATGCGTACAGCGTCGACCTCCTGATCCGGTTCGTCTTCTTCAGCGTCGCCTTCGTCTTCCTGACGATGCTCGGCAGGCTCGGCGAGGGCTTGGCGCTGCTCGTCTTCTTCCTCCTCGAGTGGCTGTATCCGGTCGCCTTCGAGCTCGGCCGCGGCGGCGCGACTCCAGGCAAGCGGATGCTCGGCCTGACCGTCGTGATGGACACCGGGCTGCCGGTCACGCCGGCCGCGTCGCTCACCCGCAACCTGCTGCGCGGCGCCGATTTCCTGCCCTCGCTGTACGCGTTCGGCGTGCTGTCGATGCTCTTTCGCCATGACTTCAAGCGGCTCGGCGACATCGCCGCCGGAACGCTCGTCGTCCACGCGCCGCAGCTCGAAGCGCCGCGCTCACCGCCGCCAGCGGCGCCGGCGCGCGCGCCGGCGGTGGCGCTGAGCGCGCGCGCGCAGGCAGCGATCGTCGCCTGGGCCGGGCGCGTCACGCGGCTCACCGAGGCGCGCGCCGACGAGCTCGCCGAGATCGCCGTCCCGGTCGTCGTGCCGCGCGCGATGGGCGGCGACCGCGTCGCCGCGCTCGTCGGCGTCGCCCACTGGCTGCTCGGCCGGCGATGACGCCGCTGCAGTTCGAGGCCAGGCACGCCGCCGTCTGGAATGAGCTCGAGGCGGCTCTTGCGCCCTCGTCCAGGCAGCGCCGCGGCGCGCGGGCGCCGGATCGCGCCCGCGTCGCGGCGCTCTATCGCGCCGCGTGCGAGCACCTGGCGATCGCCGAATCGCGCTCGTATCCGGTCTGGCTGATCGACCGGCTCGGCGCGCTCACGGCGCGCGGCCACCAGCTCGTCTATCGCCAGGGCGACTACGGCATCGACAAGCTGCGCCGGCTCTTCGGCGTCGACTTTCCGGCCGCCGTGCGGGCGCACCGCCTGCACGTCCTCATCTCGCTCGTCGTCTTCTTGGTGCCGCTCGTCGTCGTCGGCGTGATGAGCTACCTCGACCCCGGCTTCGTCCTCTCGCTCCACGATGCGAGCGCGGTCGACGACTACGAGAAGATGTACGGCGACGCCGACGGCCCGATCGGCCGGCGCACCGCCGCGAGCGACTGGGCGATGTTCGGCTTCTACATCCGCCACAACATCGGCATCGCTTTCCAGTGCTTCGCCGGCGGCCTCTTCTTCGGCATCGGCAGCCTTTTCGTCGTCGCCCTCAACGGCGCCCTCGCCGGCAGCGCCGCGGGCTACCTGACGTGGCGCGGCCACGGCGAGAACTTCTACTCGTTCGTGATCACGCACGGCGCCTTCGAGCTGACCGGGATCGTCCTCGCCGGCGCGGCCGGGCTCGCCCTCGGCCACGCCCTGCTCGTCCCGGGCCGGCGCTCGCGGCTGGCGGCGCTCGAGCTCGCGGCGCGGCGCGCGATCGTCATCGTCTACGGCATGACCGCGATGTTCGTCGTCGCCGCCGCGCTCGAGGCGTTCTGGTCGTCGGCGCGCTGGGTTCCGGTGCACGTCAAGTTCACCGTCGGTGCGGCGTGCTGGGTCGCGGTCATCGCCTATTTCCTGTTCCAGGGGCGCCCGGCGCGCGTCCGGCCATGAAGGTCGATGCGATCCGCCTCGACCTGCGCCAGCGCAGCATGTTCGAGGCGGCCGACCTGGGCGTCCGGATCGTCTCGGCGCACCTGCGGACGGTGTGGGCGAGCTGCGCGCCAGTCTATCTGTTCGTCCTCCTGATCGCGGGATGCGCCCTCGCCTTCGGCACCGGCTGGGGTGTGCTGGCGCTGATCTGGCTGAAGCCGTGGCTCGATCGCTCGATCCTCTTCGTCCTCGCGCGCGCCGTCTTCGGCGAAGAGACGCGCTTCGCCGACGTCTGGGCGGCGCGCCGCGCCGTCGCCTGGCAAGGTCTGCTCGGCGCGCTGACGATCCGGCGCCTGTCGCCGTGGCGCTCGTACGTGCAGCCGGTGCTGCAGCTCGAGGGGCAGCGCGGCAAGGCGCGGCGCGACCGCGTCGCGCGCATCCTCGGCCCGCATCGCGGCGCGGCGATGGCGATGCAAGGCGCCTTCGCGACGGCCGAGAGCGTGCTCGCGCTCGGCCTGGCGGCGCTGATCCCCTGGCTCATGCCGGCCGACGACCGCAGCTCGTGGTTCGCGATGTGGCTGAGCGGCGGCGGCGAGTGGATGACCGCGGCCGGGCTCGCCTGCTTCGCGCTCGCCGTCGCGATCGTCGAGCCGTTCTTCGTCGGCGCCGGATTCGCGATGTACCTGAACCGCCGCGTCGAGCTCGAGGCCTGGGACATCGAGCAGGAGTTCCGCCTTGCCTTCGCGCGCTGAACGCCGGCTCGCGTCGCTGGCCGGCGTGGGCCGCGTTGCCCGCGTTGCGCGCGCTGCCCGCACGACGGTGCTCGCCGTCGTCGCCGGGGCGGCGTTGACATTCGCCGCGGCCCCGAGCGCGAGCGAGCCGGCGCGCGCGAGCGAGCCTGCGCGCGAGCCCTTGAGCGCGGCGGCCGTCGAGGCGGCCGCCTCGACGGTGCGCGCCGATCCGGATCTCGGCGGCGTGCGCAAGGAACGCACCTGGCGATTCCGCAAGAGCGCCAACGAGCGCGACCGGCCCGTTCCGCCGCCGCTCTGGCTGCGCGAGCTCGCGCTCTGGCTCGCCGAGGGCGGTCGCGGCCTCATCTGGCTGCTCGGTGCCGCCGCGCTCGCCGTCCTCCTCGTCACCGCCCGGCGCTGGCTGGCACTGCAGGGCACGGCCGCGGACAAGCGCGGCGCGCGCCTGCCCAGCCATGTGCGCGAGCTCGACATCCGCCCGGAAAGCCTGCCCGCCGACATCGGCGCGGCGGTGCGCGAGCTCTGGCTCGCCGGCGAGCGGCGCGCCGCGCTCTCGCTGCTCTATCGCGGCGCCCTGTCACGGCTAGTCCACTCTTACGCGGTCGCGATCGGCGACGCGAGCACCGAAGGCGACTGCCTCCGCCTCGCGCGCGCCGCGCTGCCGGCGCCCCGCGGCGACTTCGTCGCCGCCCTCGTCGCCGCCTGGCAGCTCGCCGTCTACGGCGACCGGCCGCTCGCCACCGAGCACGTCCTCGGCCTGTGCGCCGACTTCGATCGCCTGCTGCCGGCCGTCGCTCCCGCCGCGGCCCTCGCCGACGCGCGCCCGCGATGAGCCGCACCGGCTGGCTCGTCGGCGCGCTGATGACGGCGCTCGGGGTTGCGCTCATCGCATGGTTCATGCGCGCGGTCGAGTGGGTCGACGTCGACGTGCCGACCCTGCCGAAAGGCGAGGCCGCGCGCGACCGCTTCTACGTCGCCAAGCAGCTCGTTCGGCAGCTCGGCGGCGACGTGACGACGGTGCGCAGCCTCGAGCAGCTGCCGCCGCCCGCAACGACGCTCGTGATCGGAACGCGCCGCTGGAGCATGTTCCCGGGTCGCGAGGCGGCGCTGCGCCGCTGGATCGACGAAGGCGGCCACCTGGTCGTCCTGCAGAGCGCGTGGTCGGCCGACGGCGAGACGCCGCGCTGGGTGCCGATGCAAAGCGAGCGGGCGCCGCGACGCGGCGTGCCCCCGGCCGCCGCCGAGGACGCGGCCTCCGAGCCCGAAGGCGCCGAAGAGATCTTCCGCGCCGCGGTCGCGCGCGCGGGCCGCCCCTGCGGCGATTTCGTCGAGCCGGACCGGATCCGGGGCGCGTTCGGCCCGGTGCGTGCGTATCGTCTTTGCGGCGTCGCGGCGCGAGTCCTGCGCGCCGATGCGGCGACGTGGCTCCTTTCCGGCAGCGACGGCGTCGTCGCCGCGCGGGTGCCGTACGGCCGCGGCGACATCACCGCCAATGCGCTCGAAGGATCGTTCGCCAACGGCTCGCTGCTGCGCAACGACGGCGCGCTCGCGCTCGCGGCGATGCTGCAGCTTCGCCCCGGCGACCGCGTCTGGTTCGTCGACGAGGAGACGCGCGCGCAACTCGCCGCCCTGCTCTGGAAGAACGGCGCGCCGGCGCTGCTTCTCGGCGCCGCGGCGCTCGCCCTGCTCCTCTGGCGCGGCGGCGCCCGCTTCGGCCCGCTTCTCGCCGACGCGACACCGGCGCGCCGCTCGATCGGCGAGCAGGTCCGGCGCACGGCAGCGTTCATCGCCGCCGGCGACGGCGCGGCGCTGCATCGGGCGAGCGTGCGCGCGCTCGAGGAAGAAGCGCGCCGCTCGGTCCCCGGCTACGCGACGCTCCTCGGCGCACGCGAGCGGAGCGAAGCTCTAGCGCGTCGGATCCGCGCCGATCCGGCCACGCTCGCCGCGGCGATGCGCCCGCCCGCGCGCGCCGACCGGCGCCGCCTCGCCGCCGCGATCGCCCGGCTCGAGCGCGCCCGTCGCGCCCTCCTGCCGGGCCGGCGCCGCTCGCTGCGCCGGCCCCCTTCTTCCCCCGACCCCAGCGCCCCATGAGCACGACTCCTTCCCCGCATTTCAGCCACGCCGCCGACGTCCTGCAACGCCTTCGCGACGAGATCGGCAAGGCCATGGTCGGCCAGCGCGACGTGGTCGAGCTGCTGCTGATCGCGATCGTCGCCTCCGGCCACGTCCTGATCGAGGGCGTTCCCGGCCTCGGCAAGACGCTGCTCGCGCGCGCGCTGGCGCGATCGATCGCGCTGCGCTATGCGCGCGTCCAGTTCACTCCCGACATGCTGCCTTCCGACATCACCGGCCACGCCGTCCTCGACGCGGCGCCGGCGGGAAGCGGCAGCGCGCCGGCGCTGCGCGTCCGGCGCGGCCCGGTGTTCACCAACATCCTGCTCGCCGACGAGATCAACCGCGCGCCCGCGAAGACGCAGGCCGCGCTGCTCGAGGTGATGCAGGAGTACCAGGTCACGCTCGAGGGCGAGACAATCGCGCTCGAGCGGCCGTTCTTCGTCCTGGCGACGCAGAACCCGGTCGAGACCGAAGGGACGTATCCGCTGCCCGAGGCGCAGCTCGACCGCTTCCTGCTCAAGATCGAGATCGGCTACCCGTCGCACCGCGACGAGTCGGCGATCGTCGTCCGCACGACGCAGGGCCAGCGCGGCGAGCAGCTGCCGCTCGAGACGGTGAGCGAATGCGTCGAGGCGAGCGAGCTGCTCGCGCTGCAGGACCTGGCGTCGCAGGTGCGCGTCGACGAGCGCGTCATCGACTACGCCGTCCGCATCGGCCGCTCGACGCGCGGCGGCCTCGGCCTGGCCGCCGGCAGCGGGCCGCGCGGCGCGATCGCGATCGTCCGCGCCGCCCGCGCCGCCGCGCTTCTCGACGGCCGCGACTTCGTCACTCCCGACGACGTCAAGCGCTGCGCCTTGCCGGCGTTGCGCCACCGCGTTCTCCTCGCCCCCGACGCGCAGCTGGAGGGCCGGCGCGTCGACGAGCTGATCGTCGACCTGCTCGCCACCGTCGAGGCGCCGCGGCTCTGAGGCGGCGGCGACGAGGACGCACGATGCCGCTGCCGATCCTGCCCTCGCGCGCGGCCGTCGCGGTCGTCGCCGCGCTGGCGGCGGCGAGCGCCGCGGCGCTGCTCGCGAAGGTCGCTGCCGCGACCGTCGGCGCCCTGAGCGCGATCGCTTTCGCGGCGTGCCT
>Ga0157375_10006163_pt1 | contig 10449 bp, 16 predicted proteins | sample M35metaG_FD_115311 | JGI IMG/M metagenome (GOLD analysis project Ga0157375, IMG submission 115311) | Miscanthus rhizosphere microbial communities from Kellogg Biological Station, Michigan, USA - M3-5 metaG | ecosystem: Host-associated > Plants > Roots > Rhizosphere > Soil | place: USA: Michigan... | reverse complement strand
TGCCGAACCCGGCGCGAGCGGAACTGGTGTTTCAGGCCGGCGATTGCAGCAAGAATGCCGACCTGGCCTCGCTTTATGCGTCAAAGACGATCCGCAAGGGCGAAGGCAGTATCGGCGGCGCCTGGGCGACGGGCATGCCGGCCATCAACGAACATCTGAAGGTCGACGAATCGATCGCGGCACAGCTCGCCCGCGCGGCCGGCATGAACCAGATCGTCGTTCTTCCGGTGATCGAAAACGCCCTGCTCAAGGCCGTGCTCGCCTGGTATCTCTGAACGGCGGCGCACTCAATCAGGAAACGGACGGCTTCCGCAGCGTCCTGAAATAGTTCCGCACCTCCCGCACGAACAAGTCCGGCTGTTCGAATGCCGCGAAGTGACCGCCCTTCGGCATTTCACTCCAGTGCTGGATATTCGTATAGTTCGCTTCCATCCACTTTCGCACCGGCGAGACAATCTCCTTGGGGAAAACGGCAACACCGGTCGGCACCGCAACCTTGTGAGGCGTGCGGCGCTTGGGCCCAAAGCTTTCCCAGTACAAGCGCGCCGATGAAGCGGCGGTGGCGGTCACCCAATAGAGCATGACATTGTCGAGCAACTCGTCGCGGCCGAGGATGTTCTCGGGGTGTCCATCGCAGTCAGTCCAGGCCCAGAACTTTTCCAGGATCCACGCCGCCTGCCCGCTCGGCGAATCCGTCAAGGCGTAACCAAGCGTCTGCGGCCGGGTCGATTGCTGCTTGGAATAACCGGAATCCCACTCGGCGTAATATTCAATTCCCTTCAGCGCCCGTGCTTCCTCCGGCGTCGGCTGTCCCTGGACATTAGGCCGCGCCGACATCGCGAGCGTGATGTGAATGCCGGCACAATGCGCCGAATCCTGTGCCCCGATCGCGGTGGTGATCGCCGATCCCCAATCGCCGCCTTGCGCGCCGTATCGCCCATATCCAAGCCGATCCATCAGTACCGCCCAGCCCGATGCAATACGATCGACGCCCCAGCCGGCTGTCTTCGGCTTCGCAGAGAAGCCAAAGCCCGGCAGCGACGGACAAACGACGTGAAACGCGTCGGCGGCATTGCCGCCGTGCGCGGTCGGATCGGTCAAAGGCTCGATCACCTTGTGAAACTCGACCACCGATCCCGGCCAGCCATGCGTGATGACCAGCGGCATCGCGTCCGCGTGCGGCGAACGGACGTGCAGGAAATGAATGTCGAGCCCGTCGATTTCGGTGGTGAACTGCGCAAAGCGATTGAGCCGCGCCTCGCGTCCGCGCCAATCATATTCTTCCGCCCAATAGCGACAGATGTCCTTGATCCATTTCAGTGGCGCGCCCTGGCTCCAGTCCTCGACCAGTTCGGCTTCCGGCCAGCGCGTATTGCGCAGCCGTGATTTGAGATCGTGGAGCACGTCGTCGCCGACCGAAATACGATAGGGTGTGATTTCGGCGCTCATGAAGGCCCCCTTTCAAAGCCCAGCCGGAGCTGCCGGGACGGATTTTTCACAGGCGGAAATCATCGTCGCACGCAATGCCGATATCAAGGGAGGCGCAGGAGGTGCTGACTTCCGCCCAATTTCACACGGACGCCGGCCCCGCAGGAGCCGGTTGGCAGCCCCCTCCGTCGGGCGGTAAGGTTAAGGGTACTATCGCCTCGGAGAAGTTGTGGGCCGGTGTAAAACAACAAGATGAACAGGCATATTTCCCAGCTTGCCAGGGCTGCGGCATGGCTAGCGGTCATCACGATCGCCTATGCCACGCTGACGCATATCGACTTCGTCTATGGCATCTATTTCAAGCTCTCGCCGTTCCTGATGCGCCCGGCGATGCGAACCTTTGCTCATTTTGAGCACGTCATCGCGTTTGCTTCGCTCGGTGCTCTCTTCAGCTTCGCCTATCCACGACGCCCGATCCTTGTTTTCGGCATCGTGTTCGGCGCCGCGGTGTTTCTGGAGATTTTGCAGACCATGACGCCGGACCGCCACGGCACGTTGGTCGATGCGCTGGAGAAAATGGCAGGCGGCGCAGTCGGCATCATGATCATGCGGACTGCTCAGCGATTATGGCCGGCCAAGCATCGCCTCTTCTGAGATAACCGGCCACAGGTTGCTGCAGGTTTGCCGTCTTTGCCAAATATGGCGGGCCGCCTGAAACAGCAATTCCGGAAGGACCGAATTATGGTGACTAAATCCCTCTTCTAAACCAATTCCTTGTTGCGGCGCTTGTCTGCGATGTTACCTTATTCGCGACTTTTGGAGGGGGTAGTCCTTATGAAAAGCCGCGCTCTATTCGCAACCGTGGCGTTATTGCTCGCGGTGACATTTTCCACCCATTCGACGTACGCAGGTGACTTTGGACCCGGCTTTCTGGGGACATTTCCATTCTATTACGGTGATTACCCCTATTATGACGGCGATTACCCGCCGAACCCCCTCATTGCGCCGCATGGGTACTACGGATGCCGTAGCGGGTGCTGTCGCCAACCTGTTTGGAGCGGCCGCCACTGGCGTAACGTGACGTCTTGCCGCTACGAACACCGCCGTTCTGCTCGGCGGCTACCGCTGGATTAGGGGCAGAAAAGCCTCCAAGGTGAACTCGCAAAAGAGCCGCCGGGCCCGGGCAGCGTGAGCGGCGCAGCGATCCTGAGCAAGCTCAAATGCGGCGTATCGCGCCATGCGACAAGGAGCGGATCCTTCTTTTAATAGGAAGGATCGATCTTCTGGATCCTGTTTAATTGATTGTTATGGTCAGCCTAGACGCGACAGGACTTCTTCCGACAGCTCAAAACCGGCTGGACCAGGATCAGCACAATTTTGGGGATCTTTTGAGGGCGTCTGTTGCAACTCGCCGGCGCAGGCACTGAGGTCCCATTTCCTGACCTGCTCCCGCAGCAGGTCCAATTCGCGCAACTCCGCGAGGAGCTTGGCCCTTGATTTGGTCAACACTGCAATTCGTTGCTGAACTTGATACATTTGGAACTCCAACAAGTAGTGGACATCGCAAACGATCCGCCGATCAACATATGTCGCTTAACAGGCATAAAGGTTCAGATTCGTTCCGAAGGGAAAGTCTTCGGTGGCGGGCTTTTCTTTGCCACGTTATCTCAAAAAATCTGCCGTTTTCACGCCACACTTGCGCGGTTCGTTGTTTGAAGGCTGGAGAAATTGTTCCCCGGGGCCGGTGCGCATGCTTCGTTCGCTAAAATCATCGAAATTGCGGGAGCGCGCGCAAGCCGCCGCCAAGCATGTGCGAGGCCTTTCGCCGACGATAGACGAAATTGTCTTTCTTCATGCCAAGACCCGCGCACTTAGCTGGCTGATTTCACCGAAACTCCAGGAGCGCGCCGAAGCGGCTGCAAAGCAAATGCGGTATTTTCGGCTGTTCAGCCAAAGAGGATCATTTGACGAATTAGGTGCATCGGCGCGACGAGCTGGCTTTAAAGTCACGCACGAAGACGTCTTTGAATCCCGTTTCGAGTGGGCCGCCAGCGTCGGCGATCCTGATTTCACGTTTCGCGTTTCTTACGAAGCTCTGGAGGCGGTGTCGGTGACGGCGGAATCGTCCCAGCGTGATATCCTTGGCCTTGTCATGACTAGCGTCGCAACCGAACCCACCATCGTCGTCGAAATGAAACAGTCGATGGAAGAATTTAGGATCGGTCGAAACGCGGATCAGCTACGGCGGATATTGCTTACGTTCCCCGATTTCGATGACGGAATGGAGCAATTTCTTCGTCGGGTTGGCCTTGATCAACCCTTCAAGCCTGCGGGATTTGCTTAGGGCTTCCTGAGACCACAACCCGTGTGTGCAGTCCCGCGAGCTCGCTACTATTCGAAGGGATCTTGATCGAAAGACGAGCCGGTAGAGATCGCTTATAATTTGACTTAAGCGGCAAACTAAACGAAGGTATCTGGGGGAAGAACGGGGCTTGTCTACTCGGAGAGTGTGATGAGCGAGGGTATGGTTGACCAATCAAAAGATGCCCTGCAAACGGCGGATGCATGCCTGCCTGAGGCTGACTTTTTAGCACATTTGCCTTCAAGTCCTTATGCCCTGGAAGCTGCCAACGACAACCATCGCTCGAGGCCGTACATTCCATTTTCTCCAGGCTGGTACGTCATGTGCTTGGGTGATGATCACGACCTCGGTTAAATTGCGATCCCAGTTCCTGCTCTCGCTTGGCTGGCATTGAATCACTGCAGAACCCGCTGCCAATTCGCCGATGTGCATCATCGATTGAGTGCCCGGCTATCTCCGAACCTGACCTATCGATTAGTTTTGCCGAGCCTCGACCGGCTATGCCGGACCGTTTGGTCCGCTTGATCTGCGCAAGGCGATGCGGACGGATGCGTGGTACGATCTCGCGCCCGCAAAGGTTCGACAATTTAAAGCCGAGGCTTTGGCAAATTTTGCAATAGACCTTGAGGTCATAGTTTCTATCCGCCTGCGTCGCTGGACGGACATGGTCGGCCCGGGATCAAGGTGCAGATTAATCTCAAAATGCGAGCTCAGATTCGAAGAGAAGCTCTTTTCTAAAATTCGAAGCTAGCGCTGAGCTAAACGCCCGAAGACCTCGCGAAGTCAAAATCTCGGTCACTAATTTTACCAGCCTGCGTGAGGCCGCCAAACGTCAATCGGACCCTACCATGAAGCGCCTGTCCTGAACGACCTCTTTGCCTTCGATAGTAGGCGCGAGAGATTCGCTAGGAACCGTATGCAGCGCTGACATAAGCGATTGGTCATATGTCATGACAGACCCGGACTTGTGATCGAACCTCGCGACAAGCCGGGCGGTTTCCCACAACTCAATATCGTGCCCGTCAACGAGCTGCTCAGCCGCCTTGATCGCAGCGAGATCGCCTGCGTGATCGCTCGCAAACTGCGGGACCTTTTGATAGCGGTGGCCGTCGACACCGAAGATATAAGCGCGATAGTTACGCATCGTTCTTTCCCCGGATCAAGCATCTAGTCAAAATCGCAGGTCCATCCTAAGGCGAAGATGGAGGCGATCATGTGGCGACAACGCGGGTCCATTGCGGTTGTTCCGCTTTCGGACCATGGTATGAGCGACCAGCGAAGTGTGGACAGGGCCGGCAAGAGTTCCCGAGTTCAAGTCGATTGCCATCGCATCCTCATCGTCCGAAGAAGCAGTAGGAAGGCCGCCCCCAACCGGCAAGCGTCGGTTGTTGGCGCTTGCGATCCGCCTGATTTAAGACCCCTTCGCGCCGGCTAGATGAGGGCTCGCCCAGCAACCGTCAGCCGAGGCAAGCCATTCTTCATTTCGACGAGATCAAACTCGATCAGAATTTTCAGGTCTTCTTCGCGCGGCGGCCACCAATTCAAGCGGTTGCCGTTAATGTCCCGCAGGACCCAACGGAGTGCTATGGCGCGTTCGCGATCAGCCCTGCTGGTATGGATGTCAGGCTCAACGATGGCTTTTTGCAGCGGCGATCTCAGCTCTTGCGGCGGCGATCTTAGCTCCACTTTGCGTGCTTCAGCGAAAACCAGTGGTGCGATCCTCGGCGGAGGCACTTCAGCAGCTTCTTGCACGTCGGATTTGAGAGGCGCTGCCGAAGCGGTCCCTTTGTCCTCGGTTCCAGGAACTGGCGTGGCGGTCTTGACTTCGGACGTAGCTGCGTTCTTCGCATTCGATGCCCGATCCAGCATATTGGGTGGCTGGGCAACTTCAGGATTGAGGATATCAAGTGCAATGTCGCGGACGCGATCAGCTTCTGATGATGCTATCGGCTTGTCGCTGCCTGCTGCTTGGGAAGCCGTCAATGCCATCACGTCGGCCACCGTCAAATCGACCGATCTGTCCTCTTTCTGTGTGAAGACCTGACTTGGGCCCAATCTTTCGCTCACGGCCTCGGCCTCACGCGCACTTGCATTTTCGATGGGTGGCGCCCGATCGATGGTTTCGGAGGTTGAGGCAAGTCCACTGTTCGGAACATCGACTGTCTTCTCGATAGAAGATCCGGCCTCGCTGGATTTCGGTTGCTCGGAAATCAAGCGTCGAAACTCCTCAATGCTCCAGTCGATCGAAACCAAGTTCGCCATATTCTTTTCCAAACTTATGTTTTTTGCCCTTGGCCACGACACCGATCGCAAGGCCGGACGAAATACCCCCATCAAAGCGTGCTCTGAGACCTGCGGCAATCGCCCGCGATGGGCTTATCCTCATTCAGGCCGCCGCCGATTACCGGGCGAGCCCTGTCGGCCAATGTCCGGAGCAGTCGCGAGGGGGCCGCCAAGCCTCAGAGAACCGCTCATGAGGATCGGCCGTTTTGGCTGGAGGAAGACCCGAAGCCAGCAAACGACCGCCGCCGGAAGCGTTGTTGCAGGTCACCCCACGGGAATCCTAAATCGCTTCCCGGTCCGACAACCTCACAATCACCTGCACCCGTTCCAGGCCTTCAAGTTCGATTTTGACCGAACCCTAATTTTGCAAGACCGTTCTCACAGCAATTATAGCGGCCAAAATCATCGGGAAGGCGACAAATGAAATTACGACCCAAAACGTAAAGGGGTCTTGCTGCCGATCAAACCAAAACTCGCCGATGCCCCGAATGCCGATCATAATTTGACCCGCCACAATGCCACGCCAGGCATACCAACCGATCGCGATCGCGATCGCAGCAAAAAATAGGGCTTGCAACACGGTGATCATCAAATATCTCCAGAGCGGGTACTGTCCGCATTAATTCAACTGCCCTAGCAGTCCTAAAAATATCGGCAGCATATATTGAGGTTTGTGCCCGCGCTGCAGGTTAATTATGGAGCCAAAAACAAAAAGTCGCTCCGGTTTTTCCGGGCCGGCCGGTTCACGTCGGCGGCCTTTTGTTTGGAAGGAGGCTTTATGTCCGCTCGGCTCAGCCGGTCCGCAGACAAGCTCTTTCGCTCTATCTTACGGCGTCCGTAATTCGCTGGTTCGATCTCGGCGATGGGGACGGACTGACCTCGCGGCTCGCCAATTCACACCCCCTACAAATGACCATAAGTTTGGAAATCCGTGCGTCATCTTCGGCCTCGATCGCCTGGAGCAGGGTTACCCACTCCCGCGAAAATTGGCGAAGCTTGGCTAACTCGGCATCCCTGTTTTGACTTGCCGGTTTTGCTTCGTCGATTTTTGTGCGTGTTCGCTTCGTCGCCGGCAGGTTGGGATCACGGCCAAGACCATCCCAGGCGAAACGATGAGGTTGCGAGAACTGGACTTGTTGGCTTGAGCTGCATCCGCACAGGGCCAGCACGACCGATAGCGCCAACCATTTCGTGATCATGGGTTCGGACTTTGCGAGCGGTGATCAGCTACAAGGATCCCGGGATTAAGCTGCCTCGATATGGTTAATAAGCTGCCTCGATATGGTTAATAAGCGGTAAAACAATCGTGCTGGCGAGAGGCCGCCATTCCCTCCCCGAATGCTGACCAAGTGCATTCCCGCCCTCTCATCGCCCGGCTATTCGTCGTTCCTGGGTTGTGCCATCTGCGCGCGCTGCCCTCCCGTGCCGGACGGGATACTTCGAATGCCGCCACGAGCCGCGGCATGTGTGTTGGCCGCGAGGGAAGCCGCAGCGTGGTCGGCAGCGAGAGGCGTGATCCCTTCGCGGCGATCCGCGCCCATTTTGTGTTCTGACGTACCGAGTGCTGCGCTCAGATTCAGACCGTCGTCATTGGTCCCGCATCAGCTTCCGCCGGCCCCTGCGGGTTTCCTGTCGATCGGGATCGAAGACCGCTTCACCTGCCCGGTACAAATCGTCTTCATCACCCTGATCTGAGCAAGCGTTGGATCACCGATTGACGCGCCTTGGGTGGGATGGGCTAAATGGCAGGGGGTCAACTTTCTTGGACGTCACGGTTGAAATTCCGAGGCCCGACGAATTCTGGCCCACCTTTCACCTCTATTTTGTACCAATCGGCGAACAGATATAATTTCTTTTAATCAGAGCATGGCCCGCTATGTTCGAGTCTGCCCGCCAAGACGATCTTCCCAAGATTCTCGCCCGATCCTTTATTCGGGCCTGGGAACGCTACTACCTGTCCGCTCAGAGTGAAAAAATTTCTGAAGAGATCGCGCGGCCCTCTCTCGCGAAGCATTTGGTCGCAATGGCGAACGAGGGAGTAAAGGAGGAGGATGCTTTAGCGGCAGGCGGTCTTCTGCATCTGATTTCGATCACTCCCGACAAGCCGCTATGGGAAGAGTTCCGGATCGAAGTCGTGCCCGCAAGATTTCTCCACCAATGGAACGTCCGCGTGCCGCCGTCGGTTCGCGTTCGGACAAGCTCCAAACACACAAGCGCCAAGCGCAACCGAAGTGGCGCACGTAGATTGAAAGCATGACTTGCCAGCGCTGGCTCGAGTCAGCCTCGGCCGCATGTTCGCCCAGCTCACTGTCAATGATGCCGGCATTACTTGTTCTGGTGCCGCCAGCGATCAGAATGGAAACGATGGCTACGACACCACCGACACCGGCAACACCATCACGGTTCGGTCTGGCGCGTCAGTTACGAGAACGGCCTTCGGCGTTATTTGCAAACCGGCACGGCTGAATTCCTTACGCCTCGGTCGCGTTCCCTATGCTCGCTTCGCCCTCTACATGCGCGACGAATTTCTTATACGACCACCGCCTGCCATCCCAACGCCTCCACACCTGTCCCCAAACCAGCTTGCCCGAAATCGACCGCCTCGGCATGATGACGCGCCAAAGGTGCCAGACTTCTGCCCACGCGGGTTTCGAACTCAGCCTCACATCGTTACTCTGTACGCTCGGTTCCGCGCCGGTCTCCCATGGCTGCGAACGCCTGCTGATCGTCCCTCGCAGCCAGCTGCTCGAGCTCATGCACCTGTTTGCGCAGTCGCTGCACCTGAAAGAATCGCTCGGCAAGATCGCCCGGCGCGACAGGCCGTTTCGGCGTAGAAGACTTTGAAGTGGGTGGTCGACGTACAGAAATCATCTGAAAAACCGTTGTGTTGCCTCTGGTCGAACAGAGCCGTCGGCGGGGTATGATTTCCTTACGGCTTGCTACGAGGGCCCCCGAAACGGGGACATTGTCGGTGCAAAATCAATAACCAGGCCGCATGGCATTGCAATGAAACTCGCCCGTTAAGCTTGATGCTGAGGGTGGAGGTTAATTCCGGAACAAGATGCTCGGTTCAGAGGTCAGCACCTATGACCCGAGCGCATCCAGCGAATCTTCGTGAAGGGTTCGTCGCCCTGTTACGGCAAGCGAAAGGTGTCGGAAGTCCGCTTCAGTCTTCACAGTGTCCGGGTCCAAATCCAAAGTCTGGTCGGGAATATCTGTTGCCCGGACTCTGCATTGTTCGACGTGGAAATGTCGACAGCGACCGAGATCTTTGCCAAGCAAGTTAACTACTGGGTCAGCTTATTGCCAGTTTGCGTTGAACAGGTTAGCGTTTGGTGATCACTGCGCCAAGATCACAAAGTCAGGTGGTCGGGGCAAGTCGAGCGAATCCAACCTTGAAGGAATGTCCCGTTAATGCGCATAGCGATTGTCGGAGCCGGATACGTAGGTCTAGTGTCCGGGGCTTGTTTTGCTGACTTCGGTCACCAAGTCACATGCATCGATAAAGACGCTTCAAAGATCACAGCGCTCCGACGTGGTAAAATCCCGATTTTCGAACCGGATCTCGAGCGGCTTGTACAGAACAACGTTAAGAATGGTCGGCTCGATTTTGATACCGACCTTGCAGGGCCGGTAGGCGAGGCCGACGCGGTGTTTATCGCTGTCGGAACACCGTCGCGCCGCGGCGACGGTCATGCCGATCTAAGTTACGTGTACGCGGCATCGCGGGAAATAGCGACGGCGGTCGATGGCTTCACCGTCGTGATAACAAAATCGACTGTGCCGGTGGGGACCGGCGACGAAGTAGAAAGACTTATTCGCGAAACGAACCCATCGGCCGATGTCGCCGTAGCCTCGAACCCCGAGTTCCTGCGTGAAGGCGCGGCGATCCGCGACTTCAAGATTCCTGACCGCATCGTAGTTGGCACGCATGACGAACGGGCCCGCAAACTTATTTCTGAAATCTACCGGCCGCTTTACCTCAATAAGGCCCCTCTCGTATTCACGAGTCGCCGTACTGCGGAACTCATCAAATACGCGGCGAATGCGTTTCTTGCCACCAAAATCACGTTTATAAACGAAATCGCGGATCTAGCCGAGAAGGTCGGCGCGGATGTGCAGGAAATTGCGCGCGGTATCGGACTGGACAACCGCATTGGCTCGAAATTTCTTCATGCCGGGCCCGGCTTTGGTGGATCCTGCTTTCCGAAAGACACCCGCGCGTTGATCAAAACCGCGCAAGACCACGACGCCCCGATGCGCATTGTCGAAGCGGTAATTGCAGTAAATGAAAACCGCAAACGCGCTATGGCGCGCAAAGTCGCGTCTGTGTTTGGCGGAACGCTACGGGGTAGAACGATCAGCGTCCTCGGCCT
>Ga0157375_10006160_pt1 | contig 10452 bp, 9 predicted proteins | sample M35metaG_FD_115311 | JGI IMG/M metagenome (GOLD analysis project Ga0157375, IMG submission 115311) | Miscanthus rhizosphere microbial communities from Kellogg Biological Station, Michigan, USA - M3-5 metaG | ecosystem: Host-associated > Plants > Roots > Rhizosphere > Soil | place: USA: Michigan... | reverse complement strand
CGTCACGCACGGTCTCGCGCGCGTACTGCTCGAGAACGACCAGCGCTTTTACCGGCTTTCCAACAAGGATCGCTGGGGCCGCGCTTTCGTCACCGATCGCACCGAGCGCGTGCCGGAGTTCGAAGGCGCGTGTTGCGGACCGGCAGAGAGTTGCGGGCCGGCGAGCGTGAACCCCGCGCCGTGGACTCACGACGCCACTGACCAGCGTTCCAATAAAACCTGCACGGTGCTGATCGAGATCACCGACGCCTGCAATCTCGCCTGCCACGTGTGTTATGCGGACTCGAAGGGCGATCGCATCCTGTCGCTGGAGGGTTTCAGGCAACACGTCAGCGCGCTGCTGGATGAGAAGGGTACCCTCGATTCGGTGCAACTCATCGGCGGTGAGCCGACTATTCATCCCGATTTCTGGGAGATGCTGGCCTGGCTGCACGCCGAGCCGCGCGTTTCAAAGATCTACGTCGCGACCAACGGTATCGCGCTGGAAAAGCCCGGTGCCGCCGAAAAGCTGGTTCCGTACCGCGACAAGACGCTGGTGCTGCTGCAGTTCGACGGTCTCGAAGCGAAGACCAACAAGGCATTGCGCCAGGCGAATCCCGAGAAAGTTCGCATGCGCCTGCTGGCGCGCCTCGACCGGCTCAACGTGCCCATGCAGCTCACCATGACGCTGGCGCGGGGGGTGAGCGAACGCGAGATCGCGTGGGTGGTGCGGCAGGGCGTCCGACATCGCAATGTGCGGCTGGTCGCCATGCTGCCGGCGTTTTTCTCGGGCCGTTTCTCAATCGAGCACGACCCGCTCGACCGCATCACGCTGTCCGACGTGGTCAAGGGTGTGACGGCCGGACTCGGGCCGCGTTCCCGCGATGAGGATTTCCTGCCGATTCCCTGCAGCCATCCCAATTGCGGCTGGGTGACGCTGTTCGCGCGGCGCTTCGGGATCTTCGCCAATATCGCGCGGCACGTGGATCTGAATGCCGTCATGAACGACGTGGCGTACAAGACCGTGCTCGACAGGCGCAGCATGCAGGACATCGTGGGCACGCGCCGCGAGGGCTTCTTCACGCGCATGCTGGCGCGGCTGGCGCGCAAGCTCATCCGTCCGCGCGACGTGTTCGGCATCGTGGTGAAGCCCTTCATGGATCGTTTCAACTACGACCAGGATCGCGTCTCCGCCTGTTGCCACCACGTGCTCGATACCCAGGGCCGGCTCGAGTCCTTTTGCGAGTACAACGCGCGGCATCGCACGGCGGACTCCTGGCAGTCGCTGCCACAGCTGCCGCGCAGGGTGGAACTGGCGGAAATCGCACGCGGAGCGGGGGCGTGATCGCCGATTGGCACCTCGCGCTCGGTGGCGCGATCGCGCTCTGCATCGGCGTCGGGGCCGCGCTCGCTATCGAGGAACTGCTGTGGCTGAAGCGCCGTGGCCGGCTCACGCGCGCAGTATGGCGGGAAATGCTGATGAGCCTGAGCCCGTTGCCGCCCAACGTGCTCGTGTCCATCGCACTGTCGGGCTGGTGGGTGTTCGTCTATTCGGAAGCGTCACGCTTCGCGTTCATGTCGCTCCGCACTTCGCTGGTCATGCTGCTGCCGGCGCTGCTGCTTGCGGACCTGTGTTACTACGTCGAGCACCGCGCCGCGCATCACCTGCGGCCCCTGTGGATGCTGTATCACGCCGTGCACCACAGCTCGCCGGACTACACGGTCGCCACGGCCTATCGCGTCTCCTTCGTGAACCAGTTCGTCGCGCCGCTGTTCTATCTACCCTGCGTGCTGGTCGGCTTCGAGCCGTTGCTGGTGGTCGGACTGCAGGTGTTCACGATTCACTACCAGGCCTGGGTGCATACCCGCGCCATCGGGCGCCTGCGGGTGCTCGATGGCTTTCTCAACACCCCGGCCAATCACCGCATGCACCATGACGTCTCAATGCCGGCCAGGGGCGTGAATTTTGGCGGGATTCTCGTGATCTGGGACCGGCTGTTCGGAACCTACATCGCGCCGCGCGGTGTGCGCGCGTTCGGGATTGCCGGTCAGCCGGCGCCGCGCAACTGGCGCGAGCTGTACACGCTGCCCTTTCTTCGTTGACAAGTCTTCGCTGAAAGGGCGCGCCGGGCCGCGTCAGGTTGCGCTGCCGGACACCAGCGCGGTGGCGAAGGCGCGCGCGTCGAATTCGCCGAAATCTTCCGCCGTCTCGCCGATGCCGATGAATCGGATGGGAATGCCGAGTTTGCGCGCGATGGCGATCACGATGCCGCCCTTGGCCGTGCCATCCAGCTTGGTCAGGACCAGACCGGTCACGCCCACCGCCTGGTGAAACTGCGTCGCCTGCGTGAGGGCGTTCTGCCCCTGGTTGGCATCGAGAACCAGCAATACCTCGTGCGGCGCCGAAGGCTCGACTCGCTGGATCACGCGCTTCACCTTCTTGAGTTCGTCCATGAGATGCGCCTGGCTGTGCAGGCGTCCGGCGGTGTCGATGATCACCACGTCCGCGCGCCGCGATCGGGCCGCGGTCATCGCGTCGAACACGACCGCGCCGGGATCGGCGCCTGCCTGCTGCTGGATGATGGCCGCGCCGCTACGGGTCGCCCAGATACCAAGCTGTTCGATGGCGGCGGCGCGGAAGGTGTCGCCCGCGGCCAGCACCACCTGCTTGCCGGCGTCTGCGTAACGCCGCGCCAGTTTTCCGATGGTCGTGGTCTTGCCCGAGCCGTTCACACCCACCACCAGCAGCACGAACGGGCGCTGCGATGAGATCTCGAGCGGTCGCTGAACCGGCAGCAGTGCGGCCGTGATGGCGTCCGTGAGCGCCGCGATCAGCTTGTCGACGTCGTCGAGTTCCTTGCGCGCGACCTTCTTGCGCAACTCTTCGAGGATCTGCTCCGTGGCATCAACCCCCACATCCGCGGTGAGCAGGCGTGTCTCGAGTTCTTCGAGGACTTCGGCGTCGATCTCGCGACCCGGCACCAGGTTCGCCAGATCGTAGGAGAGCCAAGATCCGGGCCGGTTGATCTTGGCGCGCATGCGCGCGAAGAACCCGGACTTGGCGGGTGGGTCGGATGACATCCAGTGACTACCTGAAAAAGAAAGAGCGGCCCGAAGGCCGCTCTCTGCCGCGATCCCGAGCGTCCTTATTGGGGCGCGAGTATCGCCGAGTTGGCGATCGAAATCTGCAAGCCGCCGGAGCCCAGGAACGAGGCGAGCTCCGTGCGGGCCTCGATGTACGACGCCAGCGTCTCCAGGCCACTGGAGGACGCGGGCAGCGCGATGGTGCCATGGCCACCTTCCGTGAATCGCGTGAGGCCATGGACGCCGGCGGGATTCACCGTCGTGGTGGTGATGGTCGGTACGCCGAGCAGTTCCGCGAGGCGCAGGGTGGACGAATTCGGTACCGCTCGATCCGAGGGCTTGGTCGCAACACCCGGCGTGCCCTGGATCATCTGCAGCAGCGTGGGCTTGGCCGCCCAGTTCGCCGCGTAGTTGCAGCCATCGCCCGAATCGACCGCCGCCTGCGCGGCGTGTACGAATTCGAAGTAGATGGAGCTGTTGGTGGGGATGCCAGCGGCCGCGAGACCATTGTTGAGAATGGGCGAGTAGCCCGGCGACTGGCGCAGCGTCTCCATGACTCCACAGCCGGCCGCGAACAGCGCCACCGACTTGATGGGCGCCGCACCCGGCGTGCCGGCGAACGCGCTGCCGACGATGCCGCCCAGCGACCATCCGAAGAATCGAATGTTCGTTTCATCGATGTCGTCGGTGGCCGGATTGCCATCGAGGTCGAGCGTCGGCACCGCGCGCGTGAGCGCGATCAGGTTGGCCACCGCCTGGCGGATGTTGTCGCGCGAGGTCAGCGTGCTGGTGAGATTGATGAAGTGCTGACCGGAAGGATCGGGTATGCCATCCGGACCCGCGGCCAGCGTGGTGTTGTTGATGTAGTCGACGTTGAACGTCGGCTCGGGCACGCGGAACGGCGCCGGCAAGGCGGCATTCGCAGGGTTGGTGGGTGACAGCGCGTACAACGGATCGTTCGGCATGACTCCGTGCAACGGCAGGTCGATGCCGACGATGACGTAACCCGCGGCGGCAGTGGCATCGGCAATCAGCGCCAGCGTGGCGCGATCCTCGGTGATGCCGTGCTGGTAGATCACGACTGGCCAGCCCGCGGCGGGCTTGGTGGCCGGCGCACGCGGAATGCCGATGAGCATCGGTACCGTGAGCTGCGTCGTCATCGCCGGGAACGGATTGAAGCGCGTGAGATTGCGCTCGTTCTTCGGGTCCTGCAGGCCGGCGGCGGCGGGCGGCGGATTCGCGGCGCGCCAGAAATTCGTCAGCGGCTCGAGGCCGGTTCCGGCCGGCGGCGCTACCGGTGTGCTCAGGTAGTACGGCAGCGTGATCGTGGCCATGTGCAGATTGGCGAGATTGGGACCCGCCGGTCCGGTGATCGCGCCGGTGGTGGCGACCGGAACGGGTAGCACCAGGGTGGCAGGCGGTGGGCTCGCCGCGACCGTGCCCGAGATCACGCGCAACACCGTGTCCACGGATTGCGTGGTGAAGCTGCTCGAGACGATCACGGTGGTGGGATCGACGCCCGCGGCCACGGCGGCGCCGAAGTGAGCGCGCGCGAGTCCACAAAGCGCGCTCAGCCGCGGGTCGGTAATCGTGGCGCAGGTGTTGGTCAGCGCGGCGCTCTTGATGGTCGCGTAGTCGGCGTCGGCCGCGAACGCGTTGCCATTCGTGGCATGCAGCGAGTTGGTGACGAGCACCATGTAACCGATATCGCGCGGGCGGGTCGCGCCGGGCGCATCGTTGTTGGCCAGCAGCGGACGGATGGGCACGAGCTGAACCAGCGCACCGCCCGCGTCGATGTTCGGCGCGATCTCGGCCCGGTAGTCGACGTCCTGCGTGAGCACGCGGCGCACCGGGCTCGATGTCACCGGGAAGCCGACCGTGGCCTTGGTGGCGGGATCGACGTGTACCTCGACGAGCCGGATGCCGGCTGCCGCGGTGGTGATATCGACCGCGCTCGAGAAGCGCAGCTTGATGGGTGCCTGCGTCGAGAATCCATCGAGAGCATTGACCACCGGCTCGGTGGTGGTGGTGCCCGGTATGCGTACCGTGGCGGGGAAGAATGCGCTGGACGGCAGGTTGAGAGTGCCGTCCGTCGGTACACCGGGAGTCGGCGTGAAGTAGGCGTCGTGCGGATAGGGCAGCACACCCTGGTTCGGCGAGAACAGGGCGCGGTCGGGAGACAACGAGCCGCCGGACGGCGGAAGGCCGTTGCCCATGGTCGGATCGGTGGGTCCTACGTCGGGCGGGTTGTCCACGGAGCTCGAGCAGCCGGCGGCCAATAGCGCGGTCGCGAAGATCACCACGGCTGCAGATAGCCTCATCATGAGATCGCTCCTCGGAATTCGGTTGCGAAGGGTCAGTGCGGTCGCATTGCCTCGTCGTTCAGAACGATGCGCCGAACTTGTCGTATTGGGGCGGTAGCGTACGCTTGGGCCCCAAAAGGTGGCAAGCCAAGGCAGTGGCGCAGACATTGGCGAAGGGCAAGAAAAGCGGAAAGAGTCACACTGCCTCGCGCGCGCATGACGCGGATCGTGGTGCACGCGTGTCCCAGGGCCGATCACGGATTCTGCGCATTATTGGTGGTCGCCATCGTGGCCGACGATTGCGCTTTCCAGCCGGCGTGGAAATTCGACCGACACCGGATCGCGTGCGCGAAACCCTGTTCAACTGGCTGCAGCCGCGCATCGCGGGAGCACGCGTGCTGGACCTGTTTGCCGGCAGTGGCGCACTCGGGCTCGAGGCGCTGTCGCGCGGCGCGGCACATGTGAGCTTCGTGGAAAAGGATCGCGCCGCTGCCGCGGCCATCGTCGCGCTGGCGCGTGAATGGCACGAGGAATCCATTTCGGTGGACTGTTCGGATGTGCTTGGCTGGCTGGCGCGCAGCCCGGGCGAGACGAAATTCGAGGTCGTTTTCGTGGATCCGCCCTACGACGCCAACCTGCTGGCCGCGACGCTCGAGGCGCTTGCGGTGCGGCAGGCGCTGGCGCCGGATGCGCGCATTTACGTGGAACACCGCGCGCGCGAGGCTCTGCCGGAGCTGCCCGCGGGATGGCGGAACGTTCGCGAAGGGCGGGCCGGCGAGGTCGGGTATCATCTGCTCGCCACATGAAGCGCAGCGCCGTATATCCGGGGACCTTCGATCCCATCACCAATGGCCACCAGGACCTGGTGCGCCGCGCCGCGGGCATTTTCGAACGCGTGATCGTCGCGATCGCGTCGAATCCTAACAAGGCGCCGATGTTTCCGCTGGAGAAGCGGGTCGACCTGGCGCGCCAGGTGCTGTCGGACGTCCCGGGCGTCGAAGTCATGGGCTACCAGGGTCTCACCGTGGACTTCGCCCGCAAACACGATGTGCAGGTCGTGGTGCGCGGCCTGCGCGCGGTGTCGGATTTCGAGTTCGAGTTCCAGCTCGCGAACATGAGCCGACACCTGTCGCGTGAGCTGGAAACCGTATTCCTCACGCCGCAGGAACAGTTCACCTTCATTTCCTCGACCCTGGTGCGGGAAATCGCCGTGCTGGGTGGCGACGTCAAGGAGTTCGTGCATCCGCTGGTGGCCGTCGAGCTCAAGAAGATGAAGCGGGTCTGAAGCCGATGAAGCCGGCACCCGGGATCCTTGCGCGCGGCATTTCGTTGCTGGTCCTCGCGCTGTTCATCGCGCCGCTGCAGGCGCGTGACAGCCAGGTTCCGCAGCGCGGTCCGGGCAAGGCGGCGATCGCGAGCGCCTATCCACTGGCCAGCGAGGCGGGCCATGAAATTCTCGCCAAGGGTGGCAATGCCTTCGATGCGGCCGTGGCCGTGGCGGCCGCGCTCGCCGTGGTCGAGCCCTCGAGCTCGGGCCTGGGCGGCGGCGGCTTCTTCCTGATTCGTCGCGCGAGCGATGGCTTCGAGACCATGATCGATCTGCGCGAGATGGCGCCCGGCGCCGCATCGCGCGACATGTATCTCGACAAGGATGGCAACCCCGTTCCCGGGCTGTCGCGCGATTCCGCGCTGGCCGCGGGAATTCCGGGCGAACCCGCCGGCTTCGCGTATCTCGCGAAGAAGTACGGCAAGTTGCCGCTCGCGACCAGCCTGGCACCGGCGATCCGGCTGGCGCGCGACGGATTTGCGCTCTATCCGCGGCTGCGCGGCGGCATGGAGTTCAAGAAGGACGCTTTTCTGAAGACGCCCGATGCGACCCGTGTGTACCTGGTCAACGGCCAGCTGCCCGAGCTCGGCTACATCATGAAGCAGCCCGAGCTCGCGGCCAGCCTCGAATTGCTGGCGGCGAAGGGCGCCGACGGTTTCTACCGCGGCGCGTTCGCGAAGAAGCTCGTCGACGGCGTGCAGCAGCTTGGCGGCAACTGGACGCTCGACGACTTGGCTAACTACAAGGTGGTGGAACGCGCGCCGGTGGTCGGACACTACCGCGGCGCGCGCATCGTGTCGGGTTCGCCGCCCACCTCGGGTGGCGTGGCGCTGATCGACGCGCTGAACATCCTCGAAGGATTCGATCTCGCGAAGCTTGACAAGGTCACCCGCACGCATCTCATCGTCGAGGCCATGCGGCGCGCGCATCGCGATCGCGCGGTGTATCTCGGTGATCCGGATTTCGTGTCGGTGCCGGTGGCGCGACTCATCAGCCCGGATTACGCCGCCGGACAGCGTGCTTCCATCCGCATGGACAAGGCCACGCCCAGCGACATGTTGCCGGGCGTCGATGCATCGTCACCCGGCCCCTCGACCACGCATTTTTCGGTGCTGGACCAGCATGGCAACATGGTCGCTGCCACGATCACGCTGAATTTCTTCTTCGGCTCCGGGCTGATGATTCCGGACACCGGCATCCTGCTCAACAACCAGATGGACGATTTCTCCGCGAAGCCCGGAGTGCCGAACGGCTTCCAGCTCATTGGCGCGGACGCCAACGCCATCGCCCCGAAGAAGCGGCCGCTGTCATCGTCCACGCCCACGTTCGTGGAAGGTCCGGACGGCTTGATGATCATCGGCTCGCCGGGCGGCAGCTACATTCCTGGCATGGTGATTCTCGGCACGCTCGCTTTCATGGAGGGCCGGACCGCGCAGGAAATCGTGGGCGCGCCGCGATTTCATCACCAGTTCTCGCCCGACGTGCTGCAGTTCGAGAGCGACGCGCTGACGCCCGAGGAGCGCAAGGCGCTCGAACTGCGTGGACACACACTGCGCGAAGGCACGCGACGCTGGGGCAATGTGCAGGTAGTCACCTGGAATTACAAAACCGGGCAGGTCGAAGCGGCGTCCGATCCGCGCGGGGCGGGCGTGGGACAGGTCTATTGAGAGACCGCGACCAGCGCCTGGAAGGAGCCTGGCTGCCGGTTGCGGCGTACATTGCTGGTGAGGTGCTCCCGGTCACCGAGCTGCGCATCGCGCGACTGCTGATCAAGGACGCCGGCTACCACATCCTCGACCATCAGCAGCGGGTCGTCGATCGCGGCGAAGTCCACCTGAACATTGCGGCGAGCCCGTCCAGCATGGACATCGTGGGTCTCGAAGGTCCAAACGCCGGCCGCACGCTGCGCGCCATCTACGAGATCTCGAACGACCTGCTCAGCATCTGCTACGACATGGAAGGCGCCGATCGGCCGCGCTCCATGCAGCCCGAAGAAGATCAGGTCCTGCTGCTCATCACTTATGCGCGCGACGCGCGCGTGCTTTCCTGACGCGCTTCGCCTTCGGCCTGGCGCGCCTGGTCTTTGCCGGGCGCTTCTTCACGAGCTTGACGCGCGTCCTGGTGGCGGGCGCGGGTAGTTTGCCGGCGCGGTGCAGGTCGACCGCGCGCCACAGGTACCACGCGGCCACCGAGCGGAATGGCGCCCAGCGCGCACCGTACTCCGCGAGTGCGCGCACCGTCGGCATGCCGCGCAGTCCATAGGCCAGCCTGAACCCATTGCGCACGCCGAAGTCGTCCACCGGCAGCACGTCCGGTCGCCCGAGCCGAAACATCAGCAGCATCTCCACCGTCCAGCGTCCGATGCCGCGCACCTGCGTGATGCGCTCGATGATTTCCTCGTTGCCGAGCGTGTGCAGGATTTCATACGGCGGCACGACGCCGTCGAGCGTCTTCTGCGCCAGGTCCTTGACGCTGGCGATCTTGGCAAACGACAGGCCGACGTCGCGCAGCTTCGCATCCGGGGTCGCCAGCACCATCTCGGCCTCGAGCAGGGCCGCACCTTCACTCTTCACCGGGTAAAGGCCGACGAAGCGGCCGAAGATGCTCTCGGCCGCCGTGCCATTGAGCTGCTGGTGCGCGATGGCGCGCGCCAGCGCATGAAAGGGAGTGTGTTCCGCGTTGGTGGTGTGTGCGAACTTGCCCGCGGCACGCACGAGGTTGGCAAGAACCGGGTCGACTTTCGCGAGGCGTCGCCTGAATGCCGCGAGCTGCGCCGCGGTACACATGGATGTGGCTGTGTTCACGCGTGGATTCTAAACGGGAGAACTACTTCTGGCAGTTGGCGCACCAGTAGGTGGATCGTTGTCCCTGCGTGAACTGCCTGACGGGATTGCCACAGATTCGGCACGGCTTGCCGTCGCGTTCATAGACGTAGAGTTTCTGGCGGAAGTAACCAGGATTGCCGTCGGCTCCGACATAGTCGCGCAGCGTCGTGCCGCCCACCTTCACGGCCATCGCAAGCGTTGCCTTGATGGCGCGCGCCAGCTTGTGGCATTCGACGCGGCTGAGTTTTCGTGCCGGTCGGCGCGGCCGGACGCGCGCGCGGAACAGGGCTTCGCTGGCGTAGATATTGCCAACGCCGACCACCAGCCGTGAATTCATCAGCAATTGCTTGATGGCCACTGAGCGCCGGCGCGTGATCTTCCACAGGTATTCGCCGTCGAAAGCGTCCTCGAGCGGTTCGGGCGCGAGCAGTTTCAGCAGTGGATGCAGCGCCGGATCGTCGACCGTGAACAGCACGCTGCCGAAGCGGCGCGGATCGTTGAAGCGCAGCGTCTGTCCGGAATCCAGCTCGATGTCGATATGGTCGTGCGCCACCCGCGGAGTCATCGCCGGCAACACGCGCAGCGATCCCGACATCCCCAGGTGCAGGATCAGCGTGCCGGCTTCGGTTTCGAGCAGCAGGTATTTCGCCCGCCGGCCAGCCCGCCGGATCGCGCTGCCGGCCACCGTGGCCGCCAGTTTCGGGTCGACAGGCCAGCGCAGGCGACGCTCGTGCACCAGCAGGCGGCTGATGCGCCGGCCGACGACATGCGGCTCGATACCGCGGCGCGTGGTTTCAACTTCGGGTAGTTCGGGCACGACTTGGCCTTGGGTAGATTCGGCTCGGCGCGGGTTTCGGGCCATCCATCGGAGCGCATGCAACCGTTCGCGCGTCTGCTGCGTCTATATGAGCACGAACGATTGTGGGTGGCGGCG
>Ga0157375_10006159_pt1 | contig 10453 bp, 7 predicted proteins | sample M35metaG_FD_115311 | JGI IMG/M metagenome (GOLD analysis project Ga0157375, IMG submission 115311) | Miscanthus rhizosphere microbial communities from Kellogg Biological Station, Michigan, USA - M3-5 metaG | ecosystem: Host-associated > Plants > Roots > Rhizosphere > Soil | place: USA: Michigan... | reverse complement strand
TCAAGCTGAAGCTCGGCACCATCAACGATCCCGGCTCCGGCTATGTGCTGTTCTATACCGGCATCCTGATGTGCCTGTTCGCGGCTTCGATCATCGTCGCCGCTATCACCGAAGGCGGCCCGAGCTTCGGTTCGCGCTGGGAGAACGTCAGCTGGACCAAGCCGCTGCTCGTGATTGTCTGCCTCACGGCGTTCTCCTTCGCGCTCGATCCGCTCGGCTTCCTGCTGTCGTCGATCCCCTTGATGGTGCTGCTGCTCCGCCTGATCGATCCGGTGCGCTGGTCGCTGACGATTCCGATCGCATTCCTGGTCCCGCTCGGCATGTGGTGGGTCCTCAAGCGCGTGCTCTTGATCCAGTTGCCCTCCGGCATCTTCGAAATCGGCTGACCGCAACATGGATACGCTCATCAATGTCGCGCACGGTTTCGGCGTCGCGCTCATGCCAATCAACCTGCTCTATTGCTTCATCGGCGTCTTCATCGGCACGCTGGTCGGCGTGCTGCCCGGCATCGGGCCGATCTCGGCGATGTCGCTCTTGCTGCCGGTGACGCTATCCGGGACGCCGGAATCCGGCATTATCATGATGGCCGGCATCTATTACGGCTCGATGTATGGCGGCTCGACCACCTCGATCCTGGTCAACATTCCCGGCGAGGCCGCTTCGGTCGTCACCTGTATCGATGGCCATCAGATGGCGAAGCAAGGCCGCGCCGGTCCTGCGCTCGGCATCTCCGCCTTCGGTTCGTTCATCGCCGGCACATTTGCGCTGATCGCGCTGATGCTGGTGGCGCCTTCGCTTGCCAGTGTCGCAATCGCGTTCGGACCGGCCGAATATTTCAGCCTGATGGCGCTCGGCCTCGTGGTTCTGACCTTCCTGACACAGGGTTCGATGGCCAAGGCGCTGCTGATGGCCTGCATCGGCATCGTGCTCGGCCTGATCGGGCTCGACAGCATCACGGCACAGCCGCGCCTGACTTTCGGCCGCATGGAATTGATCGACGGTATCGGCCTGGTGCCCGTGGTGATGGGCCTGTTCGGGGTCGCCGAAGTGCTGCTCAACACCGAGCAGGTCATCAAGCGCGACATCATCAACGCCAAGATCACGCAGCTATTGCCCACCAAGGAAGACTGGAAAGCCAGCGCCGGACCGGTCGCGCGCGGCACCATTCTGGGATTCTTCCTCGGCATCCTGCCGGGCGGCGGCGCGGTGGTCGCATCTTTTGCCTCCTATGCGCTGGAGAAGCGGCTATCGAAAACACCGGAGCGCTTCGGCCATGGTGCGATCGAAGGCGTGGCGCGACCTGAGTCCGCCAACAACGCCGCTGCCGGCGGCGCCTTCATTCCGCTGATGACCTTGGGCATTCCGCCGAACGTGGTGATGGCGCTATTGCTCGGCGCCTTCGTCATTCATGGGCTGCAGCCCGGCCCGCTGCTGATCACGCAAAACCCCGGCCTGTTCTGGGGCATCGTCGCCAGCATGTATATCGGCAATCTGATGCTGCTGGTGCTGAACCTGCCGATGATCGGCATGTGGGTTCAACTACTCAAGCTGCCCTACAACATCCTCTTCCCGCTGATCATCCTGTTCACCATTATCGGCGTCTATTGCAGCAGCAATAACGTGTTCGACGTCTATGTGATGATCGCGTTCGGCGTGATCGGCTATTTCATGCGCAAGCTCGGCTACGAGCCGGCGCCACTGGTGCTGGCCTTCGTGCTCGGCCCGATGCTGGAGAATAATTTGCGCAAGTCGCTGATCCTGTCGCAGGGCGACCTGCTTACTTTCGTGCAGCGGCCGATCTCGGCGGCCTGTCTGGCGCTGGCCGTCGTGCTGCTGGTCGGCCCGCTACTGCCGGCGCTGCGCAAGAAACGCGAACTGGTCGCGCTGGATGAGGGGGCGTAGATCTGCTCCCTCGCCCCGCTCTTCGCGGGGAGAACTGAATTTACCCCGCTTTGACAACCCTGAGCGAGTTCGGCTTCGCCGGCTGCGCCATCGCGCGCGACACGATCAGCGCTTCCTTCTTCAGCATATCCGCAAGTTCGGCTTCGCGGCGGCGGATCCGATCGCTGGAAGCGCCGACACTCAGTGCGGCCACCACCTGCCCGGCATCGTCGCGGATCGGCACGCCGACCCCGCCCATGCCGGGATAGGCGGCGTCGATCAGCACGGTATGGCCGTGCTTGCGCGCCGCAATGATCCGCTCGCGCAGATATTTTGGCGTGATGCGTGGTGATTTCGCCAGCCGCGGCATGATCACTTCGATGATCGCGTCGATCTCGGCGTCGGGCAACCACACCATCAGGGCAAGACTGCCGGCGCCAACGCCGAGCGGCCGCCGGCTGCCTATCTGCAGGTAGTTCGGCTGCAACGGATGACTGCCGACGGAGCGCGCCAGATACAGTGCCTCGACGCCGCTGCGCACCGACAACAGCGCGGTATCGGCGGATTTTTCGGACAGCCGCAACAGGCTCGGCTGCGCCAGTTCGGCGATATCGACGGTGCGGCGCGCGCTGACCGCCATCACCCGCGCTTCCTGGCCGAGCTCATAGGTTTTTGCACCGGCCACGCGGCTGACAAAACCTTCCTCGATCAGCGAGCCAAGGATGCGCAGCGTTGTGGCTTTGTTGAGCATGGTGGCGTCGGCGATCTCGGTCAGCCGCAATGGCGAATTCTGCGCCAGCACGCGCAGGATCGCGCATACTTTTTGGATTGCGTTGAACTTTTCGGCCTGAGCCAACATGACAGGCGCTTTCTTCCTGCCCAGCTTGGCAACCATCGGAGCACTCATGCCGCCCTGCCCTTGCGCATCGCGCTGGAATAACGCGGACAGATTTCTTCCGCAAAACGAACCATCATCTTTTGCCTGACCGCCAGTGGCGTGCCCGGCGTGGCGGAGGACACCATGAAGTAATTGAAGCCGAGCGAGATCAGCGCGTCGATTCGCTTGCAGATCGTCTCGGGGCTGCCGACCAGGTTTGAATCCAGGAACGGCCCAAGCTCGGCCGGATCGGTCATCTTGCGCAGATTGGCAAACATCCGGCTGAAATCGGCATATTCGGGAATGCCGACCCACGGATTGGCGTCGGCCTCGTAGTGATCGGCCTGCAACGCGAAATATGGCGGATAATATCGCCGGCCGAGTTCGCGCGCCTCTTCATCGGTATCGGCGATGAACATCTTGACCGAGATCGGCAGGATAGCGCCGTTCGCTTTGGCGCCGGCGCGGCCGCGCCAGCGCTCGAGGATTTTTACCAGCAGGCCATCCGGAAAAGTCGAGAGACAGATCGGGGGAATGCCGAGATCGCCCATCACTTCGGCGCTCGCCGGACTGCCGATCGCGCCGTAGAAGTGCACCGGCTTGTTGACGGGATCGGGACGCAAGCGGATCGGGCGCTCGATGTTCCAGAATTTTCCGCGATGCGAGAACGGCTTTCCCGCCAAGCCTTGCTCGACGATCTTGAAGACCTCGGAGAAGCGCGCGCGTCCCTCGTTCATGTCGATGTTGTACGCGTCATATTCCATCTTGGCGGTGCCGCGCCCGATGCCGAGATGCAGCCTTCCTTGCGTCAGGCTATTGAGCATGGCGATTTCTTCGGCGAGCCGCAGCGGGTGATACCACGGCAGCACCAGCACCGAGGTGCCGAGCGACAGGTCCGGAAACTTTGCCGCGATATGCGCCATCATCAGTAGCGGGCTTGGCGTCGGGTAATAGTCGCTGAAATGATGCTCCAATAGCCATGCTGCGTCATAGCCGAGCCGGTGGCCGAGCGCGCAATCCGCGATCAGGTCGCGGTAGAGCTCAGAGTCCGGTACGCCCGCTACATCGGCCGCGGCTGCCTGGAATCCGAATAGAACGTCTTTCATCGGACGGGTCTCCATGCTGTCTGCATCCTAAAGAGCTCGGGCAGAACACGACAGATCATTATTTTGTCAGATGAAACTTCAAGTCAAATATTTATGGTGCTTTGCAGCGAAGTCGTGACATCTTTATTTCGTCACACGAAATCTTGCCGCACTGTGATTTGGGCGGCGACTTACGCCGCACCCGTCCGCCGGATCGTGATCAGGGCATACAGGCTCAGACAGCAAACGACCGTCAGATAATAGCCGGGCGCGAGATCACCGATCAACGCGAAGCTGCCGAGCCAGGTCATGATAGCCGGTCCCATCCCGCCGAACATGGTGACGCCGATGTTGTAGCTAAGGCCGAGGCCGGTGGCACGCGTTGCCGGCGGGAATAATTCCGACATCAACGCGGCGATGGGACCGAGATAGAGTCCTTTCAAGGCGCCTAGCCAAAGCACGCAAAGAACGATGACGGTCGGCGTCGGCGTTCCCGTCAGCAGCAGGAAGGCCGGGAAAATCGATACCAGCAGCAGCAGGCCGGCGCCAATCACGTGCGTCGTGCGCCCGATCTTGTCGGAAATCATGCCGGCCGTGGGCGCAAGCAATGTGACAGCAATGGCGGCGACGAACGCCGCCACGAATCCTACAGTCGCCGGCAATTTGAGCGTTTTGACCACATAGGTCGGCATATAGACGATGAGGTAGTTGACCGCGGTCGACACCGCGAGCGAGCCGACGGCCAACACCACGCGAACCTTCTGCCGCGCAAACACTTCCCGAACCGGCGATTCCTGCTCGGCCGCAGGCGGCGCCGTCGCATCGTCGAGATGCCTGCGAATGTAGAGGCCGACCGGTCCGATCAGAACGCCGAAGAGAAACGGAATCCGCCAACCCCAGGACTCCAGATCCGCCGGAGCCATCCACATCGTCAGCGCAGCGCCAAATCCGGATCCGAGCAATCCACTTACTCCCTGGCTCGCGAACTGCCAGCTTGCGATGAACCCTCGTCTTTCGGGCGCATGCTCGACCAGAAACGCCGTAGAGCTTCCGAACTCGCCGCCGGCGGAAAATCCTTGCACCAGACGCGCGATGATGACCGCGATCGGCGCGAGGATGCCGATGGTCGCATAGGTGGGCATCAGCGCCACCGCAAGCGTCCCGGCTGTCATCATCGCGATGGAGATCATCAGCGACGCCTTGCGGCCATGACGATCCGCATAGGCGCCAAGCACGATGCCCCCGATCGGGCGGATCAGGAACGACAGTCCGAACGTTCCGAATGTCAGAAGCAGCGAAATCGTCTGATCGTTGTTTGGAAAGAATGCCTTCGAAACATAGACGGCGAAATAGGCGTAGACGGAGATATCAAACCATTCCAGCGCGTTCCCGATCGAGGTCGCGACGACAAGCCTGGTGATGTTCTTTGTTTTAGGTTCCGCGGAGAGAGCAGGCAGTTCGACCGGTGCAGCTAACGTCATCAGGAAAATTCCCTTCGCCGATCAAACCGCCTCGTCCGCGTTTGGTTCTAGGTCCTGTCGTTCCAGGTCTTGTCGTTCCAAGTCTTGTCGTTCCAGGTCTTGCGCGGCATCTCACCCAGATCCCAGAATAGGCCCGCCATGATGGCCAGCGCCTCTTCGGTCACCGGCAACAGAATGTGTTCGTCCGGCGCATGCTGTGAGCAGCCGGGATAGGAATGCGGCACCCAAATCGTGGGCAGGCCCAGTCCTTCGGAAAATACATCGTTCGGCAGTGAACCGCCGAAATTCGGCAGGATCGCCGGCGCCTTGCCTGTGGTCTGCCGGATCGATTGTGCCGTCCAGTTGACCCAGGGACTGTCGAAATCGGTCCGGGAAGCGCCAAAACTCTGGGCCGCGCTGACCTCTACCATCGGGAAGCCGTTGGCATGCAGATGCGCCCGCACCGCATCGACGACTTCCTTGTATCTGGTGCCAACCACGAAGCGCAGTTGCAGCACGGCATGCGCCTGTCCCGGGATTGCATTCGCCGGCTTCTCGATATTGCCTGAGGACATCGCCAGCACTTCCAGCGTGTTCCAGGCATAGAGCCGTTCAGCAGCCGACAATCCCTCCTCACCCCAGTTCTCGGAAAGCTCCGGCTCGCCTTCCGTCGGCTTGACTTCGACATCAGCCAACACAGCGCGGATCTGGTTCGAAATGCGCGGCGGCTTCAACTGGTCCAGCAGCATGCGTCCTTTGTGATCGACTAGGCTCGCAATCGCGCCCGCCAGGATCGTTGCGGGATTGGCGAGCACTCCGCCCCAATTGCCGGAGTGATGCCCGCCATCGCGCAGCTTCACGTCGAGATGAATGCGGATGCCGCCGCGGCAACCGAGGAAGATGGTCGGGCGATCAGCAGAAAGCCGCGGCCCGTCGGAGGCAAGGAACAGGTCGGCCCTGAGCTCGTCGCGCAGCGATTCGCACACTTGGCGCAGGTCCGGCGAGCCGATCTCCTCTCCAGTCTCGATGATGAACTTTGCATTGAAGCCGAGCTTGCCCCCGCGCGCCTCGCGGACCGCACGCAGCGCCGACAGATTGATGCTGTGCTGGCCTTTATTATCGGCGGTGCCGCGACCATAGATGCGCTCGCCTTTAGTTGTCGTCTGCCAGGGATCGATATTGTCGCGCCATTCGCCGGCCATGCCATCCACGACGTCACCGTGGCCGTAGGTGAGCACGGTGGGCAGCGAAGCATCCTCGCGATAGTCCGCGAGCAGATAAGGGCCCCTGCCAGTCGGGGACTCGATCAATTTGGTCGAGAAATCGAGCTGCGAGAACGCCGGCTGAAGTTCGTCGACGAGATAGGCACGCAACGCAGCGCCGCTCGAAGAATTCTGACTTTCGGTCCGATAGGCGACCCTGCGGTTGAGTTCGTTGAGAAAGGCGCCGGAATGAAGCTGCTGGCGCGCATTGGCAATCGCGTCGGCTCTCGTGGCCATGATTTTTCCTTTCGCGGTCGCGAACCTGTTGAGGCGCCAAGCTATCGAGATATTTGGCCTGCTGGAAGTGGCACGACGCCGGCCGAATGGGCCTTGCTAAACCAGAGGGAATGCAACAATTTCGGCCGGCAGCCCGGCATTCGACCGGGCGAATAACAGGGAACTCTACGGCGTGCCCAAGGCCTCCTCGTCATGAAAAAACAAATCCGGCTCAACGCCTTCGCCATGAACTGCGTGGCACATCAATCGCCCGGCCTGTGGACCCATCCACGCGACCGCACCGCCGAATATAATCGCCTGCCCTATTGGCTCGATCTGGCCAAGACGCTGGAGCGCGGGCGGTTCGATGGGCTGTTTCTCGCCGATGTCCTCGGCGTCTACGACGTGTTCGGCTCGAGCCCGGACGCGGCGCTGCGCAATGCCACGCAGACGCCGGCCAACGAACCGCTGGTGCTGATCCCTGCGATGGCCGCGGTGACCGAGCATCTCGGCTTCGGCGTCACCAGCAATCTGTCGTTCGAGCCGCCCTATCCCTTTGCGCGGCGAATGTCGACGCCCGACCACCTGACTGAGGGCCGGATCGGCTGGAACGTGGTGACCAGCTATCTCGCCAGCGCCGCCCGCGGCGCCAGCAAAGATAAGCCGACCGCGCATGACGACCGCTACGATATCGCGGACGAATATATGGAGCTGGTCTACAAACTCTGGGAAGGCAGCTGGGAGGATGGCGCCGCGCTGCGCGATCGCGCGCGGGGAATCTTTGCCGATCCCGCCAAGGTGCACCCTATCCAGCATGAGGGAAATAATTATCGGCTCAATGCCATTCATCTGAGCGAACCTTCGCCACAACGCACGCCGGTGCTGTACCAGGCCGGTACCTCGCCGCGCGGGCGGCAGTTCGCAGCCCAGCACGCCGAATGCGTGTTCATGTCGGGCCCGTCTGCGAAGATCATCGGGCCGCGCGTGGCGGCGATCCGCACGCTGGCCAAGGAAATCGGCCGCAACCCGGCCGAGATTTTGATGTTCAGCATGATGACGATCATCCTCGGCCGTACCGAGGCCGAAGCGAATGCGAAATACGCGGACTATCGCCGGCACATCAATGCCGAGGGCGCGCTGGCGCTGATGTCAGGGTGGACCGGTGTCGATTTCTCCTCCTACGATCTCGACCAGCAGGTTCGCCACGTCCAGAACGACGCCGGCCGTACCGCACTGGACAACGTCACCCGCGCCGATCCGGATCGGGTCTGGACCGTGCGCGAAGTGGTCGAACATGTCGGCATCGGCGGCGCCGGTCCGGTCGTAGTCGGTACGCCCGAAAAGGTCGCCGACGATATCGAGGCCTGGTTCGAACAGACCGACGTCGACGGCCTTAACGTCGCCTTCGCCATCTCGCCCGGCGACTTCGAGGATATCGCCGACATGCTGGTGCCGGAATTGACGAAGCGCGGGCGCTACAAGGACGCCTACGCCGACGGTACGCTGCGCGAAAAACTGTTTGGTGCAGGACGCGCGCGGGTCGATACGACACATCCCGCAAGCCGGTATCGGCCACATATGCAGGCGAAGGCGGCGGAGTGACGGCCGCTCAATTCACGGCATTATTCACCACCACCTCGATCAATTTCGCACCCGGCCGGCTGAACGCCGACGACAGCACCGATTTCAACTGTCCGGGATCGGTGACCTTCGTCGCCTCCAGCCCCAGCGACTTTGCGACGCCGGTGAAATCCACCGGCGGATCGATGAAGTCCATGCCGACGTAGTGGTCGTCGCCGTGAAAGGCGAGCAGCCGCTGCTTGATGATGCGATAGCCGCCATTATTGACGATGATGAAGGTCAGCGGCAGCTTGTGGTTGGCCGCGGTCCACAGCGACTGGATCGAATACATCGAACTGCCGTCGCCGGAGTAGCACACCACCGGCCGGTCGGGATTGGCGAGGCTGACGCCGACAGACGCCGGCAATCCCCAGCCGATGCCACCCGAGGCCAGCGCGTGATAGCCGTAGCGGTCGCGATGCGGACGCAGCGCGATCATCTGCCGCGACGAGGTCAGCCCTTCGTCGACCAGAATGGCGTTGTCGGGCATCGCCTCGATCACCTGCAGCGACAGCCAGTCCGCATCGATCGGCGATTTATCCTTGGCCTTGGAGATTTGTTCGATCAGCGTCTTGCGCCTGGCGGTCCAGTTCTTTGACGCCAGCGCGGCCACGCCCTGTTTGGCGCGAGCTTCGAGCGCGCTGCCGCCGGCCGCCTTCAGCGCCGGGATCAGCGCGCGAAGCGTTTCCTTGACGTCGGCCTTGAGCGCGATCTCGGCGCCATAATTCTTGGCGAGATCCCAGTCGACGAGGCCGACCTGAACGATCGACAACCCATCCGGCAACGGGTCGACTTCGCTGTAAACCGACATCCGCAGCGGATCGGCGCCAAGCACGATCATGAGATCGTAGGGCGACAGCGTCTCGCGCACCTGCTTCTGCAGCCGCGTCAGAGCGCCGAGAAAGCACGGGCTTTCCGACAGGAAACTGGCGCCATAGGGCGTCGACGATTGATAGGCCGCGCAGCCCAAGGTCTCTGCAAGGGAAGCCGCCTCCGTGAGCGCGTCGCTCTTGACGATCTCGTCGCCGGTGATGATGACCGGATTGCGCGCCCGGAGAATACGCTCGGCCAGCGCCTGCAGCGCCTCGTCGGAAGGCTTCACACGGGTATCGACCCGGGTCGCGCGGCCGAGTTCGATGCCGGCCTCGGCATTGAGGATGTCGCCCGGCAGCGAGATGAACACCGGACCGGTCGGCGGCGTGGTCGCGATCTTGGCGGCGCGGCGTACGATCCGCGGCAGATCCTCCAGCCGCGTCACCTCGACCGCCCATTTCACCAGCGGCTCGGCCATCTGCACCAGCGGCCCATACAGCACCGGCTCCATCAGGCCATGGCCCTGTTCCTGCTGGCCGGCGGTGAGGATCATCGGCGTGCCCGTGAATGCCGCGTTGAACAGCGATCCCATCGCGTTGCCAAGCCCGGGCGCAACGTGGACGTTGCAGGCCACGAGCCGGCCGGAGGCGCGGCTGAAGCCGTCCGCCATCGCGACCACAAGGCTTTCCTGCATCGCCATCACATAGGTGAGGTCGGGGTGGTCCTTCAGCGCGTGCATGATCGGCAGTTCGGTGGTGCCGGGATTGCCGAACAGATGCGTGATGCCTTCGTCCTTCAGCAAAGCAAGGAAGGCCGAGCGCCCGGTAATGCGATTTTTCATTCGTCTCCTCCAGCCCGCGGTTCGTTGACCTCAGGGTTCGCCATCATGACCGATTGAGGAGGAGACGCGCAATGGAGCGCGGGCAGGGCTGCCCTGCGTAGAGCGGGTTCGCATTCTGGCCCATGCAGCTAGAACATCCCCTCGAGCTCCGCCCGCTTCTTCTTTTTCGAGCGCTGCCAGACCACGCCCGGGAAGCCTTTCAGCGGTACCAGCGGCTCGCCCGTGTAGGCCCATTCCTGCAATTCCTCGATTGCGATGTGATAGAGCGGCTGACGGCCGGTGCGGCCCGAGAACAGCGCGCGGGGAATATTGACCATGTGCGGCGAGCGCGCGCGTTCGTACGCGATCGGCGTACCGCAGCCGGCGCAGAAGCTGCGCGTGGTTTTCGTCGCCTTGTC
>Ga0157375_10006154_pt1 | contig 10458 bp, 6 predicted proteins | sample M35metaG_FD_115311 | JGI IMG/M metagenome (GOLD analysis project Ga0157375, IMG submission 115311) | Miscanthus rhizosphere microbial communities from Kellogg Biological Station, Michigan, USA - M3-5 metaG | ecosystem: Host-associated > Plants > Roots > Rhizosphere > Soil | place: USA: Michigan... | reverse complement strand
TGAAGCGATCCCCGGACGCGTCTGGTCGCCGCCCGCGCTCCTGGCCTCCCTCGGCGCCTCGCTCGGGGCCGTCGTTTTCATCACCCTGGTCACCTGGCGCGTGAGCCCGACCCGCATCGTCAACGAGTCCGTGGCCTACGTGACGAGGGTCTGCTTCGTCGACCCGCTCCTCGCGGCAGTTCCGGTCATTCTTCTGGCGGGATTCCTGGCCGCGCGCGCGTACCCGCTGCGGCCCGGGATCGCGGGAGCGCTCTACGGCGCGGGCGCCGGCCTGCTGTCGGACGCGGGCTGGCGGCTCTTCTGCCACTACTCCGACCCGGCGCACGTGCTGACCGCGCATCTGGGAGCGATCCTCGCGGCGACGCTTCTGGGGGCTCTGACGGGCCGGCTCCTGCGGCGCGGCTGACGATTGCCTACTGCACGTCGACGGCGATGAACCACGCGCCGTCGGCGCGGCGTTGCCACATGCGGACGTACGAGCCGGTTTTCGGCTTGTCCGCACCGCCGGTCTTGAAAGATCCGTAGGTGTATCCGAAGTCGCCGGCCTCGGCGGCCTCGGCCTTCGTCGTGGAGGCCGAGAACTTGCCGGGCTGCGCGCGGAGCCACTCGACGATTCTGGCTCGGCCGACGATCGGGAGGATGTCGTCGCGGTGGAGCCGCGACGAATCGAGAAGAGCCGGACCATAGCCGTCGGCCAACGAGCTCGCGGCGGCACGCTCGTTCACCGCCCGGTCCGCGGCTTCGAGGCTGGCGGTCGCGGCCTGCCGGCCGCCGCCCTTCGTGTAGCGGTCGGGCATCGCGAATCGCTGGAAGCCCGGCGCAAACGGGGCGGCGGACGGTGTCGCGACGCCGATGTCGATGATCACGCGCCACTCTCCCGAGGCCTGCTTCCGCCAGGTCGACAGGTAGACCTGATGGTTCGGGCCCGGCTTCGGCGCGCTCGGAACCAGGAGCTCGGAGGGACCGGTCAGCCAGCCCAGATCGCCGCTCGCCGCCACGTCCCCGAGCCGGGGTTCCCATGTCAGTTGTCGTGCCGCGAAGGGCTCGGAGGGGCGCTTCGAAAGACCTTCCTTCGCGCGGACGGGCTCCGGGACGAAGAAGAGCGCCTCGTCCGCGAAGAACTGGAGGAAGGAGTCCCGCAGGCCGACCTTGCGGCAGGCGGCCGCGAAGTCGCGCTCGGTCTGGACCATTTTTTCGAGCGCGGGCGGGATCGACGAGTCAGCGCTCGCGACGAGAACTGACCCGAACAGCACCAGCGCCGGAACGACACGAGTGCGAATGCGACGCATCATGGCCACCTCCCATCTGGAGTTGGCCGGGCCGGCCGGTTTGGTATCCGCCGGCGAACATGCAGCACGCAGCACGCAGCACGCATCGCGCATCGCGCACCACGAACCGCGCCGATGCGGGAGGCCTCAGAGGGCGCGCGAAAGAACGAACAGGCTCGACGCCGGGTCGACGGTGAGGACCGTCCAGCCATGCCGCCGGTACCAGTCGCCCTGCGAGGTGTAGACGAAGAGAACCGGGGAAAACCGGCGCGCCCGCTCGACGCCTTCGCGCACCAGGGCGGCGCCGATTCCCCGGCCGCGTTCGGGCTCCGGAACGAACAGCACGTCCACGAAGAGCGACGGCGCCTCTCCGGGCGAACGGACGAAACGCTGGAATCCGAGCACTCCGACGGGAGCGCCTTTCTCCTCGGCCACGAGCGTCGCCGGGCAGTCACCGGGATCGTCCAGACGCGCCCGGGTCTGGTCCTCCGTGAGGCCCGAATGATCGTGCCAGTGCTCCCAGATCCAGCGAGCGACGATGTCCCGGTAGGCCGGGCGTTCCACGAGCGGCAGAATCGTGTGCTTCTCGACGTTCACCATGAGAATCCTCAACCTCGACGGCCGGCCGAACTATGCCCGCGATTTCTCCTCGAGGTACCTGGCCACTTCGGTCTGACCATTGTATTCGGCCCATCCCAGGGGGGTCGCCTGGTGGTTCGGATCCCGGAGGTTCGGGTCCGCTCCGAGCTCGATGAGAAGGCGCACCATCGGCAGGTTCCCCATCCACGCGGCATTATGGAGAGGCGTCGCCGCGAGGCTGACTCCCACGCCGTCGTGCCGCGTGATGCCGGAAATCTCGAAGCCGAGCTCGGCCATCAACCGCACGCCGTCGAGCTGCCCCGCTTCGACCGCGCGCTGGAGAAGCTGCATGCGGCCGTGAAGCCCGAGCGCGCCCGGCAGGCCCGGGTGTTTCTTCAAGAGAGACAGCGCCTCCGCGCGCCGTCCCGAAACCACGGCCGCGGCGAACGCATCGCCCGGATCGAGATCGACCTCCGGTGCGCCGTGGGCGCGGAGATAGGCCGCGACCTCGGAGTTACCGGCGAGAACCGCGGCCTCGCAGGGCGTGCGGCCGTCCCGCAGGCCGGGCAGATGGACGTCGGCGCCTTTCTCCACGAGCAGCCGGACGCGCTCGGCGAAGCCCCTGCGCGCGGCGGACCAGAGCTCCTCGACGAGCAGCCGCGCGGGGCTCGCGAGGCGATCGCCGAATCGCCGGTACCAGGGACCGCCCTTGTCGGTCCCGAGCCCGTACTCGAAGAGCAGTCGAAGGTGACCATCGTCCTCTCGAAAGTGCCGGTTGTAGAGGGTCTGGCCGTCGTTCGGATCCGCGCCGGACTCGAGGAGCAGGCGCGCGAGCTCGTCGCGGCGGGGATGCGCCGGCTGGCTGGCTCCGCCTTCACCTTCGCCGAAGGCGCCCGTGAGCGCCGTAAAGGGCGGCAGATTTCCCTGCCAGAGAAATCCCGCGTTCGGATCGGCTCCTCGCTCGAGCAGGAGACGCGCAACTTCGAGTGTGGATGTGGATCCTTGCGCAGCCTCTCCGAGACGCGAGTAGCACGCATAGAGAAGCGGTTCCCAGCCGAACGGGCCGCCTCGGGAACGCGCGAGCTCCGACCGCCGGTCCAGCATCGCGCGCGCCGCTGCGACGTCGCCGGCCGCGGCTGCCGCGAAGATGCTCGAGGCGGCGATCCCGGGCTCGGCCTCGAGCATCGCCGCCGCCTTCGGCAGGTCCGATCGCTGCCAGCGCCCGTAGTCGAGACACGCCAGGCGGATGAACGTATCGCCCGCGGAGCCCGGCGCTCTCTCGACGTCGGCCGTGGGGTCGAAGCGGAACGGCTCGATGGCCTCGACGTGGCGCTTGAGCTTCGGCCAGCTCGAAAATCCGTAAGACCGCGCGAGCACCAGCTGCGCGCCACTCAAGGCGAGCCCCTGGGCGGCGGGCTCCCCTTTCGGATGGAATTCGCGAATTCGCGCCAGGGCCTCGGGGCGGCGCGCCCGCACTTCCTCGAGCAGACCCTTCGCGCGATGACGGAGATTCTCCAGAGACGGGTTTTCGGGAAGCGGCGAGACCGGCACGGCGACCTCCTCCCCGGACGCTTCGCGGCGCCGGGATGCAAGCCCGCGGTCCGCAGTCGGGCGAGGAAGACGTCGTTATCGAATGCCGGAAACTCGGGTGGGCTTGGCCCTTTCCGCGGACCGGGGGCGCCCCGCGCGCTCGGCGGGATGCTACACCGAAACCCCCTCCCAAGAAATCCGTAATAATCCGCGAACCCGATGGACACCGCGATCGAGCTTTCCCACGTTCGGAAGGCCTTCGGCCGTTTCACCGCGGTCGACGATCTCTCGCTCAGCGTTCCGCGCGGGGCGATGTTCGGCCTGCTCGGCCCGAACGGCGCCGGCAAGACGACGACGATCCGGATGATCATGAACATCACGGCTCCGGACTCCGGCGGCATCCGGATCCTCGGCCATCCGATGGATCGCCAGACGCAGAACCGCATCGGATATCTCCCCGAGGAGCGCGGGCTCTACCGGAAGATGAAAGTGATCGATCACCTCTACTTCCTGGCGGCGATCAAGGAGGTCGGCCGCGAGACGGCGAAGGAGCGGATCGCGGGCTGGCTCGACAAGATGGACCTGCGCCCCTGGGTGAACAAGAAGATCGACGAGCTCTCGAAAGGAATGCAGCAGAAAGTCCAGTTCATCTCCACGATCGTCCACGACCCCGAAATCCTCATCCTCGACGAGCCGTTCTCCGGACTGGACCCTCTCAACGTCGCGATCATGCGCGACTACTTCCTCGAGTTCCGCCAGCGGGGCAAGACGATCGTCTTCTGCACGCACGTCCTCGAGCAGGCCGAGAAGCTCTGCGACGAGATCTGCCTGATGGCGAAATCGAAGAAGATCCTCGAAGGCAGCCTGCGCGAGCTGAAGCGCCGCAACTCCTCCGGGCTGCTGCGGATCGCCGTCAACGCCTCACTCGCGGACGTCGCGGCCCTGCCCGGCGTGGACTCGGCGAAGGCCACGAACGGAGGCTTCATCGTCGGCCTGGCGCCGGGCGTGCGCCAGAAAGATTTCGTGCGGAACGCGATGGACGCGTTCACCGTCGAGTCGTTCTCGCAGAAGGAGCCGGATCTCGAAGAGATCTACATCGAAGCGGTGCACTCGACCGGCATGGAAGAAACGCGGACGATCGAATGAGGCCTGCATGAACTGGAAGAAGACCTTCGCCATCATCCGCCGCGAATACGTCGAGCGCATCCGGACCAAGGCGTTCTGGATCGCGACGCTCCTCATCCCCGCGCTGTTCGGCGCGTACATCATTTTTCAGATCAAGGCCTCCCGAAAGACGGGAGGCGAGCGCACCATCGTCGTCGTCGACAGGACCGGGGTGCTCTATGCGCCCCTGGTCCATGAGCTCGCCGAGACCGAGGCCGAGCAGAAGGCGAAAGGCTCGTCGAGCAAGGGGCCGCACTGGGTGCTTCAGGAGGGCGATCGCTCCGGCGATCTCGAAGCGACCAAGGAGGCCCTTCGCAAGAAAGTTCTCGCCAAGGACGTCAGCGGCTATCTCGTCCTCGAGCCGAAAAAGCTCGAGAACGACGAGGTCGAGTACTACTCGACGACGGTTTCGGACTTCATCGCCCTGAGCCAGCTCGAGCGCAGCCTGAACCGCATCCGCATGCGGCAGAAGATGAAGGATCGCGGCCTGCCCACGGATCTCGCGGGAGACCTCGAGAAACGCGTCGACTTCAAGGCCTTCAAGGTCACGGACAAGGGCACGTCCGAAGAGAAGGGGGCCGGCATTCTCGCGGCCATCATCTTCATGGTGCTCATGTACACCACCTTCTTCGTGTACGGCGGCCAGGTGATGCGAGGCGTCCTCGAGGAGAAGAGCAACCGCATCGTCGAAGTCATCATCGCCTCGGTGCGGCCCACCGAGCTGATGCTCGGCAAGATCATCGGAATCGGCCTCGTCGGCCTCACGCAGTACTTCGTCTGGTCGGTGCTGGCCATGAATCTCTCGCTTCCGGGCATCGCCACGCTCGTGTCCTCCGGCGAGATGGGCGTTCCGAAGATCCCCGTCGCGATGCTCGGCTACTTCGTCCTGTTCTTCGTCCTCGGCTACTTCGTGTACGCCAGCATCTACACGGCGATCGCGGCGCCCTTCAGCACGGAACAGGAAGCGACGCAATTCATCATGATCCCGATCACCCTGATCCTCGCCGGGTTCATGGTCTATCCCGCCGTGATGAACAACCCCAACGGGAGCGTGGCCGTCGGCTTCTCCCTCTTTCCGTTCACCTCCTCGCTCGTCATGTTCCTCCGGACGGCGGTCTCCGAGCCCCCGGCCTGGCAGATCCTGCTGTCGATCGCGATCCTGATTGCCACGACGATCGGCCTCGCCTGGTTCGCCGGTCGCATCTACCGCGTCGGGATCCTCATGTACGGCAAGAAACCGACGATCCCGGAGATCCTCCGCTGGGTGCGCTACTCCCCCGGGAAGACGGCTCAGCCCGACATGAAGGTCGCCTCCTAGCCCCCGGAGAGCCCGAGCGGATCAGGGGGCGGAAGGTCCGTGTGCAGGCCGTGTAAAGCGGCAAACGGTAGACAGGCCGGACCCGGCGGCGATATAAGGCAGAGCAAGAAGTTAGGAAGGAGCTTTCTATGCGTGCTCGACCGTGGCGTTCCGCGCTGTTGCTCGGTCTCGTCGTCTCCCTCGGAGTTCTCGTCGGCTGCATGACCCGCGAGGTGAAGTCGGCCTCGGAGGCCCTCGAGCAGGCGCGGGCTGCGGGGAAGGACAGGGAATGTCCCCCGGAGTTCCAGGAAGCCGAGTCCCTGGTCAAACAGGCGGAGCAGCTCTGCCAGAGTTGTAAGAGAGACGAGGCGAACGCCCTCGCAAACCAGGCGATGGGCAAGATCAGCGCCCTGTGCCCGGCGAAGCCGGCGCCGGCTCCCGCTCCTCAACCTGTCCGCACGCCGCCGCCATCCGCCGCTCCGTCGATCTCCCTCAGCGCCGTGCCGCCGTCCGTCACCGCGGGCGCCTGCACGAGCCTCAACTGGACCGCGGCCAACGCGACCAGCGTGACGATCGATCAGGGCGTGGGCAACGTCGACACGAGCGGCTCCAAGCAGGTCTGTCCTACGAGCACCACGCGCTACACGGTGACGGCCAACGGACCGGGCGGCACCCGCAGCGATTCCACGACCGTCAACGTGACGGAGAAGCCGAAGCCGACCGAGACACTCACCATCCACGTCAACTTCGACACCAACAAATCCGTCATCAAGAAATCGGACCAGGCCGAGCTCGACAAGCTGGAGGCCTTCGTCCGGAAGTACAAAGCCTGCAGGTTCGAGGTCAACGGCTACACCGACTCGACCGGCCCCGACGCCTTCAACCAGACCCTTTCCGAGAAGCGCGCCGACGCAGTGAAGACGTACATCATCTCGAAGGGCGGCGCTGGCGACAAAGTGACGGCGGCGGGCCATGGCGAGTCCAATCCCGTCGGTGACAACAAGACCGCGAAAGGCCGCGCCGAGAATCGCAGGGCCGAGGTCGAGGCCTACTGCCAGTAGAGTCCGCGGACTGATCCGGGCCGGCGTCCCTCAGAAGAGGGGCGCCGGCCTTTTCGTTTGTCGTTAGCAATGCGAGCCCTGAGGCCTGCGTTGCTCGCAGGCCAGCGCATGTGCTAACTTTCGCGCCCCCGTTTGGCCCCTTCGTCTAACGGTTAGGACGCGGCCCTCTCAAGGCCGAAATACGGGTTCGATTCCCGTAGGGGCTACCAGATCCTGCCAGCTTCGTGAGTCCTATGCCGCGTCCTCCGGACGCAGCCCTCTCAAGGCGTCTCCCTTTGAGCGCGCCCCTTCGGGCGCGACCGGGTTCGATCCTCGTCTGAGCTAACTGCGGCTTGACCTGTTCCTCTGGACAGGCATAGTGTACCTCTGGCCAGTCAAGGCCACCCGGCCCCACAAATGACGAAACAGATGACGACGGCCACCGCAATCGCGTTCGCTCGACGCCGGTTGCTCATCCCGCTGTTCGTCGTTGGAGCAGCCGCGGGGCTTCCCTCCGCGGCGAAAGCACAATCCTGCGTCACCGACGTTCCGCACATCACCGGGCAATGGATCACGCTGCCTTACCAGATGCCGATCAATCCGATCAACGCGACCCTTCTGCGCACCGGGCAGGTGTTGATCGTCGCCGGATCGGAGAACGATGCGCACAACAACTCGGAGGGTTCCGAAAGTTACCGTGCGGCGGTTTGGGATCCCACGGGCACCACGCAAAGCAGCATCGCCGTGCAGAACCTCACCTATGACGTCTTCTGCAGCGGCACCGCCACCCTGCCCGATGGGCGACCGCTCGTGGTCGGGGGCACGTCCGACTACTCGTTCACTGGCGACAACCGTGCGTCTTTCTTCGACCCGGCGACGGGAAACTTCGTCCAGTCTCAAAGCATGGTGGACGGCCGCTGGTATGCGACCGCCACGACGCTCGGCGATGGCCGCATCATGGCGTTCTCCGGGCTCAAGCTCACCGGCGGAACAAACAACACAGTCGAGATCTACGGCATCGGGACCACCGGAGCCGGATGGAGCAGTCCGACTCCGGCCGCGCCCTTCGTCCCGCCTCTGTACCCGCGAATGATGCTGCTTCCGAACGGCAAGATCTTCTACACGGGGCACGGGAGCGGTACTTCGAACACCAGCGGCTGGATGTTCGATCCGTCGGCGCAGACCTGGACCGCCTCGGCTCCGACGACCGGGAACCGGACGTACGGCTCGGCCGTGATCCTGCCTCTCCTCCCGCCGGCCTACACGCCGAAGGTCATGGCCTTCGGGGGCGGCGGAAATCCGGCAAAGAGCTCAACGGAGATCATCGACCTCTCCGCGGCCCCTCCGGCCTGGACGACGGGTCCCAGCATGTCCACGGGACGAATCCAGATGGATGCGGTCATTTTGCCCAGTGGCAAGGTCCTCGCCATGGGTGGCTCCGTGAACAACGAGGCCCCGAACGGGCCCGGAAAAACGGCCGACCTCTACGATCCCGCGACCGGCACCTTCGGCCCCGGCGGTACCGCCTCCTATTCGCGGCTCTATCACTCCACGGCGCTGCTCCTTCCGGATGCCAGAGTCATGAGCATCGGGAGCAATCCCGGGTCGCGCGGCCGCTACGAAGCGGCCATCGAGATCTACACACCGGCCTACCTCTTCGACAGTGCCGACCAACTGATCACCACCAGCCGGCCCGGCATCACTGCCGTCACGCCTGCTTCGGGAGTCGTCGGCTACAACGCGTCGTTCTCGGTGAACTTTTCGAGCGCGTCGCCGATCGCCTCCGCGGTGCTGGTACGACCGGGCTCCGTGACGCACGCTTTCGACATGGAACAGCGGCTGATCGGCCTGTGCGGTCCGTCGCCGCAGCCCCCATGCAGCGCCGGCGGGGGCACTTTGAGCCTCACGAGCCCTCCGAACGCCAACATCGCGCCTCCCGGTTACTACATGCTGTTTCTGCTCGACAGCGCCGGTGTCCCATCGCAGGCGCAGTTCATACTGCTTTCTGCCCACAGCACGTCGCCACCGTCCGGCGCGATCGCGTCACCCGTTTCCGATGTGACCATTCCGGCCGGCGGATCGGTCGTCTTCAGCACGGACACCATGGCGGCGAGTTACTCGTGGATCTTTCCCGGAGGTTCGCCGACGACGTCCGTCGCGCAGGCCCCGGGAAGCGTCACCTTCGACGTCCCGGGCACCTACGTCACCTCTCTGACCGTCATCGATGCGGACGGAAACTCCGATCCCAGTCCGCCGACGCGCACGATCACGGTGACTCCGGTAACCCCCGATTTCTCGATCTCCTCGAGCCCGCCCGCGCAGGTCGTCGCTCCGGGCCAGGCGACGACGTTCACGGTGACGATCACACCCATCACCGGCTTCGCGGGAACGGTGACTCTGACCGTCGACAGCGAGTCGCCTTTCCCGGCGGGGGTCACGAGCGGCGGCTTCAGCCCGCCCACGATCAGCGGCTCGGGCTCCTCGACCCTCACCATGAACACGACCGCGAGCGCGGTTCCTTTCGCGCTCTCCCTGACGATCACCGGCACCAGCGGAGCGCTCGAGCACACGACATCGACCACCCTTCTGGTCAATCTCGCACCGCCGGCGAGCTTGACGGCCACACCGGGTGACGCCCAGGTGTCCCTGTCATGGCCGGCATCGATCGGAGCCAGCGGCTACCACGTCAAGCGCTCCCCAACGAGCGGGGGACCCTACGTGGGGATCGCATGCCCGACGGGCACGAGTTACGTGGACACCAATCTCACCAACGGCACGACCTACTACTACGTGGTTTCGGCAGGTTTTACCGGGGGCCCGGATGCAGGCGGCGAGAGCGCCGACTCGAGCCAGGCGAGCGCGACGCCGCAGCCGCCGACGCGTTCGTTGACGGTCACCCGGACCGGAACCGGCGCCGCCACCAGCACGGTGACGAGCACGCCCGCGGGCATCGACTGCGGGACGACCTGCGTGAAGAGCTTCGACACCGGAACCGTCGTGACGCTTCTTCCCGCGCCGGACGCGACCTTCGTCTTCGGCGGTTGGTCGGGGGACGCCGATTGCGCGGACGGCGTCATCACGCTCGACGCCGACAAAACCTGCACCGCCGCCTTCAACACGAAGCCCGACCTGACGGTTTCCGTTCTCGGAGGTCCCGCATCCGCGGCCGCCGGCGCGACGATCGCCGTGACCGAGACGACCACGAACCTGACCGGCGGGCCCGCGTTTCCGGGCACGAGCAACACGAAGATCTGGCTGTCGAGCGACGGCTTCCTCGACGGCGGCGATACCCTCCTGGGCACCCGCCCCGTGCCTTCGCTCAACCCCGGGGTCTCCAGCGCCGGCTCCACGAACGTCGTGATACCGGCCGGGAAGGCGCCGGGCAGCTACTTCCTGATCGCGAACGCCGACGCGGACGGATCGGTTCCGGAATCCAACGAGGCCAACAACGTCAAGGCCAAGGCGATCACGGTGCTGGGCCCGGATCTCAAAGTCGTCGCGCTGACAGTGCCGGCGTCCTCGGGGGCGAACCGCACGATCTCGATTACGGACACGACGCGCAACCTACCCGGCGCCGGCC
>Ga0157375_10006152_pt1 | contig 10459 bp, 8 predicted proteins | sample M35metaG_FD_115311 | JGI IMG/M metagenome (GOLD analysis project Ga0157375, IMG submission 115311) | Miscanthus rhizosphere microbial communities from Kellogg Biological Station, Michigan, USA - M3-5 metaG | ecosystem: Host-associated > Plants > Roots > Rhizosphere > Soil | place: USA: Michigan... | reverse complement strand
CTAGTTCGGGCGTCGGGGTTCGGGTCGGACCAGATACGCATCGATCCCTCCGTCGTTCGTGGTCTCGAATATTACACCGGCCCCGTGTTCGAGGCCGAGCTGACATCTCCCATAAAAGACGAGCGCGGTCAGCCCATCCGTCTCGGCTCCGTCGTCAGCGGCGGACGCTATGACGGTCTCGTCGAGCGGTTCACCGGCGAGAAGGTGCCGGCCACCGGGATCTCCATCGGCGTGTCGCGTCTCCTGTTCGGTCTCAAGACGCTCGGCAAGATTGGGGCAGAAGCGACACAAGGCCCCGTCGTCATCCTCGTGCTCGATAAAGACCGCATAGCCGACTACCAGAAGATAGCGCAAACGCTCCGTGCCGCCGGCATCCGTGCTGAAATCTATCTCGGCGAGGCCGGCATGAAGGCGCAGATGAAATATGCCGACAAACGTAACTCGCCTTGCGCCGTCATCCAAGGCGGCGACGAAAAGGCGAAAGGCGAGGTCACCATCAAGGATCTGATCCTCGGCGCCAATATCACCTCGACCAAGGATCGCGACGAATATCTGAAGAAGCAGGCCGAAGCGCAATTCGCCGTTAAGGAGAGTGAGCTAGTCGAAGCGGTGAAGCGCGTGCTCGCGCGTCACAAGAGCTGAGCCATGGCCGCTGAATCGGCGAAAGAATTCGAGGCGTTGGAGGCGCAAGCCGCAGCTCTGCTCGGCCTGTTCACGCGGGCAGGCTACGAGCCGGTTGCGCCTTCCATCATCCAGCCTGCCGATATTTTCCTCGACCGCGTCGGCGAGGCGATCCGGAACCGCACCTATGTCTTCAACGATCTTGCGGGCGAGGAGCTTTGCCTCCGGCCGGACCTCACCGTGCCGGTGTCGCGGCTTTATCTCGAGCGTCACCCGGAGGCCAAGGTCGAAGCACGCTATTGCTATAACGGCCCCGCGTTTCGTTTTCAGCCTGGCGGTGGCAGCCAGGCTCACCCACGCGAATTTCGTCAGGCCGGCATCGAGAGCTTCGGTGCCGAGGACCGCGAGAAGGCTGATGCCGAGACGGTGCTGCTCGCCGTGGAAGCCGTGCGTGGCGCAGGCCTCAAGGACTATGGGCTTCGCTTCGGCGATATCGGCTTGTTCTATGCGCTGCTCGATGCGCTCGATCTGCCGGAGCGCTGGCGCTTAAAGCTCCGTCACTATTTCTGGCGGCCGCCGGTGTTCCACGTGCTGTTGGCGAGACTCGCGCGCGGTGAACGTCCCAACGGGGAGGGTGCCGGCGCCGAGCTTGCCGCAACGATCGGTACGGAAGATGTCACACGCGCCGAGGAGTTGGTCGCCAACTACCTCGAGACCAAGGGCCTGCCGCTCGCCGGCAATCGCACCCTCGCCGAGATCGTCGAGCGCCTGCTCGATCTCGCCGCCGATCTCCGCGCCCAGCCCCTGAAGAAGGAAATGGCGACGGTGATCGACTATTACCTTGCCGTGTCAGCCAAGCCAAAAGAGGCGATCGACCGCATCGCTTTGGTCGCCAAGGGTGCAGGCATCGATCTTGGCGATGCGCTCGCTGCCGAGACGCGCCGCTTCGAGCGGCTCATCCGCGATGGCCTCGATTTGAGCAATACGATCTTCGCCACCGAGTTCGGCCGCAGCCTCGAATATTATTCCGGCCTCGTCTTTCAGATCGAAACACGCGGCCGCGAGACGTTGCACATCGCGGGCGGCGGGCGTTATGACGGCCTCCTGACAGATCTCGGCAGCCCGCGGGCTGTGCCTGCCGTTGGCTCCGCGATCCACACCGAGCGTCTGCTCGCCGCTATTCAAGGGACGCCGCGATGAGGGCCCCGCTGATCATCGCCATCCCCTCGAAGGGCCGGCTGAAGGACGCGGCGGACGAAACTTTTCAGCGCGCCGGGCTCGGCTTGAAGAGGATCGGGCACGAGCGCGGCTATCGTGGCGCGCTCGAAGGTGTGGATAATGTCGAGGTCGCATATCTGTCCGCCGCCGAGATCGTGCACCAGCTAAGGACTGGCCGCGTGCATCTCGGCGTCACCGGCGAGGACCTTATTCGCGAGACGATTGCCGATGTGAGTAGCAGCGTTGAATTCTTGCGTCCCCTCGGCTTCGGTCGTGCCGATGTGATCGTCGGCGTGCCGGATTGCTGGGTCGATGTCTCCCGTATGGCCGATCTGGAAGATGTCGCCGCTCAATTCATGCGCGAGCATGGGCGTAGGCTCCGCGTCGCCACCAAATATATGAACCTGACCAGGCGCTTCTTCGCCGCCCATGGCGTTGCCGGTTATCGCATCGTCGAAAGTGTCGGTGCGACGGAAGCGACGCCTGCCGCCGGCACCGCCGAGCTGATTGTCGATATCACCACCACCGGGACCACGCTTCGCGCCAATCACTTGAAATTATTGGAGGATGGGCTGATCTTGCGATCCCAGGCCCACCTGATCGCCGCGCGCCGCGCAAGCTGGAAGCCTGAGAGCGTGCAGCTTCGCGATGAGATCGTGCAGCGTCTTTCCAAGGTTCCATCAACCTGAGCCTGGCCTCTGTCGGTCACATTCCAGCCTCTCGTCGCGTGCATGGTGTGCCCTAGAGTGCGTGAAAAGAGTCGCCTTGGTGCGTCCATCGCCGCTCTCGGGGGAACTTTCGGGCATGATCCGTTGTCTCGTCGCTCTTCTTTTCATCGTCGCCTCTGCCGGCGCGAGCCTCGCCACGCCATCCCGCATCATCATTCTGCGCCACGGCGAGAAGGCCGATGAGTGGAAGCTTTGCGGCGTCGGCCAGCAACGCGCCAAGGCGCTCGCCGCCAATTTTCTCGGTCGCGGTTCCAAGAATTCCCTATTCTCCACCGGAGAGCAGCCGGCCGCGTTCTACGCCATCACGCTGCATACCCTCGAGCTCGCTTCCCCCGCCGCGGAGAGCTGGCAGCTGCCGATCACGCTCTTTTCCGTGGTGCCCGAGCCTGAGAAGAAGAAGGAGGTCTCGATCAAGTCGCTAAACCGCCGTACCGAACAAGCGGTCGAGGCGCTGATGGCCGACCCCAAACTCGACGGCAAGATTGTGGTCATGGTCTGGGAGCACCGGCACATCGCCAATGCGAAACTTGAAGCAGGCTCTGATCGGAAAATTACACTGCGCCAACTCTTGAAGCTCGATGCACTTCAAGACGTTCCCCCGACCTGGCCTGGTGATAATTACGATTATTTTTGGATCGTCGATTTCGCCGGCGGCTCATCCACGCCGACAGGCTTTTCCATGGTGAAGCAGAGCTTCGAGTCGCCATTCGACAAATTGCCCACCAACGAATGGGACAAGCCCAATCGCCTCAAATCGGCGAGCGGCTGCGAATTGAAAGGCCGGTAGTCGCCACGCTACACGCCTCGTTGGGAAATCACGCCGGACTTACGTCTGCCGCGTCCTTCGCCTTCCTGTCGCGTCCGCGTTTGGTTTCCGTCAAGCTGTAATGACCCTCTTTATGCGGCTCGAGCGTAAAGTAGCGGTCGTGGAAAATGTTGAGGCTCGAGCGGTGGCCGATCGAGACGATCGCGGCCTTAGGCAACCGCTTCAGCAGTAACTTGTAGAGGCTGGCTTCGGACTCTTCATCGAGCGCGGATGTGGCCTCGTCGAGGAATAGCCAGTCCGGCTTCTGCAACAGCGCCCGCGCGATTGAAAGCCGCTGCTGCTCCCCGCCCGAGAGTTGATCTGCCCAATAGGACGTTTCGTCGAGCCTCCCCTCGAGTTCTCCCAACCCGACAGCTTTGAGCACCTCTTTGATCTGATCGAGCGAGAACGCATCCTCAGGCCCGGGATAGGCGAGTGCGCCGCGCAAACTGCCCAAGGGGAGATAGGGCCGCTGCGGCAACACCAGCAAATGCGCACCTTCCGGCACGCTGATGCAACCTTTGCCGAATGGCCAGACCCCGCCAAAGGCGCGGAAGAGGCTAGTCTTGCCCGAACCCGAAGGTCCACTCACCAGCACGCGCTCGCCGGGTGCGATCGATAATCCCGCCACGCGCACGATTTCCTTGCCATTCGGGAGGCCTACGGCGAGGTGGTCGACCTTGAAAGCGGCACGCGCATCTTTCTCTGTCTTCATTTGCGGCGCCGTCGCGTCGAGCGCCTTCGCCCAATCGAGCGACGTCTCGAAACCGGCGAGACGGTCGAGTACGGCCTTCCATTCGGCGATGCTGCTATAGGCTGAGACGAAGAACGAAAGTGCGGACTGCACCTGTCCGAACGCAGACGCGATCTGCATCAGTCCGCCGAGCTTCAAGGTGGAGAAGAAATAGACCGGACTCACCACGACGAACGGGAAGATCACGGCCGCCTGCCGGTATGTCGCCGTAAGGAATGTCAATTTCTTAGTGCGGCTCATGATCTCGCGCCAATTGGTGATGACGCGCCCGAAGCGTTTGTGGAGCATCTGCTCTTCGGCATGCTCGCCGGAAAGCAGCGTCACCTCCTCGGCATTCTCGCGAAGCCTGATCAGCGAATAGCGGAAATCGGCTTCATAGCGTTGCCGGTCGAAATTTAGCTTGACCAGCGGACGCCCGACGAGATGGGTGACCGCGGTTCCGAGCACTGCATAGATCAGCGCGGCCCAAACGAGGAATCCAGGAATGTGATAGGTGGCCGATCCGATCATTAGCGGCGTGTCGGATGACAGCATCCATAGAATGACGATGAACGAAACCAGCGTCACCACCGATCCGAGCAACGAAATGCCGATATCGAGTGTGCTGTAAACGAACAGCCGCACATCTTCGGAGATGCGTTGATCCGGATTGTCGACTTCGTCGCCCTTCAGCCGCATGCGGTAATGAGTATTGTTGCCGAGCCAGCGTCCGAGATAACGGTCGGTGAGCCAGGTTCGCCATCTGATCTGCAGCCATTGCTGCAGATAGATCTGATAGACGGCGCTCAGGATGAAGAGAGTGGCAAGGGCAGTAAAGCCGAGTCGCCCCAAATCGCCCTGAGTCAGTCCGCCGAGCAGAAGCTGACTGATGAACGTATCCCAATCCTTGTTCTGGATGGCGTCGTAGAACAGGCGGTTCCATTCGTTGAATTGCACCTCGAGCCAGACCTGGAACAGCTGGAGACCAATCACCGACCCGAGCAAAAGCCAGCCCGCGACGCGATCCTCGCCCTTGAAATAGGGGAAGGCGATGTGGGCGAACTCCTTCGCCGAGTTCCGAAAATTTGACATTCAATCCCGTCTCCCACCCGTTTAAGCGTGGCCCGTCCGAGGCGCGGCGGCACGATAGGGCGAGAACCATAGTGTGGGAAATTACGATTGTGTAATTCGAGAGGGATCGACCCCTCCGCAACCCCTGGTTCAGGCCAATTCTCTTAAAGCAACCCGCATTTTCCGTCCTGGGCAACAAAAAGGGCCGCATCCGAGGATGCGGCCCTTCAACTGCGTCCAGCGCGAACTGGATTTACATCATGTCCATGCCGCCCATGCCGCCGCCCGGCATGTGGCCGTGGCCGCCCTCACTCTTCTTCGGCGCTTCGGCGACGCCGGCCTCGGTGGTAACGAGGAGTCCTGCGACCGACGCTGCGTCTTGCAGCGCCGTGCGCACGACCTTGGCGGGATCGATGATGCCTTTGGCAACCATGTCGCCATATTCGCCGGTCTGTGCGTCATAGCCATAGGTCGGCGATTTATGGTCGAGCACTTTGCCGACCACAATCGAGCCTTCGACGCCGGCGTTCTCAGCAATCTGCCGGATCGGAGACTGCAAGGCACGGCGCACGATATTGATGCCGGCTTCTTGGTCTTCGTTGTCACCCTTGGTCTTGATCGCCTTGGAAGCCCAGAGCAGCGCCACGCCGCCGCCCGGCACAATGCCTTCCTCGATCGCGGCGCGGGTTGCGTTCAGTGCATCGTCGACGCGGTCCTTCTTCTCCTTCACCTCGACCTCGGTGGCGCCGCCCACCTTGATCACGGCCACGCCGCCGGCGAGCTTGGCCAGCCGCTCTTGCAGTTTCTCTTTGTCGTAATCCGAGGTGGTATCCTCGATCTGCTGCTTGATTTGACCGACGCGCGCCTCGATATCGGGCTTCTTGCCCGCGCCGCTGACGATCGTGGTGTCGTCCTTGGTGATGGTCACACGCTTGGCCTTGCCCAGCATGTTGATCGTCACGTTCTCGAGCTTGATGCCGAGATCGTCGGAGATCACCTCGCCGCCGGTCAAAACGGCAATGTCCTGCAGCATAGCCTTGCGGCGGTCGCCGAAGCCTGGCGCCTTCACGGCCGCAACTTTCAAGCCGCCGCGAAGCTTATTGACCACGAGCGTGGCCAGCGCCTCGCCCTCGACATCCTCGGCGATGACGAGGAGCGGTCTGCCCGACTGCACCACCTGCTCGAGCAGCGGCAGGATCGCCTGGAGGCCTGACAGCTTCTTCTCGTTGATGAGAATATAGGGGTTCTCGAGCTCGACAGTCATCTTCTCGGCGTTGGTGATGAAATAGGGAGAGATATACCCGCGGTCGAACTGCATGCCCTCGACCACTTCGAGTTCGCTCTCAAGGCTCTTGGCTTCCTCGACCGTGATCACGCCTTCAATGCCAACCCTTTTCATGGCCTTGGCAATCATGTCGCCGATCGCCTTCTCGCCATTGGCCGAGATGGTGCCGACTTGGGCGATCTCCGCGAAGTTGTCGCTCACCTTCTTCGCCCGCTTCCTGATGTCCTCGACCACGTCGAGCACGGCCTTGTCGATACCGCGCTTCAGATCCATCGGGTTCATGCCGGCCGCGACCGACTTCAGGCCTTCGCGCACGATGGCTTGCGCCAGCAGCGTCGCCGTCGTGGTGCCGTCGCCGGCAGTGTCGTTGGTCTTCGAGGCCACCTCGCGCAGCATCTGCGCGCCCATGTTCTCGAACTTATCCTCGAGCTCGATCTCCTTCGCCACCGTCACGCCGTCCTTAGTGGAGCGCGGCGCGCCGAACGATTTCTCTAAGATCACGTTGCGGCCCTTCGGCCCCAGCGTCACCTTGACCGCATTGGCGAGGATATCGACGCCGCGCATCATGCGCTCGCGCGCATCGGCGGCAAATTTTACGTCTTTGGCTGCCATTGAATGTGTTCCTTCTTGCTTTCTGCCTCACCTCAAGGAGCGAGCGATGCTCGCATCTCTAAGGGGGGAGGCGATGAATTGACTGCCCTCGTCTAGAGGGAAACGGCTAGGAGAGCACTCCCATGATGTCGCTCTCCTTCATGATCAGGAGCTCGTCGCCGTCGATCTTGACTTCGGTGCCGGACCATTTTCCGAACAGCACCTTGTCGCCGGCCTTGACCCCAAGAGGGATGAGCTTGCCGTCTTCGCCGCGGGCGCCGGGGCCGACCGAGACGACTTTGCCGGTCTGCGGCTTCTCTGCTGCGGTGTCTGGAATGATGATGCCGCCTTTGGTCTTTTGCTCCTCCTCGAGCCGTTTAACGACGACGCGGTCATGGAGCGGACGAAACTTCATGGTCTTCCTCCGAGAATTTTTGCTGAAAAATAAGGGTTCTTTCGCGTTGGCACTCCTCAAATCGGAGTGCTAATGCTGTTCCAGGAGATATCGTCGGAAGGGCCTGATGTCAAGATTTGAGGCCGAAAATCCGGTCGCAAGACAGGCTATTGCGCCTGGCGGCGCCCAAACGACACCGCATAAGCAGGCGACCGAGCCGCGAAAACGGGGTCGTTGCTTGGCCCGGCGATCCCATCCACAACATTCCCGGGCAGGAACATGCCGCCGTCGCAAGTCGCATCCGGTGCTAGAGCCTCGATTGTGATCTTGCCGAGGTCGTTGGTGGGGCGGTTATCCTCGTCGTCCCACCGGAGCGTCGCATCGTTGGTCGGGTCGCCCGGCTTGCCCATGATGGCCTTGAGGTCGAAGACCACTGGGCCTTTAGCAATGCGCTCCTTGAACTCCGCTGCGTAGAAATCGGGCCCCTTGGCCTTTGCCTCTTCAGCCGTCAATCCAAGCTCGCCAGCCTCCGGAATCAGGTGATATTTCACCAGCGTCTGCTCGCCTGCGGCGTTGGTGAAGGTGAAGCCGTGCACCCCAAAATAGTCGACGCCTGCATAGCTGGCTGGAATCGGGTGGGATGTGAGCCACGCATTTTGTCGGGTCGATTCCGGGTGGGCCGCGAAGAAAGCATTGAGCTTGTCTTTGTCCCCGGAGCCGACCGTCTGCAAGAACTCGACAAACAAAGCCGGAGTCTGCACGAAGAACACGGGCGCCGAGATGGTTACGATATCTGTCGTAGCGCCGTTTCCAAGATCGAATTTGACGGCAAGACCGCGAACGTTGCCCTGATCGTTGTCTGCGGCTTGAGGATCGCCGCCGCCAAGCGAGAACCGCGCGGTAATCGGGACCTGCTTTGCAAAATGAGGTGCCTTCGACAATTTGGCTGCATCGGGCGAAGGCGTGAACGTTCCGGTCATGCAGAAGCCCTTGGCGTGAGCCGCCCGCGTTCCGGCATGTTTCCCAAACACGCCATTCAACGCATCGACCAGGGCTGCTGGACTCGGCGCGGCTGAATTTGGCGCCGCGTCCTCGGCTCGCGCGCTTACCAGACAAAGGCTAATCGCTGACCCGATAAGTATCGTTCTAATCGCCGTCTTCGATGTCATGCGGAAACTCCGATCTCGCCACCATTTCACTCGATTGTATGAGTGCTGATTATTGCACGATTGCGACCTCTCGCCTTGCGGCAAAGCGCAACAAGCAATTCCGGAACTCGGCTAAGCTCATAACCTTGCCGCACTTGGCCTTTATGCTTGCGACTGTTCCAAGGCGCGCGTGGGACTTCTAATTAGCTGTTGCCAAAGGAGTTTTGCCGTCGCAATCTTGGCGTGCGGAAGAGGGGGCGCGTTAAAGCGCCAAAGTAACATGGCACGTATTGTAAGCCGGGCTCCTGGCCTCGCACTTCTCGATCTCATTGTGATTATTGCCATGGCGATTACGGCGACGGCCTTTGCCGCCGGCCTCATTGTCAATTCCGGCATCGACACCGTGCCTGGCGTCGTCGCCGGCGCAGCACTCTTCATGGTGATGGCCTCGGCGCATTTTGCGCTCACACGTACCGCCCGCTCCGGCATCGTCTCCGGCCGCATTGATCAGCTCGAAGAGGCGGTTCTCATACTCGATTCGGATTTGCAGCGAATTGATCAGGTCGAGGACGACGTGGCGAGACTCGATCTTCTGACTGATCGTGTCGAGCGTCTCGACCAGGTCGTCGTGAATCGCGATGGGAGCGAGGGCGGATCGGAGCGGCTCGATCGTCTGTCCGCCGATTTTGAGGATTTGCACGCGCGCCTTGATGCGTTGCGCACCGATCTCGAAGGCGAAGCGAGAGCGCAGCGCGACAGGATCGCGAGCGAGCTTCGGTCGCTCGAAGGGCTCTTCAAGCAATTGTCGCGCGATTTGACCGATGCGGCAGGTTCCAATGGTCAGTCGAGTTCCGGCGAAGCCTACCGCGCCCAGACCGCTCTGCCGCCAATTCCCAGCGAGGCCAAAATCGGCGAGCGCCTGGAAGAGCCTGTGGATGTCATTCAGGTGATCGAACTCAGCAATGCGGCAGAGGATTTCGCCCAGGACGAAGCGCCGGTTCTGGCGACCGAGACATTGGTGCTGACCGAGGCTTTGGTTCTGGAAGACGATGCTGAGGTCGTCCGCGACACCAGCGAGCCCGCGGCAATCGACGCAGAAGCTATGTTGGAGGCGATCAAGGAGCGGAGCATCGAGCTGCATCTCCAGCCCGTCTTCGATCTCGCCACCCGCAAAGTGCGCTATCTAGAGGCGCTGACCCGACTCTGCATTGCAGACGACCGACTGATTCCGCCCGATGATTTCGTCCCCGTAGCCGAGGCCGAGGGCGTGATGCCCCAGGTCGATAACATGATGCTAGTGAAGAGCGTTCAGCTCCTGCGCCGGCTCGGGCCCGACAGTGTTGATGGCGTGTTTTGCAATCTCTCCACCCAGTCGCTGCTCGATTCGGAGTTCTATCCGGAATTGATCGAGTTCATGGAAGAGAATAGCGGCCTCAGCGAGAGTCTATTTTTCGAGTTTGCAGAAAAGGCGCTGCTGGCCCTCTCGCCGAACGGTCTCGAAAACCTCAATGCGCTGGGCCGGCTCGGCTTTCGCTTCTCGCTCAACCACGTCGCCGACCTCGACATCGACTATGCGGGCCTTCGCGACAATTATTTCCGCTTTGTGAAAATTCCAGCATCCCTGCTTGACGGCATGGACGAGGCCGGCATTAGCGCTCGGCAGCTGAAGCGCGAGCTGGAGGCTTTTGGCCTTATCCTCGTCGTGGAGCGGCTGGAAGACGCCTCGAACCTGGATCGGCTCAAAGAGTTCGGCGTCGAGCTTGCACAAGGGCACGGGCTTGCCGCGCCGAAGCCGTTCGGCTCCGATGTGCTGCGCGGCCTGGACGAAACCAGCGCAGCCTGAGCGAACTCAGGCCGCGCCGCTT
>Ga0157375_10006150_pt1 | contig 10460 bp, 4 predicted proteins | sample M35metaG_FD_115311 | JGI IMG/M metagenome (GOLD analysis project Ga0157375, IMG submission 115311) | Miscanthus rhizosphere microbial communities from Kellogg Biological Station, Michigan, USA - M3-5 metaG | ecosystem: Host-associated > Plants > Roots > Rhizosphere > Soil | place: USA: Michigan... | reverse complement strand
CGGACCAGGATGGACCAAAGCGCGAAGACTCGATCGGCTTGTACCAGGACTACCTGCGTCTACCCGCCGCCTACTTCCGTGGTGGCTTCCGGTACACGCGTAGCGCGAACGACAACAGCTACCGAGAATACCGAATCGTCGGCGAGGCGACGCTCGAGACATGGGCCAACGGACTCCTCCGGCTCGTCAACCGAAGCCGACTGGAAATCCGTGACGTGAACGACGCGTGGTCGTACCGCATTCGCGATCGGCTCCACCTACAGCGGCACGCCGCGGGCCCGACGAGACTGGCGCTGGCGCCGTACGTGACGTTCGAGGCCTACTACTACTCGCAGTATCGAACGATCGCGAAGCTGGGCGCGCGCGTCGGCAGCGAAGCACGCATCTATGGTCCGGCGTCAGTCGATCTCTACATCGCGCGACAGAACAATAGCCGAACCACGCCGAAGTATGTCAACGCGCTTGGCTTGACGGTGAAGCTCACGTACTAGGCAGGCTCGCTCGTCACGCCGGATGTCACATTCGAACTCTGAGAAAGCCCCCCGGCGTCGCCTAATCGCCTAATCGCCTAATCGCCCGATCGCCCAACTCGGGGCCGGTTACTTGCAACTTTTTTACGTCTCGGTGTCGTAGAGATGCTTTGACCGCCTTCGTCGCGAGGAGCGCATGGCTGGTAGCATCGTGTTGTGGGGCGCGCCGTTGTCCGGCAAGACCACCTATCTCCTCTCGCTGGTGTTCTGGCAGGAACACCACGAAGACAATGAGCGATACCGGCGGCTCTGTCTTCTTCCCGCAAATGCCTCGACGGCCGACTGGATCGCCGCGAAGGCGCGCACCTTCGCCTCGGGCGAACCGCTACCGAAGACGAGCACCGTCGAGCGACTGGAGTTTCGCCTCTACGATCTCCCGCCTCGCCGCCCTCGCTTCTTCCAGCGGCGCACGCCGCCATCGTCTCACATCGCCGATCTGACGTTCTGGGACGCCCCCGGAGAGTTCTTCTCCGGCCCGATCCCGGACGACCTGCGTCCCGAGCTCGTCCACGCGCGTGGATTGATTCTCGTCGTCAATCCGCTGCAAGCGCCGAGCTCACACAGCAACGCAAGCCCGTACTGGGATTTCTTCGACGGCGCCCTTCGGTCGGTGCAGCAAGCGATGATCTCGGCGCGCGACGGTGGCGCGTCCGTCCCCGGTTTCGATGACGTGTCGCGGCGCATCCGATATCCCGTGGCGATTTGTCTGAGCCAGGCGGACCGCGCGGCGAATCCGGAGCGCGATCCCAACGAATGGCTGGGCGAGCTGCTGGGTCGCGACCAGCGACTCCTCACCGATTGGTTGGCGAATCAGTCGGCATTCAGCTTCAGCGCGATCGGAGGCGATCGCGCGACGGCGGGCCGCGGAGACCCCCGACCCAAGTACGTCATGCATCCAATCCGTTGGATCCTGCGCGAGAACGAGAGACTCGGCCTATGAGCGGAAAGACCGTGACCACCACGCGCGCCGAACGCGCCGTATGGGGACTCGTTGCCGACCGGTACGACGTTGCGGCCCGCACCCCCTCGCTCTCGCCGGAGGACGCTCGTCGGCTCTGTCGGGTCGCCGACATGGGCGATCCAGCCGCTCCGCTCGATGACGCGGCGGCCTATCTCGTTGCGCCCGAATGGGGCCCCGTGTGCGCCCGCTACTACACCAACGCGCAGCGCGACTCGAGCGGTCGGCTGACGATCGTTTACGACGTCGTTCGCCCAAGTCCGCAGTTGCTCGCCGAGGCCCGCTTCAATCCGTTTCGCGTTCTTCCGCCGACATCGGCGACGAGAACGATCGACGTCAGCGGCGAGCTCGCCGCGCCGGGCGTCAACGACGTCGACGAGAGCGTGCGTCTGACCGCGTTATTCCCGGCAATCGATGAACGTGCCCTCACCGACGTGCTCGCCGCGGTTCTGGCCGGTGGATCCACACTTTGGCTGACGACGTCCGCATTGCCGACGATCGAAACGATCGTGCTCATGCTGCCCGTGGCGCTCCGCGAGCGCTTCACGTTTCAAAGCTGGACGCTCAATCGACCGTCGCATCTTCCGTCGCTGACCGTGGCCGAACAGCAGGTGGGCGGGCTTCGCGACGCGTCGTGGGCCTTCGTCCTGCCGCGAGACCGCGCCAACCTCCCGGCGGCGGCCGTGAGCGCAGCGGCGGCCCTCATCGAATTGGCGCGCGACAGCGACCGGCTGGCGCGAGCGCATCGTACGGTCGCGAACTTCGGCGAAACGTCGTCGAGTTTCTTGGCGGAGATCGAGCGGATGCTTCGCCTCGACCGCTTCTTCTCCGACCGTGACCGCTCCGATGTATCCGCGGCGCTCGCCGCCGTCGCGCAGGCGCCGACCGATGCGGAGCGCGAATCACTTGCCGCGGAGCTCTTCTCGGCGTTCGAGCCCGCGGATTTGGCGGCAGCGATTGCCGATCTGGTCGAGCGAACGCCGGCAGCGGGATGGAGCGCGATTGCCGCACTGGTGGCAATGCTTCGCGCGCGCACGAGCGCCGATCCGTCCGCGTCGACCATGCTCGGCGAGATCGTCGCTCGCGTCGCTGCGAGCTGGTTGCCCGACGACCCGGCTTCCGCGCGCGGGCGCGCGATGCTCGCCGCGTTCGCCGCGCAGGCCAACCAAGCCGACGCCGCTGTGCTGTTGTTACCGCGCGACGTCATCGCGGCTACCGGAGAAACGGAGCCGAAGCGGGGAAAGCCCGCGCGGGAGGCCGGTTCCGCGACGAGCCTCGCGGCGTTCGTCGATCTCGCGCTCTCTCCCCGACCGACGATCGCGGCGGTGCGGGACATGATCCGTCTCGCCACGCCGATCGCCCGTGAGGTGTCGTCCCGTCGCGCCGCCCAGCGGTTGAGCGTTCTCCAATTCGCTGCTGTTCGACGCGCCATCGCTGCTTCGGGGATGAGTTGCCATGGCTCCGAGCTCGAATCGCTGCGACGAGATCTGCTCACCTTCTGGGAGCGATGTGCGCCCGCGGGCGAGCTGGACGCCGCTGCGAAACGGCTGCTCGCGTCACCCGGGGGACAACAGACCGCCGGAGACGCGCACTCCCTGGCGATGTCGTTCGGACGAGATGCCGATCGCGCCGGAGTCGCCGAAGTGATTGGATGGGTGCGACTCCTCCTTCAGTCGCCTGACGGCATTTCGGCGGCGGCCGCGTTCGCCGCAGCCTGCCCGACGGCGAGCGAACTCGCTCCCCATATCGGCGCGTTGGCGCGTGCAGTGGTTCCGCGGGAGCGGTCGTCGTTGCTGAGCAAGCCCTGGACGGAACTGCTCGATCTCGCCGATGCGCGAACGCGACGCGATCTCCTAATCGAGGCCCTGGGCGATGCGATCGCGCGAGCAAGCGATGGCGGAGCGGTCGGCCCGGTATGCGACGCGTGCGCCGCGGTGGGCGAGCGAGGCATCCGTCTCGACGAGGAAATTGGAAAGCCGATCATCGCGGCGCTCACCAGAATGCGTTCGCGAGAGGTACCGGCCGACGCCGCGCTCAGGCTGCGCATCGCGTGCGCGGCCGTCGAGCAAATCAGCGACGACGCCGTCGCGGATGCGATCGCCGCATCCGTCTGGTCGGACAGCACGAACGTGAATGTCGTGGGCGGCCGGCTGTTCCTTGCGTCGGCCGCGCTTCGCGCCGTCGAGCGGATCCGGCCGGCCGCGCCGTTCGCCGCGTTGGCGGATGCCGCGAGGGCGGACCTCTCCTGGCGGTCGTCGCTTCCGCCGGAACACGCGCGGCGCATCACGAATTTCCTGCGGCTCGCCGGCGGCTCGTCGCTCGCCGCGCTGATTCGCCGCGAGCTACCCGACGAGACTCCGTCTCTTTCGCCGAGATGACCATGACATACTCGCTCGACGTCGACCGAGTCAAAGTTGCCGCACAGCCTCCCGAGAGCATTTTTCTCTGGGGCGCGCCGCGCTCGGGAAAAAGCGGGTTCGCGGGATCCTTGTATGGACTCGGCCTCTCCGATCGCGCGACCGCGCGATGGACCGCGCATCCGCGCGACGCGTTGGACGAGCACACGCACGAGGAGCTGAAGCGCGCGTATCGCGACCTCCAGCAACTCGGCTACCGCAAGACCGACGTTCGCACCCCGGCACCGCTGCGGCTCATCGTGCGAAAGCGTACGAAGGACCGTGAACTGGACGCGATCACGTTGTCGCTCGTCGATCCGGCCGGCGAATGGGTCACCGATGCGGGACACCGCGCGTCGTTCGACGGCATCGACGTTCATCGCCGAGCCGCTCAGTCCAACGGTTTGATCTGGCTCGTCGAACCGGTGGACACGCCGATCGCGCGCTCGCGAACACAGGCGGAGCTGCTTCCTCAGCTGATCGCGTTGCTCGAGGCGTCGGGTGGAAAGCAGATCGGCATTCCGGTCGCGATCTGCTTGAGCATGGTCGATCGCCTTTCGTCTATGGAGCGCGATCGGGCACTCGCCGATGCACGCACGGTGCTCGGCGAACTACTCGGTGAATCGGTGACGCGATGGTTCGAGGCACTCTGTCCCGAGCACCGCTACTTTGCCATCTCGTCCGCCGGTCTCTCACCGGGCGCCGTCGATCCGATCAATGTGTCGGAGGTACTCGACTGGGTCGTGTCGCGCGGACGCGCGGCGGTGAGAGCGCGACCGTCCGGCGTGTCGCTGGTCCGCGCGCCAAGCGTCGCGCTGCGCACGGGGATTCTCGCGTTTGCCGGGCTCGCGGGATTTGGGGCGTACGGCCTGATGCATCGCGTTCCAAAGCCAACGATAAGCTCGGGCGAGGTGAGCGCTCCGCTCGACACTCTCGTCAAACGCGCACAGGTATTACCGGTGGTGCGCCCGCAAGGCAGAGCGCCGGGCGGAGCGCAACCCGACGACAGTGCCGGCGCGGTCGACGCGCTTCGTCGTCTGGCGCGCGCGTCGGGCACGGAACTGACGCGTTGGGCCGACACGGCGCGAGCTCGTGCGAGCCGGGTCCTGGAGTCCGGATCGGCGGGCGCTCGCTCGCTCGCCCCCATGCACTACATCCGCGCGCGCGCCTGCAACGTGCCGATGATCCACTGCGATCGACGGCAGGTGATCGAGGATTACACCTGGGTCCGGGCTCACGGAACACTCGCTCAACGTGAGGAGGCGCGCCGCGCGCTCGATACGCTCGTCGTACGACGCCGGCACGCGGCCCGATGACACTCGCCATCGCGCTGGCGGCGTGCATCCTGGCGGCGGCCGCCTGCTCCGTGCTGTCGATGTCCGCCACGCCCTTCGGGCGTCGCATCCTGACGCTCGTCGTCGTCATCGTGCCGCTGGCGATGCTCGGGGCCATTCTTCGCCGGCATCGAGACGCGACGCCGGTCGACACCTTTCAGGTGGTCGGACAGTTCGCGCCGGCAACGGACACGTTGCTCGTCGGACGTGGCAGCGACGCCGACGTCCACGTCGGCACGATCGACGCCGACAGTGAAGCACTCGTTCGCCTGATACCCGACCGGACTCCCGATCGGCTGCGTATAGCGACGACGCCCGGCATGTCCGTCGTCTTCGACGGCGATCGGCCGATCAACGCCGCGCCGATCGGGTCGCGAACTGTCATCACCTTGGTCGGTGCCGACACAATGACACTGTCGGTGCGCACGCCGCGATGGCCGCTTTCGTGTCTGACCGGGTGGCAGAGGAGATGCACGCGCCGCGTCGTGTCTCTTGCGGATGCATCCGGAGCGGTCTTGAAGCGCCTCGACATCCGGCTCACCGAAACGGGAATCACTGAGGGCACGGTCGGCATGACCGCGCCCCGCTTCGTGATGTTTTCGTCGGGGCATCGGGCTTACATCTCGAGCGGTGAACCAGACCGGCTGCTCGTCGACGGAGAGCCGTTGCCCGCGAGCGGTGCGATCGAGAGCGATTCGCTGACCATCGGTCGCGGTAGCGCGGCGATCACGCTGCACTTCCGCACCGAGCGGCCGGCGAACCGCCGGTTAGTGTTGTACGACGAGCACCTCGCGTCGTGGCGGTGGCGCCTCGAGAGCGACGGTGCGCGTCGACTGTTCGTCGTGAACTCCAGCGACTCGGCCCGTGCCGCGCCGGGCACACTTCCTCTGATCGATCTCGGCGAGTGGCCGCTCGGCCCCCACGCTGCCGACTACTCCGGCGTCCTCGAGGCGACACAGGGCGGGTGGTGGTGGCGACACGCGGGAACGAGCGCCCGGGTCGCGACGAACGCGATCACGCAGTGGCCGTCGGACACCGGAGCGCGAACGCGCGGCCACATCGTCCGGCTCGGCCACGCGTCGCTCGCGGCGAATCCGATTCTCGCCATGTCGATTCTCTGGATCGCGGGCGCTCTCGTCCTCGCCCTGGGAATGAGCGGAAGCACGCACCCCGGCCTGCGAACCGGTCTGTTGGGCTTGGCGTACACGCTGACCTTCGTCCGCGCGCTCCTCGCGGTTCGCGTGTCACTTGCGCCTCCCTTCCTCACCGACGCCACCACGACGGTCATCGCGCTGCTCTGCGCGTTGCCGGCGTGTGTCGCCCTCATCGAGAACTGGCCGGCGCTCTGGTCGCTCGTCACGAATCCGACTCGATCGTGGGCCAGACGAATCGTTCTCGTTGGCGCGACGCTCGCCATCGCGCCGTTCATCGCGCTGTTGGCATCGCGCGGCAATCTGCAGATCGCGCTCCTCACGGGAACCATTGTCGTCGCGGCTACCGGTGGGCTCGTGGCCGTACAACACGTGCTCGGATCGCGTTCCCATCGGCGCGCGGTGACGGCGACGCCACTCGCGATGCTCGAGCCGCCGGAGCAGGGCGATCTGGGACTGGTTCAGCTCATTCGCGCCGTGGCGACGCTGCTCGTTCTTGTCGCGTTCTACGTCGAGCTCGAGTTGGCACGGCGAGCTCCATGGTGGGTCATCGCGGCGGCACACGCCGCGCTCGTCGCGGCCGTCTGGTGGTTCTTCGAGCTTCGGGCGAGAGTGCTGCCGCGCCTGAAGCTCCGCGCGATCGCCGGCCGCACCGCCCTCGTAGCAATCGGCGTCATCATGGTGGCGGGAACGATCGTCGCCAGCGAGATCGCACCCAATGCATCGCTGCTTCGTTCGTTCGGGGTGGTGACCGCGGCAGTCATAGCTTTGCTGGCGATCGGCCTCGCGGTTTGTCGGCCGTTCTTCCAGTCGGTGACTGGCCACGTGTATTCGCGGGCCGATGTACTTCCGCCGACGACCTTTCTGCTGGCGCCGATCGCCGGATTGACGTTGTCGGGCATTGCCGTGGTGCGGCGATTCGGAATCACGCTCGGTTTCGCGCTAGCTCTCGTCGCGGTGCTCGTCGTCGTTCGCGTCTTGACGCTGCTCTGGCACCACGACACACGACAGCGCATTCGTCTGCTCTTCAACGCCGAGGGCCGCCGCGTATCGACGCGGGCGATCCTCCTCACCTCGGCGCTGGCGCTGACGCTGCTCGCCGGTCATTCGATCGATTTGGGGCTGCTCCAGCTTCTCCTCCTCGTCGTCATCGTCACGATGACGGCAGCGGCGGCGATGCTCGGAAAACGCGCGCTCGTCGCTCCGCTGCTTCTCACGATGGCCCTCATCGGCGTGTGGGTGACGGCGCTTCGCGTCACGCCCGCCGAGCTGGGGTCGGGGGCTGTCGCATTGAGTACGCCGCGCATTCGCTATGCCGCGGCCACCGAACCCGATGCGCTCCAGCGGCAACTCATCTACGCCGATCGTGAGCATGGGCGTCAGATCGTCAACACGCTCATTCAGGAATGGGGTATTCGCTCGCACGCGGCGTTGGGGCACACGCGAGGCGGTGGCCTCTTCTCACTCGGTTTTTCCGAGGGCGCGATTCGCGCCCGCGAAGCGGTGACCGACAACGCGTTCTCGGTGTTCGTGCTGAGCGAACATGGATTCCTCGGCGGCGCGGCGCTGATCGGTGTCTACTTCGCGCTCGCCGCCATCTTGCTGGCCGGCGCCGTCATCGCCGGACGCGCATTCGTCGAAGTGCCGCGCGCGCTGCTTCTCACGGCCTGCGCGGCGCTTCTGCTCGTGCCCGCGTATTACATGATCGCGGCGAACGTCGGCTCGCTCGCGCTCACGGGCCAGAATCTTCCCCTGCTTGGCTTGCGCTCCGGCGCCGACGTCGCGCTGTTTTGCTGGATCGTCGCGCTGGCAATCGGCGCGTTTCCACTCGCCGATCGCGATGCAGCGCGCGATCCACAGCGTGACGACGAATACATGGCGCCGATGCGCCGCCTGCGGTCGACGGTGGGCGGGATCGCCATGGCGTCGTTCGTTCTCGCCGCCGCGCTGCTCTGGCCCACGTGGCGCGCGACCCACGCCGACGTCGAGCAGACCTTCCGCCTCGACGTCTTCCGCGGCGCGCTCGACGATCTCGCGGCGCGGCGAATGATTCTCGCCGCGAATGGCGACTTGTCGATCGGACCCACCGCTCCTCGTGCGGTCCGGGCTCCCGAGTCGCTCGTCTCGGGCCTCGTTCGCGCGGCGAATGGCGACGCGACGGCGCGCAGCCCGCACTGCCTCGACCGCGGTGCTTGGCTCCGCGCGCGCCGAGACGAGGTGGAGATCGGCGACGGCTGCGCGATCGCAATGTCGCTCAACGGCCGCACTGGCTGGCTCGGCGAGCTGACGACGACGCCCAAAGGGAGCCAACTCGTGATGAACGACGGCGCGCGCGCTCGTCCGATCGACGCACAGAGCACGCGACGACGCGGCGACGTCGTTACCGAAGGCCGCACGACCTTCATCGTCGACAGCGTTCCGCGCGCCGCCCTGTCGTTCGCGCGCTGGCGCAATGGAGAGATGGGACGCGTCGTCGCGACCGGAACGTCGCCGCTGTTCGCGCGGTTGGACACACTGCTCGCCCGCGGCTTTCGCCCCGCGTCGATTCGGCCCAACGCGCCGGTGGAGCTCACGCTCGACCCGACGCTGGCCACCGCGATCCAACACGGCTTGGACAGCGCCTGCACGGCGGTTCGCCAATGCGCCGTGACGATCGTAAACCCTGAGCGCGGAGACATCCTCGCACTCGCATCACACCTCGACTCGGCCGTGCGCGTCGGCGCGTACGCGCCGCTCGACGCCAGCTTCCGAAGTCATCGCGCGGCATCGGTCATCAAACCGATCATCGCGTCGGCGGTGCTGGCCCGCTATCCAACATTGCAGTCGCTCGTCGTTGACCACCCGCAGGAACACATCCAGTCGGCGGCGGGGTGGCACCTTCCCGGCGGCGAGCTCCGGTCTCCCTTCCGCGGCTGTCCCACCGAGAATCGCCGCGTCGTGGATTGGAGCTGTTTCTTGCCGACGTCGAACAACTTGTTCGCGATCACTCTTGGTTTCCTCGGCGCGGCGGAAGCAGGGAGAAACGAGCTGCCGGCGATGGAGTCCGGTTCTGTCGGTCCAGGCTTCTCGATCGCGGGACGCCATTTCGCGAGCCGCCCCCACTTCCGCGTCGTGGAGGGCACACGTCGGCTTGAAGATTCGCCGCTCGCGCGCGGCCTGAGCGACTTGTTCGACGCCGAGATTGGGCGGACGATCGGACTCTATGACACGACACTCTGGACTCCGCTCACCAGCCGCCGGTGGCTCAAGCTGAATCCCGCATGGCAGAGAGTGTCGCCTGAGGTACCGCAGCTTCCGCTCGATGATCCGCAGTTTCGCGATCTTCATCGACTGGCCGGGTTCATGATCGGCGAGACGGAGAACAACTGGAGCAACATTGCTCTCGTGCGGGCGGTGAGCCGCATTTTCACCGGCCGCGGCGTGGAGCTCCGTCTCGTGCGCCGGGTTGGCGGTGCCGATCTCGCGCCGATTGAAAAGGAGGGAGTGCGCTTTGGTCCGGGACGAAGCGCGGTGCTCGACGGAATGTCGGGCGTCGTGCGCGGCTACGGGACGGCGCACACGCTTTCCGCTGCATTGCCAGGCCACGGCTTTCGATTCATCGGCAAGACGGGAACGCTGGACTCGCAGGGATTGCGACAGGTGTCGGCGTTCATGTTCGCCGCGGCGAGCCCCGGCCCTCCGGATGTCTGCTCGGTCGCCGGCGTGATCTTCGTCGAGATGCCGGACGGCGCGAAAGCAGCACAGCCGGCGGCGAAAGAGCTGTTTGCGTCGATCGTCGCGCGGGCGCTCACGGCGCACGGAGCGTGGAGCGATGCGCGGTGCCGCGCCGGCGGCGAGTCGCCACGGCCGACGCTCGCCGGAGAGCCCGTTCGCCGGAGTGGTGGACGCGAGAGTGTGGACGCTCGAGAACGAGGAACCAGGGATGATTCAACCGACAAGGGGCCGGCGCGTCACGCTGACCACAACGATCGCCGTCGTCGTCGCGACTAGCGGCTGCTGGAAGTTCGACGGCGGCTGGATTTTCGGCGGCGGCAGTCGCGGATCGGGCGTTCGACAGCAGGGAACGCCCGGCACCGCGTCGCGCGCGGATT
>Ga0157375_10006147_pt1 | contig 10462 bp, 9 predicted proteins | sample M35metaG_FD_115311 | JGI IMG/M metagenome (GOLD analysis project Ga0157375, IMG submission 115311) | Miscanthus rhizosphere microbial communities from Kellogg Biological Station, Michigan, USA - M3-5 metaG | ecosystem: Host-associated > Plants > Roots > Rhizosphere > Soil | place: USA: Michigan... | reverse complement strand
GAAGGCAGCGCTTGTCAGGCGCACGTACGAACCCGGCATGAGCGTGTCGCTCGTGGCCCGCAACGAAGGCGTCTCGGCCAGCCTGCTCTTCCAGTGGCGCAAGCTCGAGCGCCAAGGCGCCTTGACCGCGGTGCAGGCCGGCGAGGCGGTAGTGCCGGCCTCCGAGCTGGCGGCAGCGCGTGCCGAGATCGCCAAGCTGCAGCGCGTCTTGGGCAAGAAGACCCTCGAGAACGAGATCTTGAAGGAGGCCGTGGAGTTCGCCACCGAAAAAAAGTGGATTGCGCGCTCGCCCTTGTTGCCCGGGGACGGCGAGTGAGGCCGGTGTGCGAGGCGCTCGGCCTGGCGCGCTCGAACCTTCATGCCCGCATATGCAGACCGTCGGCGTGGGTCGACGGGCGAACCGGACGCACGCCACGCGGCGACAGCGAGCTCCTGGCCGAGATCCGCGCACAGATCACCGGGCTGCCCAGCTACGGCTATAGGCGTGCCTGTGCGCTGGTGAATCGGCAGCGCCTGGCGGGAGTGCCCCGCGTCAACCCCAAGCGCGTCTACAGGGTCATGGCAAGCAACGGCCTGCTCCTGCCCCAGGCACCCAGACGCCCTCACTCCAGCAGGCCGCACCAAGGCAGCGTCGCTGTACAAAGCAGCGACACCCGCTGGTGCTCTGACGGCTTCGAGATCAAGTGCGACTCGGGCCAGACCGTCACTGCCTCGTTCACCAAGGACTGCTGTGACCGGGAGATCCTGGCCTTCTGCGCTTGGGAGGGCAAGGGACTTCCCGGCGAGCCGGTCAGAGAGATGCTGATCGAGGCGGTGGAGAAGCGCTTCGGCTCCGTCGAGGCCGTGCCCGCGGGACACACGCTGGAGTTCCTCTCCGACAACGGCGGCGCCTATATCGCGCACGACACAAGACGCATCGCCAGGTCGCTTGGCCTGACTCCGATCAATACGCCCGTCTGCAGTCCGCAGAGCAACGGCATGGCCGAGAGCTTCGTCAACACCTTCCGGCGCGACTACGAGAGCAGGATGGATCTGGCCAATGCGCCTACGGTGCTGGCGCAACTGGCCGCGGCCTTCGAGCACTTCAACGAGGTTCACCCGCACTCGAGTCTGAAGATGAGATCGCCGCGCGAGTTCAGGCGGCAACGGGCTGAGCAGATGCGCCACGCTCAATTCGAACCACCGGCGCTACATTGCGAATAGGCCGTGTCCGGGTATGCGGGGGCAAGATCACGAAAACGTTAACGCGCGCAGTTGCGCTGCGCTGCGTCCAAGGCTCCTCCACCATCGGCCATCGCATCGGAGCGGCGTTGCGATCAGCAGCGACGGCATAGGCGTGTCCGTCGTATAGCGAGACGGAGGGATGTCGACCCGCGCGGACGGGCACCGCTCGAGGCAGAGATGGGCTGTGCCGGAAAGTTGCTGTTCGTGACAGGCTGCTGTTGGCCCGAGATCGGCCCGTTGGCCCGCCCCCCGAAAGAGGCGCTCCCGACCTAGTCGACATAACTGCCTCTTGAGGAATTCTCGCGGTTGCGAAGAGTCCGAACGATTAGGGTACCGGCCGCAGGCGCAGATAGCGGAGTGAAGCATGTCAGGCAAGTGCTCTGACATGCCGATGACTACGAAGGTCGAAGGTCGACTTCCTGGCAGCTGCACCAGGGCTACCGGAATGCCTTTGCACGCCAAGTAGTCCTGCGCAGCTTCAATGAGCCGTGTCTCCAGCTGTTCCTCGTGCGCCTTGTTGTTCGTGCTTTCGCCCACGACCGTTGGCCAAATTTCCTAAAACGCGTGGCACCCAACATGCCCGTTGGCTAAACAGGGACCCCCCACGGTTGGGGGATCGCTCGGCGCTCGTATCAGGCGACCGCCCGCGGAGGGCTTCGCCTCGGCGGCGATCGCGCAAGCGGTGCCGGAGCCGAAGGAATGGCTCATGTTGCTGAGCGGCGGCGGCCTGCTCGGCTGGATCGCGCGACGGCGGCAGCGGCAGCCGAGAGTTTGAGGCGCTCGCGCCTTCGTGCCGAGCCTCGGCTCGCGCGCCGCGCCGGCGTGCTTCGGCAGTGTCAAACGACCCGCGAAAATCCGTGCCGTTCCTTCGCGAGCTGGAGGTGGCGGTCGAACACCATGGCGATGGCACGGACCAGGTACCAGCCTGCTGCCGTGACCTGGACCGCGCCGTCCTCTATCGCCACGAGATTCGCCTCCTCGAGCGCGCGCAATGCCTCGAATTCCTTCGCGAAGTACTCGCTCATGTGCAGCCCGTGCGCACGCTCGATGGCCTCGAACTCGAGACGTCCCTGGCACATGAGCTGCATGATGACGTCGCGGCGCACCTCGTCGTCGCGGCACAGACGATAGCCTCGGACGACTGGCAGCTGATGCTTGTCGACCAGCTCGTAGTACTCCGGGAGCGTCTTGGCGTTCTGGTAGTACGCGCCACCGACACGGCCGATCGCTGAGACCCCGAGCGCCACGAGGTCACAGTCGGGCTGCGTGCTGTAGCCCTGGAAGTTCCGCTGCAACCGGCCTTCGCGCTTGGCGATCGCCAGCGAATCCGCCGGCAAGGCGAAATGGTCCATGCCGATGTAGCAGTACTCGCGCGACAGAAAGCCGGCGATGGCATCGCCGAGCATTGACACACGTTGAGGCGCGCTCGGCAGATCGGCGTCAGCGATGCGGCGCTGCGGCTTGAATCGCTCTGGCAGGTGCGCATACGAATAAAGCGCGATCCGATCCGGTCGCAACTCGCCGATCTGTCGAACCGTGCGGGCAAAGCTTTTCGGGCTTTGCTTGGGCAGACCGTAGATGAGATCGGCGTTGATGGAAACATAGCCAAGCTCTCGCGCGCTCGTCATCAACTCCTTGACCATCGCGAAGGACTGCACGCGGTGCACGGCCTTTTGGACGTCGGGGTCGAAGTCCTGTATGCCGAAGCTCAGGCGGTTGAATCCGAGCCGGCGAAAGTGCGCCAGCCGCGCTGGCGTCACGGTGCGCGGGTCCACCTCGATCGACACCTCGGAATCCGGCGTCAGGTGAAACGCGGTTCCCAGCGCGGTCATCACCCGGGTGAGCTCGGCGTCCGACAGGAAGGTCGGCGAGCCACCTCCGAAATGCAGCTGTGATACCGGCCGCCCCTTACCGAGCGACTCGAGCACCAGCGCCAATTCGGCCTCCAGGGCAGCAAGGTAGTCGGCGGCGCGCTCGTGGTGCTTCGTGATGATCTTGTTGCAGGCGCAGTAGTAGCAAAGCGACTCGCAGAACGGTATGTGCAGGTAGAGGGAAAGCGGCGCGCGCAGATCGCCTCTGCTCGCGGCCTGCATGAGGCGCGCGGCATCGGCGGGGCCGAACTCTTCGGTGAATCGGTCGGCGGTCGGATATGACGTGTACCGCGGGCCCGGCGTATCGAACTGGCGCAGCAGTTCTTCGCTGAGAACTGCTCGCGTACCGGCGGCGCCGTCATGGGTAGTGCGCATGTCGAATCGTGTAGGAAGCGGTGGGTGAACTGCTTGACGTTCGTCAAGTCTCAAGACGAGGGTGAGAAGGCGGCAACAAACCCCATCGGGCTCTTGGTCATCGCGACCGAAACAATCCAGCCGACTGTGCCTAGCGCCAGCACCCAGGCGAGCACCCGAACCCGAAGGGGGCGACCTGGCCGAAGAGCGATCACGCCCAGTCCGACATAGGCCACCAGGCCCAGCACCTTGGCCATCAGCCACGGAGCATTGGCGGGGGTGAGCCGGAGCATCCAGGCGAGCGTCAACGCGGAAAGCAGCAATACCGTGTCGACGACGTGCGGCAAGGTCTTGGCTGCCCTGCCGTTGACCCAGGTGGCCGGGGTGAAGCTTGCCGCCCCGCGAACGACGAACCCGCTCACCGAAAGCACCACGGCGCTCCGGTGGACAAGCTTCACGGTCGCGTAGTCGAGGCTCATCCGGGCTTCCCATCCAGCCGGGCGCGAGTCAAGGCGGGCCAATAGTGCAGTGCGTAGAGGCCGAAACCGCCCGACCAGAGGACGGCCGACAGGCCGATGGCGAGGAGTGACTCGGAGGGGGCGAGCAAGGGAACCACGACGCGAACGAAGGCGGCCGCGAGTACGAGCACGTAGCAGCTGACATCAAAACGGTCCGCGCGCAGCGGCCGCGCCGTATGGCCACGCGCCGTCCGGGTCATCATGCCGATGATCAGGCCGCCGATCGCGCCAACGGTGAGCGCGTGCGTCGCGGCCGAAGAAGAGGCGATGCCCAGCTCTGCGCAGGCGCGCAGCGCCAGGTGAATCGGCACCCAGAGGTAGGCAAGGTGCAGGATCCAGACGAGCGGAACCTTGCGCGCGCTCCAGGGATGCCAGAGCAGCCAACGGATCCCATGTGCGACGGCGGCGGACACGGCCACGGCAACCAGCGGCAAGCCGTTCAGACCACTGGCATCCGCAATGAGCAACGCCAGCACCAGCCCGAGCGCAGCCTTCTCGACGAACGGCTTCCTGTCGGCGGCAGCTCCGGGCACGCCGTTGTTCGTGAACATGGGGACGACGCGACCGGCCATGACGGAGGCGATGAACAGCACCACGTCCAGGCCGAACTGCACGCCTGCGCCGGGCGGTAGCGGGCCCACCACGCCCAGCTGCGCCAGGTGAAAGAAGCCGGCGGCCGCGGACAGCAGCACGAGCAGCCCGACAAAGAAATAATTCCGCCGATTGCGGGCCTTGATGAAAGGAATCGCAAGGGCGACGGCTGCTGCCAACGGAAAGGCCACGTTGGCTGCGGCTGCCGCCCAGCCGAAAGACGTCATCATCAGGACGCGCCCTACCAGCCACAAGCCTGCGAGGGCAGCGAGCGTAGCGCCGCTGGGCGTCGCTTGGTTGGACCAGTTCCTGCCGGCGGTGAACAGAAAGCCGACGATGACGGCCAAGGCGAAGCCGAACAGCATCTCGTGGGCATGCCAGAGGGGCCCGGCAAGATAGGGATGGTGCAGCACGCCCGCGAATTGCAGCGCCCACAAGGGAATCGACAACGCGGCGAACGCGCTCGCGAGCAGGTAGAACGGCCGAAAGCCGAGTTGCCACAGCGCAAAACGCCTGGACCGTTGCGCCGCCGGCTCGTCAATGAGGTGCAGGGATTGCATTGCGGCTGTTGCGTGATGCGGAGTACTTGATGCGCCATGCCACCGCCGCGCCCACCATGGTGGCCGCGAAGATGGCAATGGCCGCGGCGTTGCCGGCCGCGCCACCGCGCAGCATGGAAAAGTCGAACGGACCCCAGAACATGCGGACGGCGAGGGAAGCGTGCAGGAGGGCGAGGGGGACGTAGAAGAACTCGCCGAAGAGCAGCTTGACGCGCAGGAGGGCCGGAAGAATGACGGGCGCGTGCCCAAGCATCATGCTAAAAAGAAAGCCGAGGCCGAGCGCATGGAGCGCGACGTCGCGAACGGCGTAGCCCATGGCAGTCGCCATCCACGCGAAGCCGGAGACGCCGAGCCACGCGTAGCCCGACAGCAGGCAGACCGCCATGTAGCGGCTGAGCCCGTCGGATGCGACCGTACGGCGGGCGATGTCGAAGCAGACCAGCCATGCCGCCAGAGCGGCCAGCGACATGCCATACAGCCAGCCGCCCCATCGAGGCGACACGGCAAATGCCGCCGCGCCTGCCAGCAGCAGGCCGACACAAACCAGAAGAGCGGTCGCCGCGCCACGCCGTCGGCGCATGAGCCGAGTCATCTCGAGCCGCTCGGCGGCGACAGTGAGTACCAGGAACGAAAACCACCAGGGGATCACGACGGCGGCTTGTGCGCCGAGCGCAAGCAGCAAGTTGCCGACCAGCCACGAAGTCGCGCCGCTCAGCAGCAGCAACGTGTGGGCAGCCTTGTGGCGCGATAGCACCGTCATGTTTACGAAGATGAAGACGAGCGATGCCAGCACCGCGAGCCAACTCGCCGTGCGTGCCATTCCCGTCAACGCCAGAACTCCTGCAAGCGCAGATGCCGCCGGCGCGGCGAACGCGAGGCGCTGCCGGACCGCGACGGCGCGCTCGGTGGCGATGGCGGTGCCCATGAAGCAACAGATCATCAGAAACGCATGGCCGAGCACGGCGCGGCCCGGCCACGCGCTGTCGACCGGCACCGGCACTGCCACCCCCGCCCGCAGCAAGCCGCCCGTGATCCCCGCCAGGAGCATGGTGGCGACGACCGATCCCAGCGCGATGCGTGCAACGGCCACGCGTGCTGAAGAGTGGGGCTGTTCGCGACGCATGGCGGTCGTTCGGGGCTACCAGCCCATGAAAGCCTTGGCCCGTGCGCTCATCCGCTCGGCCGTCCACGCTGGCTGCCAGACCAGCTCCACATGGATCTTCAGGTCCTCAGGAACGACGCGATTGAGCTCCGACTCGACGTCTTCGACGATGACATCCGCGACCGGGCACGCCGCCAACGTCATGGTCATGGTCACGCTGACCGTTTGGTCGCTGACGCCGACGCCGTAGACCAGCCCCACATCGACAATCGTCATGGCCACCTCGGGATCGACAACACGACGAAGCGCCTGCTCGATGGGCTCGCGCAGCTCATCGGGTCCGACGTACGGGTACGGCGCCTCCGGCCGGCCGCGTGATTCCCCTGTGCTCATGGCTGTCACGCTGGCGCGATCATCAGGACGCTGCGCAGCGCTCGCTGGTTACCGGCAATGTCCGCAAGCGTGTACCGGTCGAGCACGGCGTAGAAACCCCTGACGGCCTCGCCGAGAACGTCTTTCAAGCGGCAGCAACCGCCGATGACGCAGCGGCCGCCGCCTTCCGAGAAGCATTCGGCCGGCACCGCGACACCTTCCGTGTCGCGCACGACGCGGCCGACGTTCACCTGCCCGGGCGGCAACACGAGCCGGACGCCACCGCCCTGCCCGCGAACAGTCTCGACCCAGCCGCGCTTGCCCAGAAAATGGACCACCTTGACGAGGTGGTGTTCCGAGACGTCGAACGATGCGGCGATCTCCGCGATGGTCGCTCTGCGCGTGGTATCCGTCGCGAGAAAGATGAGCACGCGCAGGCTGTAGTCGGTGAATCCGGTGAGTTTCATGATCGCCAGGCAAAAAGGGAGGGCACGCGGCCCTCCCCTGTCGACTTAGACACCCGCCAGCGATGGCCTTGCGCCCGCGGGCGCCGCTGCGCGCCTGCTTGCCGGCCTCAGCAGCTTCCATGCATACACCGCCAGCAGCACGCTGCCGATGGCGAACACGATGTCGCCCGGCACACGCATCCAGACGAGCGACTCCATCACCTTGGAATGAATGATTTCCGGCGAACGCGCGTACCAGAGTCCCTTGGTGATGCTCGCCCAAGCCTGATAGATCCCGGCCGGCAGGAGCGACAGGAACACCATCATCGCCAAGCCCGCGTTGAGACCCCAGAAGGCGGGCTTCAGGAGGCGATCGGCGTGCAGCGCGCGACCGTAGAGACCGCGCAGACAGAACAGCATCAGGCCGATGCCGAGCATGCCGTAGACCCCGAAGAGTGCGGCATGGCCGTGGGCGGCCGTCATGTTCAGGCCTTGCACGTAGTACAGCGACGCCGGCGGGTTGATCGCGAAGCCGAGCAGCCCGGCACCCACCGTGTTCCAGAAGCCGACCGCCACGAAGGAAAGGATGACCCACTTGTAGGCGCCGAGCCAGGGCACCGCCTTCGACCGGCGATACGTCTGCAGCGCCTCCAGCCCGATCAATGTAAGTGGAACGACTTCCAGGGCCGAGAACACCGAGCCGACGGCGATCACTGAAGTCGGCGTGCCGGTCCAGTAGAGATGGTGCAGCGTTCCCAAGATGCCGCCAAAGAGGAACACGATCGTCTCGGCGATGATGGCCCGGTTGGCCGAGGACGCACGAATCAGGCCCAGATTCGTGAAGATGAGGGCGACGACCGCGGTGGCGAACACTTCGAAGAAGCCTTCGACCCACAGGTGCACGAGCCACCAGCGCCAGTACTCGATCATCGAGTAGTGGGTGTGCTGGCCCCACGCGAGCGACGTTGCGTAGAAGCCGCCGATGCAGGTCGCCGACAGGAACACCATAGCGATGAGGCCGCGCGTCTCAGAAGCCCTCTTCAGCGCGGGCCAGAGCGCGCGACCCAGAAGGAAGACCCAGAACAGCAGCCCGACGAAGAGCAGGATCTGCCAGATTCGCCCCATGCTCGTGAACTCGAGGCCTTGGTTGCCGAGCCAGAAGCTGAAGTCGACACCGCGGTGTTGCAACGTGCCGAGCCAACCCGTGACCGTGGAACCCAGCACGACGACGATGAGCGCCCAGAAGAGCAGATCCACGCCAAGCTTCTGCAGCTTCGGCTCGCGACCGGACAGGAGCGGTGCGACGTAGAGGCCCGTGGCGAGCCAGGCAGTCGCAATCCAGAAGATGCCGATCTGCGTGTGCACCGTGCGGCTGACGACGTACGGCAGCACCTGGCCCAGCGGGATGCCGAAGAAGGCCTGGCCTTCGACCGCGTAGTGCGCGGTGATCGCACCCATCCCGATTTGCAGGAGCATCAGACCGATGACCGTGAAGAAGTATTTGCGCGTGGCCAGCATCGAGGGGGTTGCCTTGGCGCCGAGCAGCGGGTCCGCCGCAGGCACCTTCGCTTCTTCTTCGTGTGCCTTGCCGCCTTGCAGCCAGAGCATGGCAGCGATGCCAGCCAGCAGCAGGATGATGCTGACCATCGACCACATCGCAGCCGACGTCGACATCGTGTTGCCGACCAGCGGCTCGTGCGGCCAGTTGCTCGTGTAGGAAAGCTCGGTCTCGCCCGGACGATTGGTCGAGGCGGCCCACGAGGTCCAAAAGAAGAAGGCGGTCAGGGCCTCGCGGTCGGCCTTATCGGGCAGTGCCCCTTCGCTCATGGCGTACTGCTCGCGCAACTTGGCGAGCGACGGCTCCGTGCCGAACAGCCCCTCGAAATGAGCCGCGACATCTCTAATCGCACGCGAGCGCTCGGCGGAGACCTTGATGGTGCCGGTGGACTGGTCGTAAGTGTTGCGCCGCATCTCGTCGCGCACGCGAGCATCCACGGCGGCCCGGTCGGCTTGCGTGAGGGTCGGCGTCGCCTTGCGCTGCTCGGCGCTGCGGATGTCCTGCAGCGCGGTCGCTTCCCGGTGCAGCCAGTCGGCCGACCAGTCGGGAGCGACATAGCTGCCGTGCCCCCAGACGGTTCCCAGCTGCTGCCCACCGGCAGACAGCCAAGCCTGCTGACCGCGCTGGACTTGCTCACCCGTGAAGAGAACGTCGCCGTCGACGCTGACCACCGCTGTCGGGATCGGTGGCGCCGTCAGATAGATTTGCCACCCGAGGTACCCGAGGGCGCCAAAGGACAGGACAAAGATGAGGCCGAGCCAACGCCACAGCCTGTTCGTTGATTTCATGGGAGGAGCTCCAGGGACATGGATCGAGGCATCGAACCGTCAGCGCGGATCAAAGGTGTATTCGCTATGCACCTATTGTTGAATCGAGCCGCCTCGGCGGCTTGATCCAAATCAAACGTGTCTAGAGAGCGATGCGAAGCGGGCGGTTGCGCGTCAACGGTCGCGCTGGCATCGCCTGCTTGGGCGTCGATGCCGAACTCCTGCCAGTCTTCGCCGAACAGCTCGGCCGGGTGCTGGGTGCGCTCTGACCCATTTCCACACAGCAGGGAATCAGCCGCGCAGTAGCGGTGGCAGCCCCAGCAAACGCGCTCGGGATGCAAGGGCTTGATGGGGAATCGTTTTGCCACGCGACGCATTCGCACCAGAGACCCGAGCGATCGGCCGGGTCTTCATGGCCTGCGATCAGCTTAAGAAGATTTGCGCCGCTATCGATTGATAACGAACAAGCATCGGTCGCGGCGCCTGGAACACAGAACGGGGGCGATGGGTCGCAGAGCTGCGTCCGTCTTTACGCCATTGCCCCTAAGTACAATCGACCATCTGAGCCTTGTCGGCGAAATTCGCGACACGCATGCAGACATGTCGATCGTCCCTGCGTCCTGCAACGAAGTGGCCAACGCGGTTCGCATAGAAAGAGACCAAGACATGGACAACAGCGTTGTACCGTCTACCAAGGCACAGGAGCTGCGAGCATTCCTCCTGCTGTCCGTCATCCTGGCGCCAGTGCTCGCCTTCCTGGTCGTGGCCGGCTATGGATTCCTCGTCTGGATGTTCCAGCTGGTCGCCGGCCCGCCCGGGGCGAAGTTCTGACACGCCGTGCCGTCCCCAGAGCTCCACATCGCCAGCCTAGTCGTTCACGCGGCGCCGCGCCGACTCGAGAGCGTGACTGAAGCCATCGCGGCACTCCCCGATGCGCTCGTTCACGCTTCGTCGGCGAACGGCAAGCTGGTGGTGACGCTCGAAGCAGGTACTGCCGAGGCGATGACGCAGGCAGTGGCATGCATTCAGCGCATCGACGGTGTCCTATCGGCGGCGCTTGTCTACCAGTGCGCCGATAGCCTCGATGCGATGAACGAGG
>Ga0157375_10006146_pt1 | contig 10463 bp, 5 predicted proteins | sample M35metaG_FD_115311 | JGI IMG/M metagenome (GOLD analysis project Ga0157375, IMG submission 115311) | Miscanthus rhizosphere microbial communities from Kellogg Biological Station, Michigan, USA - M3-5 metaG | ecosystem: Host-associated > Plants > Roots > Rhizosphere > Soil | place: USA: Michigan... | reverse complement strand
TCAGCGGCGTGACGGGCGGCCTGACGACCGGCACGCCGATCTCCGTGATGGTGCCGAATGAGGACCAGCGCTCGTCCGCCTACAGCGAGATGGAGACGATGTATCGGCCGTCGCACGCCGATTACACCTACGAGGCGAAGTATGGCATTCGTTCCGTCGCCGGTGGCGGTCGCGCCTCGGCGCGCGAGACGATCGGTCGTGTGGCCGCCGGCGCGGTCGCCACAAAAATTTTGACGGCGCTTTCGCCGGGGCTTGAAATCGTCGCCTACGTGACGCGGATCCACGACCTCGAGGCGACAATTGATTCCTCCACGGTGACCGGTGCCGCCGTGGAGGCGAATGTCGTGCGCTGCCCCGACACGGCGATGGCGGAGCGGATGATCGAGCGCATCAAGCAGGTGCGAAGCGAGGGCGATTCCATCGGCGGCGTGATCGAGTGCGTCGTGCGCGGCGTGCCGGCGGGGCTGGGCGATCCGGTTTTCGACAAGCTCGAGGCCGACCTCGCGAAGGCGATGCTCAGCCTGCCGGCGACGAAGGGTTTCGAGATCGGGTCCGGCTTTGCGGGCACGCTCCTGCGCGGGTCCGAGCACAACGACGCATTCGTGATGCGCGAGGGTCGCGTGGCGACGGCGACGAACCGCTCCGGCGGCGTGCAGGGTGGCATCAGCAACGGCGAGCCGATTGTCTTTCGCGTGGCGTTCAAGCCGACCGCCACCATTGCGCAGGCGCAGCAGACGGTGACGACGACCGGCGAGGCAGCGGAATTGAAGGCGCGGGGGCGTCACGACGCCTGCGTGCTGCCGCGCGCGGTGCCAATGGTCGAGGCGATGGCGGCACTCGTGCTCTGCGATCACGCGCTGCGCCAGCGGGCGCAGGCGGCGGTGACGAGGCATTAGTCATTGGTCATTGGGCACTGGTCATTCGGGTGGCGCTGAAAGCGCGAATTTTCCTCTCAACCATCAACTATTCATTGCCTGAATCCTCACTAAACCAAAAAATGTCAGGCGATCTCGCTTCGCTCGGTTCTCAACCATCAACTGTCCTAAATGCCTGAAGCGTCTCCATTCTGGCAGAACGCGTTTCTCGGGTTCGTCATCCTGATCGGCGCGTGGTCGATCTGGTGCGGTTGGCGCGCGGGCCTCGTGCGCGAGGTTCTTGCGCTCGGCGGAATGTTTGCCGGCGGCTTTGCCGGGCTGGCCGTCGGGGGCGGTGTCGGCTCCATCGCGGGGCGGATTTTTCCGGTGCCGGGCCTGCTGGTCGGCCTCCTCGTCGGCCTGGTGGTCGGCGTCGGCATCTACCTCGCCATCTGGTTCCTCGGGGCGTTGTTGTTCAAGCGCACGGCGCAACAGCGCACGCTGCCGCTGCGCCTGCTCTACGGCATCGGCGGCGCGGCGATGGGGCTTTTCGTTGGCCTTTCGCTCGTGTGGGGCGCGCTGTTGTTCGTGCGGGGACTGGGCGGCTTTTACGAGGGCCGATTTCTGCCTGCTTCCCTCGCGTCTGGCCTGCCGCGGCCGAATGTCGCCGAGGCCTCGCTCGTGAAGCTCAAGCGCTCCATCGAGGCCGGCCCTACCGGGCGGCAGCTCCTGGCCATCGACGTGATGCCGGAGAATTATTACCGGATTTTCGACAAGCTTGGGCGCGTCGCGGCCCAGCCCGTCGCGATGCGCCGCCTGCTGGAATATCCCGCCGTCCAGGATTTGCTGAGCGATCCCGCCCTCGTCGCCATCACGAGCGATCCCGCCGCCGCCGAGGAGGCGCGGGGAAAAAGCCTCGCCGCACTGATGAGCAATCCCCGCATCCTCGCGGCCGCCAACGATCCCGCCTTGATCGCGAAAGTCGAAAAGATTGATATCGAGGGCGCGCTCGATTTCGCGCTTGCCCCGGCCGGGCCGAATTCCAAAGGCTCTCCGCATCCCGCCACTTCTCCGTAACCATGCCTCACGACTACATCGCCACCATCGGACTCGAGGTCCACGTTCAGCTCAAGACGCGCAGCAAGATGTTCTGCTCCTGCGCGGTCGAATACGGCGCCGAGCCGAATACGAACGTCTGTCCGGTCTGCCTCGGCATGCCCGGCGCGCTGCCCGTGATGAACGAGGAGGCGCTCAAATTGACCGCGCTCGCCGGCCTCATGCTCGGCTGCGAAATCGCCCCCCGCTGCAAGTTCGACCGGAAGAATTACTTCTACCCGGACATGCCGAAGAACTACCAGATTTCGCAATACGACCTGCCTATCTGCCTGAACGGCGCCGTGCCCCTCCATGACCTCGCGTATCCCAAGGACGCGCAGAAAACCATCGCCACTCCCGACAAGAAAATCCGCCTCACGCGCATCCACCTTGAGGAGGACGTCGCCAAGAGCTTCCACACCGAGCTCGGCACCGGCATCGACTTCAACCGCGCCGGCACCCCGCTCATGGAAATCGTCTCCGAGGCGGAGATCGCGTCGGCCGAGGAGGCGTTCGCCTACCTCACCGTGCTCCAGCAGGTGATGATCTACGGCGGCGTGAGCGACGCCGACATGGAAAAAGGCCAGCTCCGCTGCGACGTGAATGTCTCCGTGCGCCGCGCCGACACCGACAAGTGGGGCACCAAGATCGAGTTGAAAAACCTCAACACCATCAGCGGCGTCCGCAAGGCCCTCCTCTTCGAGACTCCGCGCCAGATCGAGATACTCGAGGCCGGCGGCACGCTCGACCAGGAGACCCGCCGCTGGGACGACGCGCTCGGCGAGACCACGCTCATACGCATCAAGGAATCCGCACACGACTACCGCTATTTCCCCGATCCCGACCTCATGCCCGTGCGGACCGAGTCGCTCGTCGCCGAGGCCCGCAGCCGCATGCCCGAGCTCCCGTGGGACAAGCGCGCGCGCTTCGAGGCCGACTACGGCGTCAGCAGCTACGACGCCGGCGTGCTCGCGAACGACCTCGCTCTCGCCCGCTATTTCGAGACCGCCGCCAAGGGCGCGAAAAAGCCGAAAAACGTCGCGAACTGGATCCTCAACGACCTCCAGAGCGCCCTTTCGGCGGAGAGCCTCACGATCGGCGATTGCCCGATCCCGCCCGACGCCCTGGACGAGCTCGTGAACCTCATCGACTCCGGCAAGATCAACGGCAAGCAGGGCAAGGAAGTCTTCGCCGAGATGTTCGCGACGAAGAAACCCGCCGCCGTCATCGTGAAAGAAAGGGGCCTCGAGCAGGTGAGTGACACCGCCGCCATCGAGGCCTTCTGCGACCAGGCCATCGCCGCGAGCGAGCGCGCCGTCGCCGAATACAAGGCAGGAAAGCTCGCCGCCATCAACGCGATCAAAGGCCAGGTAATGAAGCTCTCGAAAGGCCAGGCAAACATCCAGCTCGTGAGCGAGATTCTCGAGAAAAAACTGGCGGGCTAGGGAAGTCCTCTCCACCGATCGCACGGAGGCGACGCAGATTGGCGATGCCTCGGAGTCTCGCTTCGTCGGTGAAATCGGTGATGTGCGCGGCTCGGCGGGGAAACTCTTGTTGCGCCTCCGATTGTTGTCCGGAGCGAATCAGCTCGGCGGCAGGGGCGAGTCGCTTGCGTGGGGTAATAGATAGCGGGGAAGGGTGATCGTAAAAACGCAGCCTGCGCCCGGTTTGCTACGCACGGTGAGGGTGCCGGCGTTTTCTTCCACGCCGCGTCTCGCGATGGAGAGGCCCAGGCCCAGGCCGGTGCGGTCCTCCCCGGTTTGCGTAAACGGCTCGAAGATGGTCTCGGCCGTTCCGGGGGGCAGGCCTTCGCAATGATCCTCGATATCAAGGAGAATGCGGTCCGCTTGCGCGTAGGCATTGAGAGTGACCTCGGTTTCCGGGCGCGTGAATTTGAAGGCGTTCTGGAGCAAGTTACCCACAGCGGAGAGGAGCAGGTCGCGGTCGGCATCCACGGCGAGTTCCGGGTCCACGGTTGAAACGGTAAATGTGCAGTTCCGCACGCCGGCTTCAAGCGAGGCGGAGAGTTTTACTTCGCCGATGAAATCGGCGAGCGAAAAGAGCTGCTGTTGCAGCGGCAAACCGGCGGCCATTCGCACTTCGCTAAGGGAGCGATTGATGAGGTTGCCCATCCCGACCAGCGATCGCTCGAGCACTCCGCCGGTGGCTCCGCTCACGCTCAGATTGCCCGTCTTGACGGCATTCAAGGCCAGCGTGGCCGCATTCAGGTGATTGCGCAATTCATGGGCAAAAAATCCGAGACGTTCGTTGAGGGCCTCGGTTTGCTTGTCGGCGACAATGAAATCGCGGCGGTAGTTAAACTCGGTCACGGCGACCGCAATCCCATTGTCCAGGCAGCGATTGAGGGTGCGGAATTCGTCGATCTCGATGGGGACCTTCAGATCGAAGGCCAGATCGGTGATGGCCTGGCAGAGGTCCCCGTAGTCATGCACGACTTGTTCGACGGTGAAGCCGCGATCCATGAGTTCGCGGCCGTGGCGGGCCGCGCTTTCGCCAAGCTCCGAAAGCACTGGCGGGCCTCCGCCCGAGGGGCCGGAGACCTTGCGGCTGAGCATTGGCTGGGAGGTTTGCTCGACCCGAAGCGTCTTGATGAGCTGGTCGAGAAACAGGGGAATACCGTGCTCGATTTCCGCGGCTGTTTCTTTGGGCGCGGACCGCTGTGAGACTTTCACGAGGCAGCGTGCGATGAGCTCTTCTCTTTGTTCGCTGAGGAATTCGTGCATCATCTTGCCTGCACCATACACCATCTGTTGCTTTTGGAGGGGGAATACGACGTTCCCGGCGATCACGGTAAGGCGAGCCCTCCGGGTGAGCCGCCGGGTGATGTGCGCGGCGCGGCGGGGGCGCCTCGCCTTGCCGTTTGAGTTTGAACGGAGTGCGAGTGATGTGGTCTGTAGCTTTGACCTTTTTTTGTGAGTTCTCGCGATTTTGTTTTTCTGGATTCTTCCGGCCGTCGATGGCCGCGGTTGCGCCTGCTTGGGCGGGTGGCGGCGTTTCTTGGTGTCGCGGGAGTGGCGATCTTCATCTACACGCTCATTGTCGATCCGCCGCTGCCGGCGCGGTTGCGTGATTTGAAGAAGCAGATCCGTGCGGAGCAGCACGCGAACCCCGTCGCGCAGTTCGACGCGCCGCAGAGCACCTGGCTGAAGTATTACGAGACGAACCGCGCGAAGCTCGACCAGCAGGCGGTCGCCCAGCAGCGCCGGCGTCCCGCGCTCGCGAAGAACGGCCCGGAGATTCGCGCGGGATTTTTCGTGGATTGGGACGAGGAGAGCTTTCGCTCGCTCACGCGGCATGCGGGTCAGCTCACGCACGTGTGCCCGGAGTCGATGCGGCTGACGGGCGTCGAGGGCAAGCTGGAGGCCGAGCCGAACGAGCGGCTGGAGCGTTTTGCCCAGATCAGCGGGCTGAAAGTCGTGTCCGTGCTCACGAATCTCGGCGACGCCGGCTGGGAGCCCGAGGCGGTGGAATATCTCGCCTTCGGCCCCGAGGCGCATCGCGCGCAGTTCGTGCAAAACCTGCGCGAGAAGCTGGGGCAAATGGCCGCGGCCGGCGTGTTGATTGACTGGGAGCAGATGGACCCGGCCTACAAGACGCAGCTCACGGTGCTCTTCGCGGAGATTGCGAAGGCGCTGCATGCCGACGGGCGGGAACTCTGGCTGGCCGTCCCGATCGGCGAGGAACTCAACCAATACGATCTTGAGGCGCTCAGCGACGTGGTCGATCACTTCGTCCTCCAGCTCCATGACGAAAATGGCGACGACGACGAGCCGGGCCCGATTGCCTCGCAGGATTGGTTCGACGGCTGGCTGAATCTCGTGACGGCCTACGGCGATCCCGACCAATGGATCATCGACGTCGGCAACTACGGCTACGACTGGGCGAAGGGGCAGACGAAGGCGCAGACGATCTCGTTCGCGGATGCGATGAGCCGCGCGCGCTACGCGGAGCCGGAAGACGTCGCGGTGGAGGCGCCGACGTTCAATCCGACCTTCGCCTACACGGACTCCGGCATCGAGCATACGGTCTGGTTCCTCGACGCGGCGACGTTCTTGAATCAGGTCCGCGCGCTGCAGAGCAAGGGGGCGGGCGGGTTCATGCTGAACCGTCTCGGCGCCGAGGATCCGCAAATCTGGGACGCCCTCAAGCTCGCCGACACCGAGACGCCGACGTCGCAGGATCTCGCGCCGCTGGCCGCGATGCCCAGCGGGCCGGTGGTGAGCGATCTCGGCTCCGGCGACGTCGTCTCGATCGAGAACGAGCAGCAGGCCGGCAAGCGGGAGTTCGCCTGGCGGCCCGATGGTCGCGTGATCGAGCACTACGTCGATTTTCCGGTCTATCCCACGCTCTACCACAAGGGCGCGGGCGGCGGGCATCGCTTCGCGCTCACGTTCGACGACGGGCCCGACCCGGAATGGACGCCGAAGATCCTGGACATCCTCAAGCGCTACAAGGTCCACGCGACGTTTTTCCTGATCGGGCAAAATGCCGAGGAAAATCCCGGCCTCGTGCGTCGCATCGTGGCCGAGGGACACGAGATCGGCAGCCACACCTACACGCATCCGAATCTCGGCCTCGCCTCGCCGCAGCAGGTGAAGCTGGAGCTCAACGCCACGCAGCGCCTCATCGAGTCGATCACCGGCCGCTCGACCACGCTCTTCCGGCCGCCCTACAACGCCGATGCCGAGCCGGAGAACGTGGACGAAATCGCGCCGCTCGAAATCGCAGACCGGATGAATTACGTCACCGTGCTCGAGTCCATCGACCCGGAGGATTGGGACCGCCCCGGCGCCAAGGAAATCGTCAAGCGCGTGAAGGCGCAGCTCGACAGCGGGACGAACATCCTCCTGCACGACGGCGGGGGCGATCGCGAGCAGACGGTGGCCGCGCTGCCAAAAATTCTCGATTACATCGCCGCCCGCGGCGACCAAATCGTGTCGCTGCACGATCTCCTCGGCACGACGGACGAGGAGCTCATGCCGCCGCTGCCGGGGTCGCGATTCGCGTTCGAGCGGCTCGCGAGCAACGTCGGCTTTCATACGCTTTATTGGATGCAGCAGGGCCTCTGGGCCTTCGTGATGGCGGCGATGGCGCTGGTCGCGATTCGCACCGCCATCGTGCTCTTCCTGGCGATCCGGCATCATCGCCGTCCGGCGTCCGTGGGGCCGTCGGACTTCGCGCCGCCGATCTGCGTGCTCGTGCCGGCTTACAACGAGGGCAAGGTGATCGCGGCCACGCTGCGCTCGGTGCTCGCCACGCGCTACGCGTCGCCGGTGGAGGTGATCGTGGTGGACGACGGCTCGACCGACGACACGTTCGCAGCCGCGCAGGCGGTTGCGGCCACGGACGCGAGGGTGCGCGTGATCCGGCAGGAAAATGCCGGCAAGGCGGCGGCCCTGCACCACGCGCTTGACGTCGCGACGCATGAGGTCGTCGTGTTCATCGATGCGGATACGCGCATCGCGCCGGACGCGTTTGCGGTGCTCGTTCCGCCGCTTGCGGACGAGCGCGTGGGCGCGGTCTCCGGCCACGCGCGGGTGGGGAATCGCCGCAGCTTCATCTCCCGTTGCCAGGACCTCGAATACATCTGCGGATTCAATCTCGACCGGCGCGCCTATGCGGTGTGGAACTGCATCACGGTTGCGCCGGGGGCGATCAGCGCCTTCCGCAAGTCCGCCATCGTGGCGGCGGGCGGGTTCAGCCGCGACACGCTCGCGGAGGATACGGACCTCACGCTTTCCGTGCATCAGGCCGGATTCCGCGTGGATACGTGCCGGACGCGGTGGCGTGGACCGAGGCGCCGGAGACGGTGCGCACGCTGGCGAAGCAGCGCTTCCGCTGGGCGTTCGGCACGCTGCAAAGCATCTGGAAGCATCGCCGGCTCACGTTTTCGCGTCGCGCGCCGGGTCTCGGGTGGTTCAGCCTGCCGAGCGTGTGGTTTTTCCAGCTCGTCCTCGTGGCGGTCGCGCCGTTCATCGACGTGCTGTTTTTGTATGCGGTGGTCGTGGAGCGGCAGCTCGCCGTGCTGCCGTATTTTCTCGGCTTCGTTGGCTGCGACCTCGCGCTGGCCGTCGTCGCGTGCTGGATGGAGCGCGAGCCATGGCGCACGGCGCTGCGCATCATCCCGATGCGCTTCCTCTACCGGCCGTTGCTGAGCTATGTGGTCTGGAAGGCGATCCTGCGCGCGCTCAAGGGCGCCGTCGTCGAATGGGGCAAGCTTGACCGCACGGCGAGCGTCGCGGAGGTGACGCCATGAGTCGCGCGTTGGGAATTTTGCTGCTCGCGGCGGGAATCGCGCACGCGGACCCGATCCCGCCGGGTCGACAACTTGCCGTGCCGGACAAGGGGGCGTATCTCGGGGCGTTCGTGGATTTTGGCGACACGGAGGACGCCGTCTCGCTCGCCGGCATCGAGCGTTTCGAGAAGCTCATCGGCAAGCACCTCGCGATCGTGGCGTCGTCGAGCTACTGGGGCGAGCAATCGTTCCCGACGGCGAATCTGGAGCTCATCGCGCGCCATGGCGCGGTGCCGCTGGTTTTCTGGTCGCCGTGGGATCGCCCCTACGAGCAGCTCAAGGGGCCGGACCGCTTCAGCCTCGACGCCATTCTCGCCGGCAAGTGGGACGCCTACATCGACGGTTGGGCGGCCTCGGCGGCGGCGTTCGGGCGGCCGATGCTCGTCTCGTTCTGCAACGAGATGAATGGCGACTGGTTCCCGTGGTCGGGCACCTATTACGGCGACCCGAGCCATGCCGAGCGCGTGGGCGCCCGGCCGCTGCCCGACGGGGGATTCGCGGGACCGGAGGAATTCAAGCGCGCCTGGCGCTACGTCGTGGACCGCGTGCGCGCCCACGGTGGCACAAACATCCAGTGGGTCTTCCACGCGAACAACTATTCCGACCCGCAGGAAAAGTGGAACGCGGTCGAGCAATACTATCCCGGCTCAAAATACGTCGATTGGCTCGGCCTCAGCATCTACGGCAAGCAGGAGCGCAATCAGGACCACTGGATGGATTTCGACGAGGATTTACTCGAAGAGCCCTACGCGTTCATCGGGGCGGTCGATCCCACGAAGCCGATCATGATCGCGGAATTCGGCGTCGGCGAATTTCCCGACATCGGCAGCAAAGCGACGTGGATCGCGCACGCCTTCGCCGCGATGTCCTCGCCGCAATACTCGCGCGTGAAGGCGGCCATCTACTGGCACGAACGCTGGCAAAACCCCGACGGCACCTACAGCAACCTCCGCGTGAATTCCTCGCTCGAGACGCTGCAGGCCTTCCGCGCCGGTGTGGGTACGCCCTCCTGGCTGGGAGCGCCGGTTTGGCAGCCCGCGAGCGTGATGGCGAAGCAGCCGTAAGCCTCCCGGACGATGCCCGGGAGGCGTTCCCAATGACCGCCGGAAGGAAATTCAATTTGTTCGCAGGCAGATGGTATGCGAGGTTGCCCGCATGTCAGACAATTTGCGGGGCTGGTTGCGCGTCATCTTCATCGCCTGCCTCGCAGGGCCGGCCACCGCGGCGATGGGGGCGGTGACCTTCCATCTCGATTTTCCCGACGTCACTTCGCACACCGGGCACTATTGGGACGATCCGACCTACGGCGCCGACGCGCGGGCGGAAATTCAGAAGCAGCTGAACAAATTCGGCAAAACCTTCGCCTCGGGGGAATCGGTAACGCTGACGATTGGATCGACGATCACCACCGCCTACTACGCGAATTCCTCCTCGGCGACCGCCCAGCTCCAGCCGTCGGGATTCTATGACGCCTCCGCTTACATAAAGATCACCACCGGCGTCGATATCAACGGCGGCGCGCCGGACGGCTCGATCACGTTCAACTTCAATTTCGGCCACTCGGCGCCGGCAAATTTTCCCGACTTCATCGCCAATATCCAGGGCCTCACCCGGCACGAGCTCATTCACGTTCTGGGCATGAACAGCTTCATTGGTTCCCCGAACCTCTCGCGCTACGACCATTTCCTGTTCGACTCGACCGGCACGCCGATCGCGAATCCCGACGGCACGCCCAACTCCGCCGCCAACCTCGCCGACCCGGGCATTTATTTCCTCACCAGCACGGGCGCGCACTTCGTCATCGCCGCCGCGTATGACTACTCGCACCTCATCGGGGTGATGTATCCTTATAAATACGCGTTCGACGCGGCCGACCGCGCGTGGTTCACGACGATGGGTTACGCGCTCGCGGGTTCCGCCGCGGTGGAGATCACCGCCATCCATCCGTCTCTCACGCTCACGATCGGCACATCCACCCACCGCCGCCTCGTCACCACCGACATCAACGGTCCCATCGATGGACCGGTCCGCTATCGGGTCCATGGTCATTTGCCGCCGCATCTGCACTTCGTCCGGCGGAACGCCCAGCTCGTGGGCACGCCAACGGCGGCGGCCAATGCGCGACTCCGCGTCACGGCGAGTTACTCCGTGGCCGGCGTACCGCAGCGCAGCGCTCCCGCGATCATTCGCTTGAAGAC
>Ga0157375_10006145_pt1 | contig 10463 bp, 12 predicted proteins | sample M35metaG_FD_115311 | JGI IMG/M metagenome (GOLD analysis project Ga0157375, IMG submission 115311) | Miscanthus rhizosphere microbial communities from Kellogg Biological Station, Michigan, USA - M3-5 metaG | ecosystem: Host-associated > Plants > Roots > Rhizosphere > Soil | place: USA: Michigan... | reverse complement strand
CGGATGCCAGCGCTTTGCTCGAAGCCGGCCACGGCCGCGTGTATTTCGCCGGTGACGGCCTGGTGCAAAGCGGGGTGGGTATCTGGCAGGAATCGGCGGCCAATTCGGCGCGCCATGTGGTTGGGCAACTGGCCGAGCGCGTGACTCAACAACGACATCTTGCGGCCGTGGCCGCCTCTTAAGGAGCACCACCATGAGCGACAGCATTCAACGCACCAGCGTCGGCGATTTTCCGATCTCGCAGACCGTCACCGTTCCGGCATCCGCCAGCCTGATCTTTGTCAGCGGCACCTTGCCGGACCTCCACGATGCAACCGCCCCGGCAGGCACTCCGGCGGCGTATGGCAACACCGAAGTGCAGACCGTGTCAGTGTTCAACAAACTGCGCAAAATCCTCCGGCAGCAGGATCTGGACCTGGGCGATATTGTGCAGTTGCGGGTGTTTCTGGTCGGTGCCGAAGAGACCGGCGGCAAGCTGGATTTCGCCGGGTTGCAGGCGGGGTATACGCAGTTTTTTGGCACGCCGCAGCAACCGAACAAACCGGCGCGCACGGCGTTGCAGGTGGTGGCGCTGCCTTTGCCGGGGGCTCTGGTGGAAGTGGAGGCGATCGCGGCCAGACCCGTTTGATCAATTAAGGCGTGGCGTCGAGCTTCTCCTGAGTGGCCTTGTCGATGAGATGGCGCAGCTTCTCGAAGATTGGTTCGGCATCCGTGTGTTTTTTGCCGTAAGCCAGGTTGAAGGCGTAGTCGAAATCGGGCGGGTTCAGCCCCTGGGTGTGTTGCAGCAGGGTTTCCAGCTTGTCCATGGCCTTGACAGCCCTGGCTTCGGGTGACGTTGCGTTTTCGTAGTCGTCCCACAGTGCCAGGATTTCATCGCGCAGGGGGCGGTCCAGGGGCTGGGCCAGAACCAGCAGGTCATTGCGCTCCTGCTCGCCCTTGTTGGGAAATGCTGCCTGGCTGACCGCCGGGATGTCGCCATGGAGGGCTTCGCCCAAGTCATGGATGACGCACATTTTGAGGATTTTCAGCAGGTCGAGCCCAGGCAGTTCATCGGCGAACACCATCGCCATCAGGCACAGGCGCCAGCTGTGTTCAGCCGTGCTTTCGGTGCGCCCGGACGCCGTGTGGGCGCTTCTGAGCACGTCCTTGAGTTTTTCCGCTTCGCGCAGAAAGTCGAGGCGACCTTTGATCTTTTCAATGTCCATGCGCTTGCCCACGTCTTAAAGCGTAAAGCCTAGGTGCCAGGGCGCGGCTCGTCCACGCATAAAATATGCGCAGAAGGCTGTCAGAGCGTCTCGACCAGGCGCGCGGCGCTACCATCGCTCAACACCAGGCGCGTCCAGCGGCACAGGCCGGGGTGAATGGGCACGAGGCTGGAGGCGTTGCGGCCGGTCATGAACTCCAGCGCCGGTGGCGCCTGGTTTTCGCGCCAACCGGCGGTTTCTAGCGCGGCCTCAACCTGCACGATTTCAGGCGTTGCGAAGTGCCATAGCGACTGCCCGATCAATTCGCCCAGCGGCCTGCTGAATTGCGCGGCGCGGGAAGGCGAACACGCCAGCAGGCGATGGGTCAGGTCGCACACCAGATGCACCGGGCGCGAACTCTCCCCGACCAGGCGGGCCAGCGCATGATCGGCAGCCGCTTCAAGGCGCGCTGCCAACAAACGCTCAAGCTGGTGGTGCGCATCGGGGTCCATGGCCAGTGCGCCGCTTTCCCAGCGCGAAATGGTCGATTGGGTCACCTTGAACATCTGCGCGGCATGGCTTTGCTTGACGCGGTGCAGCGTCCGCCAACGCCGCAGGGCAATACCTGGCAAGGCTGGCTTGAGCAATGGAGCGGGCATCTGGACCTCTGTAGTGGGTGGGCTGCGGTGTCAGTGTGATGAGTGGACGGCCGTGGTGCAAATGGGAGAGGGCGTTACCACCACTTCCAGCGGCCCTGTTTTTTCAGGCCCGCGATGATGTCTTGGCGTTTTCGGCGGATCTCAACCATCTTGTGGCGCATTTCCCGGCAGCGGTTGCTGTTGAGGATGAGCAGGCCGATCAACGGGCTGAGGAGGGCGCTGGTATAGAGGTAGAGGTTGGGGCGGTAGGCGATTGCTGGAAGTGAAACCAGTAGCAAATCGGTGTAGATGCCGACGTTTACCCAAATCCAGTGGCGGTGACCGTACAGCACCTGAGCTTGCGCAACAGAAAACATCACGCTTAGCGCGACTCCTCCAAAAAACCAATTCCGGAGGGTGTAGTTGTCATGCGCACCGTCAAGATAGGTGAGCAAAATGAGGATACCGGTCATGGCAATTGCAAAGCATCCCGCCAGCGCCCATCCGCCAATGACGAACATATAGCGTTTACGCAGTTGTTTCGGATCCACTATGTAGAAAAACGGATAAAAACCTTCTCCAGTTATCGTGTTCAAGTCTGTGGCGTTACGTTGGTACCCCAACTTTTCCAAAGCTTTGAGCGCCCTTTGCTTTTTCACTGCCAGACCTCCTCATACAGACCTACGGCGATGGTCCTGACATTCCCTGTCATGGTGCTGCCTAACAGGCCAGAGGTTGCAGCCAATGCTTCCCTGATGTGACTGGACGTGGCGTGTTGTATTTGAGTGGAAGTGAAGCGTTTGCTGGCCATACCGGCGGCTTGTTTTAGCTTGAGCAGTTTCGTGGTCAATCGCGGGTCGTTGATCCTGAGCAATTCGTTGTTCAACTTTGCGCGTTCTTGCCGGGTCAGACCCTTTAATAACTGGTGAAGAGGTTTGCCGGTCGCTTTGGTACTCACGCTGATAGCTTTTACGGTAATCAAGGTGGAGGTCGAGACGCCCAGTAAGGCAATGCCGTCCAGTATTGCTGTGGCTGCCAGTGACACGCGTTACTGTCTAAGCGGTCGAGAGTTTGAGGCGCCATGAGTTCAGCGCCGGTTCGGCCCACACCGATAAGACATTGCGTGACACTGGCAGCCAAGGCAGCTTGGCCAATAAATGAAATAACCGCACTTGTCCCTGCTGTAAACGGCATCAATGCCACTCCACTCGTAACCACCACCCAACTCAATATTGCCCCCGTACACGTCACCGCTGTATTCATCACTTCAGCCACCAATCTCGACTGCCGCGGCTCATGCTCCAGCATCCGCTTGAACTCGGCTGGGCCGACATATCGAGGGGCTTCGCGCAGCACCACCTTCTTCGGTACCACACTGCAAATCGCCTGGAACTCACGCAATACCACCACGTTGAATTCGTCGTCGATGTACACCACCCCCGCGCCAATCAGGGCCGGGTCGGCATCAATGGCGAAAAACAACCGGCGCAGATCAAGGCTGCTTTCAATGCGTTGGCGGGTGGTGAGATGGGCTGAGGGAATTCCATTTTTCAGCAGCGAGGCCGTCATGCCTTGACTCCTTTTTGGCGGGAGCCGAGAGAGTAAAGAGGAGCGCGTCGGGGCGAATGTCGGAAGCTTCGTCATTTGCATGCAGACGCTTGCTGTTCCTGCTTTGGTGCCTTGCGACTACACACTCGAACAGGGAAAAGTGCGCGCCACGTCACTTCCGGCGCACACCAAGGAAAGGAGCAACCATGGCGGTCGATATGTTTTTGAAACTCGGCGATATCAAAGGTGAATCACGGGACCAGGCGCACCGCGATGAAATCGACATCACCGAATGGGCATGGGGGCTGTCGCAAAACGGATCGATGCACAGCGGCACAGGTGGCGGTGCGGGCAAGGTCGATATCGCCAACCTGAATCTGAAGAAACCGCTGGATAAATCCAGCCCCAATTTGATGATGGCCTGCGCCAGCGGCAAGCATTATCCCGAGGCGAGGCTGGTAGTACGCAAGGCGGGTGGCAGTAGCCCGACGGCGGCAAGGACGGCGGGCCGGTGAAGTTTGGCTGGAATATTCGGCAGAACATCAAGATGTGAACCTCTGACTGTTCCCGACGCAGCGGATCAAATGTGGGAGCTGGCTTGCCTGCGATGGCGATAGATCAGCCAGCACATCATTGCCAGATAGACCGCTATCGCAGGCAAGCCAGTTCCCACATAGGTTTACTCCTGCAGCTGCAACGCTTGCTGTTTGAGCCTGCGCTTCTGTTCGAATGGCAGCTTCTCATCATCCCCGTACGGCGCGCTGTACCAGTTCCCATAGCTCGGGTTGGGCAGCAGGAACCAGCGCTGCCCGAACCAATTCACATAGGGTTCGGCCGCTTTGCGCTGGGCCGCCAGGGTGTTGTGTTCAGCCTGCACGAAATCCCCCAGCGAATCCCCGGCCATCAACAACACACGCGCATGGCCGGCCACCCACTGGCGGCGACAATTCTTGCCGTAACCGGCGCTTTCGCAATGGCCGGTGGGCGTGCTGGCGGCGAGCACTTGCTCATCGCTTTCCACCGGGAAGCCGCGCAGGCGCAGGTTGGCGACCGTGGCCGCCACCTGGCTGTGTTCACGGTTGGTCAGGTAATAAACCTTGATGCCTTTTTGCTGCGCGGCCTGCAGGAATGCAACCGAACCCGGCAGCGCCTGGGCCTTGGCCTGATCGACCCAGGTGTTCCAGCGGTCGTAGGAGTAGACCTGATTATTGATAATGTATCGAGCATTCAACGGCACGTTGTCCAGCAGGGTTTCGTCGATATCCACCACCACAGCGGGCGGCAACCCTGTCAAGTCTCGCGCAGGAAACGGCAGCGCATCCCAGCTTGGATCGGCCAGGGCCACATCGAGTTGGCGGGTGGCGTTGGCGAACAGCTGGCGATAGATCAACTCATGTTCGATGGACGTCTGTGTCCAGAGCACGGCATCCAGTTGGTCGTTGGCCGGCGGGTTTTGCTGACAGCCAACCAGCGCCGTGGACAGCAGGCAGAGGCTGGCGAAGAACAGGTTACGCATGGGCAGGTCTCTGAAAAAGGATGGGCAGCACAGTAATTGATTCACCGGCGCTTTACAGGCACCAGGTCCTGATCAATCGCCCAGTAAGGCTGGCCGGGTTGCAGGCAGACCCCGCCCACCCAGCGGTCGTGGTGGGTGAAATCCAGCCAGTTGGCAGCGCCGCGCAAAACAGCTTGCCCGAGTGAGGTTAGCGCCAGCGTTCGTCGGGGCCAATCCAGATCAACGTTGGACTCGGTCAGCAGTGGATGCTCGCCATCAATCAATGGCCGCAACAATGCATGAAACATCATGTCCCCCAGAAACGGCAGCGGCTCTCGTCTTGCCATCAACTCGGCAAACACCCGGCCAAAGGGCACGGGGCCGGCTTCGGCGATGTAGGTCAAGGACAGGCGCTCAGTGAGCGACAGGCCGTCCTGAACCCCCGGCAGTTCCTGCAACTGGCGCAGTCAAGCCGGTGCGAGAAAGGGCAGGGCCGGGTGTTTTCCAAGGGCCAATTCCGCCAGTTTGAGCGGTGAGCTGGCGCAGTAAGCCGACCACGCTTGCCGAGCCAGTTGCACCGCCTCGTCATCAATCAATCGACGTTGCGGCCACAACCACGCCAATACATCGGGCGCCAGCTGGCCGATGCCGATAAAACGCTCGACGCCGGGAATCCGGTCTACTTCGATCAACTCCAGTTTTTCCGGCGCTCGATCAAGGCCAGCCAGCGCGCGGATCAGAAACAGTTGGTCATAGGCATCCGCCTCGCACCACAGCACGCTGTGTTCGGCGCTGGCCAGTGCTTCAAGTTGAGCGTATTCGTCGGCGACCCGGCGTGCAGCGTCCCGGGGTTCAATGGCAAATGCCTGGCTGATAAAGGCGCTGCGCAGTGCCCGGAAATCTTCCATGGGCAAATCCCGAACCGGCCCCATGCACAGCGGGTCCGTGAGCATCCGGAAACGCCCCTTGAAGCCCGCCACCTGCAGGCTGTGGGCGATGTCATTGCCGCAGCGCCAGTGTGTGGTGCGGGCTTCGTCGCTGGCCTCGAAACCGGGGTGGCGGCTGGCAAAGTCGAGGGCGTCGACGTGGGCTTTGAGTTTGGGCCAACTGCGAAAGCCCAGTTGCCTTGCGACTTGCCATTGGGCTTGGGAGAGGGTAGTGGTCGGGTCCTGTTGTTTCAGCTGCGACAACAGTTCCTTGGCGCGTTTGCGCTGCTGTTCAAGGTTCAGACGGCCGTTGGAATTAGAGGTTAAGGGGCGTTGCGACATACGATCTCCTTGCACAAACCTTGTCCGCTTTAAGGTTGGGAGTCGTAGAAAAAGAAGGGTAGTGCATTGTCTTGGGCGCAGCCCTTTCCGCGGAAGGTGGCGTAGCAGGCGCCAGGCGGGAAATATAGGTAATCAACGGCGGAAGCGCAATGCGGATGTCTTGAAACATCATTTTACATCTACCCCGCGCCTGTCTATGATCAGCCCCCTGGAGATGGCATTCCTCCATGACCCAACCGCTGCGTCCGGCAGCTGATGATGCCTACAGACACCTGGTCAATTCAGGGCTGTAGGCGTTTGCGCGCAAAATCCCTGTGTTGGTCCGGCCCCTTGGTTTTTTGTGGCTGACTCCATGTTTCCTATCAAACGCCCTGAACAACTCGATTTAATCCCGTACCTGATCAAATGGCTGCTGCTCGCCAGCCTGGTGGCCGTATTGGCCGGCAGTGCGTCGGCGGTGTTTTTGTTCTCGCTGGACAAGGCCACCCAATGGCGCGAGGCCCATCGCTGGGTGATCTGGCTGCTGCCCCTGGCCGGTTTTGCGGTGGGGCTGGTGTACCACTGGGTCGGTAAACCGGTGGATGCGGGCAACAACCTGTTGATCGACGAAATCCATGACCCCAGGAAAGTCGTGCCGCTGCGCATGGTGCCGCTGGTGCTGGGCGGTACGCTGGTTTCCCATTTGTTTGGTGCTTCGGTCGGCCGTGAAGGTACCGCCGTGCAGATGGGCGGTGCGTTGGCGGATCAGTTGACCCACGTGTTTCGCCTGCGTCGGGAAGATCGCCGGATCGTGCTGATGGCCGGTATCAGCGCAGGCTTCGCTTCGGTGTTCGGCACGCCGCTGGCCGGGGCGCTGTTTGGCCTGGAAGTGTTGGCCATCGGGCGGATGCGTTATGACGCGCTGTTCCCTTGCATGGTCGCGGCCATCGTGGCGGACCAGGTCGGCCTGGCCTGGGGCGTGATGCACACCCATTACGCCATTGGCGAAGTGGTGCCGGTTTCGCTGTGGAGCGTGCTGGCGGTGGCGCTGGCGGGCGTAGTGTTTGGCCTGACGGGGCTGCTGTTTGCCACGGCGACCCACCGCCTGGGTGCGTGGGTCAAGCGCGTAATTGCTTACGCGCCGCTGCGGCCTTTGCTCGGCGGGGTTGTTATCGCCGTGGCGGTCTGGGCTTTGGACGCTTATCAGTACATTGGCCTGGGCATCCCCGGCATTGTTCAGTCGTTCGATGTGCCGGTGGCGCCGTGGGACTGGCTGGGCAAGCTGGTGTTCACCGTGGTGTCTTTGGGCAGCGGGTTCAAGGGCGGCGAAGTCACACCGCTGTTCTACATCGGCGCTACCCTGGGCAATGCATTGGCGCCGTTGCTGCACTTGCCGTTTGCGATGCTCGCGGGGATTGGCTTTGTGGCCGTGTTCGCGGGTGCGGCGAATACGCCATTGGCGACTATCGTGATGGCCATGGAACTGTTCGGCCCGGACATCGCCCCTCTGGCCGCCATCGCCTGCATCGCCAGTTATCTCGTCTCGGGGCACACTGGCATTTATCGCGCCCAGCGCATCGGTCACGCCAAACATGAGCGTTTCAAACAGGAGCCCAAATAATTCCATGACAGCCTTGCTGCAAACCCTTGCCCTGACGCGGATGGACGAACATCGCCAGGTACCGCTGCTGCGCGCCACGGACTTCACCCTGAACAGCGGCGACCGTGTATCGATCACCGGCGCCTCGGGTTCCGGTAAAAGCGTGTTTCTGCGCGCGCTGGCGTTGCTCGACGCGCCCACCTCGGGGCAGATCCTGTGGAATGACCAGCCGATCGCCAATGCCGAGATTCCCCATTACCGCAGCCACATCAGCTACCTGTCCCAACGCCCGGCATTGATCGAGGGCACGGTGGAAGACAACCTGCGTTTTCCCTTCAGCCTCAAGACGCTGCGCAAACGCACTTTCGATCTGCAGGCCGTCACCGCGCTGCTGGGGCATGCCGGTAAATCCTCGGGCTTTCTGGCAAAAAATGCCGGCGACCTGTCGGGCGGCGAAGCCCAGGTGGTTTCGCTGATCCGCACCTTGCAACTCAACCCCGAGGTGCTGCTGCTGGACGAACCCACCGCCGCCCTCGATCCCGCGTCTTCGCGCGAGGTCGAGGCGTTGATTGATGCCTGGTTTGTCGCCGATAACGACCGTGCCTGTATCTGGGTATCCCACGATCCGGACCAGGCTCAACGCATGAGCGACATCCACTTGCACATGGATGCCGGCGTGCTCGACGGAGCGACCCGGCCATGAATTATCACAACCTCACAGTGCTGGACATGGCCATCGCCGCGTCGCTGATCCTCATCAATGGCGCGCTGTCGTTACTGTTGCGTCTGGGGCTGGGGCGACAGTTGCTGTGGGCGGCGGTGCGCACCGTGGTGCAATTGATGGCGATCGGTTACCTGCTCGGCTGGGTGTTCGAGTTTGCCTATTGGTATGTGGTGCTGCCGCTGATGTGTGCGATGACGTTGATCGCCGGCCTGTCGGCGGCGGGGCGCGGGCGGCGCACCTATCGGGGGCAGCGCGTCGACAGCATCCTGTCGGTGTGGGGCAGCTCGTGGCTGGTGACGGCGGTGGGGCTGTTTGCGGTGATCCGCATTCACCCGTGGTACGAGCCGCAGTATGCGATCCCGATCCTCGGCATGATCCTGGGCAACACCTTGACCGGCGTGTCGCTGGGCATTGAGCGCATGACCCAGGAGCTGACTTCGGGGCGCAACACCATCGAGATGATCCTGGCCCTGGGCGGCTCGCGCTGGGAGGCGGCGCAGGAAGCGATTCGTCAGGCGGTGCGCGCGGGGATGATTCCGACGCTGAACCAGATGACGGTGGTGGGTATCGTCAGCCTGCCCGGCATGATGACCGGCCAGGTGCTGGCGGGGGAGAGCCCGGCGGACGCGGTGCGCTACCAAATTGTGATCATGTTCCTGATTGCCGCCTCGTCGGCGCTGGGCACGGTAGGCGCGGTGCTGCTCACTTACCGGCGGTTGTTTTCGGCGAGCCACCGGTTTTTGCGCGATCGGCTGCAAGCGCGCTGACCCCTCAAGAACACTGCAGATCAACTGTGGGAGCTGGCTTGCCTGCGATGGCGGTATGACCCTTACACCTGCATGAATGGTCCACCGCTATCGCAGGCAAGCCAGCTCCCACACTCGCTCAGCGAACAGATTTTAATCCTGGTCCGGCACTCCGAAATCCAGCACCACTTTCATTGCTTGAGTCTTGTCGGCGGCCAGCTCGAACGCCTGAATTGCCTTCTCAAACGGCACGGTGTGGGAAATCACCGGCCGCACATCGATCACTTGGCGGTTGAGCAAGTCCACCGCCTGGGCGAACTCCGGATGAAAGCGGAACGTGCCGCGCAAATCGATCTCGCGGCTCACCAGCAGGTTCAGCGGCAGCGACACATCGCCGCCCAGCCCCACGGTCACCAGCACGCCGCGCGGCGCGATGCATTCCAGGCCGTTGCGCAGGGCCTGGGCGCTGCCGGACACCTCGAACATCACGTCAAAGTAGCCTTTCTCGGCGGTGTAGCGTTTGAGCGCGTCGGCGCCGTCGGCAAGGTTATGGGTGCGCGTGGCGCCCATTTTTTCGGCGCAGGCGAGGGCGCTGGCCGACAAGTCCACCGCCACGATTTCACCCGCCCCGGCGGCGCGCAGGCTGCCGATCAACAAGTTACCGATGGGGCCGCAGCCGGTCACCAGCACGCGTTTGCCGAAGACCGTGCCGGCGCGCTGGATCGCATGCAAACCCACCGACAACGGTTCGGCCAGCGCGCCTTCAGCGAGGCTGACGGTATCGTCCAGCCGATGGGCCTGATGGGTTTCGATCACCAGGCTTTGGCGAAAGGCGCCCTGAATGTGCGGGAACGGCATGGCGCTGCCGTAGAAGCGCATGTTCAAACAATGGTTTGGCAACCCCTGATGGCAATAGCGGCAGCCACCGCAGGGGCGCGACGGCGATACCGCAATGCGTTGGCCCACCTTGAACAGCCCGGCGTCGCTGCCTACCGCATCGATCACCGCCGACACCTTGCCGATTTCCTCGGTCACCGCCGCGCGGATCGCGGCCACGCGCTGGTCGAAATAGGGGTCCTTGGCCGCGGCGGCATCGTGCAGCGACAGATCGGCCGTGGCGTCGGCCTTCGCCTTTTTGGCATCGCCCGTCGGGAAATCCGACTTCTTCAGCCGCATGACATTATCGACCATGCCGCCGGCGAAATTGACCATCAGGTCGCGATAGGCGCCGTCCGGCCACATCGTCGCGGCGGAAGCTCGAGCCAGCGCCAGCCGCGCGGG
>Ga0157375_10006143_pt1 | contig 10467 bp, 9 predicted proteins | sample M35metaG_FD_115311 | JGI IMG/M metagenome (GOLD analysis project Ga0157375, IMG submission 115311) | Miscanthus rhizosphere microbial communities from Kellogg Biological Station, Michigan, USA - M3-5 metaG | ecosystem: Host-associated > Plants > Roots > Rhizosphere > Soil | place: USA: Michigan... | reverse complement strand
GACGCGCTCGCGCAGGAGGCGCAACAGAAACATGGCTAATCGTTACCTCGTTTTCGGTTTGCTGGCCTGGAGCGCGGCAGCGGCGCACGCGGAAATCACGCGCCACGCAGGCAGCGATGAAGCGCTGCCCGACAGGAAGTATGTTCACGTGGTGAGCGAGTCCGACTCGCCGGTCATGCAGACCTGGATCAAGGCCAAAGACGGGCTGTACATCGCCGCGGCGGTGCGCAAACCAAAGGGAAACGGTCCGTTCCCCGCGATCATCATGTTTCACGGGGCGCCGGGAGGCCGGGGCATGGATCAGCTCGTCGGCTGGTCGCGCGGCGATCATGGGGGGCCGGTCTGGGAGCGGTTCCTGCAGGAAGGCTACGTGGTCGCGGTGGCCGACTATCGAGGTGGCCCGTGGAACGCCATGAACACGCCATCGTCGACCGGACTCGTCACTGCCATCGACGACGGCATCACGATGGTCGACTACGTGCAAAATCTTCCGTACGTAAAGCGCCAGGAAGTAAGCGTCTACGGTGTGAGTCTTGGCGGAAACCTCGCCATGTATCTGGCGTCGCGCGTTCCGACGCTGCATGCGGTGGTCGCCGGTGCGCCCGCGCCCATCTGGTTTCTCGGCTACAAGTTGAATCCCGACGGTTCACGCCCGGATTTCTCCAAGTTGAAGCCGGATCCCGCGATCTCGAAGGAGAACATCGAGCCCATCGCCGTGCCGGTGCTCATCATCGTGGGCAGCGAAGACGGGCTCTTGCCCATGGGCACGGCACTGCACGACGAACTGGCCAGTCATGGCAAGAACGTACGCATGGAAGTCTATGAACACGGCTATCACGATTTCGTGCTCGGCAACCAGGGTCAGAAACGCGATGACCTGCCGCGCGGCGAAATCCTGCTGCCCGGTGCGGTCGAGGCGCTCGAACTCACCGTGAAGTTTGTGAGGAGTCCCAGGTGAGCGCGCCGTCGCGTCGGATCCTGCCGCCCGTGTGGCTGGTGACCGCCTTGCTGATGACCTATGTGCTGGACCGTTGGCTGCCCATCGCCGACATTTTTCCGTGGCCCTGGTTTCTGGCGGGTGTGCCACTGATCGTGTTGGGCATCGTCATGACGGCCTCATCCGCCGGAGCCTTCAAGCGCGCTGGCACACCGGTCGTGCCCTTCGAAACGTCGACCACGCTGGTCATCCGCGGCTGGTATCGGGTGACGCGCAATCCCATGTATCTCGGCCTGGCACTGGTGCTGGCCGGAGTGGGTGTGCTGCAGGGCTCGGTAGGCGCGCTGTTACCGCTGCCGGCGTTCATCGCCATCCTGCACTTTCGCTTCATCCTCGGCGAAGAGCGTTTTCTCGAGGAGCTCTTCGGCGAGGAGTTCCGCGCGTTTCGTTTACGCGTACGTCGCTGGATCTGACGACACTCAATAGTGCGGCGGCTTCTCTTCCGCAGTTGCGCTCGCGCCCAAGTCGGATTCCAGCGCCGCGAGCTTGTCGATGAGACGCTGATTGCGCTCGAGCGCACGCTCGAGATCCTTCTGCTGGCGCGCGACCACGTCGCTGAGTTCGTTGACCGCGCGTTCCAGGTGCGCGAGCTTTTCTTCGATGGCGTCGAGGCGGGGGGACATTCCTGATTTCCAGAAAATGGGGACGTGCCTCGCAAGAGTATTCGCATTCGCCTCTGCATGCGACGAGGCGCGTCCGCATTTTCAGGAAATCAGGAATGTCCCCATAACTCCGGCGCCCAGGAATCCCTTCCGGGGCGCCGGCGATTTCCGCTAGCTCGGGATCTTCAGGGTCGCGTCTACATCCAGATGTTGTAGATCACATCGAGGACCACGCCAGTTGCGATCGCGGTGAGCAGGACGTCGTTATCGACGCGCACCCACTGGTAGCCGTACGGTGGCGAGTAGAGCCGATACGGCGCGTAGTTGCTGACGACGTACGGGCGCGCATACCAGGCGTAGGGCAACCTGTCACCGCGGTACCACACGCGCTGGTAGTAGCCGTGCGGGGCACGGTAGCTGCCATAGCGGTAGCGATAGGCGGCGTAGTCGCTGCGGTCGTGGCGCCGGTTGTCCCAGTAGTGCGGATGACGGGTCCAGTCCGTGCGATAGCGATCCCAGCGATCGTCGCGGGTGTTCCAGTGCTGGTCGTTGCGACCATTGTTGTCATGGCGGTTGTCGCGACCATTCCAGTCGTGACGGTCATTGTCGTGACGATTCCAGTCGTGACGATTCCAGTCGCGGCGATTGTTGTCGCGGTGGTCATTGCCGTGGCCGTAACTCGGCGGCGCATGATTGTTGTGATCGCCACGGCCATTCCAGTCGTGATCGCGATCATTGCCACCGTGGTTGCCATGGTCGTTCCCACCATGATTGTTGCCACCATGGTTGCCGCCACCATGATTGCCGCCACCATGATTGCCGCCACCATGGTCGTTGCCAGGATTGCCGTTGCCACCATGGTTGCCGCCGCCATGGTTGCCGCCAGGATTGCCGTTGCCACCATGATTGCCGCCGCCATGGTTGCCACCACCATGGTCGCTGCCAGGATTGCCGTTGCCGCCATGGTTGCCGCCACCATGGTCGTTTCCACCGTGGGTGCCGCCGCCATGGTTGTTGCCATGACTGCTGCCGCTGCCGCGGTTGTCATTGCCGCGGCTGTTGCTCTGGACAACCAGGGAAATCTTCTCTTGCATCCCGCGCGACATTCCGTCTGCGAGCGCCGAGGCGCTGACCAGCATCGAAGCCACTAACAAGAAAGTCACAGGGCGTTTCATCTGGGTCTCCTTAGCGGATCGATTTCGATCCGTTGCGGCGCCAGTATCTTGTTCCGTACCTGAGCGGATCCTGAACGTTTTCCGTTCAGGTTGTTCAGGTTCGGAACGGGTATTTCCGCCTCGGAAAGCGCGAATCGAAATATGTCAGCGGCGTCCTGCGGGTCCGCTGGTTCGCATCCGATCAAGGCAGTGGCGCGCGAGCGATTTCAACATCGTGTTGAACCTCGCGCGCAAGTTCGTCCCAATCGACATGCCCGACCCGGTTGGTCCAGATACGCGGGCCGTAGGTCGACCCGGCGCGCAGCGCATAGCTGCTCCAGTGTTCGGCCGCCTTCTGCAGGTGCCGGATCGCAGCTTCCTGGTGTTGCGCGTCACGCGTCGCGCGGTACAGCGCGAGCTCGGTCGCGCCACGGATCTTGGCCGCGTAGTACTTGCCGAGCGTGGCCATGATCAGGACGTCGTTGCCCGTGGCCTGGAATTCCTGGTCGTTGGAACGCGCCCCGCGCCTGAAGGCAGGCAGGGCGGCGATGGCGGCGTCGGCGTGGGCGTCGATTCGATCCGCTACCTGCAGCGGAGTCACTCCAGTCAGCACCCCGCTCCTTGTGACGGCGGCGACGAAGGCGGGAATGGTCAGGTTGTCAGTGCCCGGATGCACCTTCTGTGAGATGAAGGTCTCGACACTGTGAAAGCCGCTGGCGGTTTTCGCCGGATCGGGACGGCTGCGGCAGCCTTCGATGTACCACTGGAAATCGAAGTCCGCCCAATGAAAGCCCGTGACCAGTGGGTAGATCATCGATGCGTCCTGCCAGGCCGCGAGAATCGCCGTGCCATCGACGCCCGGGAAGCGCAGCTCGATGAGCTGTGTGATGCGCGTGTCGTCGAGCGTGGGGTCGTAACCGAGCCGACCCCACAGCAGGAAATGCAGCCAGTGCTTTTCGACCTCGAGCTGCCGCTGCATGCCCGGCTGGCGTGACAGGAATTCACGGCCCCACACCCACATGTCCGAACCGAGGTAGTAGCCCTGCGACTTCTCGTACGGAATGTTCTTCACGAATTCGCGCACGAAATCCGGCGCGGCCCAGCGATAGAGCAGGGCGTCGTCATTGCGCAAGGTCCAGAGCGTACGCAGATCGCCGAGCGATTCGAGGTAGCCGCGGTGAAAGGTCTGCGTCGTGGATGAGAGCGCGTGCGCCTGCGCGTACTTGAAGCTGAACACGAAATCCACGTTCGGCTGAGTGATGACCGGTTTGAAGGTGGCTGCGATGTCCTGCGCGCGGGTTTCGTGCTGACGATGAATGAGACGGAAGTGACGCTTGGGTTCCGACCTCGCCGCATCGAGCACTCCCTGGCCATAGGTGGCGAACAACCAGTTCTCCCTGGCCTGGAATGACTGCGCGCCACCCGTTGAAGATGGCTCGCCCATGTTCTCGCCGGCGGTGAGGCCGATGCCCGCAAGCAAGGGATAGGTCCTGAACATTTCGCGCACGCTGGCGCGGAAGTAGTCGACGGTCTTCGGGTTATCGAGGGCCTCAGTGATGCCGTACTTGCCGTCGACTCCGTAGGTGTAGATGTTCCACGTGACGATGTAGAAGTCGATGTTGCGATCTTTCGCGTACTGCATCACGCGCCGCCAGAAATCGATCTTCTGTTCGATGGTGAGCTGCCTGACGACGGTCTTGTCGGCCAGCATGGCCGGCGTGACGATGCCGACGGTGCGCGTGGAATAGTCCTCGTCGAAGCGGATGTTCGAGCGCCACACATCGTTCAGCGCGACGTCCGGGTATTCCGGCACCTTAACCATGGAAGGAAACGGGTGCAGGTTCCACAACGAGACGAAGTTGTAGCGGTCGCGCGCCAGCTTATCGAGATAGCCGCGCCAGAAATCGAAGTCCCAGACCGTGGCGATGTTGGCTTGCGCCGAGTCGCTCATGTCCGAATAACTCGGCGTGCGCAGGTCGAGCGGAATGTTGAACTTGGTGCCGCGCATTGGCATGTAGGGATCGCGATCGGTATCGACCACACCCTCGATGCCCTGCGTACGAATTTGCTCGGCCAGCTCCAGGCCGCCGTACATGGAGCCACCGGCGTCTGGACTGAAGATGTAGTAGTCGATTCGCTTGCCATTCAAACTGCGGCGCAGGCTGAAACCTTCGGGACGGATCTTGTCCGCCGCCGGCCGCAAGGGTTTCACCAGGAGTCGCGCCATCGAAGCCTGGTCGGCTGACCAGAACTGGATGACACCCGCCGCATTGGCCAGCTTCGCGAGTTCGTCGCTCGATCTGATCCGATACACGGGGATACTGCGCGAACGCAGCGCCGCTTCAATTTCGTCCGCGGCGAATTTTGCCGGCGCCGACGCGGGATTGAGCAGCACATATTTTTCGACCGCGAACGCCGACGACGCGCAGAAAAACACCGCGACCATCGCAACCACGGCAGTATGGCCGGCGCGTGGCCTGAAAGTCATTCGGCCCCCGATTTCATGTGCGCTGCGAGCGTACACTCCGGCGAATGAATATGGGTGCCCGACTTCCCGTCTACTTCATTTCGCACGGCGGCGGTCCCTGGTCGTACATGAACGATCCCTCGCGCGTCGCTTACGCAAAGCTCGAGGCGTCGCTGGCCGCGATGCCGGCGGAGATCGGTGTCACACCGGACGCCGTGCTCATGGTTTCCGCGCACTGGGAGGAATCCGAGTTCTCGCTCACGGCGCATCCGCGCCCGCCCATGGTCTATGACTATTTCGGCTTCCCGGACTACACCTACCAGATTCGTTACGACGCGCCGGGCGAACCGGCGCTCGCGGCGCGCGCGAAAAAGCTCATCGAGGCGGCTGGTCTGCCGGCCCGGCTCGATTCGGAACGCGGCTTCGACCATGGTGCGTTCACGCCACTGAAGGCCATTTACCCCAAGGCCGACGTGCCGGTGGTGCAGCTGTCGCTCAAGGCTGGACTCGATCCGGAAACGCACCTGGCGCTGGGGCGCGCCATTGCACCGCTGCGCGACGAAAACGTCCTGATCATCGGCAGCGGCCTGTCGTATCACAACCTGCGCCAGTTCTTCAGTCCCCGGGGATGGGGCCCCTCCCGCGAATTTGACGGCTGGCTGGGCGGCGTTCTGCTGGGGGGCAGCCCGATGGACCGCGACAAACTACTGGCCGCCTGGGAGGCTGCTCCTGCGGCACGCGCGGCACATCCGCGCGAGGAACATCTACTGCCGCTCATGGTGGCTGCCGGCGCCGCCTGGAACGAGCCGGCGCGGCGGACATATCACGAGACCGATTTTCTCGGCGGGCTTACGGTCAGCAGTTATTGTTTTTCGAAATTCACGACTCCTTGAATTCCCCGCTATAGTCCCCACAGCCGGGACACACACAAGAACATCCGGCGGGGGACTCAGGCCATGATCGAGTGGTTTGCTTCGCACAACGGCATCGAACAGTTGTTCCTGCTGAGCGGCATCGTCGGTGGAATCATTCTTCTCTTCCGGCTGATCCTCATGATCGCCGGCATCGATCACCACGGCGGTGACGTTCACCTCGACAGCGATGCGGGGTTCCAGGCGCTCACCATCCAGGGCCTTTCCTCCTTCTTCGCCATGTTTGGTGTCGTCGGATACACGCTGTATCACGGAGCGCTGTTCGGAACGCTGCTGGCGCTCCTCGGCGCGTTGAGCGCCGGCGCCTTTTCGATGTGGCTCATCCACAAGATCTTTCGCAGCATGTTGCGCCTGCAATCGAGCGGTACGGTAAGCCTGTTTGCCGCCGTGGGCAGTGAAGGTTCGGTGTACCTGACCGTTGGCAAGGACGGCGGCCGGGTACAGATCAACTTCGCCAACCGCCTGCGTGAGTTCGAGGCGGTGTCGGCCGACGGTTCGGTCCTGCCCACCGGCACGCCCATCCGTGTTCAGAGCGTGACGGCCAATACGCTGGTGGTCGCGCCGTCCGATCGATGATGGGCATTGTTTCGTAGTTAGTTAGTGTGCGCGCAGCCTGCGCGCGGAGGAACTCGCATGGATCTCACGATGGCATTGGTACCGGTGGTGACGCTGGTGCTCCTGGTGTTCTTCACCATCATTTTTCTCGCGTCGCGTTACAAGCGCTGCCCATCCGACAAGATCCTCGTAAAGTACGGAAAGGTCGGCCGGGGTCAGTCGGCGATGTGTATTCACGGTGGCGGCTCGTTCATCTGGCCGCTGTTCCAGGACTACACCTACATGAGCCTGACGCCGTTATCGATCCCCATCCCGCTCACAAAGGCACTGTCGCTGCAGAACATCCGCATCAACGTGCCGAGCACGTTCACGGTGGGTGTGAGCACCGAAGAAGCCATCATGAACAACGCGGCCGAGCGCCTGCTCAATCTCGACCAGGACGCGGTCGAGAACATGGCGCGCGAAATCATTTTCGGCCAACTGCGCCTGACGGTGGCCTCGCTGACCATCGAGCAGATCAACCAGGACCGTGAAAAATTCCTGGATGCGATCCGCCGCAACGTGGCGCCCGAGCTCAACAAGATCGGCCTGTATCTCATCAACGTGAACATCACGGACATCACGGATGAATCGGGTTATATCGAAAGCATCGGGAAGAAGGCGGCGTCAGAGGCCATCAACCAGGCCAAGATCGACGTCTCGGACCAGGACCGCAAGGGTTCAGTGGGTGAGGCCGAGCAGGTTCGCGAGCGCACCGTCAAGGTGGCGCAGTACCTGGCTGAGTCCGAAAAGGGCAAGAAGCAGGCCGAGGCCGACAAGCGCGTGTACGTGCAGCAGCAGGAAGCGCTGGCGACCATTGGTGAAGCCGAGGCGAATCGCGACCTGCAGATCAAGGTTGCGCAGAACGAGGCGAGTTCCGTGCAGGGCCAGAAAAAGGCCGAAGCCGAGAAGCGCATCTTCGTCGAGTCGCAGGAAGCCGAGGCCATCGCCGGCGAGAACCGCGCCAAGGCGCTGATCGCGGCATCGAATGCGGAACTGAACGTGCAGGCGGCGCTCGCTACCCAGCGCGGGCAGGTGGCGCAGTTCGACGCGCAGGCCGAGATCCAGCGATCGCAGGCCAAGGCCGAGCTGCAGCGCCTCACGGCGAGCGAAGTCGTGCCGCAGCAGATCGAGAAGCAGAAGATCACCATCGCGGCCGAAGCGGAAGCCGAGAAGACGCGGCGCGAAGCGCAGGGCCAGGCAGACGCCATCCTGCTCAAGTATGAAGCCGAGGCGAAGGGTATTCGCCAGGTGCTCGAGGCGAAGGCGCAGGGTTACCAGGCGCTGGTGCAGAGCGCTGGTAACGATGCTCGCGCCGCCGCGACTTTGCTGCTCACCGAGAAGCTCGAACATCTGGTGGCCATGCAGGTCGAGGCCATCAAGGCCATCAAGATCGACAAGGTCACGGTGTGGGACGCGGGTGCGAACGGCAACGGGAATGGCGGCAGCACCACGGCCAATTTCCTCGCGGGCATGGTCAAGAGCCTGCCGCCGCTGCATGACGTCGCGGCCATGGCCGGGCTCGAGTTGCCGAAGTTTCTTGGCGACACGACCGCCGCGGAGTTGCCTGCTCCGAACGGTAAGGGAAAGTAGCCGCAGCGGAATCGAGGAATGTTTCGTTCACTCGATGCCACGCGCATCGCGGAAACCGCCCGGGAGTCCTGAGTGGTTTGCTAGTCGGCGGGGACGGTGCGTTCGGTCGCCCAGTCGCGCAGCTCGGCGATTTTCTCGCCCATCACCACGGACAAGGGCCTGGTGGCGGCGAGCTCCGCGGCGATGAGACTCGCGTCCACCTTGCCATGGCCGGAATGCGCCGTGTACAGGGCAGAGACCACGGCCTGCTCGATCTCCGCGCCTGAGAAGCCCTCGCTGCGCGCCGCCAGCGCCTGGATGTCGGCGTCCGGCAGCGTGATGCTGCGCTTCTTGCAATGAATCCCGAATATTTCCACGCGCGCCGCCGGCGTGGGCAGGTCGACGAAGAAGATCTCGTCGAAGCGGCCCTTGCGCACCAGCTCGGGCGGCAGCGCGGTGATGTCGTTGGCCGTGGCGACGATGAACACGCGCGCGCGCTGTTCCGCCAGCCAGGTGAGGAACGCGCCGAGCACGCGCCGCGAAGTGCCGCTGTCACCTTCTCCAGTCGACAGCGCCTTCTCGATCTCGTCGAGCCACAACACGCAGGGCGCGAGCGCCTGCGCCGAATCCAGCGATTCGCGCAGGTTCTTTTCCGATTCGCCGTGCCACTTGGAGTAGAGCGCGCCGAAATCGAGGCGTACCAGCGGCACGCCGAGCACGCCGGCGGCGGCTCGCGCCGCGAGGCTCTTGCCGCAGCCCTGGACGCCCAGCAACAGCACACCCTTGGGCGCGTCGAGCTCGGGAGCACTGCCGTCGAAGGCGGCCTTGCGCTGCAGGATCCAGCGGCGGAGATTTTTCAGGCCGCCGACATCGGCAAATCGAGCCGTGTCCTGCTCGAAGGACAGCGTGCCGCCGCGGTTCAGGAGCTGGTACTTGGCGGACAGTAGCGGCTTGAGATCGTCCTCGGTCAGCGCGCCGTCGTTGTAGATCACCTGGCGGGTGAGGCGCTCCACGTCGTGCAGCTGCAGGCCGGCGAGATTTTCGACCAGCTTTTCGATCGCCTTCACGTCGACGCGCGGCATGGCGCCGTTCAATTTCGCCCACTCGCGCGCGGCCCGCATCACGATGGCCTGGCGCTCGGCCTTGTCCGGCAGGCGCACCGAAAAGCGCGCCGCCAGGTGCTCGAGCTCCTGTGGCAGTTTCATCTCGAAGCTGATGAGCACGAGCGTGCGCGCACACTTGTCGTACTCCTGCGCGATGTCCTTGAGCGTGCGCACGAACAGCGGATTTTCGAGGTACGGGTGGAAATCCAGCAGTACGTAGATGCCGGCCATGTTGGTCGACTTGATATGCCGCAGGAGCTGGTCCGGCTGTGCCAGGGTGCGCTGCGAGCCGCCCAGGTTCACGTCGACGCGCAACAGGCCTTCCGTCACGGTCCACTGGAATACGCCCCAGTTGCGGCCGCGCTGGGCGCGCATGGCCGCGTCACGCACCAGCTCGATGACGCGTCCTTCTTCGCGGCTCTCGATGATCACCAGGGGGACGCGGGAAGAGAGCAGGGTCTGCAATTCTCCCGTCGGGGAGACATCGGTGGGCGCTGAATTCATGAGCGGCGCACTGTAGCAAAACGCGTCGGCAGCAGGCTGCAAGTCCGTCATGACACCTGCACCCGGGTTCCCTACAATTCGCCCCTTTTCCGGACGGAACCCCCTCCGGCCAGGAGACCAGTGGTGCTCACCCGTACGCGCAGGCCGAAGGCGACGCGCAGCTTCATCGATCCTTTCACGGCGCCGGAGATCCGGCGGCTGGTGGCCGAATTCGGCTCTCCGCTGTTGATCGTCGATTGCCAGCGGGTACGCGAGCAGTACCGCAAGCTGCACAAGGCGCTTCCCGGGGTCGACCTGCACTATGCACTCAAGCCGCTGCCGCACCCGGCGGTCGTCGAGACCATCGTCGAGCTGGGCGGGTGGTTAGATCTGGCGACCACCGGCGAAGCCCAGCTCGTGACCCAGCTCGGGGTGGATCCGGCCCGCTGCATCCATACGCATCCCATCAAGCGCGACATCGACATTCGCAATGCGCTGCACCTCGGCGTGAAGATCTTCGTCGCCGACAACCCGGACGAGGTGCGCAAGTTCGAGGCATACCG
>Ga0157375_10006141_pt1 | contig 10467 bp, 5 predicted proteins | sample M35metaG_FD_115311 | JGI IMG/M metagenome (GOLD analysis project Ga0157375, IMG submission 115311) | Miscanthus rhizosphere microbial communities from Kellogg Biological Station, Michigan, USA - M3-5 metaG | ecosystem: Host-associated > Plants > Roots > Rhizosphere > Soil | place: USA: Michigan... | reverse complement strand
GATAACGATCACGAACGGCGTGCCGGTTGTTGCGTTCAATCCCGGATTCAACGCTTCCAACGCAACTCCCCTCCGTTGCTTCCCGGAGGATTTTCTTCACTCCAACCCGCAATTCGGATCTACCGCGGGCACCTCGGTCCGCTACAACACCAACACTGGCCGTTCCAGCTACAATTCGCTCCAAATGCAGGTGACGGCACGGCCAATTCAAGGCGTCACTACGGATGCGACCTGGGTATGGGCAAAGTCGTTTGCCCTTGCCGGAAGCGGTTACATGGATCCGAACCACCGCAACCTGGACTACGGCGTTCAGGGGCTCAATGCGCATTCGCTTCGCACCAACGCAACGGTCGAACTGCCGATCGGCCCGAATAAGATCTTGATGGGTAACTCTTCGGGATTCCTGGCACGCCTGGTGGAACGCTGGCAGACAAGCATGATCTACAATGTCAGCAGTCCCGTATATTCCACGCTGAACCCCGGTATCAGCCACTTCTACGCCGCCAGCGGATACAATGTGGCCAGCACCAACTGGGCCCTGCCAAGTCCCAACTTTAAGTGGAACGACGGTACAAACACCGGCGGCATCTTTGGCGACAAGTATATTGGCGTGACCGATCCCTCCTGCTACGACCCGTCAATCGTCACCCTGGGCGACAAGATGGGAACCGTCTTGGGCCGCATTGACGCCGTTCCGGGCGGCGCCGCCGCCAGCGGACCCTGCACTATCTCGGCTCTGGCCGCTCGCAATCCAGACGGTACGGCCGGCGAAATCCTTCTGAAATATCCCGAACCCGGTAAAGTCGGAAACCTGGGCAAGTCCAACGTCAAGACCGTTGGAGATTGGTCGTTCGACGTTTCGGCCAGCAAGTCAATCAACATCACCGAAACCAAGTCGGTCCAGTTTCGCATGGATGCTACCAACGTCCTGAACCACCCCGTCCCCAACGCACCGTCGCTCTCCGCCGGCAGCCTCGGCGTCATCACAGGCAAGGGGAACCAGGTGCGCGTCGTTCAAGCGTCCTTGCGTCTCAACTTCTGATATGGAGCGACCTATCAAGGGCGCTAACGTTTGACTATTTTTAATTCCGGCCTTCTTCGAATAGAGGAAGGCCGGTTTTGTTTTGGGCGGCAGAACCCAAAGCGGTCGCGACGGCCGATCAGCCTGATATTCTCTCGAAACCGCACAGTCATGATCCGTCGGGAGCTGCCTCGCACTGGTTGCGCGGATTTTCCAAAGAACACCGCATAGAAGCTAGGAGGATTCGCTCTCGATCGTTGCAATTGAGCCGAAGCCAGGGGTAAGTCAATGACGCGCGTGAGCGCGCCGCGAAGCGGTGGCAGATCATGGAGAGATCTCCGCAGCGAGGGCATTCTGCGGTACTTCAGAGGCGACGGCTATTGCGAAATCGAGCCGTGAAGGGAAGAATCGATGAACTTCTCATCCGGCCTTTGGGCTACCCTCTCCCTTCCGGAAAAGGCATTTACTGCGCCGTAAATGACCATTGGTCAGATTCTCCCAACCTCCGTATAATGCCGGAAATGAAGCCGGTCAAAATCTTCGCCGCATTATGTGTCTTGTCACTCGTCGTCGGCACACGAGCGGCTGAAGCCCCGGAAAAAGTTAACCTCGACGCGCTCGCGAAAATCAAAATGGAAGCATCCCGGCAGTCCCAATTGATGGAAGTCGCGCGCAATATCACCACCGTCTCCGGACCTCGAATCACCAATTCTCCGAATGTTCGCGCGGCTGGCGAGTATGCGCGAAAGAAGCTTGTGGAGTGGAAACTGGATGATGTCCATTTCGAGACATGGAACTTTGGCAATGGCTGGACCAGCGACAAGTTCTCCATCCAGCTCGCGTCCGATCCAAACCTGAATATTCTCGCCTACTCCAAAGCCTGGACTCCCGGCACCAACGGCCCTATCACCGCCGAAGCCGTCGAAGCCGTGATCAAAACCGAAGCCGACTTCGCGCGCCTGCGTGGAACCCTGAAGGGCAAGTTTGCGATGATCCTGCCCGGTCCGTCATCACCACCGCCCGCAGTCACGGCGCCATTGACGTATAGACGTTTCACCGATGAAGAGCTTCTGAAAATGGCCGCAGGACCCAATGCTGCACCCGCCGCAGCCGCAGCACCAAGTCCGGCTGCACCCGCAGCTGCCGAGACTCCCGTCCCACCTGCGCCGGAAGCGGGCTTCTTTGCATGGGTGGAAAACGCGTTGTCCGCGCCTGCAGCGCAACCGACAGGAGCCGTCGCTCCGCGACCGAATACGCCGGCCTCCCCGGCAATCACGCGCGATCGAGTCACGAAATTCTATTTTGAAGAAGGCGTTGCCGCGATGATCGAACCCGGCCCGATGACTCGAGACGCTGCGGTGGTTGCCGTCACCGCCACCGGCGAAACGAATCCCTGGAAGACGGATCCCAAAACGCCGAAAGTTCCCCCGCAGATCGTCATCGCTGCGGATCAGTATTTCAAAATAATGCAGATGGTCACAAAAGGTTCGAACGTATCGATGACCATCGACGTCAAAAATACGTACCACACTACGGATCCGCTGGCCTTGAACGTCGTCGCCGACATCAAGGGAACAGACAGAGCGGATGAATTCGTGGCGCTGGGCGCGCACCTGGACTCCTGGCATCTTTCCACCGGAGCCACAGACAACGGCGCCGGTGTCGCAACGGTCATGGAGGCGATGCGGATACTGAAATCAACCGGGCTCCCGATGCGTCGAACGGTACGCCTCGGTTTGTGGACTGGAGAAGAACAAGGTCTGCTGGGATCCCGCGCGTTTATAGACAAATATTTTCTCAACCGTCCCATCATGCAGACAAAAGTCGGTCACGCGAAGTTGTCCGCCTATTTCAATGTCGACAATGGAACCGGACTGATCCGCGGGGTGTACATGCAGGGCAACAAGGACATCATGCCAATCTTCGAATCGTGGATGGCTCCGTTCAAGAGCATGGGCATGACAACGCTTGCGCCCGTCAGCATCGGCGGCACGGACCATCTCACCTTCGACAATGTCGGGCTGCCGGCATTTCAGTTCATCCAGGATCCCATCGAGTACGATACCAGGACGCATCACACGAACCTCGACAGCTACGATCGTCTTCTCGGCGACGACCTGGTAAAGAATGCGACCATTGTCGCTTCGTTTGTTTATCTCGCCGCGACACGTGACGAACTTCTGCCGCGCAAAAAATTACCATCCAATGTTCATCCTGCGGGATCTCCTGTTCCCTGAGGTCACCGGAAGACTCCAATACTATGTCGGACAAAGATCTCATCATTCGATTGCTGGAAACCGCGGAGCGTCGCATTCGCCGAAACCGAATCCTCAAGGATTCCGCAGCCGGCCTTGCCATCGCGATGGTGGTTCCTGTTGTGTTCAAGCTGATCGATTTCATTTCGCCATTTCGCGGGACGACTGTTCTTGTCACCCTGGGACTCTGGGCCGCTGCCACGATTGGCTGGCTCGTGTGGCGCGCACGCGGCCGCGACACTCTGGAACGGACAGCGGCAAAAATCGATCAGGCCGCTGGCGCGCACGACCAGATAAAAACAGCCTACTGGTTTATTCGAAATCCCAAAGAGTCTCCATGGGTAGACACGCAGATCAGGAAGGCGGCAGAGAACGCCGGACAACTTCGCGTTGCGTCTCTCTATCCCCGACGGATTCCGCGCGAGTTGTATATCGCCATGGGTCTGATACTGTTGCTCGGAGCACTGAACTTCCTGCCGTTTTCCTGGAACCCAAACTGGTTCCTTCTGAAAGGCGCCCCCGCATTCAGTTTGAACGACGTTCAAAAAGATCAATTACAGAAAGCGCTCGAACTGCTGAAAAAGGCAGAGGCCTTAAACCAAACTGAACTGGCGGACAAGCTGGCTCAGATCATTCAGGCGCTCAAAGACGGCAGCATGTCTCAGAATCAGCTGAGCCGAAATCTGGCGGACCTGCAGCAGGCACTCGCTGAAGGCAACCTCAACGCCGGTCAGATCACCGACGGCCTTGAACGCATCGCGAAGGCGTTGGATCCATCGGCCTATACAAAGCCCGTTGCCAGCAGCCTTTTTGTTCTCGATCTCAAGGACGCCGCAAAGGAAGTTCGCAAAATCGAAGACTCGCTCGACAAGGCATCCCCGCAGGCCCTCAAGGAAATGTCGGAGCGATTTCAGGATGCGTCCAATGTTGCCGGTCCCCAGCTCCAGCAACTTGCGCAAAACATGAGTGCGGCGGCGACGGCGATGAATCAGCGCAACAACGCCGCCGGAAAGCAGGCTCTCGAACAGACCGCAAAAGAACTGGAGCGATTGCAGGCGGTTCTCGCCAGTCAGCGACTACAGAGTCAGGCGAGCGCCCAGATCGATGCGCTTGCGGATTCCGTCGGCGGAACGCCCGGCGAGGTCGGTGAGGGACAAGGTCAGGGAGAAGGCGAGGGCCAGGGTGAAGGGCAGGGTCAGGGACAGGGCCAGGGTGTCGGGCAGGGAGAAGGTCAGGGCCAGGGGCAGGGCGAAGGACAAGGTATCGGACAAGGCGAGGGCCAGGGTGAAGGGCAGGGAGAAGGTGAAGGCCAGGGAGAAGGCGAAGGTGAAGGCAACGCGCAAGGCCGTGGCGGCGGAAGGGGCGGCAAGCAGGCCGGCCTGTCCGGTCCATTACCAATGCGAGGTGAACCGACACAGCTGGATGTCCAGCTCGAGAAAGAACCATTGCCCGTGAAACCCACGCGTGGTTCCCGTCCCGAAACCATAGAGGAAGCCAGTCAGCGCGAACGATCCAAACTGGATTACAGCAAGGTGCCTTCGGAGCTCAGCAAGACTCAGAAAGATTTGCTCAACCAGGATTCGGTTCCGCTGGATCAACAACAACTGCTCAAACAGTATTTTGAAACCATCCGTCCATGAGATTTCTCGCGCTTACGGCATTTCAGAGCGCCACTCTCGCGCTGTTGACCACAGCTGCCATCATTGCCCTGTATTTCCTGAAACACCGGCGGCGAAGACTGGTCGTTTCATCCGCTCTTCTATGGAAGAGAGTTCTCGCCAAACATCTTGAGAATTCACTGTTCGAACGACTGCGGCGGATCCTGTCGATACTGATTGCCGTCGCCATTGGGCTGTTGGTGGCGATGTCTATCGCCCAGCCGGAAATTGAATGGCTGACGGGAAAGACCACGCGCACCATCATCGTCCTGGACACATCGCCATCCATGCAGGCACGTCGAAGCGACGGACGCACGCGATGGCAGCACGCGGTCGATGATGCGACCTCGCTTGTGAATCAGGGGTCGGTTCGCAATCAGGTGCGGATCGTCGACACGGCGGGTCAGTTCGATTCGGCCTTCACCACGGACCGCAAGGAACTGCGCCGCATGATCGCGAGCCTGCATCCGGTGAATTCTCCAACCCGGTTTCCCCACATGGAAACGACGGCAGCAAAATCGCAGGATGCCCCACAAATCTACCTGATCACCGATGGTGTCTCTCCGCTCGGGGTTCCCGCCGGGGTTACTTCAATTTCGGAATTCCAGGCGGCGTCGAACGTCGGCATCACCGCGTTTGAAGTCCGCTCGATCCCATCGTCGGTGCTGGCGTATGAGGCATACCTGGAGGTGACGAATTTCGGGAAATCCGTGCGCAATGTGGACATCACCATCAGCGGCGCCGGACAGCAGCGGATGAGTCGAAGCGTGAAGATCGATCCAGGCAAGAGCTACAGCGAAGCGATGAATGTTTCGAAATTCGATGGAGGAGGTATCCGCGCATCGGTCGCATCCGATGGCGATGCGTTTTCTCCCGACGATGTGGCATTCGCCTATCTTCCCGTGAAACGCCGCGCAAAGACGTTGCTTGTCACATCCGGAAACAAGTTTCTGGAGTCGGTGCTGAAGCTGGACTCGCTGATTGAGCTCTCGGTGACGAACCCGGCAGGCTATACCGGAAGCGGCGATTACGACGCATACGTCTTCGATGGCTTTGCTCCGCAGCAGCAGCCAGCGCGGCCGGCATTGATTATCGGCGCGCAGGGAACACAGAACGTTTCGTGGCTGCCGAAGCATCTGGGATCGATCGCGAAGCCGAGTTTCGAATCGCGGCTGGAAACTCATCCGGTGATGAAGCACGTGGTGCTGAACGATGTCACGGTGGATAGTGCGGCAAGAATCGATCCTGCCAATTTCACGGTGCTGGCGGCGTCTGCGGCCAATACGCCATTGATCGTCGCTTCGGAACGTCCCCAATGGATACTGCTGACGTTCGATCTGAATTCTTCGGATCTTCCCTACCACGCCGGCTTCCCGCTGTTCATCGATAACGCGATGTCGTGGTTTGGCCGCGATCGGCTGGCGTTGCGACGAATGCCGGGCATGGTCGACATCCCGATCGCCGGTGCGCAGATTCGCACTATCGACGGACAGACGATACCCTCGCGCGACAGCCTCAACGGAACGGCTTTCGAAGCGTCCGATCCGGGGCTCTACGTTGCCAACCGGGGTGACGTCAGTCAGTACATCGCGGTGAATTTCGCAAACCGCCAGTATTCGGACATCAATTCGTCTCACGTGCGCGACAGCAAATCGACTCAGGCGTCGCCTCCGCTTCTTCGGCGGGAACTCTGGTACTACATGCTCATCGCCGCACTGCTGCTGATTGGCGCCGAATGGTTCACCTATCACCGAAGGATTACGCTTTAATGCGCCTGACTTTCGATAGCTACTGGCCGCTGCTGTTTCTGCTGATCATTCCATGGCTGTGGTGGGTGCGCACGCGATCCGCAGTGGATCTGACGCCAAAACACCTTCGGATATCCACACTCCTTCGATCGATCATCGTACTCGCGCTCACGGCGGCATTGATGCAGCCGGTTCTCTATAAGACCAGCACCTATGTGTCGGTGGTCTATCTGCTCGATGTTTCGCAGAGCGTCGCGCCGGCGGCGATACAGAAAGCGATCGACTGGATACAGAAGACGAATTCAACGGGCAAGCCGGATCATTCGGAGTTCGTTGCATTCGGATCGAACTCCATGGAGTTCGACAATGTGGACGATCTCAAGAAGGTCAAGGTTGCGAACCATGGCGGAACGGGGATTCTCGACCAGAGCAAATCGGATTTGTCCGCCGCGCTGGATGCGGCAATGCGGGGCTTTGCCCCGAACCATATCAAGCGCGTCGTGCTGTTGTCTGATGGCAATGAAAACAGCGGCGATATGTCGACCGTTCTTCATGGACTGCAACGGGAGAATGCTCACGTCTACACGATTCCTCTCGAAGCTCGCGTGAATCGAGATGCTTGGATCGAATCCGTTCTCGCTCCGTCCAGCGTCACGACCGATGAACAGTTCCCTGTAGAAGTGAACATCTACAGCCAGTTCGATACCAGCAGTACGGTGGAGCTCAAGAAAGGAGATGAAGTTCTGGCCACGCGATCGGTGCACCTGGTCGAAGGGCTGAACCGTTTCGCATTCGACACAAGGGTTTCGGATCAATCCGGTACTGTGGTGCTGACGGCGACGATCAAGTCGGCTGGAGATACTTTTGAAGGCAACAACATATATCGCCAGCCCGTGATCGTCAAAGGCCGGCCACGGATCCTCTATGTGGAAGGGCATTCGCCGAGCATGCAGTACCTGAAGAACGCTCTCACACAGGAAGGACTGACGGCCGAGGTCGGAGGAGTGGAACTGCTGCCTTCCACCATTGCTCAGATCGATCAGTATGACGCCATCATTTTGAGCGATGTTGATCCGAAGACGATTTCGCCCCAGCAGATGCAGACGGTGGAGACTTACGTGAAGGATCTCGGCGGCGGCTTCATCATGGCGGGAGGCGAGAATACCTACGGCAAGGATGGATATTCCAAGACACCGATCGAAAAGATTCTGCCGGTCACGTTCGAAACGAAGAAGCGGCCGCCGACAATCGCGATGGTTGCCGTCATCGACGTTTCCGGCAGCATGAGCGGAGGCCAGCTGACCATCGCCAAGGAAGCAGCAAAAGCGCCGTTGAAGGCCCTGCGGAATTCCGATCGATTCGGAACGTTGTCGTTCAACACCGGATTCAGCTGGATCGCGCCGCTGCAACCTGCCGGAAACCGCGATGCCATCAGCGCGCAGATCGAAACGCTGTATGCCGGAGGCGGAACCAACGTCTATGTCGGACTCAATGCGGCGTACGATGCATTGAAAGACGCGCCGGACGAAGTGAAGACCGTGATTCTGCTGAGCGATGGCATCACACAAACCGCGGATTTCAAGGGTCTGGCCGACAGCATGGTCAAGTCCGGGATCAATATCAGCGCGATCTCGGTTGGTGTCCGATCCAACAAGGAATTGATGGCCGACATCGCGCAATGGGGCAAAGGGCGCCTGTACATGATCGATTCCTACGAGCGTGTGCCGCAGATTTTTATCAAGGAAACGGAACTTGCCCTGGGAAAGACGCTGCAGGAACAGCCCTTCCTGCCGATCCTCAAGAAGAATGTGGAAGCATTTAAAGGAATCGACTTCGCGACCGCGCCGCGATTGCTGGGATTCGTGGTGACGAAGGCGAAACCGACGGCGGAAATTCTGCTGACCGAATCCTGGACCGACGATCCCCTGCTGGCCCGCTGGCAATATGGCCTGGGCAAAACGGTGATTTTCACTTCCGACGTGAAAGCGCGTTGGGCCACGGAATGGCTCGGCTGGAGCGGTTATCCGAAACTCTGGTCGCAGCTGGTTCGCGAAACCATGAGGCGACCCGGCGATGAGTACTTCAACTTCAAAGTGACTCGGGAAGGAGACTCGGCGTTTGTGTCGCTGAATGCCGTGGACAAGGAAGGCCATTTCCGGAATGAGCTTCATCCGCAGGTTCGTGTGATCGGACCGGACCAGAAGCTCAATAACGTCGATCTTCCGCAGGTAGGGCCAGGGTCGTATGAGTCTCGTATCCACATGGACAAGGACGACACCTACGTGTTTCGCGCTGCTGTGGATGGATCAGTTGGGACGACGCGAACGTTGGAGTACTCGTATCCGGCGGAATACCATTTCTATCCGCCCGATATTCAAAAATTGAAAACCATCAGCGCCGCAACGGGCGGGAAGTTTCAGCCGGAGCCCGGCGAGATCTTCAATCCAAATGGCGAAAGCCGCGAATACCCGACATCCCTATGGCCGTGGCTTGCGGCCACCGTGCTCGGCCTCTTCATCGTCGACATTCTTCTCCGCCGCCTTCGCTTATTTGAAAAAGGGGTCTAACGGTATTTCCCTTTTTCCGCACGTAAAAAGGGGAATGATACGTCTGGCCTCTTTTCCCCTTTTCCATGCATTCGGGAAGATCCGTCATTATAATGTCGGCCAGACAAGGAGAGGGTAGAATGACACCGTCCCATCGTCGTGACTTTTTGAAAACGCTGCTCGGCGGAGCCGCCGGAATATCGTTTTCGACCGGGGTCCTGGGGCAAAGCGGCACGACTCCGATCACCGCGACCAAAATCAGCGACAACTTTGCGCTGATTACCAGCGCCGGCTCCAATGTCCTGGTCGCGAGTAACGGCGAAGGCTTGCTGATGGTGAATGGCGGTCTTCCCGACACCGCAGCGGAACTGCTGAAGGTCGTCACCGCTCAAGGCGATGCGAAGCGTATTCAGGCGCTTTTCAACACCGACTGGCATCTGGAAAATACCGGCGTCAATGACACTCTCGGAAAGGCCGGCACGCGCATTTTCTCTCACGAAAACACGCGGCTTTGGATGAGCACCGAAATCGTCGTGCAGTGGCAGCGCAAAACCTATTCCCCTCGCGCGAAGGAAGCACTTCCCAACCAGACCTTCTACACCAACGGCAAGATCATGTTCGGCAATGAAGAAGTCCAGTATGGATACCTCGGCCAGGCGCATACCGATGGTGACATCTACGTGTTCTTTCCCGGGCCCAATATTCTCGTGACGGGCGACACATTTACCGTCGGCAGCTACCCCATTCTGGACTGGTCCACCGCCGGCTGGATCGGCGGCCTGTCGGATGCTTCAAAAACGCTGGCGGGACTGGCGGATAACCAAACGAAAGTGATTCCAGGGAAGGGCCCGGTACAGGGAAAGGCAGACCTTCAGGCTCAGGCAGACATGACTGCCGCCATGCGCACGTCCTTTTTCAACATGATGAAGAAAGGAATGTCTGCCAGTGCGATGATGGCGGCCGCGCCGACAAAGGATTTTGATGCGAAGTGGGGAAATCCGGAACAGTTCATCGCCAATGCGTATCCTGGATTGTGGAATCACGTTCGCGAGATCGGTGGAATAGTTTGATGAAGCGACTCCTTCTTTTAGGCGCCTCAACACTGTTGTTTCTGGCATCCGAGGGCGCCGCCACTCAGCGGCCGGCCGCTCCTGCGCCGGTTTCAACAGCGGCATCACGTAAAGCGTTGCTCGATCAATACTGCGTCACCTGCCACAACGTCGACGACAAAGTCGCTGG
>Ga0157375_10006139_pt1 | contig 10469 bp, 9 predicted proteins | sample M35metaG_FD_115311 | JGI IMG/M metagenome (GOLD analysis project Ga0157375, IMG submission 115311) | Miscanthus rhizosphere microbial communities from Kellogg Biological Station, Michigan, USA - M3-5 metaG | ecosystem: Host-associated > Plants > Roots > Rhizosphere > Soil | place: USA: Michigan... | reverse complement strand
GGTTGAGCGTCGCGTAGATCGACTTGAAGAAGGCGCCGCGGTCTTCGTGCAGGTCCGCGTCGGGCACGGTCGCGCAGAGCGCGAACAGGCGCGAGTTCATCCACTCGTTGTAGTGCGCCAGCGTCTGCGCGCAGTCGGCCGAGATCATCGTCGCCGCCGCCCGTCAGCGATGCTTGAAGCTGGCCTTGCGCTTGGCCAGGAACGCGGCCATGCCTTCGTTCTTGTCGTCGGTCGCGAAGAGCGAATGGAAGAGATGGCGCTCGTGGGCGATGCCGTCCGTGAGCGGCACCTCGAAGGCGCGATTGACGGCCTCCTTGGCCATCCGCACGCTCGGCCCGCTGAAGCCGCAGATCGTCTCGGCAGCCGCGAGGGCGACGTCGAGAAGCTCGTCGGCCGGAACGACCCGCGACACGAGCCCGGCGCGCTCGGCCTCGGCCGCGTCCATCATCCGCGCCGTCAGGACGAGGTCCATCGCCTTCGCCTTGCCGACGGCGCGCGGCAGGCGCTGCGTTCCGCCCGCGCCCGGGATGATGCCGAGCTTGATCTCGGGCTGGCCGAAGCGGGCGCTGTCGGCGGCGATGACGATGTCGCACATCATCGCCACCTCGCAGCCGCCGCCGAGCGCGAAGCCGGCGACCGCGGCGATCACGGGCTTCTTCACTTGGCGCATCGTCTCCCAGTTGCGGCTGATGAGCCCCTTCGTGTACGCGTCGACGAAGCCGTACGGCGCCATCGCCTGGATGTCGGCGCCGGCGGCGAAGGCCTTGGCGCCGCCGGTGAGGACGATGCAGCCGATCGCGTCATCGGCGTCGAACGCGAGCAGCGCGGCGCCGAGCTCGTCCATCAGCGTGTCGTTGAGCGCATTCAGCTGCTTGGGACGGTTCAGCGTGATCAGGCCGGTGCGGCGCGGCCCCGAGCCGCGCACTTCGGTGAGGATGCATTCGTAGGTCATGGCGTCTTTCCCTTCGCTGGCGACGATACGGCCGCCGCCGCTTCGCCGATCTCGGGCTTGCCCGAGATCATGAGGTCGATGAACGTCGCGGCGTCCTGCTCGATGCGGATCCGCACCGGCAGGTAGCGCAGCTCGGGCGCGATCCACAGCTCGGCCGTCAGCTCGTTCGCCTTCCGCGTCGGCCGCGGCCGCGGCTTGAGGTGGTAGGAAGCGAGCGGGCCGAACGGTGACTGCAGCGTCTGCGTCTCGACGACCTCGTAGGCGTAAGCGTCCATCGCGCGCGGCAGCGCCAGCGGAAAAGCGACCGAGGCGCCGACGCGGAGCAGGTCGGGCCGGGTCGAGAACAGGTAGGTCAGCTGGATGAACTGGCTCGCCGTGTCCTGGACGCCGTCGATCCGCTCGCGCCGCTGCCCGTTGGCGAGGACGACGGCGTCGGCCTCGAAGACGACGGTGACGCGCCGGCGCTCGCGCATTACGACCTGCGTGTCCTCGTCGTAGCGGGCCGGCACCAGCCCGCTCGCGGCGATTCGGCCTTCGCTCGTCATCCGGCGCGTGATGAGCGGCGCGAACTCGGGGCCGACGACGAGGTCGACGTTGACCTGGTAGCGCTCGTCGACGCGGATCCATTCGACTTGCGCGCTGCCCGTCACCTCGCCGCGGTAGTTGCCGGTAAGCGCGTAGCTGAGCCGCGTCGACGTCGGCCATTCGAAGGGCGCCGTTCCCGCCGCGGCGGCGCTCGCCGGTGCACCCGCGGCGGCGAGCGACGGCGCCGGCTCGCTTGCCCCCGACGACGCCGCAGCGATCGCGGTGGCCGCGGCCGCGGCAGCGAGGGCCTCGTTCTCTCGCCGTCGCTCGTCGGCGTCGGCGGCAGTCGGCGCCGAAGATTCGGGCGCTGGCGGCGGCTCCGACGCCGACGCCGCATCGGCGACCGCGAGCGCCGCCTGGCTCGCCGCCGACGCCGCGGCGGCGATCCGGCGTGGCGCGCGCGGCGCGCGTGGCAGCCGCCGCGGCGCGGGCGCTTGCGGCGCCGCCACCGGCGGCGGCGCTTCCGGTTCGAGGACGCGAAGGTAGGCGACGGCGATGCGATGAGGCATCGCCTGCGCGGGATCGAGGAGCGCCATTCGATCGGCGAGCTCGCGCGTGCCGACAAGGTGGACGACGACCACCGCGAGCACCAGCCCGATCCAGGCGATTCGACGGCGCACGGGCGCCGCGCGCGGCGCGATCGGCGCGTTCAGCCGGCGATCCATGCCTCGTAAAGGCGGCGCGCCGCGGCGTCGCCCTTGTCGACGGCCTTCAGCTGCAAGCCGCCCGAATCCGCGGCGCCGAGCCAGGCGACGTCGAGCGCCAGGGTCAGGACGCGCTGGTCGCGGCCGACGAGCAGGGTCGTCGTTCCTGCGGCGGGGAGGACGCGCGCGGCGTCGTCGAGCCGGCGCAGGCGCCAGCCGCCGACGGCGAGAAGCTCGTCGCCCGGGGCGAGGCCGGCGCGCTCGCCGGCGCCGCCGCTCAGGACGTGCGTGACCTTCACGCCGGTCAGGGCGCTCTCGCTCGCACGAACGCCGAGGCGCTGCGCGAGCGTCGCCGGCTGCGCCTCGATCTCGACGGCGAAGCGCTGCAGCAGCGCCGCCAGCGGCAGCTCGTCGGTGCCGTGCACCCAGGCGGCGAGCTCGTGCTCGTACGAGCGGCCGCCGATCGCTTCGAGCGCCGCCGCGATGTCGTCCTCGTCGATCGCGCCGCCGCCGCTCTGGCTCCAAAGCCGGCGCATCACGGCGTCGAGCGAGCCGGCGCCTTCGCTGCGCAGCGTCAGGTCGAGGGCGAGCGCGACCAGCGAGCCCTTGGCGTAGTAGCTGATCGTCGCGTTCGGGGTGTTCTCGTCGGCGCGGTAGTATTTGATCCAGGCGTCGAAGCTCGCGTCGGCGACGCTTTGCACGAGCCGGCCGGGCGTGGCCTGGACGGCGCCGATCGTCGTCGCCAGCAGCTTCAGGTAGCGCGGCGCGTCGATCAGTCCGGCGCGCAGCACCATCAGGTCGTCGTAGTACGACGTGAAGCCTTCGAAGAACCAGAGCAGCCGGGTGTAGTTCTCGCCCGCGTAGTCGAAGCGCGCGAACTCGCGCGGCTTGAGCCGCTTGACGTTCCAGGCGTGGAAATACTCGTGGGCGACGAGGCCGAGGACGCCGACGTAGCCGTCGCCCGCGTCGGTCTTCGCCGCCGCCTTGCCCGGCTCGGCCGAGGCGAGGCGAGGCAGGTCGCGGCGCGGCGCGACCAGCGCCGTGCTCGAGCGATGCTCAAGCCCGCCGCGGCCGTCGTCGAGCGCGTTCAGCATGAAGACGTAGCGGTCGAACGGGGCGCGCCCGTCGCCGTGCCAGAACCGGATCCCGGCTTCGCAGATGCGCTTCGTGTCGGCGACCAGCCGCTCGCCGTCGAAATCGGGCCAGGCGCCGGCGACGACGAACTCGTGGGCGACGCCGGCGGCGTCGAAGCGGCCGCGCCAGAAGCGACCGAGCTCGACCGGATGGTCGACGAGCGTATCGTAATCGGCGGCGCCGAACTCGTTCGCGCCGCCCCCCGGCAGCGGGGCGAGCGTCGTCGCGGCCTCCCAGGCGTCGGGCAATCCGGCGAGGGCGAGGGCGTGCGGCGAAGCCTCGTGTCCTTCGACCCGGAGGCAGATCCCGGTGCCGTTGAAGAAGCCGCGCGAGGGGTCGAGGAAGGCGGCGCGAACCGAGGTGTCGAAGGCGTAGACCCGGTAGCGAACGACGAGCGGCCGTGCCGGGTCGCAGCGCGCCAGCCAGGTCGCCTTGTCGAGCTGTTGCAGCGCCAGCGCGGCGCCGTCCTGCTCGGCCGCAAGCGCCGACAGATGGCGCGCGAACTCGCGCACCAGGTAGCTGCCCGGGATCCACGCCGGCAGGCTGAGACGCTGCTCGGCAGCGGGGCGGTCGACGCGAAGCTCGACCGAGAACGTGTGCCGGTTCGTCGCGGCGACGTCGACCTCGTAGCGGATCATCGGCCGATTGTCGCCGCCGGCACGCGGCCGCGATCGCAGGCAAGATGGCGCCGTGCCGACACCGCGCGACCTCGACGCCCGGCCGGCACCGCAAAGGAGCTCAGGCCGTGACCGCAACGACATCCCAGGGCGCGTTCGTTCGACCCGCGCGCTTCGGCGCCGCCGAGTGGGAGGCGCGCGTCCGGCTCGCCGCCGCCTACCGGATCTTCGACCATCTCGGCTGGACCGAGCTCATCTACAACCACATCTCGCTGCGCGTCCCCGGCGAGGCGTCGCACTACCTGATCAATCCGTTCGGCCTGCACTACTCCGAGGTGTGCGCCTCCAACCTGGTCAAGGTCGACCTCGACGGCAACGTCGTCGGCCACGCCGACTGGCCGATCAATCCGGCCGGGATCACCTTCCACGGCGCGATCCACGCGACCCTCCCCGACGCGCATTGCGTGATGCACCTGCACACGACGGCGACGCAGGCCGTCTGCTGCCTGAAGAACGGCCTGGCCTTCACCAACTTCTACGCCGCGCAGCTGTTCGGCAAGATCGCGTATCACGACTTCGAGGGCATCACCGTCCATGCCGACGAAGGCGCGCGGATCCTGAAGAGCGCCGAGGGCCGGCCGGTGCTGCTGCTGCGCAACCACGGGCCGGTGACGATCGGCGCGACCGTGGCGCAGGCGCTGGCGCTGATGTGGACCGTCGTCCGAGCGTGCGAGGTGCAGCTGGCGACGCAGTCGATGGGCGAGGCGATGCCGATCGGCCGCGACGTGCTCGAGAAATGCGTCGCCGATTCGCTTCAGTTCAACCCGAAGTACGGCGCCGGCGAAGATTCGTTCGCCGCCCTGCAGCGGCTGATCGAGCGCAAGGACCCGGGCTACCGGATGTAGGCGGCCCCGCCGGGCCGCCTCAGCCCGGAGTCTTCGTGCGCGTCGCGACGAGCTGCTTTTCGATCTGCTCGGTGTTGAGGGCGCCGGCCTGCTGGCGGCCGTCCTCGAACACCAGGCCGGGCGTGCCGCGGATCCGGTGCTTCTGACCGAACGCGAAGTTGCGCTGCAGCGCCGAGGTGTCGCACTGCGGGCTGCCGGTGACCTGGGTGCCGTTGAGCATCCAGTCGCGCCAGGCCTTGGTGTTGTCCTTCGCGCACCAGATCTGCTTCGACTTCTCGGGCGAATCGCCGCCGAGGATCGGATAGAGGAAGGTGTAGACGGTGACGTCCTTGACCGCCTGCAGGTCGCGCTCGAACTTCTTGCAATAGCCGCAGTTGGGATCGGCGAAGACGACGAGCTTTCTCTCGCCGGTGCCCTGCTTCCAGACCATCGCGTCCTTCAGCGGCAGCGCCTTGAAGTCGATCGCGGTGAGCTTGGCGATGCGCTGCTCGGTCAGGTTGACGCGCGTCTTGGTGTCGATCATCTGGCCTTCGATCAGGTAGTTGCCCTGCTCGTCGGTGTAGAAGATGTCGGTGCCGATGCGCAGCTCGTAGAGGCCGGGGACCGACGACTTGCTGATCTCGTCGATCGCCGGGAAGTTGGGCAGGCGCTCGCTGATGTTCTTGCGGATCGCGGCGTCGTCGGCGCGGGCGAGCGGCGCGAAGGCGAACGAGGCGCAAGCGAGAACGAGGGCGGTGACGGCACGCGACGATCGGTTCATGGCGGTCTTTCAGGAGTCGAGCGCCCGGCGGGTCAGCCAGCGCTTGAGCGGCGGAATGCGATTGACGAGAGTCATTCCATTGTTGCGGAGTTCGCGAACCGGCGCCGACGGCTCGGCAAACAAGCGTAGCAAACCGTCGGTAATGCCCGTCATTGCCCAGGTCCGCCCGGCGCGGCGCCGTACATACCGCCGCAACAACCGTTCGTCGCCGACGCCGCGCCAGGGCTCGCGCTCGGCGATCTCGGCCGAAAGGGCGGCGACGTCAGCGAGACCGAGATTGAGGCCCTGGCCGGCGAGCGGATGGACGACGTGCGCGGCGTCGCCGAGCATCACCCAGCCCGGCCCGCACCAGGCGGCCACGCCGCCGACCGCCAGCGGCCAGGCGGCGCGCGGCGAGCCGAGCGCGAGGTCGCCGGCCTCGCCCGCCGTGGCGGCGGCGAGCTCGTGCGCGAACGCTTCGGCGTCCAGCGCCAGCAACGCATCGGCACGATCGCTCGGCAACGACCAGACGAGGGCGTATGAGCGCTCCGGCTCGGGCCGGTCGAAGGGCAGCAGCGCGAGGACGTCGGGCGAGCGGAACCATTGGCGCGCGACGTGGCGGTGCGGCCGCGTCGCGACCAGCCGCGCCGCGATCGCGCGCTGGCCGTAGTCGCTGCGCTCGAAGCCGGCGTCGAGCCCGGCGACGCCTGCCGCGGCGCGGCCCTCGCAGTGGGCGACGAGGGTCGCGGCGACGGCGGTGTCGACGCGGGTGACGTGGGGCGCGAAGCGAAGCGCGGCGTCGAGCTCGCTCTCGAGCGCGCCGGCGTCGGTGATGAGCGCGAGTTCGCCGACGCACTGCTCCCACGCCGAGAACTCGAGGTGCCCTGACGCCGAGTCGCCGTGCACGACCATGTCGTGGACCGCCGTCGTCGCGCCGGCGCCGAGGGCGTCCCAGACCTTGAGGCGCCGGAGCAGGCCGACCGAGGCGGCGTTGAGCGCGTAGGCGCGAACGTCGTCGCGCCCGGGCGCGGCCGGCGCGGAACGCAGCGCGACCGACAGGCCGAGCCGGGAGAGCGAGAGCGCCAGGCTCTTGCCGACGATGCCGGCACCGTTGACCTGGACGTCGAAGGCCTGCATCGCGTGATTGTAGGTAGCAGCGCTCAGAGACAATCGCCGCTTTGCGCGCTAACTCAAGCGGCCGCCGCCGCGGAGATCCGAACATCGTGAGCGACCTCAGCGTGACCCTGGAATCGATTCACGTCCATCCGGTGAAGTCGTGCGCGCGGACGTCGCCACGCGAGGTCGTCCTGACCGAGACCGGGCTCGACCTCGATCGCGAGTGGGTCGTCGTCGACCCCGCCGGGCGCTTCGTCAGCCAGCGCGAGCTGCCGCGCCTGGCGCTCGTCGCGACGACGCTCAAGTCCGATGAGCTGATCCTGCGCGCGCCCGGCATGCTCGCCCTGCACGTCGCGGTCGATCGCGTCGAGGCGGCGATGGAGGTCGAGGTCTGGCGCGACCGCGTCGCCGCGTTCGACATGGGCGCCCTTTGCGCGCAATGGTTCAGCGATTTCCTCGGCCGCCCGCTTCGCCTCGCCCGATTCGATCCGGACGCGCCGCGCCGCGCCGACCGGGAGTGGACCGGTGCGATCGACGCGCCCCAGGCCTTCCAGGACGGCTTCCCGCTCCTCGTCGCCTCGACGGCGTCGCTCGCCGAGGTCAACCGCCGCCTCGCCGCGACCGGCGCGGCGCCGGTGACGATGGCGCGCTTTCGCCCCAATCTCGTCCTCGCCGGCGTCGACGCGCACGGCGAGGACCAGCTCGACGAGATCGTCTTCGCCGCCGCCGAGGGCCCGGTCCGGCTCAAGCTTGTCAAGCCGTGCAGTCGATGCTCGATCCCCGACGTCGATCCCGCCACCGGGATTCCCGGGCACGCGGTCGGCGACGTGCTCGCGCAATATCGCGCCGACCCGCGCCTCGGCGGCGCCCTCACCTTCGCGATGAACGCCGTCGTCGTCGAGGGCGTCGGCTGCACGCTCGCGCAAGGGATGCGAGGCAGCGCGAGCTACGCGTTCGCTTGACGGGCGAGCGGATGTCCCGCTTCAAGACCTGGCAGCTGTTCGCGATCTGCGTCGTCGTCTGGGGGACAACGTGGCACGCCATCACCTATCAGGTCTTCGACTTCTCCGCCGAGTCCGGTGTCGCGGTCCGCTTCGCCCTCGCCGGCCTCGCCGTCCTCGCCTTCTGCCGCTGGCGCGGCGTTCCGCTCGGCCGTTCGCTCGCCGACCACGGCGCGCTCGCGCTGCAAGGCGTGTTCCTCTACGGCGTCTCGTACGTCTGCGTCTACCACGCCGAGCGATTCGTTCCCTCGGGGCTGGTCGCGGTCGGCTACTCGGCGTCGCCGCTCCTCTCCGGAATCGGCGCCGCGCTCCTGTTCGGCGCGGCGCTGAGCCGGCGCTTCATCCTCGGCGGCGTCCTCGGCGTCTGCGGCGTCGTCGTCATCTTCTGGACCGAGATCACGCGCGCCAGCGGCAGCGACCGCGCCGCGCTCGGCGCGCTCTTCACGGTCGCGTCGGTGCTGCTCTCGGCAGTCGGCAGCCTCGTCGCCAGCCGCAACAGGAAGCGCGGCATCGCGCTGCTGCCGGCGATGGGATTCGGCATGCTCTATGGATCGATCGCCGCAGCGATCGTCGCCCTGGCGACCGGCCGCGGCGTCGCCCTGCCGAGCGCGCCGAGCTGGTGGCTTTCGCTCGCCTATCTCGCCTTCGCCGGCTCGGTGCTGACCTTCGCCTGCTTCCTGACGCTCCAGGATCGCGTCGGCGTCGGCGCGGCCGGAACCGTCGGCGTCATGACGCCGCTGCTCGCGCTCGTCGTCTCGATCGCCTTCGAGGGCTTTCGCCCCGACGTGCTCACCGCCGCCGGTGCCGCGCTCACGGTCGCCGGCAACGCGCTCATGCTGATCCCGGCACGGTCCGGTCGTCGGCCGGCGCAGGGTGGCGCGCCGGAAGCGGGATGAACTCGGTCTCGCCGGGGATCCGGGCGAAGCGCTGCGCGAGCCAGTCGTCCTCGGCGGCGCGGATCCGCTCGCGCGTGCTGGCGACGAAGTTCCACGACAGGAAGCGATGGCCGAGCGACTCGCCGCCGACGAGGACGACGCGGCCGCCGCGCGGCGCGGCGAGCTCGGGCGTCGTCCCCGGCGCGAGGACGACCATCGATCGCTCGTCGACCTTGGCGCCGTCGACCTCGATCGGATGGTCGAGCGCGTAGAGCGCCCGCTCGGTCGCGTCGCCCGCCGGCAGGGCGATCGAGGCGCCGCTGGCGACGTCGAGGTCGAGGACGACGGCGAGCGTCGGCGACGCGGTCGCGACCGGCGAGGCGGCGCCGAACGCCGCGCCGGCGACGACGTGCGCGGTCGCGCCGGCGATCCGCACGCGCGGGATCGCCTCGACGGCGACGTGCTGGAACGACGGCGCCGAATCCTCGAGCGCCTCGGGCAGCGCGATCCAGAGCTGCAGGCCGTGGCTGCGGTGGGCCCGATCGACGAGGTCCTTGGGCGTGCGCTCGGAATGGACGATGCCGCGCCCGGCCGACATCCAGTTGACCGCGCCCGGCTCGATCCGCTGGACGACGCCGGTCGAGTCGCGATGCATGATCGCGCCCTCGAAAAGATAGGTGAGCGTCGCCAGGCCGATGTGCGGATGCGGCCGGACGTCGTGATGCGCGCCGGCGGGGACGTCGATCGGCCCGAAGTGGTCGAAGAAGACGAACGGGCCGACGGCGCGCCGGTCGGCCGAGGGCAGCAGGCGGCGCACCATGAGGCCGCCGCCGAGGTCGCGCGCCTGCGGCGCGAGAGTCTGCAAGAAGGGCACTGCCAAGTCTCCGGAAGGTCGTAGGGCCAGTGTAGGCGCCGACTAAAATATCGGGTTGACTCTGCCCAGGCCCCGCCCTGAGCCCCTCATGAGCCTCAAATGCGGCATCGTGGGCCTGCCCAACGTCGGCAAGTCCACCCTCTTCAACGCCCTCACCAAGGCCAGCATCGCGGCCGAGAACTATCCGTTCTGCACGATCGAGCCGAACGTCGGCATCGTCGAGCTGCCCGACCCGCGCCTCGGCGCCCTGGCGGCGATCGTCAAGCCGGAGCGGATCGTTCCGGCGATCGTCGAGTTCGTCGACATCGCCGGGCTCGTCGCCGGAGCGTCCAAGGGCGAGGGCCTTGGCAACCAGTTCCTCGCCCACATCCGCGAAACCGACGCGATCGTCAACGTCGTCCGCTGCTTCGACGACGACAACGTCATCCACGTCGCCGGCAAGATCGACCCGGTCGCCGACATCGAGGTGATCCAGACCGAGCTCTGCCTGGCCGACCTGGCGACGGTCGAGAAGACGCTGGCGCGCTCGACCAAGGTAGCCAAGTCGGGCAACGACAAGGAAGCCAAGCGCCTCGTCGAGGTGCTCGAGAAGTGCAACGCCGCGCTCGACCGGGCCCAGCCGGTCCGCTCCATTTCCTTCAGCAAGGAAGAGCTCGCGGTGTTGAGGCCGCTTTGCCTCATCACCGCCAAGCCGGCGATGTTCGTCGCCAACGTCGCCGAGAACGGCTTCGAGAACAACCCGCACCTCGATCGGCTGCGCGCCTACGCCGAGAAGCAGCACGCGCCGGTGGTCGCGATCTGCGCCAAGACCGAGGCCGAGCTCGCCGACATGGACGAGGCCGACCGAGAGCTCTTCCTGGCCGAGATGGGGCAGACCGAGTCCGGCCTGGCGCGCCTGATCCGCGCCGCGTTCTCGCTGCTCGGCCTGCAGACCTACTTCACCGCCGGCCCCAAGGAAGTGAGGGCCTGGACGATCCACGTCGGCGACACCGCGCCGCAGGCCGCCGGCGTCATCCACACCGACTTC
>Ga0157375_10006134_pt1 | contig 10472 bp, 8 predicted proteins | sample M35metaG_FD_115311 | JGI IMG/M metagenome (GOLD analysis project Ga0157375, IMG submission 115311) | Miscanthus rhizosphere microbial communities from Kellogg Biological Station, Michigan, USA - M3-5 metaG | ecosystem: Host-associated > Plants > Roots > Rhizosphere > Soil | place: USA: Michigan... | reverse complement strand
GTAAGTATACTAAACACTAATCCAACGATCCAAAATACCGGGCTCGACCACAGGATGGTCATTTGCTTATCAGCAACCAGGTTAAACCAGGATAGCGAGAGTTGCACCAGCAGGATGGAAAGCACGAAGGCAAGCGCCGACACTAATAATGATTCACTAAAGAATTGAGTAATAAGCTGCTCGCGTAACGAGCCCAGTGTTTTACGAATGCCAACTTCCTTGGCCCTTTTTTCAGAGCGGGCGGTGCTCAGGTTCATAAAATTGATACAAGCCAGCAGCAGTACAAAAGTGCCAATGATGCCGAACATCCACACAAATTCTATATTCCCTCCTACGATCACCCCATTTTTAAATTCAGAATATAGGTGCCACTTGTTCATTGGGTGCACAAAGAGCGCTGGTTTAAAGCTCAGGCTGAGTTTATCGTTTACTGCGGTAAGGGCGTTCAATTTCAGATCTTTAATGTCTGCCGAAACTTTGTTGATGTCGGCCTCGGGGTTCAGCTGGGCAAAAATCTGCCATGAATTATCGCCCCATTCTGTTTGGTTCCGCTTCGTCCACGGATTAATGCTTAGGTAAAGGTCCCATGGAAGTATAAAGGCCATATCATTAAACGATGTATTGCGTGGGAAATCTTCATAAACACCAGTAACTTTTACAACAGTCTTGTTGTCAATTTTTACCACCTGGTTCATAGGGTCAGTGTCTCCAAAAAGAGCTTTAGCAAGCTTGGCCGACATAACAATTGAGGTTGGGTCCTTTAAGCCTGCGCGATTGCCCTTCACCATTTTTAGAGTCAGCATATCCAGCGCCTCGGGTTGCATGTAGTTGCCGCTCTGGTTCAGTTTTTTATCCTTGTAAGCAAGGATGTGGCCTTGTGTCCAGGTCGACATCACTACATACTTAAAATCCTTGGATGGGCCGGTATAATCCTCACGCAGTTTTGGCCCCAGGGGCAGTGGTATCGAATTTTGGGTGCCGCGTTCGCCATTGAAAGTTTGGTGCTGCATTACCCGCACAAGGCGGTCATAATTTTGAAAATATTTATCGTAAGATACTTCGTCCCATATCCAAAGCCCGATGAGCATGGCCACCGCCATACCTACAGAAAGGCCCGTAACATTGATAAAAGTATGTGTTTTATTTTTTAGGAGGTTTCGCCAGGCGATCTTGAGGTAATTTTTTAACATAGCCGTTTAGTTTGAGTTACCGAATTCTGATTTAACTATGGTGAATGATAGAAACCGTGTGTGTATCGGGTAACAATATCATGCCGATATTGTAAATTGCTGGTAATAAGAATTTTAAATGATCTTTTGGTTGCCTGATGTGTAACAAAAACGAACACTATCCGTTCGGATATGAACTAAAGTGACCGGTCCGGACATAGCTATATGAAATGAATAGGCAGGGAGCGAGCTTACCACCGGGGCTGTGCCCGGCAGGTTATAAAAATTGCTTAATAATATTACCTATTCAAGCAGTTCGTTTATTTGACCTTCATTTCTTCAAGGAGCGCAAGTATTTTATCTAATTTGTCAACCTCAATAGAGGTCAGCCGTTTTTGTAATTCTTCTATTTCTACCTTTGCTTCACAGTTCGTCCGGTAATCATCATTGGCCTGTGCACGGTCCCGTTCATTTTGGCGGTTTTGCGCCATCATAATAATAGGGGCAGCATAAGCCGCCTGGGTTGAGAAAAGCAAGTTTAAAAGAATATATGGGTAAGGGTCCCAGTGATCTACATAAGCTACCATATTGAGGGCCATCCAAATAGCAACAATAATAGTCTGAATAACGATAAATCTCCAGGAGCCCATTCCTGTTGCCACAGAATCTGCTAGACGTTGTCCGAATTTGCGTGACTCAAGGTGGAGGTCATGCCATGTTTTCATTGTTGACATAGGGGTAAGGTTTTTATTTGTTAAGTCTTTAAATATAAACAAATGGTATCAGTCGTAAAAAAGAGTTTTGACTGCCGGCCAAAACTCTTTCTCACACATTATCAATCTTTATTATAAGCTTAATTTAGTCATGGTCGTGATAACCACGATCATAACGGTCATGGTCATAGCGATCATGATCATAACGATCACGGTCGCCATATCCACGGTAGTGGTGCCTGTAATGATGGTATCCATTATCTTCACGAACCAGACATCCTGAAGTTACTGATGCAATTAATATGGCTATAAGTGCTAATCCTGCAAATTTCCTTTTCATGGTATTTCGATTTAAATTATTTTCTGAATCGCTTTTCTCTTTAGCAGTTCAGTATAGGTTGGATTAGATTTTCATCAAAAGGATTAACGTTTATATATTTCCTGGTTAAGTTCTAATAGTTTTTTGACCCGAAATATAGAATAACCTGTGTATAAGCTAATTTTTTATCATTTTTGCTACCCAATATGAAAAAGGGCAGGTTGTTAATTATTGATGACGAGGAGCGGTTACGCAATCTGCTTGCCCGCATCCTTCAATTGGAAGGTTATGAGGTAACAACCGCGGCCAATGGAAAAGAGGGTTTGCGTAAACTACAACAGGAACCCATCCATGTAGTGTTGAGTGATGTAAAACTACCCGATAGTAATGGTATCGAACTTACCGAACAAATAAAAACCAATTGGCCGGCAACGGAAGTGATCGTATTAACGGCCTTTGGTACCATCAATGACGGAGTTAATGCAATCAAATCGGGCGCTTTTGATTATATAACCAAAGGAGATGATAACGAAAAGATCATCCCGCTGGTAAGTAAAGCGATGGATAAAGCCTTTCTGCAACAACGCGTGCAGGAACTGGAAAGCAAGCTAAATGATAAATTTGGGTTTGACCGTATTATTGGTAAATCATCTGCGATTGCTGAAGTAATAAAGCTTGCTCAGAAGGTAGCTTTATCGGATACAACGGTTTTATTATTAGGCGAAACCGGTACTGGCAAAGAGGTATTTGCCGAAGCTATACACCAGGCAAGTAACCGTCGGGCCAAATCATTCGTAGCGGTAAATTGCAGCGCATTTACCAAAGAGCTATTAGAAAGTGAGCTGTTTGGCCATAAGGCGGGTTCGTTTACCGGGGCTAATAAAGATAAAAAAGGCCTGTTTGAAGAAGCCAACGGCGGCACCATATTTCTTGACGAGATCGGTGAACTGGATCACGAACTGCAGGCGAAATTACTCCGTGTGCTCGAGTCACGGCAATTCATCAAAATAGGGGATACAAAGCCGACTTCGGTAAACGTGCGGATATTGGCTGCAACCAATCGTAACCTGCAAAAGGAAAGCGAAGAGAACTATTTCCGTTCCGACCTCTTTTATCGTCTATCTGTTTTTCAGATCACCTTGCCCGCACTGCGCGAACGCAAAAAAGACATTGGTTTGTTGGCCGAGTACTTCATGTCATATTTCGCAGAAAAGGTGAACAAGCAGATCTCCACCTTCTCAAAAACGTTTATCGAAAAATTGGAGGCTTACGGCTGGCCGGGAAATATACGCGAACTCAAAAATGTGATAGAGCGCGCCGTGATCCTTTGCGATAGCAACGAACTGGATGAAACACTGCTGCCATACGATATTCAAAATCTGCAGCCTTTAAAATCCCACCAAACGCTATCTGCATTCGACCTATCTTCTGTCGAAAAACTTCACATCCAGCGTGTCCTCAATCATACCCATGGCAACCGTGCAGAAGCGGCACGGCTTCTCAATATAGGTATTGCTACCCTTTACCGTAAGCTAAAAGAATACGGGCTGGAGTGATTTCGGATTTACTCTTTCTATTGCCTGTTAGGTAACAATAATTCTACAAATTCCTTAATTCTACAAATTTTGGTTCAGACAATAGACAAATAATCTATATTTATCGAAACCAATTACTTCATTATGAATTCCCGTAGAGATTTCCTGCAAAAGTCTGCTTTGTTGGCAGGCGGCACAATAATGGCCTCAGCATTAAATAACCAGGCTTTCGCCATTTTTAAAAATCGTATAGCTCCGTCCGATCAACTAAATATCGGTGCCATAGGCATCAATGGTATGGGTTGGGCTGATGTAACTTCTGCCTTAAAGGTTCCAGGAGTAAACCTAATCGCAATTTGTGATGTCGACAAAAATGTAATGGACAAACGAATGGCCGATTACACAAAAATGGGCCATGACGCATCGAAGGTTCGCCGTTATGATGATTATCAGGCTCTGTTGGATCAGAAAGATATTGATGCCGTGATTATCGGCACACCCGACCATTGGCACGCGATGATTATGATGCATGCCTGCGAAGTAGGGAAGGATGTGTATGTAGAAAAGCCTGTCGGCAATTCAATAGGCGAATGCCGGGCAATGGTGGCGGCACAGCAAAAATATAACAAAGTAGTGCAGGCCGGACAATGGCAACGCAGCCAGCAGCATTTTAAAGATGCAGTTGATTTTGCGCAGGGCGGGCAATTAGGGAATATCCGTACGGTAAAGGTTTGGTGCTACCAGGGATGGATGAAGCCGGCGCCTGTTGTTCAGGATAGCGCGGCTCCGGTAGGAGTAAATTATGCGGCATGGCTCGGTCCGGCTAAAACGGTACCATTTAATGCAAGCCGTTTTCATTTCAATTTCCGGTGGTTTTGGGACTATGCTGGCGGATTAATGACCGACTGGGGCGTTCATTTACTGGATTATGGGTTATTAGGGATGAAATCGCCTATACCCAAATCTGTTTCTGCTTTGGGCGGGAGGTTTGCTTACCCTGACCTGTTTGAAGAAACACCCGATACATTGACTACCCTGTACGAATTTGATGGCTTCAATATGGTTTGGGATTCGGCAATGGGTATTGATAATGGGTCCTACGGCCGCGACCATGGCATCGCCTATATCGGCAATAATGGTACTCTTATCCTGAACCGTGAAGGGTGGGAAGTAATAGAAGAACGGCAAAGCAAAAGCAAGGTAAGCAAGCCATACGTTGCAAAATCAGATAATGGCCTGGACAAGCATTTGGAAAACTTTGTGAGTGTAATTAAATCGCGCAAATTAGAAGACCTGAATTGCCCTATCCAGGCAGGCGCTCATGTAGCTACAGTAGCACAAATGGGGAATATTTCTTATCGCAGTGGCAAAAAACTGGAATGGAACGAAGCCGGAGGCGGTTTTACTGATCATGCTATCAACAAGCAATACCTGATGAAGGAATATCATAACGGGTATAAATTGCCGAAAGTTTAGACTTACCCCGACTCGCTACGCCATCGACCCTCCCTACCGCAGGCGGTAAAGAGGGTGAGATGTATTGTTACGATTCTGATTCAGACACTGTCATTTTAATAAAAGCTTATCATTTTGATAGGCTTTTTCCTTTTTTATCCTTCCCGAAATATTTTGCCTTTTATTTTTAAATATCTGATAATTAGATCGTTGATTCCTTTCTGCAGTCCACTGGCATCCTCTTGGTAAAGAGTTGCGAAAATCAACTCAACATGGATGTATCAGTATCCAGAGGCTTTTATGAAGAAGCAAAGTTTAAAATACAGGTTAAAAGACATACTCGCAATCGCCTTTTCCTGGCTCCTGGCAATACTTATCCTCTATGTGATCTTTTTAAAAGTCAAGTTATTGTTCCACTAACCCTAATACCAAATTAAATAACCCAATCATGGATGCATTATACACCATAATTTATCTTCTGACCTTCGCGGTCGTCTTCTGGCTCTTCTTCAAAACAGTTAACTACTTCGAAAAAATCTAAAACTATGTTCGCACTATTCATTGTAGCCGTAGCAGTATTCATTTACATGGTTTACGTGCTTTTAAAACCCGAAAAATTTTAACCCATACCCTGATTTATCATGAACACAGAATACATAGGTGTTATTTTTATATACCTGGTGACGATTGCCCTGGCCATTCCGCTGGGTAAATATATTGCCAAAGTATTTAAAGGCGAAAAAACCTGGCTTGATTTTTTTGCGCCATTGGAGCGCTTCATCTTTCGTTTTAGCGGCATCGACACCAAGCGTGAGATGAACTGGAAACAGCATCTGAAAGCATTACTTACCATCAACTGTTTATGGCTGTTTTATACTTTCTTTTGTTTGCTGTTTCAGAATCATTTGCCGTTAAATCCGGATGGTAACCCTGATCAAACGCCCGATCTGGCATTTAATACCGCTATCAGCTTTGTTACCAATACTAATCTGCAGGATTACTCGGGCGAAACCGGTGCAACTTATTATACTCAGCTATTTGTATTTGCCTTTTTGCACTTCGTGAGTGCTGCCACCGGCTTTGCAGCCATGATGATAGTGTTTAAAGCAATGAAGGAAAAAACCACCGATAAACTGGGCAATTTCTGGGATTTCTTTGTGAAATCCATCACCCGCGTATTGTTGCCAATCAGCTTTGTGCTTGCAGTTATTTTAGCATTTAACGGTACACCGACCAGCTATAAAGGCAAAGAAACACTGATTAGTCTGCAAGGCGATACAGTTCATGTATCCCGCGGTCCTGCCGCAGGCATGATCGCCATTAAACAAGTAGGTACAAACGGTGGCGGCTGGTATGGGGCCAACTCAGCACACCCATTAGAAAACCCGAACTACTTTACCAATATCGTTGAGAACATCAGCATAATCCTCATACCGATTGCTATTGTTTTTGCATTAGGCTATTACCTCAATAAAAAGAAACTGGCATGGGTCATCTTCGGTGTCATGACGGTCGGCTTCCTGATGATGGTTATTCCATCTATCATAGCGGAAACCGGCGGCAATCCTGCCATCGCACACCTGGGGGTTAATCAGCCCGGTGGTTCAATGGAAGGCAAAGAGGTACGTTTTGGGCCTGCTGCTTCTGCTTTGTGGGGCGTATGTACAACGGTTACGTCAAACGGTTCGGTAAACGCCATGCACGATAGTATGATGCCGGTATCGGGTATAGCTCAGCTATTTGATATGATGATCAATGCCTTTTATGGTGGCGTAGGGGTTGGGTATCTCAACTTTTACATCTTTATTATCATCGCCGTATTTATATCGGGTTTGATGGTAGGCCGTACACCTGAGTTTTTCGGTCGGAAGATTGAAGCCCGTGAAATGAAGATTGCTTCATTAATCGCCTTATTACACCCATTCCTGATATTAGTTTTTACGGCTATCGCATCTTATTTATTGACACATTACCCGAATATCAATTGGGCCGAAAAGCCATCAGCATGGTTAAATAATCCGAGCTTCCACGGTTTTTCCGAAATGCTTTACCAGTTTACTTCCTGTTCGGCCAACAACGGTTCAGGGTACGAAGGCCTGGCAGATAACAGTATTTTCTGGAACGCGGCAGGCGGTATCGTCATGTTCATCGCGCGTTTTATGCCAATCATCGGCCCGGTTGCTATTGCAGGTATACTGGCCAACAAAAAATACATTCCTGAGTCAGCAGGCACATTGAAAACCGATACCACCACTTTCGGTGTGATGATATTCGCCGTGATCATCATTGTTGCCGCATTATCATTCTTCCCGGCGCTGACCTTAGGGCCAATTGCTGAACACTTTTCCTTAAAATAATTGAACAAAATGAGCACACATCATCAAAATACATTATTCCAGGGCGAACAGGTGAAAGAAGCATTGAAGCAGTCTTTTATCAAGCTCGATCCACGCATACTGGTGCGCAACCCCGTGATGTTCACCGTGGAGATAGGCACCGTAGTAATGCTTATCGTAACCGTGTTTTCTTTTACCAATCGTAGTCAGGGAAGTTTCGGTTACAACTTTACCGTATTCCTGATCTTATTATTAACTGTGTTGTTTGCCAACTTTGCCGAAGCAATTGCCGAGGCCCGCGGCAAGGCTCAGGCCGAAAGCTTGCGCAAAACCCGCGAAGAAACACCTGCTCGTTTGCTGGTTGATGGTAAGGAAAGCCACGTAATGTCATCCACATTAAGAAAAGGAGATATTTTCCTTTGCGAGGCAGGTGATACTATTCCAACAGACGGCGAGATCATTGAAGGTATAGCTACCATTGATGAATCAGCCATTACAGGTGAATCCGCCCCTGTTATCCGTGAGGCAGGCGGAGATAAATCATCCGTAACGGGCGGTACTAAAGTACTATCCGACCGCATTAAGGTGATGGTAACCACTCAGCCAGGCGAAAGCTTTTTGGATAAGATGATCGCGCTGGTTGAAGGTGCATCTCGTCAGAAAACGCCCAACGAAATTGCTTTGACCATTCTTTTGGCTGGTTTTACGCTGATCTTCGTTATCGTCTGTGTTACCCTGAAGCCTTTTGGAGACTATGCCAATACCCCAATAACTATAGCCGCATTCATTTCATTATTTGTATGCCTAATTCCGACAACTATCGGTGGCCTGTTATCGGCCATCGGTATTGCCGGGATGGACAGGGCATTGCGTGCCAACGTGATCACTAAATCAGGAAAAGCGGTCGAAACTGCCGGCGACCTGGATACCCTATTGTTAGACAAGACCGGGACAATAACAATAGGCAACCGTAAAGCCACCCATTTTTGGCCTGCCACAGGTATTGAGGAAGCCGAATTTGTTAAAGCCTGTGTATTGAGTTCGCTGGCTGATGAAACCCCCGAAGGCAAATCAATCGTCGAATTAGCGGAGCAGGGTACCGACAGGTTAACGGTTAAAGTACCCGATGGGGCTGTATTCATCAAATTTACTGCGGAGACCCGCTCAAGCGGATTAGATACGTCGGACGGCTTACGCGTACGCAAGGGCGCCTTTGATTCTATCAGGAATATGGTCTTAAATGCAGGCAATACATTTTATGATGGAGTGGAGGATAGAGTAAAAACCATCGCTTCAAATGGCGGTACGCCATTGGTGGTATCTCAAAATGAAAAGGTGCTTGGTGTGATCGAACTACAGGATATTATCAAAACAGGTATTTACGAACGTTTTGATCGCCTTCGCAAAATGGGTGTAAAAACGGTGATGGTAACTGGGGATAATCCCTTAACTGCCAAATTTATTGCAGAAAAAGCCGGCGTGGATGATTTTATTGCCGAGGCAAAGCCTGAAGATAAAATGAACTACATCAAAAAAGAGCAGCAGGGCGGTAAACTGGTAGCCATGATGGGCGACGGTACAAACGATGCCCCGGCCTTAGCCCAGGCTGATGTGGGTGTGGCAATGAACAGCGGCACACAAGCTGCCAAAGAAGCCGGTAACATGGTCGACCTGGATAATGACCCAACCAAACTGATCGAGATCGTAGAGATCGGCAAGCAATTGCTGATGACCCGCGGAACGCTGACCACTTTCTCCATAGCGAATGATGTGGCCAAGTATTTCGCCATCGTTCCGGCTTTGTTCATGGTGTCGATACCCTCACTCAGAGCATTGAATATCATGGATCTGCACAGTCCCGAATCAGCTATTCTGTCAGCAGTTATATTTAACGCGATCATTATACCATTGTTGATCCCATTAGCATTACGCGGGGTAGAATACAAACCGATCGGCGCCAGTGCATTGCTTCGTCGTAATCTGTTGATTTACGGGTTCGGCGGTGTTATCGTACCATTTATTGGTATCAAGCTGATCGACTTATTGGTTGCATTATTCATATAGGATGTCTCAAATCTCATCCCGATAGCTATCGGGACTCAAATCTAATTCAAAATGAAAACTTACATATTACCATCCATCAAAATAACCATCATCCTGCTGATAATCGTTTCAGGGCTCTACCCTTTAGCTATAGCAGGTATTGGTAAATTAGCCCCTGGCCATGGTGATGGAGAAACCGTAGAATATAAAGGCCGTGTTGTTGGCTTTGCCAATGTAGGCCAGAAGTTCACCAAAGATCAATATTTCTGGTCACGCCCATCCGCTGTTGATTATAATGCCGCTGGTTCCGGCGGTTCAAATAAAGGTCCAACCAACCCTGATTATTTGCATAAGGATGTTCAGAGCCGCATCGATACCTTTTTGAAACATAATCCAACTGTAAAGAAAGAGCAGATACCTGCCGAACTAGTTACCGCATCAGGCAGTGGTCTTGATCCTGACTTATCTCCGGCAGGTGCAAAAATACAGGCTGCACGTATTGCCAGAGTACGCGGACTATCGGAACGGCAGGTTTTGTCGCTGGTAGATGCACATATAGAAAAGCCATTGCTGGGACTATTCGGCCCCGAAAAAGTGAATGTGCTGAAATTGAATCTGACATTGGATGAGCTAAAGAAATAAGCGCTGTAAGGATAAACACGTGCTTAGTATTTGTAATTTAGTTTGATTGAGTTCGTGTGAAAAGGGGATGCCTGGAGATCATCCCCTTATTACTTTGAATACCAATTATGGACGGAGAAAATAAGGAACAATCGGTAGAACACTTCCTGGAGCTGATTAAGCGCTCGAGGCGTGGTAAGTTTAAGATATATATCGGCATGAGCGCCGGTGTGGGTAAAACTTATCGTATGCTGCTGGAAGCTCACGCGTTAATGCGTAGT
>Ga0157375_10006133_pt1 | contig 10474 bp, 12 predicted proteins | sample M35metaG_FD_115311 | JGI IMG/M metagenome (GOLD analysis project Ga0157375, IMG submission 115311) | Miscanthus rhizosphere microbial communities from Kellogg Biological Station, Michigan, USA - M3-5 metaG | ecosystem: Host-associated > Plants > Roots > Rhizosphere > Soil | place: USA: Michigan... | reverse complement strand
TACCGACTTTCTTCTTCTCGTGATGAACCCCAAGGGAGCTGAATCTCTTCTAAAAAGCAAGGTGAAGCTGGGCGCCGTTGCGGCGGTCGCCGCAGGTCCCAAGGGACGAGCCACGTCGGCTGAAACCGATGCCTACATGCGAGCGGAAATTCTGACGTATTCCCGCTCGCAGGGTCTGTTTGCTGGTGTATCCCTGGAAGGATCGACGTTACGACAGGACAATGGCGCAAACGAAAGCCTCTACGGCAGGAAGGTCACCGCGCCGGAAATCGTGAAGGGTGGAGTCTCGAAAGGTCAGAACCTCGTCGCTGTGCTGCAGAAAGCGTCTCCGAAAAACGAGTCGGACCCCGCTTCAATAAAGAAATAGCGGCGGAGTTGGGTCATCTTCCTCCTCTCCCTGTAGCGGTCTATATCTGCGCGCATCCTCTCAATCTGGATTGCGCGCGGTCATAGACCCTGCAGATAACAGGTTTTTCTCCAGCGATCCGTCGGGTCGTGAACGTCACGTGTGTACGGACGCATGAACGTAGTCCCCGAGTCTGCGAGCGCGCGTGTCGCACGGACAGTGTCTGATGTTGGAAGGGATGTCATACTGCTAAACGCAGTACGGTGACATGAAGAGCCAAATACCCGGCCGAATATTGAAGACTGCAGGAGCGCTGATTCTACTTCTCGCTCTCCTCCGGTTCTCGCCGCACGACGCGCTGTCAAAACGTATTCCACTATCCACGGCGGTGTGGTCTTCCGATGGAGAGTTGCTGCGCGTGACTCTGGCTTCCGACGAACAATATCGCCTGTGGACTCCCCTGTCTCAGATGTCTCCCGAACTTGTGGACGCATTTCTTCTAAAGGAGGACCGCTGGTTTTACTGGCATGCCGGAGTCAATCCAGTCTCAATTGTCCGAGCCGGATTTCGCACATGGCGCGGGCCAGGACGCGCTGGTGGTTCCACGCTGACAATGCAGCTCGCCCGGATGTTCTACCGACTGAACACCAGGACACCGGCAGGCAAGCTGCATCAGATCGGTGCCGCACTGTGGCTTGAAGTGCGTTACTCGAAACGGAATTTAATCGAGGCGTATCTGAATCTTGCACCGTTCGGCAGCAACATCGAAGGTGTTGGGGCCGCAAGCCGGATTTATTTCGGCAAGTCTCCTGAAAACGTGACTCTTGCCGAAGCGCTGACGCTCGCCGTCATCCCCCAGCATCCGGCAACCCGGGCGGGTCGAGCCGATTCCACCGACACCAATAACGACTCGCAGGAAACCGGCATGCTTGCTGCGCGATCTCAACTTGGCGCGATGTGGTTGAAGACCCATGCTTCTTCTGAAGGAATCGAACGCCAATTGAATCTGGAAATCGTTGCGCGCCGCCAGTTCGCAATGCCGCAACAGGCGCCACACTTCGTCGATGCATTATTGTCCGACAAATCCCATGCGCCAAATCGACCGCAAATCAAAACGACATTGGATGCCGGTCTGCAACGGCTGGTGGAACGCCAGATTCAGCGTTACATCAATCAATATGGCGATCGTGGAATTCACAATGTCGCGGCGCTGCTGGTGGATTCGCGCGACATGTCGGTGAAGGCATGGGTGGGGTCTGCGGATTTCACGAACGAATCCATTGATGGTCAGGTGAACGGCATACTGGCCAAGCGCTCGCCAGGATCCACTCTGAAGCCTTTTATTTATGCCCTCGCGCTCGATCAGGGCGTGTTGCACCCGAAGACGATGCTTCGAGATGCCCCCACAGCTTTCGGTCCATTCACGCCGGAAAATTTTGATGGAAGATTCTTCGGGCCGATCAGTGCAGAGGATGCGCTGATCCGAAGCCGCAATATTCCCGCGGTATGGGTTGCGACTCAGATCAAGCAGCCGAATCTTTACCAGTTTCTTCAGAATGCAGGAATCAGTCGGCTTCTGCCGGAAGAGCATTACGGACTTTCGCTGGTTCTGGGCGGCGGGGAAATCACAATGGAGGAATTGTCGAGGCTTTACGCCATGTTGGCCAATCAGGGCATGCTTCGGCCGTTGCGCGTTGAAGCGTCGGACCTTCCCGATCCAGGCGTGCAGCTGCTGAGTCCGGAGGCCAGTTTCATTACTCTGGAAATGCTACGCCACAACCCACGTCCCGACGACGATGGATCTGTGCCGCTTCGCAGCCGATGGCCTGTCGCATGGAAGACAGGTACGTCCTGGGGATTTCGCGACGCGTGGTCCGCCGGCATTGCCGGTCCCTACGTGCTGACGGTTTGGATTGGAGAGTTCAGCGGTCAGGGCAATCCCAGTTTCGTCGGTGTGGACGCGGCCGCCCCGTTGTTCTTTCGCATCGTCGATGCGTTGAATCTGGAACGCAGCCAGGAACACATTCCTGCGCCCGCGCCGACCACAGGTGTGAGCAAGGTTGCCGTGTGCGCGGAAAGTGGCGATCTTCCGAACGCCTACTGCCCTCATACCTTGGACACCTGGTATATCCCCGGCAAATCGCCGATTCGGGTCAGTCAATTGCATCGGGCCGTCGCTATCGATACCAGAACCGGCCGGCCCGGCTGCCCACCGTATGATCGCGATAATACGCGGTTTGAAATTTATGAGTTCTGGTCATCCGACATGCTGAAGTTGTTTCGTGAAGCAGGCATGCCACGCCGCGTTCCGCCACCTCTGCCCGACTGCGTTTCTCAACAGACCGGAGAATCCCCTGTCATTTCCTCGCCGCTTCGCGGCGTCAGCTATTCGCTGCATCGTAGGAAGGCCGAAGAAGTGATACACCTGGAGGCCGCCGTGGCGGCCGATGTTCACAGTGTATTCTGGTTCGACGGCCGCTCCCTCATTGGGAATTTACCTGTCTCCGTGGGCCCTATGGACTGGCGTCCCGCAACCGACGGCATTCACCTCATACGCGCTGTGGATGACCATGGACGCGCTTCCGAACGGGAAGTACAAGTCCAGCTACTCCCCTGAAGCAACTCGGGAAAAAGTTCAATGGATGAATGCCCCGTTCTCTTAATGGAGTAGTTCTTCTCCCCATGCGACGGAGTCCAGATAGGCTTTCGCAATTTTCTCGGGATCGACCCGCATCTGAATCAGCGCATCCCAATCGCCCTGTTCATATGCGATCACTGCAGCACGAAGGTGTCCTTTCGGTCCCTTCTTGTGCAGCAGTGTGTTACGGTTTTCATCGGACAAGAGAGTCTGATCCAAAGCTTTTTCCATAGAGCAATCCCAAAAGGCCTCCAAAGTTAAAAACTGTCCTGTTTTGAAGCAGGAACCATACTGCTGGCACGGACCTTTGCCAAAGGATATGGCACATCCGCGCGCGTATGGCACTGCAACGGTGGGAGCAAACTGCTGTTTCTGCTCAAAATGTAACCGCGAGTGAAATTGAATAATGCCTTCGGGCCGACAAGTCGGCCCAGGGATGTTGCGGCGTTAGCGCTTTCAAATACACACTTCTCCATATCGAATTCCTGAAACGGAACCGCATGAGCAAGAGTTCGCTGATGTCGGTCGCAGATCGGCTGAAGCGAGACAACAGAGCGAAGTACAAACACATCCGGTGGTTCAATTGGAATCGATTTAGACACTCCGCCGGGTCATCGGCCGATTGGGTGCGGATCTTTAGCCGGCGGACCGAAGGCAATTAAAAAAAATCCCTAAGCATCCTTGTGCCGCCGGCCGATAACGGCCTTTGGGAGAACCCTATCGATGCGTTTCTTCAGGCCGGACTCGGCTAAAGTCCCTGTAACGCCAACCTTTCCGCCGAAGCCCCCCGTGGTGGACGGCTGGACCGAGCGGGAATTCGCGTCGGTATATTCGGTAGCCCTGGTACGCCATCTCAAGCCGTGTGAACCCCTGTTCACCGATCTCAAAGGAACAGAATCGTTCTTTGTCCTGATTGATGGTTCCATTCAGATTGTCGTGAAGTGGGACGATCACGCAGGGCGTCCGGGCATTTTTCGACGAGGCGACTGCGTCGCGCCGCTGCCAATATCCGAAGGCCTGAGGTATTCCGCAGAAGCCGCTGAGCAATGTACGCTGATTGAACTCACGCCGACGGTGATGAAGCACATAGCCGAGAAGACGCAACTTTCGGTTTACAGGGTCGCCGTTGCGGCAACGAGCCGGATCAATGCCTACATCCGCGCCGTAAACGGTGAAATCGTTTCGAAGAATGCGTTGCTTGCGGCGTACATCGAACTTCAAGCCAATCGCAATGTGGAGGCGCTGCAATCGGATTTTGTTCGCAAGTTCCTGAACGATATCCCCCGCATGCCTTCGTATGGCACCGATCTCCTCGTCAAACTCATGGATGATCGCTGCTCGGTTCAGGAAATCGTCGATGGAATCAAGACGGACCCTTCCGTCGCGGCGATCCTCTTGCAGGCGGTCAACTCCGCCCGTTTCTCGTTCCACAAGAAGATCGAATCGTTCTACCACGCCTGCATGATTCTGGGTTTGAACAATATTTACACGATGGTGCTCCACGAAGCCGTTCGATCGACGATGCCGAGGACTAAGAGCACCAAGCGAATTCAGATCCATTCGATTCTGATCACAACGCTGTGCCACGAAATCGCGACAGCCTCGAAAGACGCACACGCGCAGGCTGCAGCGACAATCGGACTATTGCACGACGTCGGGAAGGGCCTGCAGGAAGTCATGAAACAGAAGCATCCGGACAAGGCGGCCCACATCGACAATCTGCAATCGGCGAGCCTCGGCGCTGAACTGCTTCGGTTGTGGGGAATACCTCCGCGAATCTGCCAGGTCATCGAAAACCAGCAGAAACCCGAATATACGGCGCCGGACCTGATACCCGAGGAGATCCGGCGCGAAGCCGGAATACTTCACCTCGCGCACGTGCTGGAAGGCTTGATAATGAAGGCTCCGGTAGCTCCGGAATGCAGAATTTATACGCGCGACTATATGGCGTTGCTCCACCTGCCTAACCCGACGCCGGAAGAATTTCTCAGGGAGACCATCGTACCCGGACTCTTACGAAACCGTCAGCGCCTTCCTCTGCAGGTGCTGGAGGTTCTCCCTGCCGACTGCCTCTCGAACGCCGAACCCGAACTGCCGTAGAGCTACTTGTTCGCGGAAATCATCAGGCTGCGGTCGATGAAATGGAGAGCTTCCGGATCGTAGTAACTCGCATACCACGGCGTGGCCGCGCCGGACGTCTGCAGAAAAATCTGATGTGTATTCTCGATAAAACTGAAATGGTCGACGAGCCGAATGGCTTCGATGGCAAACACCGTGACTGCGGCAAGGTTTCGAATTTCGATCAGGTTATCGCCGTTCTTCTGTTCCGGGCCAAATGCCAGATTGCTTGAGCCGCAGTAAACCACCGGATTCCTGCCCTTGAAATCCACCACTACGAACTTGTGATGGATGGCGATGCCAGGAATCGCCGGTTCCTTATCGATCGGGGGCGGTAGGATTTTTGCTCCGCCCTTGCCGGCTACAAGGATTCCAAGTTTTGGGTGCGGTTTATACAGTGAGATGCTGGTCGTCGTGTCGGTAATGCCGTAAGAAAAGATGTTCTCGTTGCTGTCGCGCACGAATTTCACCGCGTCGAGTATCGAACTTGCACTGCTGTACTGCATGATGGCAAACAGCGCCCCTGCCTGCCCAGTGTGAGCAGCCGGTCGCAGACAAGAGGCTCGTCCAGATCAAATGCAAAGGCATCCGGCATGAGATTCGAATCGGCGAGAGTTTCGTCCAGAAACTCCAGAACTCTCGCCCGCGCCTGCCACCCCATCCACGCATGCTGATCTTCGAAGGTGTAATCCTTCGTGCGGACCGAGCCGGATTTGGAATGGATGTCGAAAATCAGATCCGTCTTGTTCGGACGCACCTTGCTGTTGTTTCCAAAGTGGTTCACGTATGCCTGCGATGCGACGAATCCACGCGTGAAGCCAATTTGAAACTTTCCAGACTGGAATGGACTGACGTCAATGCTCACGGTAACGGTACGATCCGAGTCCAACGGCTGAAGGACGTCGTCGACGAGGTAGCGCGGCGTGACGTCATACTTGTAAGTGCCGTAAAATACGCTTTGAATCTGATGAAACGTCGCCGGCACGTGGACCCAGCGATATTTCTGGATGGCTGCATAGAGCGTACTGCCCGCATCGGCGGATTTGATGTTGTTCTTTTTCAATATGGCCGCCGGGTATTTTAGAAGGTTTGTCATGTAATACGGAGCACGGGTGCCGGCGGTGACGCGTATGGTGAATCAGGTGAAATTCTGGGACTTGCTTTCCGCAAGATCGAATGCGAGAAGAGTCATGGCGTCGCCTTTATGGGCGCGAACTTTCAATCCATTTCCTGTATTTACCGTGTTCATAATTGCTCCCGCCGGAAAGTTAACCACCGCTTTTACACAATGCGTCGTAAAATACGCGCATCAATTGAAATGGCGTAGAGCCAGAATGGAGAAAATTATGCAGCGCTCTCCTGTTGTTTTCACAAAAAAGCGAAAAGGCTGGATGCCTCTTTCCCTGGTAATAGCAGTCGCAATATCGATTCCCGCAATCGCATCCGCCGACATCGTTTCCGGGCGTATCTTTGGTCTCGATGAAAAACCGATACCGAACGCGACATTCACGGCAAAGGATGCCAAAGGCGCCGCAACGGCAATCAAGACCAACGCGATGGGTAATTTCAGCGTGTATCTCGATCCGGGAAAGTTCACGATCAGCTACAGCGCCGATCCCACACTCACAGGAGTCATCGAAAGTTTTCCGCAACCGAGGCAGCAGGACGTCCATCTGAAAAAGGCTGAGGGGAAGTAGGTCATGGCTGAGGCAGCAACCCCATCGGAGCGCCCAAAGTCTCGAATACTGGAAGCGCTGGAGGTTCTCGCAAAAGTGATGGGGGCTTCCGCAGTCCTCGTCGTGGCGCTCTTCGCAAATTCCCTTCAGAGCCGACTGACCGGAGTCTCCATTCAAAGCCAGAGGGAACAGGCCGAGAGCCAGCTTCGGGCAGGAATGTTCAGCAGTCTAATCAGCCCCATTGGCGGGCCACAGAGCGACAAGCCAATGCCGGCCGACCGCGAAATGCTGCTTGCAGAACTTCTGGCTCTCAATTTCAACGAGAACTTTGAAATGAAACCTCTCATGGAAGATGCTCTGAAAAGGATCGTGGAGGAGAAAGGCAAGAAGACAAAAGAAGGCGAGGACACGCGTGAACCCCTCTGGCAAATCGCACGGCGAATTTCCGAACGTCAGAAAGCCTCGATTGGCAGGGAGTGGTCCGCAAGTGAAGCCAACAAGCCATCGGGTCTGCCTCCCCTGGCTTCGGTGTTTCGTCCATGGAAGTCTGATGCGGATTCAGGCACACCGGGATGTGCATTTTACTCCGTGAATCTGAACGAGGAAACTGAGCTGAAAGGAGAGCCTCTGACATCAAACGTGGACTGTCAGGTCGCCGGCACATTTGGGGACATCATCGATTTGAAATCGCCCGATGGCATTTACACACTGCGAATGGTCGCGGTGCATCCCAATTGGGAAGATCAGAAGATTATGGTGAGCGCTCAGCCATTTCTCTCCATGCAGAAGACTCCGAGACCGACCGACACCCAGTACAAATTCGAACTCAGCTGGCTGGACCTCCCACTGACAGACAACACCGTGCTGTCGGATGGCAATCGCTTTGCGATCTATCTTCGGACCTTCTACAGTCAAACCGTCAGCATCACCGTTATGTGGTTTCCAAAAGGCTACTTCACTCCACGCGAGCGTCCTCTGAATTACAGTGAAGTCCAACAGCTGTGGGGACGGTAGTAACAGCTGCAGGGCTGTCCTATGCCTGGCAAGGACATTAAGATCAGACATCGTGGGCGGTCATAGAAGCTGTGAACGAATGGGAATGGCACGGACCTCATTCGTTCACAGCGGGATGTGCTAAAGCCGGACGCGTCTCCTTCCCCGCGAAAGTAGGGTAGATTCAGCCAGCCTAATTGCGGTCCTGCTGATCGTGCTTCTGCTCGTAAATATTCTCGCTGGTCCTGTGGAGTTCTTTTTCAAGCCGTGCGCGTTCGGCCGGCGAGATCTTCCCATCTGACTTTGCAAATTTCTCATTCGCGCGGATCCTGGCTTCCTGTTCTTCGAGGCGGACCGCTTCGCGCCGTGTGAGTTCCCCACTTTTAATGCCCTGGCGTATCCGTTCGTGCTGGTTGTGCTCGCGTTCGTTGATTACCGGAGTCTTCGAACTTATGGCACTTTTTGCGGCCGCTAAGCCGCTGACAGGAACGATACCGGCACATAGCACCGTGCCACAGAATAGATTCAGAATCATTCGTTTCATTTCAATCCTCCTTGTTAAATCGGTCACTGCCGTCTCGTCTTCAATGGACAGGAGATACTTTGCGAAGGATTAACGGGGAACTCGAAATTACTTCTTCTTTCTTTTCGTGCGTTCAATTCCGGCGCGGTGTTCGAGTTCGTGGATATATTCGGAGAGAACGTCGATGCGAGCTTTGCAGTAACGGAACTGACCTTCGGGACGGATCTCGATAAGCCCCGCGTCCGTCAATTCCTTCAGATGGTGAGAGACCGTTGCCTGAGATACGGGGAATCGCGCAACGATTCTGCCACAGGCCATTTCGTCGGTCGCTGCTGCCATTTCCTGAAAGATTTCAAACCGGCGGGGATCGGCCAAAGCTTTGGCGATACGCTGAAACTGGCTTGCGTCCATACTCGAGACCACTATACTTGATGCCATGGATCTGAAAGTAATATTGAAAGATATTCTCGCCGCACATCAAAAATGGCTGGATACCGAAGGCCGGGAAGGCACGCAGGCCAATCTCAAGAATGCGCTCCTCCAGGAAGCGGACCTGCATGACGCCAATCTTCAGGATGCGGACCTCGAAGGCGCGAGCCTGAGCGTCGCCGATCTCATGAGAGCCAATCTCCGCCGTGCCAATTTGAGAAACGCAGATTTCTGGATGGCCGACATGAAAGATACTGTCCTGCAGGGTACCGATCTCCAGGGAGCCAACCTTGCGGACGTCACCAATCTCACTCAAAACCAGATCAATTCGGCAATTACCAACGAAAAGACTGTTCTGCCGTCCGGCCTCAAGCGCAGCTGAGCCCGGCGCTCACCCATGCGCTACATCCAATTCACCAAAGAAGAATGGGGGCGTTTGCGGGCAGCGACCCCGCTGACACTTACTGAGGGAGATCTCGCCGAGCTACATGGCATCAACGAGCGGATTTCTCTGGAAGAAGTCGCACTCGTCTATCTTCCGCTGTCGCGTCTGCTCAATCTCTATGTCGCGGCGACGCAGAACCTGCGACAGACCAGCGATACTTTTCTTGGAGCGCTTCCCTCACCGGTTTCCTACGTGATTGCAATTGCAGGTAGTGTTGCCGTCGGCAAAAGCACGACTGCTCGCGTGATTCAGGCGCTGTTGTCTCGATGGCCCAATCATCCCACCGTGGATCTGGTGACCACCGACGGATTCCTCTACCCGAACAGCGTTCTCGAATCCCGGGGAATCATGGGGCGCAAAGGCTTTCCCGAAAGTTACGATCTGAAACGGCTGCTTCAATTCCTGTCGGATTTGAAATCCGGAATACCGGAGATCGAAATTCCGGTCTACTCACACGAAGCCTATGACGTCGTCCCGAACAGGATCCAGGTGATTCGCCAGCCCCACATCGTCATCATTGAGGGGCTGAATGTTCTGCAGACCGGGCATGGAGGCAAAGGTGCGCCTCCACTCACGTTTGTTTCCGACTACTTCGATTTTTCCATATTCGTCGATGCGGATGAGGCGCACATTCGGCAATGGTATGTGGATCGGTTCCTCACGTTTCAACGCACCGTGTTTCAGAATAAGGAATCGTACTTTCACCGATACGCGAGCCTGAACATGCAACAGGCAACTGCAACAGCAATTCAGATCTGGGAATCCATCAATGCGGTCAACCTTCGAAATAACATCCTGCCCACGCGCGAACGCGCGCACCTGATCCTGGAAAAAGCGGAGGACCATTCCGTGCAGGGAATCAAACTGCGAAAGCTATAGGAAATCGCCATCCTCGCGTCCGCAGGCAGCACGGCCGAAGGTCGTGCAAGGAATGGCCCCGAAGTCTCCAGCCTGCAGCGTTGCTGCTTTGCAACGATCCTGGCCCTTCGCGCTACCCCTCCTCACCCCGGGATATACAACATTCCGGACTTCCTGAATTCCAATTACCGACCTGAGCGTTTCTGCTACGGAAATTTGGATTCCGCAACCGTCGGGGTCATTTCAAATACCGCCTTGGACGTATCAATCGCCGTCCGGGTCACTTCAACTACCTCCATGGTCGTTTCAATTAGCGTCCGGGGCCTTCCAATTACCGCCATGGTCGTTTCAATTAGCGTCCGGGTCATTCCAACTACCGCCATGGTCGTTTCAATTAGCGTCCGGGTCATTCCAACTACCGCCATGGTCGTTTCAATTAGCGTCCGAG
>Ga0157375_10006131_pt1 | contig 10478 bp, 9 predicted proteins | sample M35metaG_FD_115311 | JGI IMG/M metagenome (GOLD analysis project Ga0157375, IMG submission 115311) | Miscanthus rhizosphere microbial communities from Kellogg Biological Station, Michigan, USA - M3-5 metaG | ecosystem: Host-associated > Plants > Roots > Rhizosphere > Soil | place: USA: Michigan... | reverse complement strand
CCGGGCCAAGGTTGGTGCCCGGCTCAACGGCGACAGCGAGGCCGGCTTCACGCTGATCGAGCTCCTCGTCGTCATGCTCATCCTCGGAATCCTGGCCGCGATCGCGCTGCCCTCGTTCTTCAACCAGAAGGACAAGGCTAACGACGCCAAGGCCAAGGAGACCGCGCACTCGGCTCAGGTCGCGATGGAGACGTGTGCGACGGACAACAGCAACAGTTACGCAACCTGCGACGCGGATGCCCTGCAGACGATCGAGACGACGCTGCCGGACGAACCTGCGGAAGGCGCCGAAGGGCTCGAAGTTACTGAACCTCTCGCCGCCGATTCGTACGAGCTAACGGTAACGGCAGCCAACACCGCGGACACGTTCTCGATCGCCCGAAACGCAAACGGCGTAACGAGCTTCGAATGTACGGGCGAAGGTGGCTGCAGTGGTGGCACCTGGGGAGGCTGATCTCTCCTAGTGCCAAATCGCTTTGGCCTAGCCAAGCGTGAAATGCCAAGGGGCGGGCCGGTTGGCCCGCCCCTTGCGCGAACAGGTGAACGAGCAATGGCTAAACGGATTGCCAAATCGAGTCGATACGCGTCGAAGATGTCGAGTAAATCGAGAAACCTCCTTCGGCTGACGTTGGGACTAGCCCTGCTATTGAGTTTCGTGCTGTTTGCGTTCGCGTTTGCAGGACGGGCGAACGCGGCTGCGGTTAGCTACAACGGCATTCCCGCCGATGGCCACCTTGCCCTCTTCAGCACGACCGAACAGATGGTGCCCGGTGATACCGACAGCCAGCGGGACGTCTACGTGCGCTCGAAGGACTCGACCCTGGGCGAATACGTCACGAGGGAGGTGTCGATCGGGCCGGCGGGTGGGAACGACGGGCTCTCGGTGCAGTACGACGGCACCTCAGAAGATGGCGAAAAGGTCTTCTTTTCGACCAAAGAGGGGCTCGTCGCGGGCGACAAAGATGGGCTCGAAGACATCTACATGCGCAACCTGGAAACCAATGCAACCACGTTGGCCTCGCAGCGCGACGGCTCGTGTCCGACGGAAGGCTGTGGTGGGCCGCTCGCGGGGGCCGGGTTCGTCGCCGGGGGGGTCATCCCGAGTGGGGGACGGGTCTTCTTCGCGACGACCGAAAAGCTGAGCGGCGAAGACGCCGACAGCAGCCTCGACATCTATATGCGCGACATCGGCGGCGGCAAAACGGTCCTGGTCTCTCCGGGCGACGCGTCCTGCGCCGGCTCGAACTGCGGTAGCGGCGCACAGGCCGCAATCTTCAAAGCCGTCTCCAACGATGGCGAAAAAGTCTTCTTCACCAGCAGCGAGAAACTGGCCGGCGGGGACACGGACGAAAACCTCGATATCTACGAGCGGGAAACCGGCTCGACGGTTCTCGTCTCCGCTCCTGTGAGCTGTCCCGCCGGACTTCCGGGCGGGCAAACCTGCGATCCCTCCTTCCGCGGCGCCTCCGGTGACGGCTCGCACGTCTTCTTCGAGAGCAACGAACAGCTCTCAGGCGGCGACTCCGACACCTCGCAGGACGTATACGACTGGTCGGGATCGAGCCCGGCCATCCTCGTCTCCACCGGACCGAGCGGGGGCAACGGCGCCCCCAACGCGAGCTTCGCCGGTGCCTCGGGCACCGGCAGCGCCGTCTACTTCGAAACCAGCGAACGGGTGGATCCCCTCGCCGATACGGACTCGGTCCAGGACGTCTATGAGCGCGCGGGCCCCGTGACGACGCTGGTCTCGACCGGACCCGAAGGCGGCAACGGACCTCAACCCGCGAGCTTCGAGTGGGCTTCGCCCGACGGCTCCAGTGCGGCGGCGATCTTCACCACGAACGAAGCTCTGACCAGCACCGACACCGACACCGCGCAGGACGTCTACGAGCGTTCCGGCGGCGTGACGACGCTGCGCTCGATCGGGCCCGAAGGCGGCAACGGTGCCGCCAACGCCTCCTTCGAGGAAGCCTCGAACGACGGCTCGCATGTGTACTTCACCAGCCCGGAAGCTCTGCTCGGCGAAGACGAAGACGCGCTGGCCGACATCTACCTGTGCGTTGGCGGCGAAACGCTCTTGGTGTCGACCGGTCCGTTGGGAGGGAACGGCGAATTCTCGGCTGGATTGGACAGCGTCTCCGCCGACGGCTCGATCGCCTTCTTCGTCACCCGTGAACGCCTCGCTGCCGACGACGACTTTCTCAAAGAGGAAGACCTCTACTCGTGGACGGCGCCGAAATCGGCGGGCTCCTCGGCGAAGACGCTGCTCGTCTCGGTCAAGAACTCGAGCGAACTCGTACTTGGACCGCCACCGCCCTTCCTCGAAGGGACGAGCCCGCTCGGCTCGGGTGAAACGACGGAACCGCATGTTCTCGGCCAGGCGGAAAACGGCGCCGCGATCAAGCTCTACACGACGTCAGACTGCTCCGGCGAGCCCGTTCCCCCCGGCGGGACCGCGGCGGAACTGGCCGGGACGGGCATTCCGGTCGCGGTCGCAACGGGCACGAAAACGACGTTCTACGCGACGGCGGAACTGGGAGGGGTCGTCTCGCCCTGCTCCAACGGCGTCTCCTACACCCAGGCCACGCCAGGACCGCCTCCACCGCCCCCGCCAGGCGAAACAGGGGGCGGAACCACGGGTGGCGGCACCGGCAGCGGTGCCGGTGCGGGCGCCGGGACTGGCCCGAAAGCGGGCGGCAACGGCGCCGGCGCCGGACACGGCTTCAGCTTCGTCACCCCGCAGACGCGAATCACCTTCGGCCCAGCCTCGAAGACGCGGAAGCGGAAGGTCGTCTTCCGCTTCCTCGACGCGACCGAACAGCCGGGGACGAAGTTCTTCTGCAAGGTCGATCGCAGGCACTGGGGGGAATGCGGCTCACCAGACACCGTGAAGCGGCTGAAGCCCGGCCGCCACACGTTCCAGGTGAAAGCGATCAACGCGGTTGGGACCGCGGAGCCCGTCCCGCAGAAGCGCACCTTCAAGGTGCTCAAGTGATTGGGCGCCTGAAAATGAGGCTCCGGACCTGCCGGCGCGAGGGGGGGTTCACCTTGATCGAGCTGCTCGTCGCGTCGACGATGGGCGTCGTCGTGCTCGGGGCGGTCGGCTCGCTTGTCGTCTCGGCGATGAAGGACCAGCCCCGGATCAGCGAACGCGCCCAGGACATCTCGACCGCGCGCTGGGTGCTGGAGCGGATGACGCGTGAGATCCGCAACGGCGTCAGGGTCGACATCGCCACCCCCTCCTCGGTCTCCTTCCAGACCTATGTTCGTCACAGCACGTGTGGCGGTGCGGGTGCCCTGGCGAGCACCTCGCCCTCGATCAGGTGCGAGGTGACCTACACCTGCGCCGCGACCTACTGCACGCGGATCGAGGCGGCACCGCTCGTCTATACGGGCACCGCGACGCGGGTCTTCGAAGGGATCGACAGCTCCAATGTCTTCAGCTATGCGCCGAGCGCGACCGAACCGACTGAACCGACCGAACCGACCTTCATCAAGGTCACCCTGCACATGCCCAATCCCGATGGAGCGGCCGGTGGCGGCACGACCATCTCCGACGGCGCAAGCCTGCGCAACGCCGTCCTCGCCCTCTGATGAGACGACGGGCCGACAGCGAGGCGGGGTTCACGATCGTCGAGGTGCTGGTGGCGGTCGTCATCCTCGTGGTCGGGGCGCTGACGACCTTCAGCCTGCTCAGCGCGGCGACGCGCAACACGCAGCGGGCGAAGGCGAGCCAGGTCGCGCTCGACTTGGCGCAACAGGAACTGGAGGCACTGCGCAGCCTCTCCAACGAAGAACTGGCGCTGAAAACCAGGCCTGGGCACGTCGCCGATCAGCTTGATCCCGACCATCGGGTCAACGCCTCGCTGGGGACCTTCGCGACCAGCCGCGAACCGCTCGGCTCCTTCCGCAAGCTGGTAGTAAACGGTGACCCGATCGAAGGCGAATCGGAAAAATACGTCGAAGGCGGCGTCGTCAAACGGTCCGAAGGATTCGAAATCGGCGACGTCAGCGGCACGATCCACCGCTACGTGGTGTGGCGCAACGACGAAGCCTGCGGCGCGGCCTGTCCGACCTCGCAGGACTTCAAGCAGATCATCGTTGCGGTCAAGCTCGACACGCCCGGCAACCAGACCGGCGAGCGGGGCTACGTCGAAGCGCAGTCGAACTTCGTCGACCCGGTCGACAGCGCCGAAAAAGACCCCGCGCCGGACTCCGAAGGCAACCTCGTGACCGCGCAGCAGTTCTTCCTCTCCGATACCCCGTGCGCGGCGAGCGGGGAAACCGAACGCCAGGAAATCCCCGGCGACCACCTCCTTCACAACACTCTCGGCAAGTGCAGCGACGGGGTCCAGAACGGCGAAACGCCCGGCGCCCCGGACGCGCTCCTGCTCGGCGGCCCACCCGACCCGACCCCGGACGACACGAGCACGCCGGGCCTCTACGACTACGCGACCGACACCTATCTGGAGCCGGCTCCCGATACGGACAAGGGCGTGCAGATTCGCGTCGACAACACGAGCGGCTGTCATTACGCCCCGACCAACCCGACCAACGCCGAGGCCCGCGTCCACCGCTGGGTCACCGATCCGATGGAAACGACCTTCAAAATGACCGGGAAGGTCACGCTCGAGTTCTACACGCGCACGCTCAACGACAATCAGCGAAGCGCCGAGCTCTGCGTTTTTCTCTTCAAGCGGGACGACGGCAAATCGCCGCCCGATACGCAGCTGAAAAACAAAAACGGCAACACCGAATACTGGTATTACGCGCCGACGCTGGAAGGAAATACCTACTGGCCGCGAAATGGGCCGATCAATGGCTGGACCAAGGTGCGGCTGACGATGAACTTCAACGAAGTTCCCTACACGATTCCCGCCGGTAACCGGCTCGGCGTTGCGCTCAGCCTCGAACGCCAGGCCACCGATGCCGAAGCGATCCCGATCATGTACGACCACCCGACCTATCCAAGCCGGATCGAGGTCGATACGAGCACGCCGATCGAAGGCGGCTAGCCGGTGGGTGCCGCCGCGGCGATCGCCTTCCTGGGAGGGCTCATCGTCGGCAGCTTCGTGACCGTGGTCGCGCACCGGGTGCCGCGCGGGGAATCGATCGTCGGGCCGCGCTCTCGCTGTCCGGTCTGCGGCACCCAGATCGCCGCCTACGACAATGTCCCGGTCCTCTCCTGGGCGCTGCTGCGCGGTCGGGCGCGTTGCTGCGGTGCCGCGATCTCGCCACGCTACCCGCTGACCGAGCTCTGCCTCGGTGCGCTCTACGCGGCCACGGTCCTCGTGCTTTGGGGCGACGGCGCCGAGATCGCCCTCGGGCTCGTCTTCGTGACCATCCTGCTCGCGATCACGCAGACCGACCTCGAGCAGCGGATCATCCCCAACAAGATCCTCCTCGTCGCCGCGGTGCTGGGCACTGCGATCGCGGCCCTCGGCGACCCCGGCAGCCTGCCGGAGCGGGCGATCGCCGCGGCGGCCGCGGGCGGTCTACTCTTTCTCGCCGCCCTGGCCTACCCGCGGGGAATGGGTTTGGGGGACGTCAAGCTGGCGGCCGTCATGGGCCTCTTCCTCGGCCGCAACGTCGCACCGGCGATCCTGGTCGCCCTGCTCGCGGGCTCGCTGGTCGGGCTGGCGATGATCGCCCGCGAAGGCGCCGCCGCGCGCAAGAAGGCGATCCCCTTCGGGCCCTTCCTGGCCCTCGGCGGCGTGGTCGGCCTGCTTGCCGGGGACCAGCTCGTCGACTGGTACCTGAGCACCTTCTAGCCAGCTCCCAGATTCTCCTAGTTCTGGGTAGTTGCAGGGCGAAAGGTCTGCGGCCTTTCTGTCGATTGGGAGAGGGCGGGCGCCTCCCGAGCACAGCCCGATCTCTTCGATGGAATTTCAGCTAACCAGAAAGAAGAAGCCGTCGGCGGTGGTCGGCCTCGATATCGAGGCCGGCAGCGTGGCGGCGGCCGAGGTCAGGCAAAACGGCGACGCGCCGGTCAGCGCGACCGCGATCGAGCCGCTCCCGGCCGGCATCTTCCACGAGGGGGAGGTCGCCGATGCGGATGGCCTCGCCGAAGCGCTGAAAGAGCTCTTTTCCAAGAACAAGCTCTCCAAGCACGTGCGCCTCGGGATCGGCAACCAACGCGTGATCGTGCGTACGCTGCGCCTGCCGGCGATCGAGGACCCCAAGGAGATGGAGGCGGCGGTTCGCTTCCAGGCCCAGGAGCAGATCCCGATGCCGCTCGACCAGGCGGTGCTGGAGCATCAGGTCGTGGGCGGTGTGGCCGCCGCGGAGGGCACCCAACCGCAGCTTGACGTGGTCGTGGTTGCCGCTCGGCAGGACATGGTGCGTTCTTTTCTCGAGCCGATCCGCCGGGCCGGCCTGCAGCCCCTCGGTGTCGATCTGTCGGCCTTCGGGATGATTCGGGCGCTGGCGGATCTCGCTCCGAGCGTTCTGGCCGTCGAGAACGGCGCGATCGCCGATGCCTCCGCCCAACCGTCGGAAGGGCCGGCGCCAAGAAGCGAGGCCGTCCTCTACTGCAATCTCGGCGACGTGATCAACCTGGCGGTTGCCCGGGGCAGGGCCTGCCTCTTCACGCGTGTCTCGAGCATCGGGCTGGAGTCGATCGCCAGTCGACTCGCAAGCGAGACTGGATTGAGCAGCGAGCACGCCAGCAAGTGGCTGACCCACGTCGGCCTCGAGATGCCCACCGAGCGCATCGAGGGAGACGCGGCGGTCGTCGCCTCCGCGCGACGCGGTCTCGAAGAGGGCGTGGGGAGTCTCGTCGACGAGTTGCGCCTCTCGCTGGATTACTACGGTGCCCAGGAGAGCGCCGTGCCGGTGTCCGGCATCGTCCTCACCGGTCCGGGGAGTGCCATCCCCGGTCTGGCGGCGACAATGGAGGAGCTGCTCGGCCTCTCGATCGGGGCCGCACGCCCACCCGCCCTCTCGGGGTTCGGCGAAAGCGAGGCGGCGCGACTCACGCTTCCCTACGGACTCGCTCTGGAGCACTGAGCGATGCGCCCGGTCAACCTGATTCCGCTCGCGGACCGTCGCGGCGACAACGCGCCGCTGCGAACGGGACCGCTTGCTTACTTCGCGCTCGGCGCGCTGGTGCTCGCGCTGGCAGGGGTCTCCCTGCTCGTCCTGGCGAACAACGACATCTCCGACCGCAAGAGCGAGCTGTCACAGGTGAGGCAGGAAGACGCCGAAGCGAAGGCGCGGGCGGAAAGCCTCGCTCCCTACGCCCAGTTCGCCGCGTTGCACGAACAGCGTCTGCAGACGATCGCCAGCCTCGCCGACAGCCGCTTCGACTGGGAGCGCGTGATGCGCGAACTCTCCCTGATCCTGCCCCACGACGTCTGGTTGAGCAGCTTCGACGCCTCCGCCGGCTCGGAAGCGGGCGGGTCGTCGAGCAGTGCGTCGAGCGGCGGTGGCAGTCTCAGCGGTTCGATCACGGGGCCCTCGCTTGCGATCAGCGGCTGCGCGGCCGGTCACGATGCCGTCGCCGGCTTCGTCACCGCGCTCAAGGATATCGACGGCGTGACGCGCGTCGGGGTCGAATCCTCGGAACTGGGGGAGGCACAGGAAGGCGCCGGCAGCACCTCGGGCTCGAGCTCCGGAGGAGGCGGCGCCGGCGAGTGCCAGACCCGCAGCTTCATCGCCGCCTTCAACCTGATCGTCGCCTTCGACGCGGCGCCGGTGCCGAATCTCGAAAGCGAAGAAGCGGCGCCGGTCTCACCGACCGAAAAATCCGAGGCCGCCGCCAGCGAAGTCTCGGGCGAAGACGAAGAAGCGGGGTCGGAAGGCTGATGGGCTCGGCGTCGACCAAAAAGCTGGTCATCGCGGTGGTCGCGATCGCCGTGCTTGCGGGTGCCTTCTGGATGCTAGCCCTGAGCCCGAAGCGCAAGGAAGCGAGTGAACTCTCGACCCAGGTGAGCCAGGCCCGCGAAGCCCTGTATCAGCACCAGGGCGAAGCGGCGCAGGCTGAAGCGGCCCAGCGCCAGTTCCCGCACAACTACGAACAGCTGGTTGTCCTCGGCAAGGCGGTGCCCGGCGATGACGACGTGGCGTCGCTGCTCGTGCAGTTGAACCGGATCGCTGCGGAAAGCAAGGTTCGCTTCCAGGCGCTGAGCCTCAACGGCGCGGGAGGAAGCGAATCGGCTGCAACTGCTTCAGCCCCCGAAGAATCGTCAGTGGAAGGTGCGACCTCGCCCACCGAGGTGGCCGCGTCGCTCTTGCCGCTGGGCGCGTCGATCGGTCCTGCCGACCTCGCCGTCATGCCATACGAGCTTCACTTCGCGGGCAGCTTCTTCCACATCGCGGACTTCGTCGAAGGGCTGGACTCGCTTGTCAAGACCGAGAACGCGAAGGTCGACGTGCACGGCCGCCTGCTGACCGTCAACAGCTTCTCCCTCTCGCCCGGGCCAGGCGGCTTCCCTGAGCTGGAAGCGAGCTTTGAGGTGACCACCTACCTGACCCCGCCGAGCCAAGGCGTGACCGCCGGTGCGACCGCCGAAGCGCCGGCGCCCGGTGCGCCGGTTTCGACCACGACCGGAGGCGCGCCGTGAACTGGCTGAAATCTGGACCTGAGATGAAGATGCCCGAGTGGAAACTGCCGCCGTTGCTCGTCGATCTCTACTGGGATTTGAGAGATCGCCACCTGCTGCCGCTGGTCGGTCTCGTGATCGTCGCAATCGTGGCTGCCCCGTTCTTGCTTGGAGGCGGCTCGGATGAGGGCGCGCCCCCGGCATCGACCGCCGCGGTTTCCAGCGCGGCCAGTGGCTCATCGGCCTCCACCCTCACCGTCGTCGAGGCGAAGCCCGGCCTGCGCGAATACAGCAAGCGACTGGACCATCGCAAGCCGACCGATCCGTTCGAACAGCGCTACACGTCTCCGCCGCCGTCGCAGAGTGGCCCGGAACTTGGCTCGGAAACGAGTGGGACAACCTCGAGCTCCTCGACGTCTACCTCGGCCGGCGGCTCCTCCGAAACGCCTACGACGTCTACCTCGACTTCGGGCTCCGGCTCCACGCCGGCACCGGACGAATCGCCATCCAGCAAGGGCGGCGCCGAAGCAGGGCATTTGACCCTGTTTGCCTTTGCGATCGACGTCAAGATCGTCCGTATCGAAGGTGGGGACGGAAGCTCTCAGTCGAAGTCCGAGGCGAGCACGCGGCACAAGGTGATGCCGACGACGCCGCTGCCCGGAGAAAAGGAGCCGGCTGTCACCTACATGGGAGTCGGCAAGGGCGCCAAGAATGCCCTGTTGATGGTTTCCAACAACGTCGAGTCGATCTTCGGAGATGCCAAGTGCCTTTCCGGCACAGATATCTGCCAGCTGCTCGAAGTCGAACCTGGAATGCCGGAGACCTTCGTCTACGGCGATAACCAGGTTCGCTACAAGGTGAACGTCTTGAAGATTGAACCGGTGCCCACCGGCCACTCCGAATCAGGCCAGCAGTAGCCCAAAACTTCAGTAAGTGAAGCGAGATCGGTACACTCGCTGGAGCGAGGCAATCGATACAACCGGCCTTGCCCACGCCTATGAGTGCCGCTTCAAACTCCCAATGTCCCGTCTGCCGTACGGCCGAAGTGGTCTGTGGCAAGTGGACTCTTCTCGTCATTCGCGACCTGGCCGAAGGCTCCAGTCGATTCTGCGAGCTGGAGCGCTCGCTGGAGGGAATCAGCCCGCGCACGCTCTCTTTGCGCTTGCGCGCGCTGGAAGAGGAGGGGATCGTCGAGCGCCATACCTTCCCCGAGGTTCCGCCCCGAGTTGAGTACGCGCTGACTCAAAAGGGCGAGGCGCTGGTGCCGCTGGTCGAGGACATGCGTCGCTACGGCACGCGCTGGCTCTTCGACGAAGCTGCCGAGCCGGCAGCCGCGGCCGTCTAGGCAAGCCCAGTCTGCTCTCGAGCGTCTGTAGAGCGGCTCTCGGCGGACTCATGAGGTTGCGTTATGTCTCTTGCAAGTGACCGTGCAAGCGCAGGAGCGCCGTGCGTGGGGCGGAAGCCTGGGGCGTGCGTGATCGACTCATCAACGATGCCCTGACCCGGCTTGCCTCCGAGGCGGCGATCCGGCTCAGCTCGCTCGTCGCCGCCGGCGACCAGATTCCCTTCGATGTCGACACCGACAGCGGCGACGACTCGCTCTTCTACAGCTACCGGCCGCTGACCTCGGAGTACGTGCGCGGCCAGGACGCCGAGCTGCGTAGCTTGGAGGCCTTCGGCCCGGCCCGCGATGCGGTTGCCGCCGCCGGCATCGCCCCCGTCTACCTGGAAGCGCGCGGCGAGCCGGTGCCGAGCGATCCCGGCGAGCGCGCCGCCCGCATGCTGACCGTCTTTCTCGCCTCGCTCTGGGACGGCTGCACCGAACTTTCGCTCGACCACGAGCGCCTGCGCAATGCCCTCACCGTGCTCGAGGCGGAGACCCGTGGGGTCGAGGAGGCCGACGTGCTGATCGCGCCGCTGGTCGGGCTGCGCATG
>Ga0157375_10006129_pt1 | contig 10480 bp, 8 predicted proteins | sample M35metaG_FD_115311 | JGI IMG/M metagenome (GOLD analysis project Ga0157375, IMG submission 115311) | Miscanthus rhizosphere microbial communities from Kellogg Biological Station, Michigan, USA - M3-5 metaG | ecosystem: Host-associated > Plants > Roots > Rhizosphere > Soil | place: USA: Michigan... | reverse complement strand
TCCTCCCAGTCCTTGATGTGCTTGGGATTGCCCTTGCGAACCAGGAACACGATGGTGGAGGTATACGGCGTGCTGTTGTTCGGCAGCCGGCTCTGCCAGTTAGCCGGAAGCGCACGGGATCGTTCCGCGATCGAATCGATGTCATAGGACAGCGCCAGCGTCACAATGTCCGCCTGCAGTCCGTCGATCACCGCACGCGCCTGCTTTCCGGAGCCGCCATGCGACTGGCTGATGGTCACGTCAGCTCCGGTCTTGGCCTTCCATTGCTTGGCGAAGGCTGCATTGATGTCCTGATACAGTTCGCGAGTGGGATCGTAGGATACGTTCAGCAGCTTGATGGAGCTCGGGTTTGCGGCAAACATCACCGCCGCCGCCGTCAAGGCCCAAACGATTCGAAGTGTGTGTTTCATGATTTGTTTCCTAGAAGTTGATCTGGAATCGTTGCAACAGAGCACGCTCCGTCGGACGATTCCCGCCCGCAGCGGCCGTCGCTCCGCCTCCAAAGTTCGTGTTCCCGTAATCGAGTGAGATGCGGATGGCGCGATTCAAATACCAGTTCACGCCGCCCACCCATTCCTTCGCGTGCCGCGGTGTCGTCGCTACGGTTCCGAATCCATAGTCGAAAAACCCGCGCTCGACGCTGAAATCGCCCGTGCGAACCGCGAGCTCGATCGCTCCCCAGCCGTGATTCGCGGGATCGAAAGGCTTGCGCGGCGCAAGGGTCGTGAATCCCTTGTTTTCGCCCGTTAGCAGGTAGGACGCCTGCACTTGCCAGGCCCGAAATGCGATATCTCTGCGGACCGTGCCCTTCTGCAAGCCTTCCTCGGCCAGGGTGTATTCGGCGAAAAGCCCGAAAGGACCCTTGTAGTAATACCCTTGCGGAGCCAGGCGAGTCCGGTGGCCCATGGCTGTTACACCCGATGCGAAGGAAAAGAAAGTGTTCTGGCCGAAGGTCTTGTAGGACGGCAGAGGGATGCCGTCATCACTCCCGCTCGACGCGCCGATGCCGAATCCCAGGCCTTTCAATGGGCTGTGATCGTCCGGTAGAAAAGGGGTGAGGAAAATACGCGCGGCGTAATCGCGATGGTCGCTCACGGATGCATCGCTCAAGCCGTTATCCGGCACGCCATTGAATACGCCCACCGTGTAGCTGATGCGCCGCTTCACGATATCGCCGGAGACCTGATAGCCGATGTCGCGGCTGGGAACCAGCAGGGTAGGGAAGCCGCGCTCGACGAAGCTCGTATCGTCGTCCGATTGCAGCCGCTCCAGTCCCACGGGAGGTTTGAACTTGCCTACCCGGAGATTCGCGCGCGAGAAATAGTTGAACTGCACGTAGGCTTCGTAGAGCACCGTCGAGCCTTGGCCGAAGTCCGGCCGCAGGTAGAAGTCGACGTATTTGTAGACCGTTCCTGAAACCGCCGGCCTGGCACGGCGGATGAGAATCTGATCCGTGAGCGGAACGCTGCTCTCCCCAGGAAACGTGCGATTGTCGATCTGAATGTCGAGGCCGATCTTGAGCAGGAAATTTTGGTCGTTGGACCGGATGGTGATGCCGGTGGGCTCGGCTCCCACGGTCGCGCCGCTGCGTGCTTTGTCGGCAGCTGCTTCGGCCTCCAATTCCCGGGTTCGCTCGGCGACGCGCTCGCGCTGGTCCAATTCCTCCACCTTGCGTTCCAGCTCCTGAATCTTCTGCTCCTGTGACTGCGGATCGGGGGCTTGCGCCTTGACTTGGATCGGTTGGACGGCCAGCGTTAGGGACAACCCCAACCACCACTTGCGGATGAACATTGTATGAGAATTTGCTCCAGTAAAAGTTCGATTCAAATGATACTATACTATCTCGATAGAGTAATAGTATATTGAGAGTGGGCGGTTGTCAAGAGCCAGTGAGGGGATTCCAGTATTCCACTTAAGATAATGATAATGAAGAGATTGTGTATTGTACGGAGGGTGGATCGACAAAAAAATAGCGGGATAGCCCGGAAGCTATCCCGCGTTGGTCTTCTAGCTAGACTACTTAGCTGTGCTAATCCGCCAAACCTTGTTTCCGGTGTCGTCCGTGACGTAAAGAGCGCCATCCGAACCGGTTACGACGCCGACCGGACGTCCCCACGTCGAATCCCCACCAGGGAAGGTCATGAAGTCCTCGTAGGCTCCGCTGGATTTGCCCTTCTCGAGCGGAACCCGAACCAGCTCATGCCCGGACGGTGAGGACCGATTCCACGATCCATGCTCCGCCGCGAATAGATCGCCGCGGTACTCCGCTGGGAACATGGTCCCGTCATAGAACGTCAGCCCCAACGAAGCGTTGTGCGGTTGCAGCAGCACGTCGGGTACGATGACTTTGTCAATCGTCTTGTCGGCGGGGCGTTCCATTTTCGCGCGCGGATCTTCGTGCTTTCCGATGTAGAACCAGGGCCAGCCGTAGAACCCGTCTTCCTTCACGCTGGTGATGTAGTCCGGAACCAGGTTGTCGCCCAGGTTGTCGCGCTCATTGACCGAGACCCACAGCTCGCCGGTCGTCGGATTAATGCCCAGGCCGACGGGATTGCGAATCCCCGACGCGTAGATCTTCACGAACTTGCCTTCCGGAGTGTACTGGAGCACGTTAGCGCGATGCTCTTGCACCGGCTGCGTGTCGGACACGTTATCGGCCGAACCCACTGCCACGAACATCTTGGTGCCGTCTTTCGAGAACACCACATCGCGAGTCGAGTGGTTGCCGCGCGGCGGGATATCCGAAATCAATGTTTCCGCCGGCCCGGTCGCTTTCAGGTCCCCGTTCTTATACGGAAAGCGCACGACGCTGCCCGTGTTGCCGACGTAAACCCACTGCGGATTCGGACCGTTGGGATAGAAATTGATGCCGAAGTTCGTGCTCAGCCCGGTGGCGTAGACCGACGTGGTTTCGGGCTTCCCATCCTTGTTTCCGCGGAGGATAGTGATCTGGCCTGCATTCTGCTCCATCACGAACAGATCGCCATTCGGCGCGCGGCGAATCTGCCGCGGAGCCTTGAGGTTTTCGGCGAATGTCTCCACCCTGAAGCCTGCGGGAACGGCTGGCATCGCTCCCGTGGGTGGCGCTGGGGCCTTACCAAAGCCTCCGCCACGTCCGGGAGCTGTCGGAGCGGGCAGATCGGGTACCGTGATCTTGCGAAACGTTCCGGGTACCAAGTCTTTGGAGCTGACGAACACGTTGGGGCCAGTGATCAGGCCGGCGATTTTCGCGCCGTCCGCGAATAACGCGCAGCCAAACGCCACGAACACAAGCGCGCCCGTGAATATATAGGGATACTTTTTCATTTTGGTTTTCTCCACGAGGAGTCTCAAGGTCTATTGTATGCTGCTAGAAGGCTATGAAACATCTATTCAACAGACGTAATCTCGGTATTACTTCGCTGGCCGTATTCGTGGCGAGCGCGGCTTATGCTGCGCAGCCCATCACCGAAATCGTGCTCCCGGGGAAGGGGATTTTTCCGGAGAGCATCACCTCGACCTCGGATGGCACTTTGATCATTGGGAGCCTGGGGCATGGCAATGTGAGCCGGATCGCGCCGGGGAAGACGGCCGCCGAGGAGTGGATCAAGCCTGGCACCGGCGGTCTTAACGGCGTGCTCGGAGTCTTCGCCGATGAGAAGGGCAAGAATCTGTGGGTCTGCTCCAACAACCTGGAGAACAAAGGCGAGGCAACCTCGGTCAAGGCTTTCGATCTGAAGACCGGCGCGCCTAAGGGCACCTATCCTCTGCCTGGAGATGGCGCCTTGTGTAACGACATCGCGACGGCTGCGAACGGCGCAGCCTATATCACGGACACACGGCAGGGCAGTGTGTTGATGCTTAAGCCCGCTAGCAATAATCTGGAGCTGGTCGCGAAAGATCCGCTGCTGGCAGGGGCCGACGGCCTGGCATTTGGCGACACGACTATCCTCTATGTGAACAGCGTCAGCGCGAATAAGCTTCTCCGCCTGGATCTGGGACCGGACGGCAAATCGAAAGGCGTGATCGAGCTCAAGCTCCCGCGCGCGATCGATCGTCCGGATGGCATGCGCGCGATCGGCAAGAATCGTCTGCTTCTGGCCGAGAACTCGGGCAAGATGAGCATCGTCACGTTCGAAGGTCCCGGTATGCAGAACGCGGTGATCAAAACCATCAAAGAGGGGCTGGAAAGCACGCCCGGCGTAACCGCCACGCGGGGCATGGCTTGGATCGTCGAAGGGAAGTTGAATTATCGGAATGATCCGGCCTTGAAGGACAAGGATCCGGGCACGTTCAAACTGTTCGCCGTCCCGCTGCCTAAAAAATAGGCCACGCTTACTTTTTGTGCGCCTGGATGTAATCCAGCGCGAAAGCCTTCATCACCGGGCTCATCGAACCGAGCTGCGTGGCTTCCTCCAGGGCGCGATCGTTGTCCCACTTATCGATGAGTACACGTTTGATAAGCCACATCGCTGCGGCGCGGTTTCCGCTGGCGCAGTGAATCATCGCCGGCTGATTCCCAGGTTCGGCGATGATCTTGAGAAAGCGATCTGCCACCGCTGGGTCCGGTGCAGTTCCACTCAAGGGAAGGTGCACGAAGTTGATGCCGGCCGCTTTGGCCGCCGCGGCTTCCGCGTCGATGTTGGCGCCCTGTTCGGTTTCCAGCCGCAGGTTGATGATGGACGCGAATCCCATCTTCTTGATCCCCGCGACTGCTTCCGGCGTCACCGCGCCAGCGCAGGCGACGGTCGTCTCCACCTGGGCAAAATTCGTGATGCCCGGGATGGTGGATTTCTTGACTGGGGATTGCGCGGCAGCGACAGAAACTCCCATCGTCACGGCGGTAAGAATCAAAAGCAGTTGTCTCATGATTGGCTCCCCACGATTTTACTAGCCGACGAGCGAATAGCCCCGCTCCTGGGCGCGATTGACGGCCACGATTCCCGCCGGAACCATGCGGGCATTTGGCACCAGATTGGCCATCAACTCGCTGTTGATGGCGTCGCCGTTGCCGCCCACCTTTCCAGCCAGTATATCCGCGATCCCGCGAGTGGCCATCGAGCATACGGCGATCTGTACGCCTCGTTTCGTGAGGGAATCGAGCGTCGTGCCACGACTGGGCATTAAGCCGGCATACTCGTCGGAATTGTAAAGGTTAACCTTCGGGGCTTGCTTGCTTTTTGGATCTTCGATGGGAGTTATGGGCGCAAGCGCCGATCCGTATTTCGCCCAGATCGCATCGTTGTAGCCAAAAGGAGTCGACCGGTGGCGGACGACCACAACCACCGCCAGTTCCTTGCTGTCCACTCCGTAGTCGGACTTGTTCACCAGAATGAAGTTGTTGGCGAAGGCAAGCGCGTCGCCCAGACCGTCAGGATAAATCGTGTCGAACAGCAAGCGGTGCTTGCCCGGCACCTGATCCAGCCAGTCATCTTTTTCGTGCCGCGCCGGCTCCCAACGCGCCGCTGACTTCGGCTTGGCCATGGCAACGCCGCCGATGGCGAACGCTACCAGCGAAGTGACTCCCGCATTGAAGCTAGTGAAAAATGAACGCCGTTCCGGTGAGGATGGGGATAGTCCGCTCATGTGCGATCCTTTTCTGTTCGCATCGTTTGTCGATCCGAAAACTGCGAACATGTTACCACCCTTTGCGCTCTTCGATTTTGAGAAACGCGTTACCCTTTAGATTTGCCAAAAAGCCGTAATGAAGCCCATTGACTGGATCGTGATGTTCGCCTGGCTCGTGGCTATCGTCGGCTACGGTCTGTATCGCGGCCGAGGCAGCAATACCGTCGATCGCTATTTGTTGGCCGGCAAATCGATGCCCTGGTACGCCATGGGGTTATCGATCATGGCCACTCAAGCCAGCGCCGTCACCTTCATCTCGACCACGGGACAAAGTTACACGGACGGGATGCGGTTCGTGCAGTTCTACTTTGGACTGCCCTTGGCCATGGTGATTCTTTCCGCCACAGCCGTTCCGATTTTTCATCGGGCGAATGTTTACACTGCGTACGAATACCTCGAGCAGCGTTTCGATGTGAAGACTCGCGCCTTGGTGAGTGCGATTTTCCTGATCCCGCGAGGCTTGGCCGCGGGCTTATCCCTGTACGCTCCCTCAGTTGTCCTATCCGTGATTCTGGGATGGCCGGACCGCTGGACGACGATCCTGATGGGCCTCCTCATCGTCATCTATACGTCGATCGGCGGTAACAAGGCAGTCATCTGGGCGGACGTGCAACAGATGATGCTGATTTCCTGCGCCCTGGTGCTCGCGCTGTTCATGGCGATCCATCTCATGCCGCCAGATGTTTCGTGGGCCAAAGCCGTTTCGCTGGCGGGCGCCGCCGGCAGGCTGAATGCCGTGACCACGCATTTCGATTGGGACGACCGCTACAACCTGTGGAGCGGCCTCATCGGCGGAATGTTCCTGGCCCTGGCTTACTTCGGTTGCGATCAATCCCAGGTGCAGCGCTATCTCACTGGTAAATCAATTGCCCAGAGCCGTCTAGGATTGCTGTTCAACGCGCTGGCCAAGATCCCGATGCAGTTCTTCATCCTCTTCATCGGTGCGATGGTCTTCGTGTTCTTTACCTTTGAGAAGCCTCCGCTGCTGTTCCAGCCCGTGGAACTAGCGCGCTTGGCCAAAGATCCTCGTTTCCCGGCGGTCGAGCAGCGCTACGACCAAGCCTTCGCACAGCGCAAGCAAGCCGCGGAAGACTATCTTCAGGCGCGGGACTCGGGCGCGCAACAGGAAACGCGTGCACGTTATCAGAACGCCCAGCGCGAACTGGACAATGCGCATGCTGCGGGCGAGAAGCTGGTTAGCAAGGATTTTCACGACACCAATTACATCTTTCTATCGTTCGTGACGGGATACCTGCCCGTTGGAGTGGTGGGACTGATCGTCGCTGTGATTTTCACGGCAGCAATGTCGTCCACCTCGGGTGAGATCAATTCGCTCGCCGCCGTGACCGTGATCGACATCTACCAGAGACACTTTCGCAAGGATGCGTCCGACGGCCACTACCTCGCCGCGTCGCGCGTGGCTACTGTATTTTGGGGTGTGTACGCGGTGGTCTTCGCCCAATACGGGAGCAGATTCGGAGCACTTATCGAAGCGGTGAACATCATTGGGTCGCTTTTTTACGGAGGGTTGCTGGGCGTTTTTGTGCTGGCGTTCTTCTTTAAGAGAGTGAGTGGGAATGGCGCGTTTATAGGCGTCCTGGCCGGGGAAGCGGCGATCTTTGCCGCCTTTCTGTTCACCAAGATCTCGTTCCTTTGGTACAACGTAATTGGTTGCATCGTGGTGATCGCGGTTGGCGTGCTGGTATCGCGGTTCTCGCCCGGCGAGCGGAAGACCTTGATATGATCGACCTCAAACGAATTCTCTATCCCGTCGATCTTTCTGCGCAGAGCAGAGCCGTGGCGCCATCCGTAGCCGCTATGGCGAAACGCTTCGACGCACAAGTGATGCTCCTGCATGTCACGGGCGATCCGAAAGCTGTACCTGAGTTCGATCGTTTCGCCGCCGATGCATTGTCCGGTATTCCGCTCGTGCGAGAACTGCGGGAAGGCGACCCGGCAAGCCAGATCGTGAACTACGCCGGCGAGCACCAGATCGACTTGATCATGATGCCGACGTACGGCCACAGTCCTTTTCGTTCGCTGCTCTTGGGCTCGGTGACCGCGAAAGTGCTGCACGATACGCACTGTCTGGTCTGGACCGGCGTCCACGCGGAGGAGATGATGGCTCATTCGCCGGACCGATGGAAGCGTGTTTTGTGCGCCGTGGATACCGACGAGCATGGAGAAGTCGTGCTCAAGTGGGCCTCGGAATTTGCACGGCAGCAAAACTTGGATCTTCAGTTGGTCCATGCGGTCGCCGGCGCGAATGGTATGTGGACAGAAGCGAGCGACCCGAGCATGTACGAGTTTCTGTTTCATGCCGCACGGGAACGACTGGCTAAATTGCAGGCTGGAGCGGGCACCCACATCGAAAGCCGTGTGGTCGGTGGAAGCGTGGGAGGCGCAGTGCACCAAGCCGCTGCCGACTACCATGCGGACCTGATCGTCATCGGCCGGGGAGCGCTTCAAACCACCCTCGGACGGCTCAAAAACAGCGCCTATTCCATCATCCGTGCCGCACCCTGTCCAGTGATCAGCGTCTAACGATCCTTAATCTCCGCAAGCTTACGCCAGGGATTCACCCTAACGATCGACTGAGACACTCCTGGAAGCGTTCCGCTAGTTAGGTGACATTCTGTCACCTTCGGCATAACGTTCACGTGTCACCTTGGCCGATTATTTCGGAGTGAATCGACTAAGTCATTGTTCGGCCAACCGCAAACATTTGGCTGGATGAATGCTTTCATTAACCCAAGAGACGTTACTCCTGTGACTACTTTCGACTCCAGTTCACCTTTGGGCAGTACGGCAGGCGCGCCGGTACTACGCGTCTCTCAGATCATCTCCGCGCTTTCGTACGCTCTGGATCTCACGGAAGGCCAGCCGATGGGGCATTCGGTGCGAGCCTGCATCATCGGAATGCGCATCGCGCAACACATCGGATTGCCGATTCAAGACCAAGCGGATCTGTATTATTCCCTTCTGCTGAAAGACGCTGGCTGCAGCAGCAATGCCTCCAGGTTGTTTCATATCCTGAGTGCCGACGAAATTCGTGCCAAGGGCGACGTCAAGACAACGGATTGGACGCGGGTGGGATGGGAGAGCCTGCAATATGCCATCAGCCACGTGGCGACTGGCGCACCATTCCTCAAACGAATCCGTACGCTGCTGAGCGTGGCTGCCACGCAGCAGCGGGACTCCTGTGAGCTGGTGAAAATCCGCTGTGAACGCGGCTCTTCCGTGGCACGTCGCATGGGATTTTCGGAAAATGTCGCTCTCGGGATCTTCAGCCTGGACGAGCACTGGAACGGTGGCGGGTATCCTGATGGACTCCGAGGCAGACAGATTCCTCTGTTCTCGCGCATCATGAACCTGTCCCAAACACTGGAAGTGTTTTGGGTAAACCGCGGGGCCCAAGCAGCAGTCGACGTGGTCGGGCGGCGCAGCGGCCGCTGGTTCGATCCGGACCTGGTCAAGGCCGTAGAGTCGCTGCATCAGGCCGGGACGCTTTTTGCCGATCTGGGAACGGAAAAAGTCCTGCACGACGTTGTCGGTCTGGAACCAGAGGACAGGCAGATGGTGCTTACCGAAGGGATGCTCGATGGCATCTGCATGGCATTCGCCGAAGTGATCGATGCGAAGTCTCCCTTTACCTATCAGCACTCCACCGGCGTGGCAAACGCGGCCATCGCCATTGGACAGGAACTGGACCTGAATCCGCAAACCATCACGTTCCTGCGCCGGGCAGCCCTGCTCCACGACATCGGCAAGCTTAGCGTCTCGAACTCAATTCTCGAAAAGCCCGGGAAGCTCACGGATGGGGAGTTTTCGGTAGTGAAGAAGCACCCCTATTTCACCTTCGAAATCCTACGGCGAATACCGGGATTCGGGGAACTCAGCGAAATCGCCGCTTCTCACCACGAGAAACTCGATGGCTCCGGATATTTTCGCGGATACGGAGCCGAACAGCTTTCGTTGCCCGCCCGCGTTCTTGTCGTCGCGGACATTTACGACGCCCTGGCGGCGAGACGCCCGTATCGGGACGCCATGCCTACCGAAAAAGTTTTCGGCATCATGCAGAGCGAAGGAACTCACAAGCTCGACGCGAGATGCCTTGAAGCGCTTACCATCGCGCACCGTCAGGGAAGTTCTACGAGCCTGACCGCGCTGGCTAGCGCCGTGAGTAACCCAGTTGTCAGTAAACCCAAGGAGACTCTTGTATGAAATTACGAACTCATCAATTGTTTAAACTTCTGGCGCTTGGCGCGATGGCAAGCAGCGTGTACGCACAGGATTTTTATTGGAACACTACCAGCGCCCGGTCCCAGGCTGTCGGAGGGGTCTATATTCCCTCCACGTCCGGCGTGCTGGATGCACTCGCCTCCAATCCAGCAGGGTTGTCGACGCTGACCGCGCGCACAGTGGATCTCAGTGTGACCAGCATTTTCTCGCGAGGAAGTTTTAGCAACTCCGTGAACCAGAATGCTCCGCTGCAAAATTCCCCCGGCGTGTTGCCCTACGGCGGATTTGGCATGCCAATCGCACACTCGAAGTTCACCATCGGCGTGGGCTTGGTCCCGGAGCTCATGTCGGTATCGAACTGGAATTATGTAGATGCTCCCGGTGTGGCTGGCGCCACATATGGACTACAGACCCAGAAGTCGGCGATTACAGCCGTGCGATCCGTGGCTGCGGCCAGCTATTCCTTTAGCCGGGCGCTTTCCGTGGGAGCCTCGTTCGGAGTCGATTACAACTCGAACACGCTGGACGCGCCCTACATTTTCCAGCAACATCCGGCATTGGCCGGCCTGAAGACGCTTCTCGATCTTCACACGAACGGCATTGGACGGAACTACAGTGTTGGAATCTTGGC
>Ga0157375_10006127_pt1 | contig 10481 bp, 11 predicted proteins | sample M35metaG_FD_115311 | JGI IMG/M metagenome (GOLD analysis project Ga0157375, IMG submission 115311) | Miscanthus rhizosphere microbial communities from Kellogg Biological Station, Michigan, USA - M3-5 metaG | ecosystem: Host-associated > Plants > Roots > Rhizosphere > Soil | place: USA: Michigan... | reverse complement strand
GGTATTCATCGGCTGTAGCTTTATCACATTTCAGAAAAGCACTGAACCGGAAAGCCAATACAACACCGCAGAAAGGCCGGCATGATATCCGAATTCTTGGGGTCAGACCCGTCTGACCCCGGGGTCAGACGGGTCTGACCCCAAGAATTCGATAGACAGCGCGTACAACGGGCAATCGAAATAGACTTCCTACGTCTGCTTCTTGAGTGCGCTTTCATGCCAGCGATGGAGCAGCGCCCATTCCAGCAGGCTCAGCGCAAAGAAAATCGATATTCCAAGCAGCGAGAGCAATCCCAGAGCGGCAAACATTTTCGCAATCTGAAGACGGTTGCCGGCTTCGACAATTCGCCACGCGAGTCCGGTTGCCGTTCCGGAACCGGCAACGAACTCCGCCACCACTGCGCCAATCAGCGCGAGGCCTCCCGAGACTTTCATGGCGCCAAGCAGGTAGGGCAGCGCGGTGGGAAACTGCAGGCGAACCAGAATCTGCCAACGCGAGGCACGATGAAGGCGCAGCAGGTCGATCAGGTCATGGTTGGCGGAACGCAGCCCGAGCGTGGTGTTGGAAAGAATCGGGAAAAAGGCGACCAGCCAGGCAAGAATGAGCAGCGCCAGGTGGATGCGCTCGAAGCCCACCCAGATCAGCACCAGCGGCGCAATCGCCACAATGGGCGTCACCTGCAGCACGACGGCGTAGGGATAAAGTGCGGTTTCAATGATGCGGCTCTGCGAAAAAAGTACGGCAAGCGCGACGCCGCCAACAACGGCCAGAATGAAGGCTTCCAGCGTGATGCGCAATGTCGTCCACAGGGACGACATCAGCGATGCGAAATTTCCCGTAAACGCGGCCCAGATTGCCGTTGGCGCCGGCAGCACGTAAGGTGGAATCTGCTCGATGTGCACCGCAGCTTCCCAGCAGCAGAGCACCGCAATACCGAGCGCGATGGGTATCAGCCATTTCACGGTGTGGTCCTCTTCAGACTCGCAGTGATGCGGCGTGTCGAGTCTGCGAATTCCGGCGTCAACCGATATCCCGGATCCCGGCCGCGCGGACTGCTGAGCGTGATGTCCGCCGAAATTTTGCCCGGTCTTGGCGTCATCACCGCCACGCGTGAAGATAGGTAAGCACTCTCGTAAACCGAATGTGTCACGAAGATCACCGTGAGCTGGTCTTCTTCCCACAGTTTCAGAAGGTCATCGTTCAGCGCCTGGCGCGTGAATTCGTCCAGCGCGGCAAACGGTTCATCCATCAGCAGCAGCTTCGGCCCGGACGCGATGGCGCGAGCCACCGATACGCGCATCCGCATGCCTCCGGAAAGCTCCCGGGGAAAGGCGTTCGCGAATCCGGCAAGTCCGACACGCGCCAGCGCGCGGGCCGCTGTTTCGTCCGCTTTGCTGCGATTCATTCCTTCAAGGTCGAGGGGAAGCCGCGCATTCTCGAGAGCCCTGGCCCATGGCATCAGCGTGGGCTCCTGGAAGACAAAGCCGATCTCGGGCCGTCCTTGTGAAAATACGACGGCCCCTTTGTCTGGTTTTATGAGGCCGGCGATCAACCGCAGCGCCGTGGATTTCCCGCAGCCGCTCGGGCCCACCAGCGATACGAACTCACCGGGGCTGACCGAAAGGTCGATCGCCTCCAGCGCGCGTGTGCCGCTTTCAAATGATTTTGAAACTCCGGAGAGAGTGAGGAGTGCGCTCATGGCGCGGGGTGAAATTTCTCCCGCCCCACCTTCTTGTTCACGAACTGCAAGTCGAATGCGTCCGTGTAGGGGAGTTTGGAATCGTACAGTTTCTCGGACGACATCGTTTCAAAGAACGCTTTCCAGCGCGCCCCGGTCATCGATCCGAGCCCGAGCAGGAGGGCGTCGCCGCTCATCGTGATGCCGTAGGACTTCATCTTGTCGATCGCCTGGTCCAGCAAGGCGTCGGACATTTCGGCATTGTCTTTCTTGATGAGCGCGTTCGCGGGGGCAGGATCGCGGTAGAGATAATCCATCCACCCCTCGATCGTGGCATCGACGAACGCCTGTACCGCTTTGGGATTGGTGTCGATCCACTTCTGCGGCACCAGCACCATGTTGGCGTAACCGGGATAACCATTGTCGGCGAGCAGGAAAACCTGCGGTTTAAAGTGTCCTTCCTGTTCGATGGTGAAAGGCTCGCTCGAAAGATACCCTTCCTGAATCGCCTTGGGATCGACAATGAACGGCGCCGCATTGAACGTGTATTTACGGATTTGCGTATCCGCGAATCCATACTTGGCTTTCAGCCAGGGCCAGAACGCTGTCGTGGCCGCGTCGGACACCATGATGGGCTTGCCTCTCATGTCTTCCAGTTTCTTCACATCATCGCGCGGGTGCGTGATCAAAACCTGGGGGTCCTTCTGGAACACGGCCATCACGGCCTTTACCTTCACGCCTTCTTTCACCATGTTCAGCGGGATGAATCCATTCGAGCCCATGCCGAAATCCGCCGCGCCGCCGGCAATCAATTGCGGCACATTCACGCCGGGTCCGCCCTGCATGATGGATACCTTGAGGCCTGCCTTTTCATACAGCCCTTCGGCCATCGCTTCGTAAAAACCACCGTGCTCCGCTTGCGCCTTCCAGTCCGTAACAAACGTAATGGAAGTGAGTGCGGGTGTACCATCCTTTGATTGATCCGCAGCAGAAGGCTTGCTGCTGCACGCCGTAAGCACCCCTAATGCAGAGAACACGAACCCGGCCAAACGAATATGATTCCAATTCAGCATGGAAGAGAGAATAGGCGAATTGACCGGAGCAGGCAACGGGCGACCGACGGTCGACCGGATCAATTGCCAGTTGCCGTTAAGGGAATTCCCCGGTACGTTCTGAACTTGCACCGGCAGAAGGTTCGTCCCAGCTGCATAAACGCTTGCCGGTAGGACGCCATGAATTTCAATTCACAGCAACTGACGGCACTGCTGGTAGCAATCAGCTTCGCTGCCGGGCTGAATGTGTATGCCACCATTGCAACCCTGGGATTGCTGGATCGCTTCGATGTTTTGGCTCTGCCAGCTTCCCTGGATATCCTCACCAGTTGGTATGTCATTGGCATCTGCGCGGTCTTGTTCGTAATCGAATTCATTGCAGACAAGATCCCGGCTTTCGATCTGGTTTGGAATGCATTGCACACGTTTGTCAGGGTTCCTGTTGCCGCTTTAATCGCCTACCATGCCACCGCGGCCCTTCCAGCCTGGGAACAATTGGCGGTGACGTTTGCGGGAGGGCTTATTGCACTGGCCGCACATGGGGGAAAGATCGCAGCCAGGACCGTTGTTACGCCATCTCCGGAACCGCTTTCCAATACCGCTTTAAGCCTGGGTGAAGATGCCTTTGTAGTTTTTCTTTGCTGGTTTGCAACCCAACATCCTTATTGGGCCGCAGCCGTAGTCGCGGTCTTGCTGTTTATTATCGTCCTGCTGATCCGCTGGGTGGTTCAAGCTCTGCGGATGCTTTTTCGAGGCGCCGAACGGGAAGTGATCGGAAATTCCGGGACGAGCCCCTAATTGATGGGAACAGTTGGGAACAAATGGGGTCAGACCCTTTTCGCTCAGCAGGACGTGAACGAGATAAATGGGTTGCCGTTGCGTGAGATGGGTCTGACCCCATGTGTTCCCAACTGTTCCCATCAATTAGGGGCTCATCCACGGATTCGCGGTTATTTCTTCGCGGCGCGTGGATCGTCAGCCGGATTCACATACTTGAACTCTACGGGACCCTGACCGAAAAGGATGATGGTTGTCTCTGCCGCGGTGTAGGCAAAGTGATTCATGTTTGCAGGCATCGACGCAAAGCCGCCAACCGGAAGCGTTTTGTTGGCTGCATCACCTTTGGCCAGCTTCTCACCCATTCCGAAAGTCAACGCCCCGGACACGACGACAACGTTCTCGTCGGTGGGATGCGAATGCGCAGGAATTGCGTAGTTTGCCGGAAATTTCAAGCGAACCGTATACGCGGCGGGCTTGGTCGGATCACCGGAAAGTACCGCGATTTGCGCGCCGGGCGGCAGCAGCGGCGGGGCGGGCCCCCACACCGCGTCCTTAAGGTCCGCGATAACGTGCATTTTTTGTCCGCTGGCCTGCGACGCAAATCCACCGGACAACAGTATGGCTCCAGCAGTAATCACCGAGACGATGGTCTTCATAGTTCCTCCTTTAAGTTGAGCGGCCATTCCGCCGCGACACTGAGGACACAATAGCGGGAAGCGAGAGAACCTCGCATCCCCTGTCCGGGTCATTTTGACTGCCGATGGAGAATGGCCCGAACGGGCCAGGCTAAGAAAGCATTCCGCGGCGCGCAGCCTGAGCGACCGCGGCCGCACGCGAGGAAACGTCCAGTTTGCTGAAGATATTGGCGAGATGGCGATGCACCGTGTGCTCGCTCACAAAAAGCTTTTCGGCGATCTCCGCATTATTGGAGCCCCCCGCAACCAGTCGAAGCACTTCGATTTCCCGGGCAGTCAGTGCGCCGGGTTCGCCTCGATTTCCATCCGCCTTCGAGAGCATACGAACGAGCGCACGTGCTCGCGAAAGTTCGAGCTCCGCCTGAAGTTGGACGAGCAGATCGATCGCACCTTGCGCTTCCTGCAGTGCGCCCTCGACCTGTCCGGCGGCATCGAGCGCTCGGGCCAGTTCGATCCTGGCTCGTGCCAACTCATACGTGGCCCCGCTCTGCCGATAAAGATCCACGGAATCTTCAAGACGGCGGCGCGCCTTGTCGCTGTCGCCGTCCGCCAATGCAACCCGGCCTGCCGCAAGTCCGGCAGCCGCCCTGAATGACGTCGTTCCCACCAGGTCTGCCAGCGCTTCGAGCTCGGCCTGAGCCGTACGGGCGCCTTCAACGTCGCCGACGCCAATTAGTCCACGTACTACAAGGTCCAGCCCCGCTTCCCGGTCCGAACGGTTGTGCGGCATCACGCGGCGCAGATATCGCGCGGCCTCGGCAGCCGCGTGACGCATGTCGCCGCGATCATACGCCAGTTCCGCCTGACCGAGCATGGCCAGCGGATGTGCGCCTGCTTGTCCGAAAAGCGTTGTGGCTTCCACCAGACGTCCTTGCCGCCGGCGCAATTCAGCCAGGCGAACAATGCCATCGGCAGTCATGGCCGGTCGGCTGGCGGCCAGTTCTTCAGTCGCCGCCAGAAGTTCCTCTTCGGCCTCAAGCCAGGTTCCCCGCCACATGCAGATCGACGCGTATTGAGTGCGGCAGACGGCGAATAATGGACGCAGCCCCCATTTCGCACAGAATGCCTTCAACCGCGTGCACCATTGGTACGCGCGATCGTAGTCGCGGACACGATCGCAGGCTGAAATCATGTAACAGCACGACAGACCGATCGCGACGAGATCCTTCATCTCCCCGGCCACCACGGCAGTATTCACTTCGTCCAGCGCACGCATGCCTTCTGCAACCGCTCCCGACGAGACCAGCGCTAGACCACAGACCGCACGGCCCAGCATTTCGAAGTCGACGCTTCCGGCAACCCGAGCGATGCGAATCCCTTCGCTGGCGTGGACGTGAGCACGGTCGGGATCGCCTTCTTCCAGCAGAGCCAATGCCCCTTCGCGGCATTCCAGCCAGGCGCGCTCGACGCATTCCGGCATGCCCTCGAGAAGCCGGCGCGCGCGCTGCAGCCAGCCGTTGGCGACGGCGCTTTCGCCACGGAAAGCCCAGCAATCCCAGGCCAGCCAAACCGCTACACGAGCGGCGGCGACTCGGTCGTCCGCTTCAAGGAATAATCGGTAGGCCCGCTCCCGCGCTTCAAAAACGAGGTCGGCAAGATCGAGCCACCACGCGGCAAGGCCCAATCCCTCGAGCGCGACAGCGGTTTCCTTCTCTTGAATCGCGCTTTGGAAAGCCTCACGGGCATCGTCCCACGCGCCCCGCGCCAGTGCGGCCGTGCCTCGATCATATGCAGATGCAGTTGCAGACATGGATGATCGAATGGTAAACCGCGCAGAGTCTCGGGGAAATGAAAATTGTGGCGAATCAATTTGCGAGCGGCCTGATGACAAACAACGTAAGATTTCGTCGACACCGCAACAGGAGTGAGCCGCCCATGAAGATTCGAAGTGTCCTTTCCGTGCTTACGGTATCGCTGCTGTCTTCCTGCCTGACGACTCTCATGGCCCAAAAAAATGCCACGAGGAACGCGGATATTGAAAGCATTGGAAAGCGTGACATCAATAAGGGAACTACGAATTTCTCAGCGCCGGGCAAAGATGTGGAACTAGGACGGCAGGCGGCAGCGGAGATCGAAAAGGCATCCACCATTGTTGACGATTCCAGGGTCAATTCATACGTAGACGGTGTAGCCCAGAACATCGCAAGGAATTCGGATTCTCAGTTTCCAATTTCAATCAAAGTCATTCAGTCCAGCGGTATTAACGCATTTGCATTGCCCGGCGGATTCATTTATGTGACGACGGGCGCCCTCAAGGCCATGGACAACGAAGCAGAGCTGGCATTCGTCGTAGGACAGATGGTGGGTCATATCGCAGCCCGACATGCGACGGAACTCAATTCCAGGGGAACGCTGCTTCAGGCCCTCTCAATTCCCTCGATTGTTCTTAACAGCAGCCTCGCCGAAACAGCCGTTCAACAAGGACAGCAAGTTGCGGTTCAGAATGCGATGATTCAGTTTTCAAAGAGCGCAGTGAAAGAGTCGGACCTTCTCGGCCTCGAGTACATGTACAAGGCAGGCTACGATCCGGCGGCAGCCATTAGCTTTTTGATGAAACTCCAAGCGTCGGAACTCACCGCAAAGAAGCAAAACTCGATGTTCGACACGCATCCACCGACAACGGACCGGATCGTATTGGCGGAAAAAATCATTAGAGACCTTCTGCCGGTGAGGGCCGATAACATCCTGAACGCGCCCGAGTTTGGCGCGATCAAAGCCCATCTTCAAAATTAATCGGGAACGATCGCCCCTGGCCAGGAGGGGCAATATCGGCTTAGTGAGATGCCTCAAATTCCGGCTTGGTTTCCCGGAGTATTTCGAGAATATCTGCGCGATCTGTGGCGGACAGGTGCGCAAAATCCGCAGACTTGTCTTCGCCGGTCAGAATCTCCCGGAACCGGCGGTAGGCATAATTCTTAACCGCGCCAGGCATTGAATCGAACGACTTCGAGTAGATCAAGTAACTCATTGGATATTTCAACAGACGTTGTTTGAGGTCCAGATCCTTCAGCGATCGTCCACGGCTGTCGCGCACTCCACGACTGGAAAAGTCTGCGGCAAATCCGGTTGGGCCCGCAATTGGATCGGTAAACTTCGCCGCTCCGGAGAACAACATTCCCCGGACCAGCAATTCGCCGTCTTCCTTGACCAGTTTGTCGACTTCTTCCGGATGCTGCTTCATCGCTGCGGTCACTTCATCAGCTGCCAGCGTGATCAGATTGTGAACGTGAGTCTGATGGCCCAAAATCATGAGCGCCACAATGTCGCTGTACGGATTGGGATACGCTCTGGTATCGAATCGAGTCGTCAAGTCCGTGACGTTTGCGCCGGGCTCCAGATTCAAGCGCGGGATCGTGGCCTTGATGCTATCGATTGACGACGCATCGGCCCGCACCAGCAGATTACCCAGATGCCTCTGTGCACCGTGAGTTCCGGTGACGTACCAGCCGCCCCATCGCTCCTTCAAAGGGCTCTGGTCATTGGTCAAAAGAGACAGCGCACGCAGGGAGTTCCCTGCCGGATTCGGCAGAACCGAAAGCATCAGCAGCCGGGGAATCGGAGTGTCGTTGTTCGACGAATCGTGACAGACGATACAGTTGCGCGTCTGGTCCTGCGCTTCAATTTTTGGCTTCAGGGTCTGGCCGCGGCTCATGGAATAGAAGACCGGGCCGCGGACCGGATCGATGGCGGCAATTTCCAGAACCGGGGCGGTGGGAACGTAGCCGACGTAGATATCGTCGTTGAAATACAACGCGCGCGGATTCTGGGGAGAAATGTGATCCAGCTGGAAACTCGACTTGGAAAAAACCAGCGTCTGGGAAGACTCCGGAATATTCAGATTCTTCAATAGCGAGCGCACGTATCCGCGGCCAGGCTCATAATCCAGACTCGCTGCACCCGAATCCAGCCGCCGTTGCAGTTCCGCGGCGGCGTCATCGTTATAGTCGATTTTGTATTCGGTATTCCTGATGGGCGCCGGCGCGGCCGTTTTTGAAGACTGCACCCGCAGCAATGCATATCCTGCCACTGGGAGAAGCAGAAGAACGGCAAATCCCAACGCCCACCTGCGGCGAGATTTGGCTTCTGCGGGCACCATTGCTATTTTCCGCCTTCCCTGCTTTGCGTCTGGCGCTGCAGTTCATCCTCGATCACTTCGCGGATATCCGCGTAGGGCTGATTGCCTGCCAGAAATCGCCCATTGATGAACATCGCGGGGGTGCCGCTGACTCCGGCAGCACGCCCTTCCTCCACATCTTTCGTCACCGCTCCGACTTTGGCACCGGAATCCAGGCACGTATTGAAGGCTGCGGTGTTCAACTTGAAATCCACCGCCCGTTTTTTTAAATCGTCCACCGTTAGGCTTTCCTGATTGCCGAACATGGAATCGTAGAAATCCCAGAAGCGATTCTGGTCGTTGGCGCACAGAGAAGCTTCCGCAGCCTTCTGCGCGTGCGGGTGCATGGAGGTCAGGGGAAATTGCCGGTAAACGAATCGAAGCTTGTCGGGATAACTTTTCTCGATGGTTTTGAGTGTCTTGAACAGCCCACCGCAGAAGGGACATTCAAAATCGGCGAACTCCACAATCGTCACCGGAGCGTTATCCGGGCCGTGGGAAGGATATCCGGCCGTCACGATGACGGTCCGCACCGGATCGAGAAACACTTTTACAGGAAATTGTTTTTTAAGCCCGTAAATCAGTATGTCGCGGTAGTGGCTCCGTTGCTGATCGATCATGTATTGCTTCACGAGCGGAATTGCCTGATCGTGCGGCGCCGCAATACGCGACTTGTTGGCCTGATAAAACTCCTCCACCTCTTCTGGCGAAGGCGTCGCCACATTGCTTTCAATCTCCGAGAAAATAATCTGCTCTTTAGTGATTTTGTCTCGCGCCGCCTCTGCCGCAATCAGTTTGTCTTCGATGATCCCGCTCATCGCCTGATGCAGGATGACGAGCCTGTCTCGATCATATGTCGTGGGACTTGATGACCTTTTTGCTTCGAGTGCCGTTAGATCAGCTGCGACCGCACGCATCACCTGATCTTCCGTAATGGTCTCGCCATTGACAGTGGCAAACGGCTTTGATGTCGATTGAGCCGGGAGAAAGACGGAAACAGAAAGCAGCAACGCAAGGGCCATCAAGCAGCGGCGGAAGATCATGAGAGAACTCCTTTTGGATTTTCAGATTTTATCAGAGTCCGCCGTCTAACGAATGTGGATCGACAGGGCTTTCTGATAAAATTACGCTCCGGGAGAAATCATAATGAGTGGAAAAACCGTATTGTGGGCGTTCGCTACCATGTGTATGGCAGCAATGGCGTTCGGCGCCGTCCAGAACGCCCCCGAAGAGACCGCCACGATGACAGACGCCAGGGGAGAACAAATCCTGAATCAATCCTGCTCCAGCTGCCACGAACTGAGAAATATCTTCACTCAGGCTCTGGATAAGGATGGATGGAGCAAGACTGTCAAAACCATGGTGGAAAGGGGGGCGACGATCAAAGCGGACGATATTCCGGCCTTTGTCGACTTTCTGGTCCGAAAGCACGGTCCCCTGCCGGAAGGAGCCGGCAAGAAAATCGTCCTCAATGTCTGCACTCAATGCCACGAGCTCGAACGGATTCGAATGATGGCTCAAGACCGAGACGAATGGGAACAAACGCTGGTGTCCATGCAGAACGAAGGAGCACCGCTTTCCGATGACGACTTCCCGATTGTCCTGAACTACCTCGCCAGAAATTTCGGACCGAGGTAAGTACCAAACAGAAAGGCCCCAGCCACTGACCGGTGGCTGGGGCCTTTTGTTTTAGAACTACTTATTTCGTGGGTTCCTTGCAGAGTCCATTCACGACGCAAATGGAATCCACATTTCGATTTTCAGCGGGCACAACCAGCCCGCGCTCCTTCATCAGCTTCCGAATAAGTTTCGCGGTATCGGGAAAGAGAACTGCAGACTGCACGCCGACCCTAACGAGGCCTTCCGCATAATCCAGAGGCTGCCAGGTAACCCCAGCAAGCTTGGACGTCAATTTGTCGGTATCGCGGCTCCCTTTGTCGTGCGTTTCCAGCTTGGCGCCTCGATCGACGAGAAGCTGAATGACTTCATTTCTCCCTTTGAGTGCGGCGCCCATCAGCGGCGTGCGCCCATCGCCATTCGCTCCGTTGGGATCGAGACCCAGATCCAACAGCATCCGAATGGCCTGCAGATTTTCTTCCTTGGACCATTCATAGGTGACGCCTTCAACCCAACCAATGCCTGCGGCAGCGGTCAGGGCCGT
>Ga0157375_10006124_pt1 | contig 10488 bp, 8 predicted proteins | sample M35metaG_FD_115311 | JGI IMG/M metagenome (GOLD analysis project Ga0157375, IMG submission 115311) | Miscanthus rhizosphere microbial communities from Kellogg Biological Station, Michigan, USA - M3-5 metaG | ecosystem: Host-associated > Plants > Roots > Rhizosphere > Soil | place: USA: Michigan... | reverse complement strand
AGCTACTACGACATGGTGCAGGCCAACTACCGCATGCTGCGCGACGGTCTGAAGGTCGCCCGCGCGGCGCTTGTCACGGGCGTTTCGATGGGCGGTACGCAGACCTATGTCTGGGGCGTCATGCATCCGGAGTTCATCGGCGGGCTGATGCCGATCGGCGGCACCACGCAGTCCGACGCCGAGGACCCCGTCGGCAACTGGACCTTCCAGTTGATGACGGCGGCGATCCAGTCCGACCCCGTCTGGCAATCGACCAAGGGTGACTACTACAAGCTACCCAAGGAAAAGCATCCGTTGCCCGGTATGGCGTTCGGCTGGTCGGTGCTCGGTCTGACCGGTTATGATTTTGGCTACAGGACGACCCAGAGCTTCGCGTCGGTGCAGCCGGAGGTCTTCTATTGGGATCCGCCCAACGAGAAGGCCGGTCTCAACGTCATGAACCGCTCCAAGCTATATGACGCGGTCGATCTGGTCTGGCGCAACCGCGTCGGCGAGACCTACAACGTCAATCCCTATCTCGGCCGCATCCAGGCACGCACGCTGGTGATGCACATCACCAACGACCTCTGGCTGAACTTCAAGCTCGCCGAGAAGGCCGTCGATCGCGTGCCGGGCGCGGACCTCATCGCCGAGGAGAGCCCGGTCGCCCACTACGGCGTATTCCCGATCATTAACAACCGCAAGAACGATCCGAAGTTCGTCGCGTTCATGGACGATGTGGCGAGCCTCGACCGCGCGCAGAAGTTCGTTGACAAGAATTATCGTGTTCCCGGCGTTGCCGCGAAGATCGAGAAAACCAAGTCGTTCTGGAAGGACTACGTGACTTATCCCTATCCAGTGAAATACGCCGACGCAAAGGACGAGCGCGGTACCTCCTGGCAGATCGGCTACATGGACGAGTATGCCGGCACCGACAAGGATCCCAAGGTTCTCGTCATCATCCATGGCAAGGGTGCGTTCGGCGGGCACTACGGCAACATCATGCAATACGCCCTGCGCAGCGGCGTGCGCGTGATCGTTCCCGATCTGCCACATTACGGCATGTCCGGGCCGGGCAATCTCGACAAGAGCCCGGCGCGCACCATGCAAGACATGCGCGAGGTGATCTATGACCTCTTGGTCAATCAGCTCGGGGTCAAGAAGGCGTATTATCTCGGCCACTCGCTCGGCGGTCAGTTCGTGATGGGCTACGCTTTGACCTGGCCGGATGCGGTGCAGGGCCTCGCGCTTGAAGCGCCGTCAGGTCTCGAAGAATATCCGCGCGACATCACGATCGCCAAAGACAAGAAAGCGCGCCTGTTCGACGAAGCCTTCGGCCGCGACTTCGACAAGTGGAAGCAGACCTGGGACCAGACCGGCATCCTGGCTGCGGAGAAGGCGCGTGATGAGCAGAACATCCGGGACTTCTTCTATTTCAAGAAGCGAGACCCTGACACTGGTGCGGTGTCGGCGGCCAAGAGCGGCTATTTCTTTGGCGATAGCGAGTATGCCCGCTTCCACACCGAGCAGCGCGTCGGGCTGACCAAGGGCAATCCGAAGGAACTTGAGCAGTGGTGCAACGTCTTCATCTTCGACGTCTATACGATTGGGGCGGAGTTGCAGCAGGATGATCCGAAGAACCTTTACGAACGGCTGACCCAGCTCAAGGCACCGATCTTCCTGGCGTTTGGAGACAAGGAGCCGTTCATCCCGACGCCGGCATTCAACGGGCTGACCGACCTGGGACGTGATGCCATCACGCCGTTCATGTCGCGCATGACCAATGCCGGCAATCGTCCGATACTCAAGATCTATCCGGAGACCGGACACTTCATCCACACGGATAATCCGGTCGAATATTCCGCCGATGTGGTGGACTTCGTGAACAAGGGAATGGTGGACACAAGTTCGCCGGTTGGTACAGACCGCATGATCAGGGGTGCCGTGGCATCGTCGCTGCCCGTAGCTCCGACGCCGCCCGGCGCTGCGCCCACGGCTGGCCTGAACAAATAGGGCCGCCTCATGCCAAGGGTGCAGGCGGGCGAGGTCCAACTGGGCTGGCGAGAATGGGGCGAAGGCGATGTTACCGTCGTCTTCATCCACGGCAATCTCGCCAGCAAGGACTGGATCGAACTCGCTGCACGGCTATTCCCCAACGGCCTGCGCGTTATCGGGATCGACTGGCGCGGCTGCGGTGAAAGCGATCGGCCAACGGCGAATGGCGACTACTCCAACTACTCCATGCAGCAGCACGCCGAGGACATGTTGGCTGCGCTTGATGCGCTAGATATCAGGTTCTGTCATCTCGCCACCCATTCGACCGGCGGTATCATCGCCGCGCGGATGCTGCTGATGCAGCCGCAACGATTCGGGCGGGTGTTTGCGCTCGATCCGGTCACGCCGCTCGGCATGTCGTTCGACGCCGATCAGATCGGTCTTTTTCGGGCGATGATGTCGAGCAAGGAATTGACGCGAGCTGTGATGGCAACGGCAGCCTCTTCGTTGTTCGTGCCGGAAAGCATGGCGCCAAACGCGCTTCCGCGCTTCCGCGAAGGGCTTGCGGAAATTCAGGCGTTGTTCGAGCGGATTCTGGAGCAGACCTTTAGCGTCTCCGAAGGGATCTGGATCGGGACACCGGTCAATCTCACGCGCGAGAGGGCAAGCGGGGAACTCGAGCGCCGCATGCCGGATATCCGGCATCCCCACTTGGTGCTGTGGGGTGAGTGGGACGGCTGGATTCAGCCAGACGATCTCCGGGCGATGGCTGCGGCAATGCCGGATTGCCGGCTTGTGGTTGTACCCGGGATAGGGCATTCCATGAATCTTGAGCTTCCCTCGCTCTATGCAGGTTATTTCGGCGCCTGGTTCGGAGGCTAAATGTTGCTTCAATTCCTCATCGGCGGTGTTGCCAGCGTGATCAGCATCGTGATCCATGCGGGGCGGCGACGTCGCTGATGGTGGCGCACACACTGGAGGTCTTGGTTTGGGCGATGATTACGCGACCGTCGGCGCAGCGCCCGCGGATAGTGATCTGCTTTACTTCGCCTTCGTGAATTACACTACGTTGGGCTACGGAGATATCACGCCGTGTTGTTCGAGGTGCTGTACAAGGCGCTCGAACTCCGGGAGTCGATTAGTCCCCCAGGTCGAGGTTAGCCAGTTGCTGCCGGTCGAGAAGTATGATCTGGCGCTGATTGCTGCCGATAAATCCGATGATCGCCAGTTCGTGCAAACGAGACAGCGCGCGCGATACGGTTTCCAGCGTAAGTCCCAGATAGTCGGCGATGTCGCGCCGTGACATCGGCAGCGGCATGACGCCGGCCGCCGTAAGCCGTCGGTCCATCTCGATCAGGAACGCGGCAACCCGCTCCAGCGCAGTCTTGCGGCCGAGCAGCAGCATGTGGTCCTCGGCATGCTGCAAATTGTTCGTCGTCATACTGAGCAGGTTTCGCGAAACCATGGCATCGCTCTCAGCCGCGATCTCGAGGCTGCGCCTCTTGATCAGGCGCACCGTCGTGTTCACGATCGCGTCTGCCGTAAACCGATGCTCGGCGCCGTTTTCCAGCCCGAAGATGTCGCCCACGAGGTGAAACGCGCCGATCTGGCGACGGCCGTCCGAAAGCAGCTTGTAGCTTCGCACTGCGCCCGTCTTGACCTGATAGACGTACTCTGCCGGCTCCTTCTCGCCGTAGATTTCGGCCCCTTTCTTGTAGGTAAATTCGTTTAAACTGATCTTTGGATTTGAATCGCTCTCTATTCCGAGGTCGCCGAGAGACGTTGAACGGGGGGCCGGATCTGTCGTGATACGGACGAACATAGCCAACTCCTGAGCTGATGATCGAAGATGGTCCCTTGAAGAGATGGTCTTGCAATCTTCTGCGCGCAGGATTTGCCCGCCCCTGACCCGCAAATCCTTAGTTTATTTTCGACCAAGGTCGCATTATGAACTAGTGTCTGAAGGTGCATTGTACCAAAGGACAGGTACCCGTAGCGCGATACCGACCCGGCCGTCCGGCTCGGACGCATGGTGTTCCGATCTGCGAAGCTTCGCGTAATATTTGTTTGGTGTGATCGAACTTTTTACGACTAGGAGGGAGCATTGTCCGGCCTCGTCCACGTCATAGACGATGATGCTTCGTTTCGGACGGCGATCGAGCGTCGACTGAAATTTGCAGGCTATGAAGTCGAAACCTATTCGTCCGGCCAACAACTGCTCGATCGCTTGCCGAACGTCGAGAAGCCCGGATGCATCCTGCTCGACGTACAGATGCCGGGACTGACCGGGCTCGAACTGCAAAGTCGCCTGGCCGAGCGTGGTTCGCTCCTGCCGATTATTTTCGTCACGGGACATTCCGACACGCCAACGACGGTACGAGCCATCAAGGCGGGCGCGGAGGATTTCCTGACCAAGCCAGCGTCGTCGGAGGAGCTGATCGGCGCGATCGAACGCGCCATGGTACGCTTCGAGTCCGCTTCCAACCAACGCAGCGAACTCGATGCTTTTCGCGGTCTAGTGACGACCCTGACGCCACGCGAACGTCAGGTCTTCGGCCTGATCGTCCGCGGCAAGATCAACAAGCAGATCGCCTATGAATTGGGAACCACCGAGCGAACCGTGAAAGCCCATCGTCACGAAGTGATGGAGAAGATGCAGGTGAACTCGCTCGCCGCACTGGTTTCAATTGCGGAGCGGCTCAACCTGCTCGATCACGAAGCGTGATCGGATCTGCTGAAACCAGGGTATCCTTTGCGTTCCCTGCAGGTGCACCTAAGTACAATATGAAGATCTGATGACTGTGTGTCAAAACGACGCGCGGAAGTGCAAATTTGCTGAATTTCAGAGAGCCCCATTTGCCGACGCGCAACTCAGTTTTTGTGGTGGAAGATGACCCATCAATGCGCACGGGCATTATGCGGTTGCTGAGGGCGCACGGCTTCAATTCAAAATTGTTCGATTCGGCCAATGCCATCCTTCGGCATAGTGATTTCGATGGGGCGTTTTGCGTCATCATGGATATCAACTTGAATGGCGAGTCCGGCATCGAAGTGTGCCGGCGCCTTGCCAACAAGGGCATAAGCTTGCCAGTCATCTTTATCACCGGCAACGACAGTGAAGCGGTCCGCGCTGCCGTAACCGAGATGGGTTGCCTTGCCTACCTGACCAAGCCGTTTTCGGCGCAGTCGCTCATTGAACCAGTTGAAGAAGCGCGCGCCGCCGCCTAGAGCATGATCCGGAAAAGTGGGTGCCGGTTTTCCGAAAGAGATCATGCTCAAACAAAAAGATAGAGCGGGATGACGATTCGAAGAAAAGTCATCGCGCTCTAGGCGATCTCTGATCATTCATCGATGTCTTGTTCAAGCGTCTGCGCCGGCGCACCCTTGTAGACGGCGGCGAACTGACCAAGCGGTACCGACGTTGTGAGCGACAAGAGATTCGAATCCACGAATTCCAGCCGCAGAGCCTGCCCCTTATTCATTTCCGCGATCAGCGGCGGATTGGCGACGGTGCCCGCGATGCAGGCGTTGGTGAGGCACCAGGTATAAGGCACGCGATAGGGCTCGCCTTGATCGACGGTGATTTTGACCGGATTTGGCAGATACATGCCGACGGGGGAGAATACCTGTAGCCGCCTGGCGTCATCACCTTCGCGCTCGACGATATCCAGGCGGACTGCCATCTGACCGGTCGTGAACGTACCGGTGATAGAGGTCCGGCAGAGCATTTTTGCGCCGCCTGGCTTGAAACAGAGTTTCTTCCAATCACCATAAGTGACGTCCTTCACGTCGCGTTGCCCGCGGGGTGCAATTTCGGACCCTGTGGGCGCGACGTCCGGGCGCTGTTGGGACGCGGCTGGCTGGGCGCACGCAATGCTCGCGACTGTTGCCAGCAGGAGCGCCGCGAAAAAAGGCCTCTCAAAACTTGTCTTGCAATCGGTACGATGTGAGCACGGCATGGCTCTGCCTCCGGGTTTCGGCTTTGCCTATTTCTGTTCAGCGAGGAATTTCGTCACGAGCGGCGACCAGATCGGGATGGCATCGGGAGAGCCGATGAAGAAATGCCCGTCGTTGCCAAACGGTGGCACCAGATGATATTCGGCCCTGCCGCCGGCAGCGGTGAAGGCCTCATGCATGCGCTTCGATAGCGCCGGGCCGAAGAACGTGTCGTTCTCGATATAGATCCACAGCATCGGCACCCGCGAGGTGCGGCCGAAATCCGCGGTTGCCTCGATGAGCTTGTCCGGTGCGCAATTATTGTTCGGCTTGCCGCCGACGCGGCCACCGCGGCCGGCGGCGAAGGTGATGATCGCTTTCACTTGCGGCGGGTTCACGCTCGACAGCGCAATGGACGCCCAGCCGCCGGCGGATTGCCCGACGACAATGACGTCCTTCGGCACGATGCGTTTCTCGGCGGTCAAATAGTCGATGATCCAGAGATCGACCTTGGCAACGTCAAGTCCGGCGTCGTGGAAATTGGGATTGGTGCACTTGCCGACCTTGGAGAAGAACGGTCCATAGAGGCCGTGCTCGGGAATGTCGATGGCGGCAGCGCCATAGCCGGTACCGACCGGCGCTACCACGAGATAACCGCGCTTCGCAAACCATTTGGCGGCGTCGCGGAATTCGACGAGCGGAAAGAAGCTGCGATCGGTTGGGTTGAGCGAGACGCCGTGGTTCATGATCACGAGCGGGAACGGTCCGTCACCGACCGGGCGCACCAGATAGGCGAACATCGGCAACGGCAGCGGCAGCGCCCAGAGTTCCTCCTGAATGCGAGGTGATGAGTTCTGGTCCTCGGCGCATGCCGGCGCGATCAAGGCGGCGATAAAGAGCAGCGCCGCCGCCAGCGGTCTTCGAATGAGAACATATCGCGGCTGCATCTGGAGTCTCCCTCAGCGAACAAACGTGCAGGCCACAATGATCGGGCCGAGCACCGTTAGAACGACAAGATTTCCGGAGCGGTGGAAATGACCACCTGACGGTGTCCATGGTACCGCATCCTCCAACGCTGTTCGATTGATGCGGAGTTCAGCCTGGGAACAGGGAGAAGTCTTGATCCAGATCAATCCCCTGACAATCATTGCGATCATCCATCGGTCGATGCAGGATTTGCGACACCCAACGTCCCGGACATGAGTTCTCTGGATATTGCCGCGCGCGCGTCGCTGCGCCGTGATAACACGGTGCTGTTGGCGCTGTTGTTGGCGTTCGCCGGCGGTTGCATCGACGCCTGCACCGGGATCATCGTCTTGCTGCGCTGCGAGGTTCAACGTCGCGAGGCCTTAACATGAATCCACCGCACATGAATCCGTCGCCCGAGCAGCGTATGGCCTGGTTGCGGTTCTTCCCGCCCTCAAGCTGGCTTGCTGCGTATCGCAGGGAGTGGTTGCCGTCTGACGCGATCGCAGGGGTAACGTTGGCGGCTTACGCCATCCCCGTGTCGCTCGCCTATGCCGCGTTGGCCGGCTTGCCGCCGCAGGTCGGCATTTACGGCTACTTGCTTGGTGGCATCGGTTACGCGCTGCTCGGATCGTCGCGCCAGCTTGCGGTCGGTCCGACCTCGGCGATCTCTTTGATGATTGCAAGCACCGTCGGCGTGCTCGCCGGCGGAGATGCGGTACGATACGCGCAAATCGCCAGCCTTGCGGCCTGCGCTGTCGCGGTTCTCTGTTTCATCGCCTGGCTGTTCAAACTCAGTGTTCTCGTCCGCCTGGTCAGCGACAGCATTCTGGTCGGCTTCAAGGCGGGTGCCGGGCTCACCATCATCATGAGCCAGTTGCCGAGCCTGTTCGGCGTTGCCGGAGGCGGTCACAATTTCTTCGATCGCGTGATCCGGCTTGCCGGTCAGCTCGGCGACATCAATCTTCTCATCCTGGCGATCGGTGCGGTTGCGCTTCTGCTTCTATTGCTCGGCGAACGGTTTCTGCCGGGCAAGCCGGTCGGCATTACCATTGTGGCGCTATCGATTGTGGTGGCGACACTCTTGAGTCTTCCATCCCGGGGCGTACCGGTCACCGGGAAAATCCCCGAAGGATTGCCGTCGCTTGGGTTGCCGACGTTCGGGCTGCTGGAACTCGACGATCTCTTTCCGCTCGCCGCGGGCTGTGTGCTGCTCGCCTACATCGAAGGTGTCTCCGCGGCCCGCAGCTTTGCGGCCAAACATGGCTACGCCCTCGATGTGCGCCAGGAGTTTTTGGGGCTGGGGGCTGCGAACCTCGCCGCGGCGTTCGGTCATGGCTATCCCGTTGCCGGCGGGTTGTCGCAATCCGCCGTCAATGACAGCGCCGGCGCGCGAACGCCGCTTGCGCTGGTGGTCTGCTCGGTGACGCTTGCGCTCTGCCTTCTGTTCTTCACGGGGCTGTTGACGAACCTGCCCAAAGCGGTGCTCGCTGCCATTGTCTTTGCCGCCGTGTACAGGCTGGTCGATATTCGTGCCTTGGTGCGGATGTGGCGGGTCAGCCGGATCGACTTCTACGCTGCAGCAATTGCGCTGGTCTCCGTGCTGCTGCTCGGAATCCTGCAAGGCGTTCTGCTTGCGTCGATCGCATCCATCTTCCTGCTGCTCGTGCGCGCCTCGCACCCGAATGTCGCGTTCCTTGGGCGACTCCCGGGAAGCGGCCGCTACTCTGACACTGCAAGGCATGAGGGCGTGGAACCGCTGGTAGGTGTTATCGCGTTCCGTCCCGAAGCCTCGCTGCTCTACATCAATGCCGAGACGATCCTGGAGGCGGTCTTGAGCGCGCTTCAGAAATCATCTGAAATCAAGCTTGTGGCGTGCGATCTTTCCGCCTCCCCCTACATCGATCTGGCGGGTGCGCGCATGTTGCGTGATCTCCATGAGGAGCTGGCGTCTCGCCATGTCACGTTCTGCATCGTCGGTGCGCATGGGCAACTGCGCGACCTGCTGCTTGCAGAGGGGCTCGCAGAAAAGACCGATAGCGGCCAATGGCTGCGGTCGCTCGACAGCGTGCTTGGCGACAGTCGGGCCAAATGACGCCCAAAGAACGCTCCGATCTTTTGAAGTGCCTCCCAATCGATCATTATTGCCCTGTTGCATTGCGAAGGAGAGGTGGCGCGCCGTGTTGAGCGCGCGGGTCATATCGCGCGCAACCGTTGACTTGGATCAATGGAACAACCGGAGCAGCCCACATGATTTGACTCGGGCATTCTTACCGTGTTCGGATATCTTGCCATGCTGCTTGCTCAATAGATCTGTGTCACACTTCAGAGGAAGGTAAGTCATGAAAAAGTTTGCTACACTGGTCGCTCTCGCTGCTCTGCTCACAGGCATCGCCGGCTTCAGCACACCGTCGCAAGCCGAAACCGGCCAGGTTGCCGTGGTGTTCACCAAGGGTGGTTTCATCGTTGGTGTCGGTGGCGGGCAGGGCGTGCTCACCTTCCGCGGCAAGCGATATCCCTTCACGGTGTCAGGCATGAGCGTGGGCTTCACGATCGGCGCCTCGACCAGCAAATTTGTCGGCAGGGCATTGAACCTGCGCGGCCCGGGCGATCTCGCCGGCAGCTACGCCGCGGGCGGGGCCGGCGGCGCGCTCGCAGCGGGGGCCGGCGGCGTCCAGTTGCAGAATTCCAATGGCGTGATCCTGCAGCTCAGCGGACCAAGGGTTGGATTGGAAGCGTCGGCGGCCGTGGGCGGCGTCACCATCACCATGCAATGATCATGGGTACGGGGAGCCGCCTCGCGCGGCTCCCTTCACGCAAGCCGCTTTAGTACCGCTCCTCGACGAATTTCATCCCGTGCAGGCTGGCCTGATCGTTGTAGCGGCCCTTGTGGGTCCGCTTCGGCAGCTTGATCTTTTGCCGCGCGATCTTCTTGTACGGGATGGTCTTGAGGATGTGCGAGATGACGTTGAGCCGTGCCCGTCGCTTGTCGTCGGAGCGGATCAGACGCCACGGCGCATGCTTCGTATCGGTCGCCTCTAACATCATGTCGCGCGCTCGGGAGTAGTCGTACCAGCGCCCGAATGACTCGGTGTCCATCGGGCTCAGCTTCCACTGCCGCAGAGGGTCCTCGATGCGTGCCTGGAAGCGGCGTTCCTGCTCTTCCATCCCGACCTCGAGCCACAGCTTGATCAGGATGACGCCGGAGTCTACGGCGAATTTCTCGACTTGCGGGCATAATCCCAGGAAACGCTTGTGTTCCGCCGGACTACAGAAACCCATTACATATTCGACGCCGGCGCGGTTGTACCAACTGCGGTCGAAGATCACGATCTCGCCGCCGGCCGGAAATTGCTCCATATAACGCTGCATGAATAGCTGGGATTTTTGGCGGTCGGACGGCGCGGGCAGGGCGCAGACACGGAAAACCCGCGGGCTCACCTTTTCGGTAAGGGCCTTGATGGTGCCGCCCTTGCCGGCGGCGTCACGCCCCTCGAACAGGACGATCACCTTGAGCTTCTCGGCCTTTACCCATTCCTGTAGATTGCAAAGCTCGACCTGGAGCTTTTCCAGCTCCTTCTCGTAGTCCTTGCGCTTCATCTTCTCGGCGGT
>Ga0157375_10006123_pt1 | contig 10488 bp, 7 predicted proteins | sample M35metaG_FD_115311 | JGI IMG/M metagenome (GOLD analysis project Ga0157375, IMG submission 115311) | Miscanthus rhizosphere microbial communities from Kellogg Biological Station, Michigan, USA - M3-5 metaG | ecosystem: Host-associated > Plants > Roots > Rhizosphere > Soil | place: USA: Michigan... | reverse complement strand
GCGGCGCACAACAGCTACAAGACGACATGGTCGGACATCAGCGTGGCGTGCGAGTCCTGTCATGGCGCCGGGTCGCGGCACCTCGCGTGGGCGCGCGGACGCAAGTCTACCGGGCCCCTCGCGGCCAATGAGGACGATGGCCTGGTGCCACTGGGGTCGAAGGACGGCGCCACGTGGAAGTTCGATGTGGCGACGGGGATCGCGCATCGAGATCGCCCTCGGACGTCGCGTGTCGAAGTGGAGATGTGCGCGCGCTGCCACGCGCGACGCGCGGTGCTCACCGACGACTACCACGTCGGCCTGCCGCTCACGGAGACGCATCGACCGTCGCTGCTGGACGACGGGGTGTACTTTGCGGACGGACAGATTCAGGACGAGGTCTACGAGTACGGATCGTTCCTCCAGAGCCGGATGTACGCCAAGGGCGTCACGTGCAGCGACTGTCATGACCCGCACCGGCCGGAGATTGCGTCGAACCCAGACGCCGTCTGCCAGCGATGCCACCTGCCGTCGAAGTTCGCGACACCGTCCCACCACCACCATGCCGCCGGCTCACCCGGCGCGCAATGCGTGTCGTGCCACATGCCCGCGCGGACATACATGGCCGTCGATGCGCGACGCGACCACAGCTTCCGCGTCCCCCGGCCGGATCTCACGGCGAAGATTGGCACGCCGAACGCCTGCACGGGCTGCCACGCCAATCGACCGGCGTCGTGGGCCGCGGCGCAGGCAGTCACGTGGTTCGGCACCGCGCGTTTGGCGACGCCGCATTACGGCGAAGCGATCGCGGCCGGACGGTCAGCGGCCGTTGACGCCGAGCCTCGATTGATCGCCATCGTCAACGACGCCGCCCAGCCGGCGATCGTCCGCGCCACGGCCACCACTCTGCTGGCGCGATGGCTGGACCCGGTGTCCGGCCCCGTGATCGAAAGCGCCGCACGCGATCCTGCGCCGCTGGTCCGCATGGCCGCGGTGGACGTGCTGAGCGCGCTTCCACAAGCGATGCGCCCTCGGGCCCTCACGCCTCTGCTCGCCGATCCATCGCGCGCCGTGCGGATCGAAGCGGCCCGTGCGCTCGCCGCCGCGCCGCTCGACGCCGGCGATGACGAGCGGCGCGAACAGGGCGTCGCGGAGTGGCTGGCCGTCCAGGCATTCAACGCCGACTCGGCAGGTGCGCACGTCAACCTGGGGGCCTACTATGCGGAACGTGGCGACGTCGTCCGCGCTGAAGCCGAGTATCTGACGGCGCGCAAGCTCGAGCCGTACTTCGCGCCGGCGGCAGTGAACCTGGCCGATTTCTATCGAACGGCCGATCGCGATGCCGAAGGCGAGCGCGTGCTTCGCGACGCGCTGATCCTCGCGCCCGAGGCGGCCGATCTCCATCACTCGCTCGGTCTGCTGCTGGTCAGGCGGAAGGATCTCGCCGGCGGGCTCGTCGAACTCAAGCGCGCCTCCGAGCTTGCGCCGGACGACGCCAACGCCCAGTACACCTACGCGGTGGCTTTGTACTCGAGCGGACGGTTGGCCGACGCGATTGCCCTGCTGGACAAGACCTGGCGTGCACATCCCGGCGACCGGCAGGTGCTGGCCGCGCTGGTGTCCTACGTGCGCGAGCGGGGCGACTTCGTCCGCGCCTTAGATCTCGCTTCCCGCCTCGTCGCGCTCAGTCCCGGCGATCAGTCGGCCGCCGGGTTGCTCGAAGAGATTCGAAAAGGAAGGCAGTGAATCAGGCACGGTTCCTGGCACTGCCCGGCGCAGGATGACGCCGCTCGACGGGCGGCACCCCGACGCGCGACCCGTGGCGGTGGGCGAACACCCAGGTAAATTCTGCGCCAAGCAGGAAGATCTGCGCCGAATAGTAGACCCACACGAGCACGATGATGAGCGATCCAGCGGCGCCGAAGCTGGAGCTCACGCCAGCTCGACCGATGTAGAGACCGATCAGGTACTTGCCGAGAGTGAACAGAATCGCCGTGACGGCCGCGCCCATCCACACGTCCGCCCATGCGATCCTCACGCGCGGCAGGATGCGGTACGCCGTCGCGAACAGGAGCGTCGTGATGCCAAAGGTCACGACGGTGTTCAACACCTGAAGCATGTCCGCACTGCCGGCGATCATCGTGCCTCCCCACTGCCCGAGCGCCGAGAGGGCCGCGCCGATGACCAGCGAGACCAGCAGCAGAAAGCCCATCGCGACCACCATCCCGAAGGACAGCAGCCGCGAGCGAAGCAGGTCGATCACGCTGGAGATGTGCGGAAGCGCCGGCGCCCTCCAGATGCGGTCGAGATCGCTCTGCAGTTCGGCGAAGACAGAGGTGGCTCCAACCAGGAGCATGACGAGGCCGACTATCGATGCGAGGATGTTCGAGCTCGGCCTGCTGGCGCTCGCCAGCAAGTCCTGCACGGCCCTGGCGCCCTGAGGGCCGATCAGCCCGGCCAGTTGCGCGACCACCTCGCCGCGTGCCGCGTCCTCGCCGAAGGCCAGCCCGGCGAGCGCGATCACGATGATCAGCAGCGGCGCCAGCGAGAACGTGGTGTAGTACGCGAGCGCCGCGCCCATGCTGGGCGCGCTGTCGTCGTTCCAGGCCACGACCGCCTGCTTGAGCATCGGCCAGTATTCGCGAAGCGGCGGCATGCCCCTCGTGCGATGCAAGACCAGCGCCCGATCAGCGCTTGATGGTCCAGCACTCCAGCTTCGACGGTGGAGATTCTTCCGACCTCGGCGTGTCGTGATCTCTACGCTGCTTCCCTTGCGACACCACCCCCTACACGACGACACGATGGCTCAAACCGAAAGCCGTGGCACGTGTTTGGCACCAGGCACGATTGAACGTAAGGGCGAAGAAGTATAGGACGCCACAAAATCCATGGGGATGCAGCCGCGCGACGAACGGACGTGGCGGCGCGGAAAGCTGAGGACGTCATGGCAACACCAGCAGGTCGAGCAGGCGAGCTGATGGAATCCACGCGCGAAGGGATGGGCACCGTCCGCGATCGTATGACTGGGAACCCGTGGGCCGCGACGCTGCTGGCAGTCGCTGCAGGCTGGTATGCCTACCGCGCCCTGTACCGGACGCACGGCGACGACGACGGCTACAGCCCGCGGCGGTACGAGGAAGCGGAAGAGATGGCGCAGACGCGCGCAATGCCGTCGTGATCGCCGCGTCACTCCAGCAGCGCGCGTAGTTCGATCGCGTTCTCGAGCGCAGCGCCGGCGGCCGTGTTGTCGAAGACGCACCATGCATCGACAGACGCCGGTGTGCGCTTCAATCGATCGGCCAGGTCAGCGATACAGGCGGCGTCGTATCGGGACCAGTACGTGCGCGGAGATCCATGCAGGCGAATGTAAATGAGGCCGGGCCACCCGGCCGGCATCGCTGCACCGGGTGCCGGGGGTGGGTCTGCGGCAGCGCGTGCCACCGCGTAGCGCACGAGCAGAGCGTCCGCCTCGTGGGAAAACCACGTGGGATGACGTGGCTCGCAAACAACCATGCCCGAGTGCAGCGAGCGAAGCAGCGCAAAGAATCGGTGAGCCACGCGTGGCTCCAGTGCCAACGAGGGCGGCAGCTGTACCAGAAGCGGTCCGCGCTTGTCGCCGAGCCTGCCGGTCTCCTCGAGAAAGCGCTCGAGCAACGAGCGCGAGGCTCGCAGCTTCCCGTCGTGCGTGACCGTGCGCGGCACCTTCACCGCGAAACGAAACCAGGGCGGCGTGGCGATCGCCCACTTCGAATAGGTGGCACCGAGATGTGAACGATGAAAGGACGAATTGATCTCGACCGACGGGAGCACGCCGGCGTATCGCTCGAGGTGAGTCCCAACCTGAGCGAACCGGTGCGCGGAGGCTCGTGGAATGGACCAGCCGGCCGTGCCGATGAAAATCCGTGCGTCAATACGACCCGCTTCGAGCACATTCGGCTCACCAATCGCATCAGCGAGCGGGTTCGTCGGTGTGCTCATCGCCACGAATCCGCTTCCCGGCGCGCCTGTCCAGCCGGAGCTGTCGCAGGCGCGCCGGGGCGCTCGGATGGTGGGACATCGACCACTACGGGCAGGTCGCAGACACCATCTTGACCGACGTGACGCGGAAAGACGGCATGGTCGTCGTCGACGACTGCGTGGTGCTGCTGGTCGACGGCGAGCTTTGTGATGTGGTCGACGAGGACGTCACGCTTTCCACGGTTCCTGTGATCTGCACCTTGTGATTCAGGTGGTCGCTCAGGTTCACGTCCGCGTTCGGAGTCAGGATGTAACCCGTCACGCGCGCCTGGCCGGCCGCGGACGGCTCGATGTTCGAGAGCAGGAATCGACGGGTTGTCGCAGACGCCGGATCCGGGTTCGCGGTCAGGTCCGGGGTCACGCAGCCGGTCATCGTCACCGTTTGCGCGGTCTGTCGAGTCGTTGATGTCGTTGAGCTCGTGGTCGGGGGTGTCTGCGGTGTCTGCGGTGTCTGCGCCGAGAGCACTGCGGTGGTAACCAGGAGGCCGCAGCACATGCCTAAGAAGTTTTTCATCATGTCAGCTTCTCCGTTAAGCTCTGGCGTTCGCGAGTAATCATGAACGCCGACTCACGTGGCCGACACTGCAGGATCTGCGCCATGGTCCGCTGAGTTTCGCTCCCCCGCTAACAGCTTGAGCGGAGAGCGATAGGGCGTCGGATGGGCGCGAAGGTTCAGGGCGGTCCGACAGCCTCGACGGAGCACGGTGAAAAGATTGCGCGGGTCCCACTACCTCTACGGCGTCGGGATGTGAATCGGCTTGAACGGGAACGTCGCCGAGATGAGTAACCCCCCGCCCCTCGTCGTTGTCCTTGCGTAGACTTCCCAGAAGTACTTGACGTTCACGAACCCGTAGACCGTGTTCGCCTTCGCGATTGTCAGGGTGATGTCGGGGCCGAGGCCGAACGTGTTGCTCCTGTTGAGCGGCAGCCGCTGCGGCAAGTGGCCGACCTCGATGCGGTCATCGCTGATCTTGAACGCCGAGTAGTAGGCCAGCCCGGCCACGAGGCCGCCCTTCAGGAAGTCTCCTCCGACGCCACCCTCGAAGTTCATCTCATTACCGACGTGCGTTGTGCTGTCTTTCTTGTCCGACTGGAAGTTGAGCGAGACCACGGTGGCCGCGTGGTATTTCCGATCGTCGGTCAGGTAGACGGTGCCGCCGCCGCCAATTTCCTGTCCCCACATGCCCATGCCAGTGTTGTTGCTTGCGCCGTCCTCGTAGCGACCGGTTGGTAGATAGAGTTGGTAGTACACGAGGGCGTCGCCCCGCTTCTTGTGCCACCCGAGCTGGAAGGGACAGAGGACCGAATCGGTGATCCCGGCACCAGGGTTCTGATCGATCTCGGTTCCCTGCAGCCGGTTGTTGGCTCCGGCAATCAGGACGTTGAAGCCATAGTAGCCGCCGAGGATCGTCTTCTCGGTGACGACTGCAACGCCAGCGCCGAAAAGCGCGGCGTCGATGTTCGCGTTGATGGGCACCTGGTCGCCGTTCTTGTTCCTGATATCGTCGGTGCTGTAGAAGTACAGCAGCGGCGCAATCGCGTACTCGCCAGGCGGCGGCTGCGATCCCCCTTTCACGCCGAAGCTGCCCTTGACGTGCTGCGTGTTCAGCTGTGCGTGCACAGGCCCGGCGAGACCAGCGACCAGCGTGGTCGCGACGGCGAGAACGTGAATAGAACGACTCGAGGGCATCTCTGAAATCCTTCCCGGACGATCAGCTCAGTGTTTTGCGGTTGGATACAACAGCGACACGGTAAAGCGCAACGTCTGCTCTGCCGCTCCGTCGGGCCGCTCGACGTTGTAGACGTTCCGCATGTGACGCCTCTCTTCGGATGCGCGCGGAGGGACGCGCGCTGGTTCGTTGATTCTGCAAGGGGACGCCCGCTCGAAGCGTAATCATTTTGGGTAGTGCTTCGATTTGCCGGGACCGTGGCCGCGAGCCTGCGCGGCAACCCGCGAATAGTCGGCAAGGCCGAGCTTGCGATGGCGGGACTTTTCCGGCGATAGTCTCGGCACTTGCGGGTCGTTGAATTGCATCTGCAGGCGGTCGCAATCCAACTCAACAACGGCGGCTGTCCCGAGGTTCAGGCGTGCCTCGTGTCGGAGGATAGGAAGGAGGTTCCAGTGGTGCGGACATCACGATTGTCGTTGACCGCGGCGCTCGTAGCAAGCGCGACAATCGGCTGGCTTGGATCATCGGGGCGAATCCCGAGCTCGTATGCCGTCCTCGCGGCAGGCACGGCTGACCTGCAGACCGCGCGCGCGGTTCGCACTCCAGGCGGACGGCGCGTCACGCTGATGCCGGCACCCAACCGTGCGGCTGCCACCAAGATCGGTGCGGCACAGGCGTCGAGCGGAGGCAAGCCGAACATCCTCGTGATCTTCGGCGACGACGTCGGCCAGACCAACATCAGCGCCTACTCGTTCGGCGTCGTCGGGTACCACACGCCAAACATCGATCGGATCGCCAAGGAAGGCATGATGTTCACGGACTACTACGCCGAGAACAGCTGCACTGCCGGACGGTCCACGTTCATCACCGGTGAGGTCGGTTTCCGCACCGGGCTGCTCAAGGTCGGCATCCCAGGGGCCAAGGAAGGGCTGCAGAAGCAGAACATCACCATCGCCGAAGCGTTGAAGCCCCTTGGCTACGCCACCGGCCAGTTCGGTAAGAACCACCTCGGCGATCGCGACGAGTTCCTGCCGACCGCGCACGGCTTCGACGAGTTCTTCGGCAACTTGTATCACCTGAACGCTGAAGAAGAGCCCGAGCGGCCCTATTACCCGACGCAGGACAAGGAATTCATGAAGCAGGCCCCGCGTGGCGTGCTCCACTCGTTCGCCGACGGCAAGATCGAGGACACCGGCGCCCTCACCCGCAAGCGCATGGAGACCATCGACGACGAGACGACGCAGGCCTGCATCGACTTCATCACGAAGCAGAAGAACGCAGGGAAGCCCTTCTTCGCGTGGATGAACTTCACCCGCATGCACGCCTTCACGCACGTGCGCGAGTCCATGCGAGGCCAGGCCGGCATGCGCGGCAACGAGTACGCCGACGGCATGATCGAGATGGACAACAACGTTGGCAAGCTGTTGAAGGCGGTCGACGACCTCGGCATCGCCGACAACACCATGGTCGTCTACAGCACAGACAACGGTCCGAACCAGTGGTCGTGGCCAGATGCCGCGACGACGCCGTTCCGATCCGAGAAGGACACGAACTGGGAGGGCGCCTTCCGCGTTCCGGCAGTCATCCGCTGGCCTGGGCACGTCAAGCCAGGGTCGGTCTCGAACGACATGGTGTCGGGGCTGGATTGGTTCCCGACCATCCTCGCGGCCGCTGGCGACACGACGATCAAGGATCGCCTGCTCAAAGGATGGGCCGCGCCCGGCGGCATGACCTACAAGATCCACTTGGACGGCTACAACCTGATCCCGTTCCTGGAAGGGAAAGAGAAGTCACCGCGCCACGAGTTCTATTATTTCAACGATGACGCCATGCTCGTGGCGGTCCGGTTCGATGACTTCAAGGTGGTCTTCTGCGAACAGCGGCAGCCGGGCGGCTTGCAGGTCTGGGCGAATCCGTTCACGTGCCTCCGAACGCCGAAGATGTTCCACCTGCGCATGGATCCCTACGAGCGAGCGGACAGCGTCTCGGACCAGTACTACGACTGGTTCGCCAAGAACGCGTACGTCATGCAGTACACGCTCTACCGCATCGCTCCCTTCCTTCAGTCGTTGAAGGACTACCCGCCGAGCCAGCGGGTGGGGAGCTTCTCGATCGATCAGATGATGGAGGCGCTGCAGAAGGCGATACCGGAGACGAAATAGCGAAGGAGAGGCAGTACTGATCGACGGGATCCGCGAGTGGCAGGGTCACAGCGGCGAAGAGCGAGGGTTCGCTGTGACCTTGCGACTGTGCCACCAGACTATTCGTCAGCGGCGATGAAGCCGCGCAACAGATCGATGAAATCCGGGTCAAGGGATTTGTCGCCGCGTAACAGGCAGAGTTCCTGACTGAGCCGCCACACGTGGAGTACCCGTTCAGCCTCGGTCATCTGCAACCAGAATTCCAGCTCGTGACGGTCTGCGTCGGCAGCCGAGTCGAAGCGTCGAACGGTGACGCGGGATCTGCGAGGGGCCGTTCGTCCGGGGACATCCACGTATTCTATCGCCTATGATCACGCCATCGTGCCCGCTTCCCGTGCTGCGAATTTGAGTCGAACGCCAGCGCTTGGCCTTCTTCTCTTCCTCTCCGGCGCAGCCGCTCTCATCTACCAGCTCCTCTGGATCAAACAGCTCTCGCTCGTCGTCGGCGTGGACGTGTACGCCGTGACGACGGCTGTCAGCGCCTTCTTCGGCGGCCTCGCGTTGGGGAGCCGCCTCTTTGGCCGCAGGGCCGAGTTCTCCGGCCGTCCGCTGCGGCTCTACGCCGCGCTCGAACTCGGCATCGCCGTGTTCGGCGTTGGTGTCACGTTGGCGCTGGCGCACGCGGCGGCGCCGTTCGCCGAGCTCGAGAGTCGCGTGGGCCTGCTCGCCTGGGCCGTTCCGTTCCTGCTCGTTGGCGTACCGGCGACGCTGATGGGCGGTACCATGCCGGCGCTGATCCGTACCCTGTCTCCGGGCTCCGGCCAGTTGGGGCGAACCGGCGGGCAGCTGTACGCGGCGAACACAGCAGGTGCGATCGCGGGCGCGCTGCTGGATCCGTTCCTCCTGGTCCCCGCGTTCGGCGTCACGGGCTCGGCGCTTGCGGCAGCCGCGCTGAACCTGGCTGCAGCAGCCGGAGCAGCGTTGCTCCGTTCGTCCTTCGACACGCTCAGGACGAACGGGCAAGGTGCGGAGGCGCCGGGGCCCAGGAGCGAGGGGGCGTACGTAGGGCCGGACTTCAGTTCGGCCACTCTCGCGCTGCGCCTGTACGCCGTGGCTGGCGGCATCGCGCTGGGCTACGAGGTCGTCTGGTCTCAGGCCATCGCGCAGTTCGTCAGCACGCGCGTGTTCGCGTTCGCGATCGTGCTCGCCACGTATCTCACCGGTCTGGCAATCGGCAGCGCCGTGTATGCGCGCGTCGCAGACCGCGTGCGCGACCCCTGGGGCACGTTCGGCCTGCTTGTCGCCGGCGCCGGCCTCCTCGCCCTCCTCGCGGTCGCCGGTCTCGGGACCTGGCTGATGACGTGGCAATCCAGCATCGAAGAAGGGGTGCGCGCGGCAACGTCGAGCGAGCTGGCCGCGATGTGCGCGCGGTTCGCCCTGGCCGCGCTCTGGTTCGTGTTCGCGCCGACGCTCCTGCTGGGCGCGGCATTTCCCGCCGCGCTGCGCCTCGCTGCCGGTCCTGATCGGATCGGAGACGACCTCGGGCGCGTTCTCGCGCTCAACACCGCGGGCGGCATTGCCGGGACGCTCGTCACCGGCTTCCTGCTCGTGCCCAGCCTGGGCATCGTCCACACGCTCGCCGCACTGGCTACCGCGGCCGCCGCCCTCGGCCTCGTAGCCATCGTCGCTGGCGGGCCGACCGCGCGAGGCCGCCGAACGGCCGGCCTCGCAATTGCTGCCGCGACGGTTCTGGCGGCGGTGATGACACCGGAGGATCGGATCGCGCGGCTGCTGACGTCGACTCGCGGCGGCGGCACGCTGATCTCCTACGCCGAGAGCGCCGGCGGCACGGTGGCCGTGGTCGAGCAGACCGCCGGCGCATCGAGCTTCCGGCGTCTCTACATCCAGGGCGTCTCGAACTCCGGAGACGTGTTCGCGTCGCTGCGCTACATGCGGCTGCAGGCGCTGCTGCCGCTGCTCGTCCACCGCGGCGAGCCTCGCTCGGCGCTGGTCATCGGCCTCGGGACGGGCATCACCGCGGGCGCGCTGCTGCGCTATCCGGGCCTCGAGCGGCGCGTCTGTGCCGAGCTGCTGCCGGCGGTGGTGCAGGCCGCGCCGCTCTTCCACGGCAACTACGGCGTCGCCACTGACTCGCGCCTCGACCTCCGCGTCCGCGACGGACGCCGCGAGCTGTTGCGGAGCAGCGAGCGATACGACGTCATCACGCTGGAGCCGCCGCCGCCCTCGGCCATGGGCGTTGTCAACCTCTACTCGCGCGACTTCTACGCGCTCGCCGGTCATCGCCTCACGGCCAACGGACTGCTCGCCCAGTGGTGGCCGCTGGCCACGCAGAACGACGAGGACAGCCGCGCAATGGTGCGCGCTTTCCTCGATGCATTCCCGTACGCGTCGCTCTGGACGACGGAGCTTCATGAGATGCTGCTGCTGGGCTCGCCGGAGCCGATTGAGCTGGATGCGGCGCGGATCGGCGCGCGCTTCGATCACCCGGAGGTGGCCTCCGCGCTCGGCCAGGTGGGCATCGGATCCCCGGCGGCGATGCTCGCGACGTGGATCGCCGATCGCGGCGGGCTCGAGCACTACGCATCGGGCGTGATGCCCGTGACCGACGATCGCCCGGGCATCGAGTACGCGACGTGGACGCGGCGAGGCGAGTTCTCGCG
>Ga0157375_10006120_pt1 | contig 10490 bp, 11 predicted proteins | sample M35metaG_FD_115311 | JGI IMG/M metagenome (GOLD analysis project Ga0157375, IMG submission 115311) | Miscanthus rhizosphere microbial communities from Kellogg Biological Station, Michigan, USA - M3-5 metaG | ecosystem: Host-associated > Plants > Roots > Rhizosphere > Soil | place: USA: Michigan... | reverse complement strand
CGGCCGGTGACCATTGCCGCCCGGCGCACGTCGGCCGGCGGCAGACCCGACGCGGCGGCGACGGCGTCGAGCATCACGCCTTCGAGCGCGCCCTGGCGCAGCTCGCCGACGAGCAGGCGGACGAGGAAGTCCTGCTCGGCCGCGGTGGCGCGCTCGAAGAGGGCGCGCAAGGTCGCGCTTCGTGCCGCCGCCGAGCCCTTGCCGGCGGCGCCCGCCACCGCGGAGAGGGCGGCATCGGCGTCGCCCAGCGTCAGCGTCGGCTCGGCTGCGGGCGCGCCGCGCAACGCCGCCAGCGTCGCCCAGCCGACGCCGATGCGGCCCTGGCGTGCTTCGCCCGACAGCCAGGCGACGGCGATCTCGACCTCGTCGCCGTCGGCGCCGCGCAGAAGGTCGGCGATCGCGTCGCGCTTGGCGAGCCGGCTCGACGTTGCGGCGGCGCGCGCCGAGGCGTCGACGAGGGTGGCCAGGGCAGTCGGCATCGACGCATTTTCAGAGATGGGGATCGCGCGCCGTCAACGGCGCCGCCGGCGCGACATCTCTCGCCGGCCTCGGGCGCGCCCCTGCTCGCGCAGGGACGGCACGCTCAAGAGACCGACGCGGCGCAGCCGCAGGCGCGGCCCGCCGACGCGCAGCCGCAGGCTGCGGTGCCGCAGCCGCAGCCCGGGCCGCAGCGGCAGGCGCGGACCGCGGCCGGCGCGCCCTTCGGCGCGGCCGCGGCGGTGCAGCCGCAGCGACAATCGGCACCGGGGCAATCGGCGCAGCGGCAGGCAGTAGCGGGATGGGCGTTCGTCATGGCAATCTCCTGGTGATGTCGGACCCGGCGGATCCGTGTCGGAAATTTTGCGCAGCGCGCTCGTCACCGGCTTGAACGAAACGGCTGATCTCGCCACGCCGGCAACGGCAGCGCGGCGGCGACCGGTCGCCGGCATCGGCCGTGTCCTGCTCTGGAGCGGCGGCAGCGTCTGGATCGGCCGCGACGCCGGCCGCGTCGAGAGCCATGCCCACCATGCGATCCAGGTCGCCCTGGCGATGGACTCGCACTTCCTGCTCGCGACCCCTGCGGGCGGCTGGCGCGAGCATCGCGGCGCGATCGTGATGCCGGATCGCCCGCATCGCTTCGACGGCCGCGGCGAGCGGACCGCGATGATCTTCGTCGAGCCCGAAACGGCGCAGGGGCGGGCGCTGCTCGAGCGCTGCGGCGGCGCCGACATCTTCGATCTCGACCACGACCTCGCCGAGGCGCTCGTGGCGCCGTTGCGCGCCGCGTATCTCGAGGCTGCCGCCGACCCGGTCGTGGTCGCGCTCGGCCGCGACGCCGTCGCCGCGCTGGCCGGGCGCGCGCCCGCCCCAGCCGGCGTCGACCCGCGCATCGAGCGCGCGATCGCCTGGCTGCGCGAGCGGCTCGACTCGCGCCTGTCGCTGCAGGACGCGGCCGTGGTCGCTCACCTGTCGCCGAGCCGCTTCCGCCACCTGTTCGTCGCCCAGACCGGCGTCTCGTTTCGCGCCTACGTGCTGTGGGCGCGGGTCGAAGCGGCGGTGGGCGCCGCCATGAGCGGCCGCTCGTGGACGGCTGCCGCGCACGACGCCGGCTTCGCCGATTCGGCGCATCTGAGCCGCACGTGCCGGCGTATGTTCGGCATTGCGCCGATCACGCTCGTCAGGGAATAGGCGACCCGGCCGCCACCCCGGACCCGCGAATGCAGCCCACGACCTCGCTCGGATGGAGACTTCGCGTCAGGCTCTTCGTCGAGCGCTTCTGGCAGCCGACCAGCGCCTGCATGATGTGCATGCCGGGCAGCCTCGCCAACGTGCTGAGCGCGGTCCACTGGGCGACCGCGCTGAAGACGGGTCTCGCCACGGGCCTGGTCGCGTTGCTGCTGAGCTTCACGCCGGTCGCTCGCCTCTACCCGAACCGATACGGCAACGCGCTCGTCGTCGGCGCCATTACCGCCCTTGGCGACGCCTGGGCGCACCCGAACCACTACGGCCTCTTCCACGCCGAGGCGCTCCTGACCGGCGCGGTCTCGGCCTTGCTCGCCGTGCTGGCGTCGTACCTTCTCGAAGACCGCGCGCGACGCGTGCGCGCGGCGTGGGCCCGGCTGCGCGCGCGGACGAAGCGCGTCGCCGACTGAGCGACGCGGCCGGGGCAGGCGGGCCCGGCGAAATCCCCTGGACCGAGACGCTCGCCCGGCGCACACTGCCGCCGCGGGGGGCCCGTCGAGGGGAGTCACGATGAAGGCATCGCCTTTCTGCTGCAGGATCGTCGGCGCGTCGTCGCTCGTGCTCGCGGCGCTCGCGGCACACGCGCAAGGCCGACCGCCCACCACCGAACAGCTCGGCAAGGACCCGGGCGCGCTGCGCCAGGAGGCCGAGCAGCAGCGCGCGCAGCAGCAGCGCGACCAGCAACAGCAAAGCCAGCAGCAGGCGGACCAGCAGTGGAACGACACGCTGCGTCGCAACCAGTCGCGCGCCAACGCCGACGCGGCGCAAGGCGAGGCGGTGCGGCGCAGCTGGCAGCAGCGGCCGCCGCTCGCGGCCGATAAGAACCCGCTGCTCGGCCGCTGGGAGTCGCTCGGCGCCGGCCCGCGCAGGGGCGGCGCGCCGGGCGTCTCGCCCGAGATGGCCAACCTCGCCAATGCGCTGATCGGCGGCATCACCGGCCCGATGTGCGATTCGATGCTCGGCCGCGGCACGATCGAGTTTCGCCCCGGCGGAGTGACGGCGATCGGCCGCGACGGCAGCGAACGGCCGATGTACCGCGCCGAGTATCGCGGCGGCGGCTCGCGCGTCGTCGTCCTGCCGCAGGGCGGCACGACCTTCACGCACATGATCATCGACTTCGACGGCGCCAACCATGCGACCGTCGCCGCCGTCGGCTGCGGCCTCGCGCGCGCGGGCGCCGGCAGCGCCAAGGCGGCGATGACCAACACCGCGCTGGCGGCGGCCAACCCCGGTGCCGCGACACAGTGGACGCTGCTCGGCAAATCGGCCGCGAACGGCGGCATGGACGTCTACTTCGCGCCCGCGTCGATCCACAGGTCGGGCGAGCGGGCGCGGATGCTCAACCTGTTCGACTTCAAGACGCGCCAGGTCATCGAGGGCAAGGCCTTCTTGTCGGCGAGCAACGAATACGAGTACGACTGCGCCAGGCCGCGCCAGCGCATGCTCGCGACGACCGGCTTTTCCGGGCCGATGGGCAAGGGCGCGGTCATCGAGTCGAGCAGCAACCCGCTGCCCTGGGAAGCGGTCGGCAGCAGCGGGCCGGCGTTCGAGCACTGGCGGGTCGCCTGCAAGGGGCGCTAGGCACGACGGCTGCACCGCCCGGGCCGAAGCCCGCGCGCCGATCGGCGCGCCGCTGAGCGGTCCGGCGCCACGTCCGGGGGCGACGTTTCGTCGCTTCGTCGCATCGGGGTGTCGCCCGGCGCCGGTCCCTGTCACGATGCAGGCTGCCGACCTCCGCACGCGACCCCGGGTCGCGTCGCGCGTCGCGCGTCGCCCTCGCCGGAGCCATCGCCTTGGACGCTGCACTCGCCCCAGAACTGCCCGCGGTCTCGCCCCGACCGGAACCGTTCACGCCGGTCGCCGAGGGCCAGCGAATCGAGGCGCTCGACGTCGTCCGCGGCTTCGCGCTCCTCGGCATCTTCCTGATGAACATCGAGTGGTTCAACCGCCCCATCGCGGCGCTCGGGATCGAAGGCATGCCGCGCGGTCTGACCGGCGCGGACTGGCTGGCGAGCTGGTTCATCGCCTACTTCGTCCAGGGCAAGTTCTGGACGATCTTCTCGCTCCTCTTCGGCATGGGCTTCGCCGTGATGCTGGTTCGCGCCGAGCGCGCCGGCCGCGAGTTCATCAAGGTCTATCTGCGCCGCATCCTGGCGCTCGCCGTCTTCGGCGCGCTGCACTTCATCTACGTCTGGGAAGGCGACATCCTGTTCAGCTACGCGGTCGGCGCGCTCGGCCTGCTGATCGTGCTCTACGGGCGCGCGCGGCCGCTGTTGGTCGCGGGCGCGGCGCTCGTCGGCCTCGGCTTCGTCACCGACTCCGACCTCTTCTTTCGCGTCGCCGGCGGCCTCGCGGCGGCCGCGTTGTTCGCGCTCTACCTGCGCGGCGAGATCCGCGTCGCCTGGCGCGGCGTCTCGATTCCGCTCGCCTCGTTCATCATGATGATGGGCGGCGCGCTGCTGGCCGTCACCGCGGCCGTGTTCTGGCTGTGGCCCGACGCGCCGCTCGAGCCGCGCGTGCCGCTCTCGGTGTTCGGCCCGCTGCTCGTCGTCACCGGCTGGCTCTCGTGGAAGTACCATGCGCCCGCCGAAAAGCGCAGCCTTCGCATGGCGGTGGGCCTGTACGTCTTCGCCGCCGTCGCGATGACGTCGATGAGCCTCGTGCAGCACTTCGCGCCCGACCCGGCGGACGCTTCGGCGTCGGCCGCCGCGAAGCCGGCCGACGCGGCGTCGAACGCGGCGGCGGGCATCGCGGCGCGAGCCGCGTCGTCGCCCGGGACCGCCGCGAAGAAGGCCAAGAAAACCCGCGCCGAGCGCGTCGAGGACATCCGGGCCGAGCGCGAGAAGAAGCTGAAGGAGCTGGCGACCCGCAAGGCCGACGAGATCAAGGTCTTCACCACCGGCAGCTACCTCGACACGGTGCAATGGCGCGCCCGACGCTTCCTCGACAAGGCGGCGAGCGACGCCGGCTTCGGCGTCATCCTGGTGAGCATGTTCCTGCTCGGCGCGTGGTTCGTCCGCTCGGGCGTGATGGACGACACCGCCAGGCATCTCGCCTTCTTCCGCAAGCTCGCTCTCTACGGCTTGCCGCTCGGGATCGGCATCGGCATGCTGACCGGCTTCATCGCCATCTCGCACACGCCCGGCGACCGCCACGACGGGTGGGGAATCGCGCGCGGCCTGGTCATGCTCGGCAACCTGCCGGCGTGCCTCGGCTATGTCGGGCTCGTCGTGACGATGCTGCACAGCCGGACGGCGGCGTCGCGAATCCGCGTCCTCGCGCCGCTCGGCCGCATGGCGCTCACCAACTACCTGCTCCAGTCGCTCGTCTGCGTGGCGTTCTTCTACGGCTTCGGGCTCGGCCGCTGGGGACTGCCGCGCGCCGAGCAGGTGCTGTTCGTGGCGGCGGTGTTCGCCGCGCAGGTCGCATTCAGCCACTGGTGGCTGGCGCGCTTTCGCTACGGCCCGATGGAGTGGCTCTGGCGCGGCTTCACCTACCGGCAGGTGCCGCCGATGCGCCTCGCCGCCGCGCCCGGGACGGCGTCGACCCGGGCGTCATAGACCGCGCCGCGCCCGACTTAACGCAAGGCAAATCGGCGCGGCCATGCCGGCGCCGACGCGCCCGCTCAGGGCAGCGCGCTGAGATAGTTCGCGAGGATCTCGATGTCGGCCGGCGTGAGCGGCTGGGCGGCGGCGGTCATGTTGCCGTCCATGTCGAAGCGCGTCCCGGCCTTGAAGCCGAGCAGTTGCGTGCGCAGGTACTCGGGTCGCTGGCCGGCGAGGCGCGGGATGTGCTGCTGGCCCCTGAGCTCGGCGCCGTGGCACGTGACGCAGCCGAGCTTTTCGACGAGACCACGGCCGGCGCCGGCAGCGTCGGCCGCGAGCGGCCGGCCCGCCGGCGCCGCCGACTGGGCGGCGAAGTAGCTGCCGAGCTCGCTGATCTCGGCGTTCGTGAGCGGCGCGGCCAGCGTGTTCATGACCGGGTTCTTGCGATTGCCCTCGCGGAACATCACGAGCTGCGTCGTGATGAACTGCTTCGGCTGCGCGGCGAGCGACGGGATGTCGGCGAGCGCCGACCGGCCCTCATCGCCGTGGCAGGCGGTGCAGGGCGCGGCCTTCTCGCGCTGGGCGTCGGTTCCGGCGCCGAGCGCGGCGGCGCACGAGGCCGCCGCCGCGACGGCGAGCGCGACCCGCGCGAGCCGGCGGCCGCCGCCGCGCGACCGCGGCCGCGAACGCTTCGCCGCGAACGTCATTTCGCGTAGCTGACGCGATAGACGATGCCGTTGTAGTCGTCGGAGACGAGCAGTGCGCCGTCCTTCATCACGAGCACATCGACCGGCCGGCCCCACATCGGCGGGTCGGCCTTCGCGTCCTGCAGGAAGCCTTCGAGGAACGGCTTCAGCGTGACCTTGCCGTCGCGGCCGACCGACGCGTGCATCACGTTGTAGCCCTGCTTGTGGGTGCGGTTCCACGAGCCGTGCATGGCGATGAACATGCCGTCGCGGTAGTCGGCCGGGAACATCGCGCCGGTGTAGAAGCGCATGCCGAGCGGCGCGATGTGCGCGCCCAGCCTGGCGGCGGGCGGGTCGAACTCGCCGCACGCGCGGCCCTTGCCGAACTCGGGGTCGAGCAGGTCGCCCTGGTGGCAGAACGGATAGCCGAAGTTCATGCCCTTCCTGACGGCGCGGTGGAGCGTGTCCTCGGGCGTGTCGTCGCTGACCCAGTCGCGCGCATGGTTGGTGAACCAGAGCTCCTTGGTGCGCGGGTCCCAGTCGAAGCCGACCGAGTTGCGCACGCCGCTGGCGTAGACCTCGGTCACGCCGGTCTTCGGGTCGACGCGGTTGATCGTCGCCTGGTAGTAGGCCGGCATGACGATGTTTCCCGGGGCGCCGACGTTGTAGTAGAGCTTGCCGTCGGGGCCCATGGCGAGGAACTTCCAGAAGTGGCCGGCCTGCTGGGCGGGATCGAGGTTGTCGATCACGACACGCGCCTCCGGCGGGCTGGCGAGCTTGTCCTCGATGCCGTCGTAAGCGGTGATGCGATGCCGCTCGGCGACGTAGAGCGTGCCGTCCTTGAAGGCGACGCCGTTGGGCGAGTTCAGGCCCTTCAGCACCTTGGTGACCGTGCGCTTGCCGCCCTGGTCGGTGATCGCGTAGACGTCCTTCAGGTTGCGGTTGCTGACGAACACCGTCCCCTTGTCGCCGAGCGCCAGGGAGCGCGCCTCGGGGATGCCGTCGGCATAGACCTCGACCTTGAATCCGGCCGGGACCTTGAGCTTGTCGACCGGCAGCTCGCCGGCGGGGCGGCCGGTGAGGATCGGCGCGATCGGATGCAGCGTCGAGCTGCTCTGGTCGGCCGAGCGGCCCTGCTGCCACGAGGGCGCAGGTGCGGGGGCGGCGGCGGGCGTCTGCGCCAGCGCGGCGCCGGCGAGGCAGGCGCCGGCGACTAGCGCCGCGAAGGGGGTCGATCGATTCATGGCGGGTCTCCTCGTTGTGGTTGTGTCGCGAGTGGCCATTCTGCGACGAGGTCGCCCACGTGCGAAGAGCATCGACCCGCCGCGATGCGGCGGTACGCACTGCGTGCAAGCGGCGGGTAACGGCCCAAAACCAGTCGTCCACCGGTGTCCGCTTTGGCCCGCGCCGGGCGCGCTCGTTAAGGTTGGCGAGACCGCGGCGCAGCTTTGCGAGCGGAGGCTCGGGGTCATGGGAGCCCAAACTTGCCCGGCGATCCGCGCCGGTGAACGGGCGAGTCGTTCCTACGGTCGCGTGGCGCGCTCTCTGGCATCGTTCGCGAGCCCTGCCGGCTAGCGTAGTCAATCTGATCGCGCAAACGCTTGGCCAGGGATCGTGTTCCCGGCCAACGACAGGCGGGCATGCACAAACAAGGCAAGTCGTGGGGTTTGTGGTTGGTTCCCGCCATCGGCGGGTTGGCCATCCTGAGCGGCGTGTATGCCGAGATCATGCGACGGCCGTCCACTGCTCAGGCTGAATTGAGAATCTCGCTGTCAGAGCTGCGCTCTGAGATCACGGAGAGCGGCCTTCTGGCCACACACGCCAAAAACGGCGACCCGCTGCGCAACTTCGTCCGTGAACACGCGCATCAGCTAGAGAAGCACATGCGGGCGACCGTCGACGACGTGCGGGGGAGGAGCGTCAAGGCGGGCGAGGCAAAGGCAGGCGAGATGGCGGCAAGGCGCGGCGAGAGCGCACTGGCATCGTTGCACCTCCTGGGCGCGGAGCCTGCTCCTTCTGCGACCGTCCTCGGCGACGTTGCATCGACGATGGACAGCAGCTCGCAAGAGCTTTCAAGACTCGTATCGACCCTGTCGCAGCAACCGCGATGAAGGCGCTCGAGCTCTTCCTCGGAATCCTCACGGCCGTCGGTGGCTTCGTTGAAATCGGCGAGCTGACCTTTGCGCTCAACGCTGGCAGCAAGTTCGATTTCTCTCTTCTCTGGGTGGTGGCGCTCGGCACGGTAGGAATCATCGTCTACGGGGAAATGGCCGGTCGCGTCGCCGCAGTTCGCAAGCAACCGGTCTTTCACCTCATTCGGGAGCGTGCTGGTCTGACCGCCGGGCTCGTGACGCTGATTGCGGCCAATCTCGTCAACATGTTGACGTGTGCGGCCGAGATCGGCGGAATCGCGTTGGTCTGGCAGCTGGTGAGCGGCTGGCCATATCGGCCGCTGGTGGCAGGCACTTTCGTGCTTCTGACGCTGGCCGTCTGGTTCTTGCCTTTCAAATGGATCGAGCGCGTCTTTGGATTGCTCGGTCTGTTGATGATTGTCTTCGTCGCAGCTGCCGTTGCTTCAAAGCCCGATTGGCAGCAAGTGAGCGGAGGCTTCATCCCTCAGCTTCCGAAGGCAGCCACATCCTCCGAGATGTGGCTCTACGCGTATTTCTCGGTGGCGCTGTTCAGCTCCATCGTGTTGCCCTACGAGACATACTTCTATGCCTCCGGTGCCATTGAAGATCGCTGGAAGCCCAAGGATCTGAACCTCAATCGGATCATCATCATTGGGGGTTCGGTCCTGGGTTCCTCGCTCGCCGTAGCGCTGGTAATTCTCGGCTCGCAGCAATTGTCTGGGCGTGAGATCGAAGCCCAATTGCCCGGGACGGCGGCCTTGGCTGCGGGCATTTCGCTCGGCCGCTGGGCGCTCATTGCCGCTCTGGCCGGGATGGTGTTCGCTTTCGGCGGCGCCGCGGTCGAGACCACGCTCTCGGGCGCCTACAATCTCGCCCAGTTTTTCGGCTGGCCTTGGGGAAAGTTCCGCAAACCGCGGGAGGTGCCGCGCTTTCATGCTGCCTGGTTCATCTTGCTGCTGCTGTCTACCCTGCTGATCCTGTCGGGCGTCGATCCCGTGAGCGTTGTCGAGTATTCGATCGTGTTCGCCGTCGTCACCCTTCCGTTCACCTACTTTCCGATGCTGGTGATCGCCGCCGACAAGCGAGTGATGAAGAGCTTCGCGAACGGATGGCTGTCCAACACGCTCGGCTGGCTGTTTCTGGTTCTCACGACACTTGCCGCGCTGTGCGCGATCCCGCTTCTGCTGATCACCCACGGAGGGCGAGGATGAACAAAGAGAGCGTCGACTTGATGCGCAGCGTTCTCGATCACGAAATCGTCGATGCCGATGATGTGCCGTGCGGAATGGTCGATGACGTCGAACTCTCGGGTGGTCCGGGTGCGAGGCTAGCTGTCGAGGCGCTGCTGACGGGCCCGGGTGCCTGGACGGACCGCCTGCCCTGGGTGTTCCCGAGTTTGGTCAAAGCACTGGTGGGACGGCATACGTCCAGAATTCCCTGGACTGAAGTCGCGTCGGCGGGCGATCGAATCAAGCTGAAGTCCACGGCCAAGGGGCTCGGGCTGAACGTGGGCGACGGCAAGCTCGGACATTGGCTCGGAAGGATTCCCGGCAGTGAAGCTGACTGACTTCGAGATGCTGGAGGTCGTCTCCGAAGACGGCACGCGCATGGGTCACCTGTACGACCTGCGTGCCTATGGGCGACCTACGGCACAAACGACCATGGGACCCGTGGACCAGGTGGTGTACGGTCCTTTTGGGCTGCTGGAACGTCTTGGAGTGCGCAGGGCATCAGGCGAGACCTTGGACTGGGATCAGGTGATCGCGATCCGCGACGGCAGGATCATCGTGCGGGCTTAAGCCGGCAGCGGTCTCCGCGACGTCATCAGCCGATGCGCGAATCAACGATGGCGCGAAGCCCCGCCTGCAATGAGCAGGCCGGCAACATACATATCTAGCCCGCAACGTTGCGCCCCAGGCCATCACTCCGCGCCTCACCTCTGCGCCTTGTCCTTCGCGTTCTGCGCCTCGATCAGCTCGCGGGCCTGCTTCCAGTCGCCGTCGCTCCACTTGCGCAGCTCGTAGAAGTTGCCCCCTGTCGCGAGCGCGTGCGCGCCGTCCATGAAGATGCTCTGGCCCGTCAGCCAGTCGCACTGCCCCGGCGCCATCAGAAAGGTCGCCAGGTTCTGCAGCTCGCTCATCCTGCCCGCCCGCGCCATCGGATTGCCCTCGCGCGAGCGCGCGCCGGGCTCCTCGCCCGGGTTCAGGCGCTTGCTCATGCCTTCGGTCGGGATCTCGCCGGGGCCGACCGCGTTCAGCCGGATGCCGAAGCGTGCCCATTCGATCGCGAGCGACTTCGTCATCACCTCGATGCCGGCCTTGCTCATCGCCGAGGGCACGACGTAGGGCGAGCCGTTGTCGACCCAGGTCACGATGATGCTCATGACGTTGCGGTACGGCTTGTCG
>Ga0157375_10006117_pt1 | contig 10493 bp, 6 predicted proteins | sample M35metaG_FD_115311 | JGI IMG/M metagenome (GOLD analysis project Ga0157375, IMG submission 115311) | Miscanthus rhizosphere microbial communities from Kellogg Biological Station, Michigan, USA - M3-5 metaG | ecosystem: Host-associated > Plants > Roots > Rhizosphere > Soil | place: USA: Michigan... | reverse complement strand
GTGGCGGTGTTGAAGGATGGCCGTATCGAACAGTATGGCGCGCCCGCCGATGTGCGGCGCAATCCCAAGACAGCGTTTGTGTCGGAGTTCCTGGCGACCTAGGTTTTTTATTGACCCCCATCCGTCACAGTTCAGGGTGAGAAGCGGCGCGCGAAGCGCGTGAGCAGGTCCAGTGGACCTGCGAAAGCGACGAACGCCGCAGCGCCTGAGCTAAGCGAAGGCGCGAGGCCGGGCCATCCCGCGGAACATGCTCGCTAACGCTCGCATAGGACAAGCTTTTCTAATTCGCTTCGCTCATAAGAAAAGCTAAGCCTGCCTCGCTCGAGATTCCTGGAATTGCCAACAATGCGCCCTAGCTCTTCGCAATGGCGTTGGCGACAGCTTCGGCTACTTTGATCCCATCCACTGCGGCGGAAAGAATGCCGCCGGCAAAGCCCGCGCCTTCTCCCGCCGGATAAAGCCCCGGCGTGTTGAGGCTCTGAAAATCATCGCCGCGCTGAATGCGGATAGGCGAGGATGTGCGGGTTTCCACCCCGGTGAGCACGGCATCGGCGCGGTCAAAACCTTTGATCTGGCGTCCGAAGGCGGGCAGCGCTTCGCGAATGGCGGCAATGGCGTATTCGGGCAGGCACGAGGAGAGGTCCGTCGGCGTCACCCCAGGACGATAAGAGGGGATGATGCTGCCCAATGCGGTTGAAGCTTTTGCCGCGAGAAAATCCCCCACCAATTGCGCCGGCGCGGCATAGCTGGAGCCGCCTGCCACGAAAGCCGCGCTTTCCCACTGCCGCTGCAAGGCGATCCCGGCCAAGACATGGCCGGAATAATCCGGCTCCGGCGTGATCCCCACTACAATCCCGGCATTGGCGTTGCGCTCATTGCGGGAATATTGGCTCATGCCATTGGTGGCGACGCGGCCCGCTTCGCTGGTGGCTGCCACCACCGTGCCGCCGGGGCACATGCAGAAGCTGTAAACGCTGCGGCCATTCTTGGCGTGATGCACCAGCCGGTATTCGGCCGCGCCCAGTTCGGGAATGGAGCGTCCGAAGCGCGCCTTGTCGATCAGGCCCTGGGGATGCTCGATGCGGAAACCGATGGAAAAAGGCTTGGCTTCAATCGCCACGCCGCGATCATGCAGCATTTCGAAAGTATCGCGGGCGCTGTGGCCCAGGGCCAGCACCACATGATCACTGAGAATTTCTTCGCCGCTTTCCAATCTGATGCCGCGCAGGCGACGGTCGCCATCCAGCAGCAGGTCCACCACCTTGCTGCGGAAACGATATTCGCCGCCTAAGTTTTCTATGGTCTCGCGCATGCTCTCCACCATGGTGACCAGGCGGAAGGTACCGATATGGGGGTGAGCCTCGGTGAGGATTTCTTGTGGTGCGCCCGCTTTGACAAATTCGGTCAGCACCTTGCGGCCCAGATGGCGCGGATCCTTGATCTGGCTGTAAAGCTTGCCGTCAGAGAATGTTCCGGCGCCGCCTTCGCCGAACTGGACATTCGATTCCGGATCCAGCACCGAACGCCGCCACAAGCCCCAAGTGTCCTTGGTGCGTTCGCGCACCACCTTGCCCCGTTCCAGGATGATGGGGCGAAAGCCCGATTGCGCCAGGATCAGGGCGGCAAACAGGCCGCAGGGCCCGGCGCCGATCACCAGCGGCCTCTTTAAATAGCCATTGGGAAACGTCTTCGGCGCATGGGCGGCAAACTTGTAGTCCATGTCGGGCGCGGGCCGCGCATCCTTAGGCGCGCGGCTTTCGTCTTTAAGGGCTACGTCCACGGTGTAGATGTAGAAAATCGCCTGTCTGTTGCGGGCGTCATGGCCGCGCTTGAAGACTTTCCAGTCCAGCAGCGCGTCTGCCGGCAGCTTCAATTTCTTGAGGATCGCGGCTTCCAACGCCTCGGGGCGGTGGTCGAGCGGCAGCTTGATGTCGGTCAGGCGCAACATAGCGCCCGTATAAAGATCGGGGACGCCGGACGCCAGCGCCTGGCATTCCTCCCCCTATTGCGCGAAGCGCCATTAAAGGGGGAGGTGGCCGCAGCAACGCCGTGGCGCGCAGAGTGAGGTTGGCGGCCAAGCCAACCGAACGCCGAGCACCACGGCAAAGTTGCGAAGGCCGGAGGGGGTTCAGAATTTAAGTCGCAACCCAAGCTGAAATGACACGGGCTGGCGCAAGGTGAGGGTGCGCGGATCGGTAAGCGCAGGGGTGATAAGACCGGCGGTATCCGAAGGATCGAAATAGGCCCCATACAGCGCGTCGTGATTGTCGAACAGATTGTCCACCGTGGCGAACAGTTGCCAGTTGGGATCGATCTGCCAACTGCCGCGCAGGTTCACCACGACGGTTGAAGGCAGCTTGGTGTTGAGGTTGGACGGATCGCCGTCGAAATATTGGCTGCCGGTGAAAGCCAGTTCGCCGCCCAGGCTGATGTCCTCCACAATGTCCACATCACCGCCGGCCCGTACGTTGTTGGCCGGATTGAGCGGGATGCGCCGTCCGGCTGTAACCGTCACATTGCCATTGCTGTCAGCCTTGGGATTGTTGGGCGAGGCGAGCGCGCCGCCAAATTGGTAGGTCGCATCCAGATAGGAATAGCTGGCATAGGCCGACCAGCCGCTTGCCGCATAACGGGCCGAGACGTCCAGGCCCTGGCGCTGGGTGGAAGGCACATTGGTGAAAAATCCGCGGCCGGCGAGGTTGCTGGCCAAAGCCACAATGTCGTTATCGCTGTCGGTGCGGAACAGGCTGATGCTCCAGTCCAGCTTGCCGTCCGCGATCCCCATGCTGCCGCGCGCGCCGGCCTGATAGGAATGCGCCACGACTTGCTGCAGCGGCGGATCGGCCACCAGCGAACCTTCCAGTAGGCAAGGCCGGGTCGGATCGGCGCAGTCCAACTCCAGCGGCGTGGGGGCGCGATTGGATTCGGAATACCCGCCGAACAGAGTGACGGCGTCGGTGATCTTGTAAGTCAATCCCACCAGCGGATTGACATGACCATAGCCGTGCGTGCCACTGAGCTCTGCGGCCACGCCGCTGCGGTCACGGGTGACGATGTCGGCGGTGTTGACGCGTAAGCCCACCGTCACGGTGAGGGCGTCGGTTAAATCCAGCGCATCCACGGCATAAAAGCCGTAATAGTCGGTTGTGGCGCCCAGAGTGACCGGCGCATAACCGACACTGCCATTGGCATGAATGACACTGCCGGAACCGGCCAGCGTGGGATCGGTCGCGACCAGCAGGCTGGGAAAGATGCGCCCCAAGGTGCTGGTGGAACGAAAGCCGATGGCGCTGCTGTCCAGGCTGAAACCGGCGGTGAAGTAGTTGCCCAAGCCCAGCAATGGCGCATTGCCGGTGATCTGCAGGGTCACGCCGCGGCTGCTGCTGTCAGTGAGAGTGCGGTCCACGGTACCGTAAAAAGTGCCTGGTGTGAAAGCGATGCTGGCATTGTTCTGGTCCAGGATCGCGAACTGATTGCGGAAGTTCAAGGCGGCGGCGCCGGTGAAGGGCACGGGACGCGGGAAGCCATCGTCTTCCAAGCAAAGTTTTCCGACGAAGGAAGACGAATTGGAGCAGCGCTCGAAATTGCCGCCATTGCCGTCGACATGGCGTTGTTTCAGGGAACGCACATAAGCGGAGGCTTCGATCTGCCAGTTTTCGTCCAGCTTGGTCTTTCCATTCAGCGCCAGGCTGCCAATGGTATTTCGTGTTGTTTGCGGGAAAGTGTAGACCGACTTGCTGCCCCGTTGAATCAATCCGAAAGGCGTGGGACCCACCACGCCCAGGCTGGTGGCCGCGCCCGACGCCACCAGATGAATCTCGCTATCACCGAAGCGCCACCCAGCATCGGCATAAAGCCGCGCCAGATTGGACTGGGAATGAAAGCGCCAGCCTTCATCGGTGACGCCTTCCGCCGCGCCATAGAAACTGAAGGCGTCATCTTCCATGCCCCATTGGGCGCTGGCCATGCCATGACCGTAGGAACCGCCTTGCAGCGAGGCTTCCGTGCCTTGCCAGGTGAAGCCATTCTTCATCGCCAGATTGACCGCGCCGCCCAGGGCATTAAGCCCGAACACGGGGTTGCTGCTCCACACATCCATGCGGGCGATGGCGGCTTGGGGGATGGCGTCCCAATTGACGCTATCGCCAAAGGCCTCGTTCAGCCGCACGCCGTTCTGGTAAACGGCAAGTCCCTGCGGCGTGCCTTGCAGCGGGGAAGCGTCGAAGCCGTGAAAGCGCAGATTTTGGAACAGGCCATTGCCCTGGACATCGCTGAGACTGACGCCGGCGGTCTGCGATCCCAGCGCCGACAGCAGTGAGCCGCCATGCTGGGCGGTGAGGGCTTCCGCACTAAGGCTTTGCAATGCTCCCGGCACTTTGTCCGACGACAGTCCAATATCGGAGCCGGGCAGGGTGCCCAAAACCACCACATGCTCAACGCTTTCCCCGGCCGCCATTTGCTGCGCCAAGGCAGGCGTGCTGAACAGGGCCGAGGCGGCCAGCAAAGCAAGGCGCGATTTCATGCTTTCCCCTTCTTGATGAGGGGCTTAGGACAGGTATGGGGCGGAGGCAATTTCCCTTTTTCCCGCTTTTGGCGGGAATTTTTCCTAAGCTGACAGATTGGCGGAAACCGCGGCTAAGATGCCTCACCGAATGAAAGCATTTTCCATGTCCTTGCGTGGGCAGTTCTTCCTGTCTGTCATCCTGGCGTTGCTGCTGAGCTTGTCGGTGCTGGGCGTGGTGGCGCTCAGTCATGCCCGCGCCTCTGTGGACAATGAGATGCGCAAGGCATTGGAGGCCAGCGACCGCATTGTGGACAACGCGCTCTTGTCCCTGCCGCGTGAAGGTGAAGACGCCTATCTGGAGCGTTTGGTTCGAAGCTTTGACGACAACCGCCACGTTCGGGTGGCGCTGGTCGAGGCGGGAGGAGAAATCACGGCCTCCCATCTGGCCGCGCCTGAGCCGGTGCCGGGCTGGTACCGGCGATTGCTGGAAATACCCGTCCAGGAGCGCATCGACACGGCGGCGCGCTTGAAGGGGCGGATTCTGCGGGTCGCCACCGACGCCCATAACGAAATCGCGGAGGCCTGGACACAATTTCGCGACGGCGCCGCCATCCTGGGATTTTTCAGCCTTTTGGTTTTGGGTCTGCTGCATCTCGCCATGGCGCGCATTGCAACGCCCTTGAAAAAGTTAAGCACGGGGTTTGAAGCTGTCGGCACCGGCAATTATGCGGCGCGCGTCTCGGCAACGGGTCCTCAGGAAATCGCCGGCCTGGCCGGTGCCTTCAATCGCATGACGGCGCGGTTGGAGCTTTTGGAAGAGACCAACCGCCGCCTGACCGCGCAGATGTTGGCGATCCAGGAGGAAGAGCGCGCGGACCTGGCGCGCGATCTGCACGACGAGATGGGGCCGTTCCTGTTCGCCATGCGCCTGGATGCGGAAGCCATCCAGGCGGAGGCGCGTAAGTCGGGCCATGCCGCTATCGCCGAACGGGCGCAAGCTTTGGGGGAATCCGTCAGTCACATTCAGAGCCATGTCCGGGACATTCTCAAGCAACTGCGGCCCGATGGCTTGTCGGAAACCGGCTTGGCGGTGGCAATCGGCAACCTGGCCACCTTCTGGCAGCGCCACGGCGGCGTCGCGGTCCACCTCGACCTCGCGGCTGAGGGTTTTGGGGTGGAAACGGATGGCGTGATCTATCGCCTGGTGCAGGAGGGGCTGACCAACGCCGCGCGGCACGGCGCCGCCAAACATGTCTGGATCACAATCACGTCCGATGGCGGAGAAATTCGCGTCATTGTTGAGGACGATGGCGTGGGATTTGCGGCGATCGACGGCGGCGGTCTGGGCCTGAAGGGCATGCGAGAGCGGCTGGCTTCGTTGTCGGGAAGCCTGATGTTGAGCACCCGGCCAGGCGGGGGTACGCGGTTGGCCGCAGCAATGCCTTCTTCGCGGATGAAAGAACCGGCATGACGAAAATCTTGATCGTCGACGATCATGCGATGATCCGAACCGGTCTTCGGCAGCTTTGCGTCGATCACGTTCCGGGTAGTTCGATCTGTGAAGCCGACAATGCCCAGGCGGCGCTTCATCTGCAGAAGAGCGAGCATCCCAGGTTGACAATTCTCGACCTCAACATGCCTGGCCCCAGCGGACTGGAATTGCTGCGCCAGCTGTTGGAGGCCGACACCAATGCCCGCGTCTTGGTTTTTTCCATGCATGGGGAACCGGTCTATGCCGCCAAGGCACTCAAGCTCGGCGCTCGAGGTTATGTCAGCAAAAATGCCTCGCCCGATGAATTGCGGACGGCCGTGTCTCGCATTCTTTCCGGCTCTACTTATGTCGAGGCTGAGATCGCCCAACAGCTGGTAGCGCTCCCCGGCGAACAGCATCAGCAACTCAGTGAACGCGATCTGGAAATTTTGCGACTGCTGGGCGAAGGGCGCAGCTTTACCGAGATCGCGCAGCAATTGGGGCTGGGATATAAAACCGTCGCCAATACCGCCACCGCGATCAAATCCAAGCTGGGCGTGGGCCGGACGGCCGACCTGATAAGACTCTCAGTTGAAATGGGAATCGGCCGTCAGGTTCCCTGAAGCCGCTGCTTGATTCGCGCAACTTCACAAAGTATTTCGCCCCTGATTTCGGGTTGACCTCGCGCTGTTTCAGGCGCAGGGTTTTGTTGCCGAGAGAAAAGATTGCGACTGTCGCAGCACTTCCTCAAGGCGCCCATTGCGCGGTTACTTAGACGCGGACGCGTCCTTTAAGAGAATCGCGATCGATCCGGTGGAGACCGGATTTCTGGCGCCGGAATGTCGCGCGAGACGCAATTCCTAATCCCGGCAGGTGAAACCCTGCTACAGGAGGTTCCTGAGAATGGAAGAGACTCCACCGGAAAGTAAGCCGGGCTTCGCCTGACGCGGAGCCAAGGCCCGGATCAAAAACCCGGACCTCCGCCTAAAATTCAAACGGAACAATGGGTGAAAGCCCATAACAAGCGTCCGGCCTGATGTCGGACAAAAGATCGGAACAAGTCTCGTCGGTAATCTGGCGGGGCTTGTTTCTTTTTGGTCATGTTCCCGCGCCGGTTCCTTGGCGCAAGTTCCGCAAATGATTGCAACAATTTGAAAGCATAAATGGGGTTTTCCCCTTTCGGGTCCTGCTTTATGAAGTCGCCATGCGAAAAATCGTGTTTGTGTCCGCCGCCTTGCTTTGCGCTGGCCTAATGGCCGGTTGCACCACTGCGCGATCCACCGCGCCCCTGCGCACCGCCAGCGAACAGTTGCTGATCTCCGCCGCCGCCGATCGCGCCGCCGCCCAACTTTCGCTGGGCATTCCAAAAGGCACCCGTATCTTTGTCGATACCCGCTATTTCCAAGGCTATGACGATGGCTATGCCATTGCTGCCATCCGCACCCAGATGTTGAAGAACGGCTTGATGCTGGTGGACGACCGTACCCAGTCCGAAGCCGTTGTGCAGGTTTCATCGGGGGCGTTGTCCACCGATAACAAGTCGCTGTTAATCGGCATCCCGCAGCTGACCGTTCCCTATTATCCCGCGGGCAATTCGGTGACCGTGCCGGAAATCGCCTTGTTCAAGCAGGCGGAAGAAAAAGGCGTCGCCAAATTCGTCGCCACCGGTTACGACGCAAAAACCGGCAAGCTGCTTGCCACCACCGATCCGCGTTACGGATTCGCGCACAATACCAATCACACGGTGCTGTTGTTCTTCTCCTGGTCGACAGGCGACGTGATTCCGCCTGGCGTGGATCAGCATTCGCTGTCGTTTCAGACTCTGACGAGCATGCTCCCCGGCCAAAATCAATAGCGCGAGGAATTTTGCGGCGTGAGCAGGAGCGTCGCGCGGAGTGTGCGAACAGTACATGAGCACGCGCGACGAACTCACGACGCAAAATAACCGCGCGTTACTGAGGAAAATATTGGTACAGCCAGGTCTCGCTGAGCGTTCTATTGCCAAGCTTCAAATACATTCTCAGATCCACCGGCTGCGCGCCCTCGACTTGCAGGTCGAACAAAGCCCGCCAGCGGTCGGTGCCAACCACCTTGATCACATAAGCATTGTCGATCTTGCCGCGTGAGGCGGTGACCACCGGCGTCACATCGTAGCGCTGTTGCATCTGCATCAGTGGGCCGCCGGTAAAATCGACCACGAATTTGAACTTGTCGCGCGGCCAGGGATTGGCGCCCGGTATGCCGCCGCGTCCAAGCCTCGTGGCAACGACCATGGCGATATTTTTGGGAAAAGCGGGCTCCTTGTCCTGCCAATAGAGACGATAATCGAACGACAGATTGTCGCCGCCATGAATGTCGCGGTCGGGCCGCCAATAGGCGACGATATTGTCGTGGGTCTCATCCTCGGTGGGAATTTCCACCAGCTGCACCGCGCCAGCGCCCCAGTTTCCTTTGGGCTCGACCCAAATTCCGGGGCGCTTGTTGTAGAAGGCGCCGTCGTCCTGATAGTTGGCGAAATCGCGGTCGCGCTGGACCAACCCGAAACCTTTGGGATTGTTGTCCGCGAAGCTGTTGGTCATCACTTGCGGCGGATTGATCAGAGGACGCCAGATACGTTCACCCTTGCCGGTCCATAGCGCCAAACCGTCATTGTCATGAATTTCCGGACGCCAGTCGGCGGCCTTATGCCGCTCATTTTCGCCGTACCAATACATGCTGGTCAGTGGCGCCACGCCCAAGCGTGAAATATCGGCGCGGAAAAACAAGTCGCAATGGCAATTCATCACCACCGCCTTGTTCGCATTCTTCATGGCGTCGAATTTGTAGGCGCCCGTAATGGAAGGCCCATCCAGCAAGGCATAGATGCTGATCACCGGGCCGTTATCGTCCAGCCAGAATTCAGAAAAGCGGGGGAACTCTTCCGCTGTGGCCGCGGCGGTGTTCATGGCGATGCCGCGCGCCGAAGCGCCATACTGTTCCTCCTGTCCGCTGGAGCGGAAATAGCTGGCGCCCTGGAAGGCCAGCCAATCGGTCGGCTTGTTGGTTCCATCCATTACCCGGAACCCGGAAAAGCCCAATTTGGCGAGGGCGGCGGGATTTAGCCCGCTGGCGCCATAATCGAAATAATCAGGCCCGTACAAAATCTCGCGTGCCTGGCCGTCCGCCACCGCATGCAGCACCACAGGCTCATTCGAATAGCGGCTGAGATGGAAAAAGGAGACCGGCCGAGGCCCGCCCGCCCATAAAGCATGGTCGGCGCGGAACTTGATTTTCTGGGAGGCGTCGAAATCGATGCCTTTGATGATCTCGGCGGCCTGGGATTCTGGCGCTTTATAAGGCTGGCTGGCGTTTTTTTTGGCACGCGCCACCAAAGCCGCATAACTGAAAGCTCTGGGCGGGCTCAAACGGATGGCGGACGGCTGTGTTACCGCGGCGAAAGCGCGCGGCGGGAACATGCTGGCCGACAAAGCGGCAAGGAACAGGCGTCGGTCGGTTTTGAACATTGGTTTTGGAAAATAGGTTCGCGGGAGCATGACTGGAAGCGGCAATCGTGGAGAAGTTAAGGCGCTGCGCGCAATGATGGGCTGAGATCTGTATACCGATGATAAAGCCCTGGAATTGCACAGAACGATCCATCATTTCGCCGCATTGTCACGTTTCATTACCGAAGTCGGACGGGCGACAAATTATTGGGTTTAAAGATGGATTCTCAGTCTCGCGTTTTTGAGGCACCGGGTGAAACAGTGATTGCCGGAACGCCTATGCGTTGTTCCCGGCCTATGATCGCCCAATCCTTGGCGCCCTGGACACCCGGGCGCATTGTTGTGGCGCTCTTCACCAGCTTGATCTCGGTCCCCGCGCAACTAGCACCGGCCGTTTCGAACCGCCGCCGCCGTGCCTGAGATCGCGCCGCGGCGCTGGCTGTACCTTTTCCTGGTGCTGGCCTCCACCGTCGCCGCGGTGACGCAGATGGCGGGTGTATTGCAATTCGACGGTTTCACTTTGCGCGAAATCGTCATTCTTTCCCTGTTCGCCATTCTGTTCGCCTGGATCGCCATGTCCTTCTGGCTGGCGCTGTTCGGTGTCTGGGCGCGCTTCTCACGAACCAATCTTCTGCCGCTGAAGCCCGCCAGTGGATTGTCGGCGGCGCGCACCGCCATCCTTATGCCGATCTACAATGAAGATGTCGGGCGGGTGTTTTCCGGCGTGCGCGCCATCTGGGAATCCGCCGGTTCCGATTTCGACTTCTATATCCTCAGCGACAGCACCAATCCCGCCAATTGGGTGGCCGAGGAATTGGAATGGAAGAAGCTCAAGGATGCGCTGGGCGACAGCGCCCACATTTTTTACCGCCACCGCCCCCGCAATACCGGCCGCAAGGCGGGCAACATCCAGGATTTTTGCGAGAATTGGGGCCAGCTTTACGACTATATGGTGATCCTGGATGCCGACAGCCTGATGACCGGCAAGACCTTGTCTGAGCTGGTCGGGCTGATGGACGCCAATCCCCGGGTCGGG
>Ga0157375_10006113_pt1 | contig 10495 bp, 10 predicted proteins | sample M35metaG_FD_115311 | JGI IMG/M metagenome (GOLD analysis project Ga0157375, IMG submission 115311) | Miscanthus rhizosphere microbial communities from Kellogg Biological Station, Michigan, USA - M3-5 metaG | ecosystem: Host-associated > Plants > Roots > Rhizosphere > Soil | place: USA: Michigan... | reverse complement strand
GCCGCTTCGCTCGTCGCCCCGCAACGCCTCGCGGACCGCGGTCACGAGGTGGAAGTACTGCTCGAGCTCGCGGGTCTCGACGTTCCGCTCGCGCGGCAGGTCGATGTCGATGATCGAGGTGATCCGACCGGGTCGCGGCGACATCACGACGACGCGCGTCGATAGGAAGACGGCCTCAGCGATCGAATGCGTCACGAAGACGATCGTCGTCTCGGTGCGCTCCCAGATCTTGAGCAGCTCGAGGTTCATCCGCTCGCGGGTCATCTCGTCGAGAGCGCCGAATGGTTCATCCATCAGGAGGAGTGCCGGGTCGACGGCCAGCGCCCGGGCGATCGCGACGCGTTGCTGCATCCCTCCGGAAAGCTGCCACGGGTAGTGACCGGCGAAGTCGGATAGCTCGACCAGGCGCAAGTGCTCCATCGCCCGCTGCTGGCGCTGTGCCTTGGAGGCACCGCTGATCTCGAGCGGCAGCTCGACGTTGCCCTGGACCGTCCGCCAGTCGAACAGGATCGGTGCCTGGAAGACCATCCCGTAGTCGCGGTCGCGGCGCGCGCGTTCGGCCGGCTTGCCGTTGACCGTGATCGTGCCGGACGTCGGCGGGGTCAGGTCGCCGATCAGCCTGAGCAGCGTCGACTTGCCGCAGCCCGACGGCCCGATGAGCGACACGAACTCACCAGCGGCGATCGACAGGTCGATGCCGATGAGCGCCTCGACCCGGGTGGCGCGCTGGGTCCGCCCATCGAAGACCTTCGAGACGCCGGTGATCTCGACGACCGGTCGCGCCTGGCTCTGCCCTTCCGTGGTCATGCTGCCATTGCCTCCGGTCGCCGCTCGTGCCGGAGCACCCAGTTCTCGACACCGGCGACGAGCAGGTACACGCCGATCCCAAGCAGGGACGAGACGACGATCGTCGCCCACAGGTATTCCGCGTTCAGGGAGTAGTACTGCATGCCGGTGATGATCTGGCGGGCGAGTCCGTCCTGGATCAGCGAGGGCAGCTCACCGACGATCGACCCGACCACCGCGGCCGGCGCCGCGATCCGGAACCCCGTGAACAAGTACGGCCGGGAGGCGGGCAGCCGAAGCTTGCCGAGGATGGCCCACTTCGAAGCGGCGTATGAGCGCATCAGCTCCATGGCGCGCGGATCGAACGCCCTGAGCCCCCGGAGTGCTGCGATCGTCACCGGGAAGAACGTGAGATACGTCGACACGATCGCGACGCCGAACCAGTCGGCCTTGAGGCCGATGACGATGAGCGGCGCGATCGCGATGATCGGGATCGTCTGGCTCGCGACGACGAGCGGCAGGATCGCTCGCTCGAGGAACCGGACATGGACGAGCAGGATGGCCAGCAGCATCCCGATCGTCGAGCCGAGCGCGAACCCGATCGCGGCGTTGCGCAACGTGAAGAGCGCCGCTCGCAGCAGCCGGGTGACCGTCGTGTCACCGACCGCGTCCTGGTTGCCGAACTCGCCGGCGATGGCCCAGATGTGCGGCAGCTTGATATCCGTGGCGAACGCGAACTTCAGTGGCGGGTCGTGGTCGAACGTCGCGCCGGTCCCCAGCACGTTCTCGATGTGCCACGTGTCGCCGCCGATGAACTTGACGGCCTCCCAGGCGATGAGCAGGACGACGAAGACCGTCAGGAAGCCGACGAGCGGGCGGAGGCGCCGGCGGGCCGATGCGCTCCTCCCCATCGGCTAGTCGGTCACCGCCTGGTCGGCGATGTCGAGCGCCGCGTCGATGATCTCGAAACCCTGGGCGAGCTCGTCCTCGGTGATGCACAGCGGCGGATTCGTATGGACCGAGTTGTTGGCGATCATCGTGTAGAGCCCGTGCTCTCGGAAGTACTTGCCGATGGCCTTCATCTCGTCGGACGTGCCGTTGAACGGCGTCAGCGGTGTCCACGGGTCGCGGCTACGGACGAGATCGATGATCCCGAACAACCCGAGGTTGCGGGTCGCCCCGACCGACGGGTGTTCGGCGGCCAGGCGCTGATGCATCTCGCGCATCCGCTCGCCCATCCGAGCGGCGTTCTCGATCAGGCCGTCCTCCTCGTATACGCGGAGCGTCGCGAGCGATGCTGCCAGCGATATCGGGTGCGACGAATACGTCAGGCCGCCGTAGAACATCTTGTCCTCGAACGCCTCGGCGATCTTGTGCCGCATCGCGACCGCGCCCAGCGGCAGGTACGACGAGGTCAGTCCCTTGGCCATCGTCATCAGGTCGGGGACGGTGTCCCAATGGTCGATGGCGAACCACCGGCCCGTGCGCCCGAAGCCGGCCATCACCTCGTCCGCGACCATCAGGATCCCGTGGCGATCACAGATCTCGCGGACGCCCTGGATGTAGCCATCGGGCGGGATCAGGATCCCGTTGGTCCCGACGATGGTCTCGAGGAAGACCGCCGCGATCGTCTGCGGCCCCTCATAGCGGATGACGTCCTCGAGCCCCTGCAGGCTCTCCTCGACCGGCCGCGGCTCCGCCTCGCCCCAACGATGCGTGTCTGGGTAGCGGACGACGCCGACGAGGCCTGGCTCGTTCGCCCACCGGCGCGGGTCGCCGGTGAGTGTCATCGCGCCCATCGTCGCGCCGTGGTAGGCGCGATACCGAGCGAGGACCTTGTAGCGGCCGGTGTAGTGCCGGGCGAACTTGATCGCGTTCTCGATCGCCTCGGCACCGCCGAGGGTGAAGAAGACCTTGTCCATATCGCCTGGGAGGATCTCGGCGAGCTTCTGGCCGAGCAGGGCGCGGATCTCCGTGGCGAACGCGGGCTGGACGAACTGGAGCTTGGCCGCCTGCTCGGTGATCGCGTCGATGACACGCCGATCGCCGTGACCGATGTTGACCGACATCAGCTGGCTGTTGAAATCGAGGATCCGCTTCCCCTCAGGCGTGTAGAGCCAGACGCCCTCTGCGTGGTCGACGACGATCGGGTCGATCGCGCTTTGGATCGACCAGGAGAAGAAGGTGTGCGCGCGGTTGAGGGCGACGATCTCCTCGCTGGTCATCGCCTCGGATGCAGTCCCGATGCCCATGGGTCCTCCTCTGCGTCACGGGCGCCGTGGCCCCGCGAACGCGAGACCGGATTACAGCACATCTGATCCCCGCCGACGGACCGCTCGGTCAGCCCGTCTTCCGGGACGGGACAAGCACCGTCATGCCGCTCGGGGTCACGCGCGCGGTCAGCCAGCCGGGCGCGTGGACATCGCCATCGATCTCGACGGGTTGCGGCGGGATCGTCGTGATCCGGACCTGTTTGACCGTCCGCCGGATGGTCTCGCCGTGAAGGTCGCTCGTGCGCAGCAGCAGGTCGGCGGCGCTGCGCAGACCGCCGGGGATACCACGGCCGGCAACGACGAACAGGTCGAGGTGGCCGTCGCTGGGATCGATCGGCCGACGCGGCCCGATCAGGCCCGGGATGATCTCGCCGGTATTCGCGACGAGAACGAGGTGGCCGTGGCGTTCGAGCGTCTCACCATCGGCCTCGATCACGAGGTCGACCGGGGCCAGTCGAAGCATCTCCCGGAGCGTTGCCCCGATGTACGCGCCGAACCGCAGCCTGCGCTTCCACTCCCCATCGGCAGTGGCCATGATGCGTGCGTCCAGACCCGTCCCGGCCGCCACGACGAATGGGCCGCGTCCGTCCGGCGTGGTCTCTCCCTCACGACCCCACTCGGCCATCCCGAGGTCGATCGTCCGCGGGGCGCCGTTTCGGATCGCATCGACGGCACTGCGCAGGCCGCGGATCCCGAGGCTGGCCGCCAGGGCATTGCCGGTCCCGGCCGGCACGATGGCCAATGGGATCGACCTGCCGGCAAGGATCCCGGCTGCGTGCCGGACCGTGCCATCCCCGCCGACGACGGCGACCAGCGGCGACTCGGTCAGCGCCTCGAGCGCGGAGCCGGCCGCATCCTGGGTGTCGTCGACGATCGCCGGCTTCAGGCCGGTGCGTGCCTCGACCGCTGATGCGACGACATCGACGAAGGCGCGTCGCCGTTCCGGGTCACGGATCCGGGACGCGCCTCGGTTGATGACGATCTGCGGCGCGGTAGCATCGACGTCGAGCGGCGGCATGGGCCGCCGATCGTACGCCCGCGCAACGCGACGGGACCGATTCGACCGGAGGAGATGATGGATCGCGCCGGCTTCCGGGCCTGGCTCCAGCGCTACATCGATGCGTGGCGGCTCAACGACGCCGTCGCGATCGGCGACCTGTTCAGCCCCGATGTGCGCTACGCCTTCGACCCGTTCAGCGAGGCGATCGCGGGTCGCAACGCGGTCATCGAGGCGTGGCTGGACGACCCCGATGCCCCAGGATCCTGGAAGGCGGATTACGACGTGCTCGCGGTCGACGGCGATGTCTTCGTGGCACACGGCCGGACCCGCTACCTCACCGACGATCGGACCGGAGTGGAGCGCGAGTTCGCGAACGTATTCGTCTGCCGCTTCGATGGCGACGGCCGCTGCCGCGAGTTCACCGAGTACTACATGCGCCGGCGGACCGAGCCGTCCGTCGAGGAGTCGGTCGTCGACTAAGCCGGCGGAACCGTCCTTGGTACGAGCACGCGGAGGGAACCCGCTCGAGTCCTGAAGGTGACAGGCGTCTCCCGGAGGTCGGCGGAGTCGGCCCGCGCCGGGAGTGGATGCGAGCTCGTGATCCGAACCTCGGACGATCGATGGGTGGTCACCTGCGGTGCGTACCGCCGCCGCCCGAACGCGATCGACGCCAAATGGCGAAGCAACTCCCATTTCGAGAACCGCCGGAAGACCCGGACGTCGAACCTGCCGTCGTCGAGACGCGCGCCCGGCGCGACGGTCATCCCGAGGCCGAGATACGGCCCGTTCGAGACCGCGACCATCAGCGCGCGAGTCGTGACCGTTTCGTCATCGAGTTCCACGACCATCCTCGCGGGCCGGTAGCGCAGCGCGACCCACAGCGTCCTCGGGATCGACGATGGATGACCCTCGTCGACACGCGTGACCTCGCGGAAGATCGCCGCGTTGAGCCCGACCGAACCCGCCTCGAAGAACGGCACGACATGACCGTCCGAGCGGATGGCTTCGCCCGTATCCATCGCCCGGATGTCGCCGTCGCGCAACACGTCGGCGGCGACATCGATGTCGCGACCGATACCGAGCGCTCGAGCGACGTTCATCACGCGCCCGAGGGGCAGGATGCCCAGTGCGGTCTCCGTTCCGAGCAGATCTTCGGCGACGAGATGGACGGTGCCGTCGCCCCCGGCGGCGACGACCACCTCGACGCCGTCGGCGACTGCCTGACGGACGATCGCCCGTGCCTCGGCCTCATCGGCGGGCTCGTGGATCTCCGCCGTGATGCCATGACGTTCGAGGATCACGCTCAGATCAGCGACGCTGCCGCCCTGTCGGAGGGCCGTCGGCAGACCGGCGGATGGGTTCCAGATGACGACCATCCGCCGACCCTGCACGTCGGTCGGGGCGATCGCGCCGAGCGACGCAGTCACGGCTGTTCGCTCGTCCCGCGCGCTTTCCATGTCCGATAGAGCCGGGTGAGCCCGATGAGATAGCTGAGGCCGAGGAGATAGGACGCCGAAACGTCCGAGAACCAGTGATGACCCTGGTAGACGCGACTCGGACCGACGAGGGCCACGAGCGCGACGAGCGGAGCCGTCACGATCCCGCGCAACCAGGTCGGTCGGAGCAGCGTGTGTGCGAGATAGGCGGCGAACCCGTACACGCCGACATACGTGATCGTGTGGCCGCTCGGGAAGCTCGAACCGCCGAGGGGCGCGGCGATGACGCGCACGTCGACGCCGGCCACGGGCCGGGGACGGCGCATCAGGTCTTTGACGAACGTCGCCACGAGGGCCGTGCCCCACGCCCCGATCATCGCGACAGCCTCGAGCGGGAGCCACGCGACGACGAGGAGCGTGACGATCGCGCCTGGGATGACGCGACTCTGCGGCGGGAAACCGGGCCAGGAGATCGCCTCCATCAAGCCGCCCAGCCACGGAAGCTTCCAGCGTTGGATCTTGACCGTGACCGCCAGGTCGATCGCGTCACTGCGACGGGCGCGGACCAGGCCGAAGATCGCCAGGAAACCGAGGAACCCGATCCGCTCGACGAGGTCGGCAGCACGGCCGCGACGGACCGCCGTGTGCGGCGCGACGGTGACAGCGGCGGTCGGGAGCGGGACCTGGGGGCGGGCGTTCACCCGCGGAGCATGTCAACGCCATGCGCCGACGGGCGTCGCCGCATGCTGGAGGCGGGCCTGCAGTCCCGTTACAAGGACGCCGACCGGGGGCGCTGGCTTCACATTCCGCGCGAAGCCGATGAAGGGTGCATCGCCGCGGAGTCGCGGTGTACCCTCCCCTCTCCAAACGCCACAGATGCGACCGCGAAGGTCACGGAAGAGGGATCACACATGGCCCGAATCGTTCGAGGCGCGCTCGTCCAGGCGACCTGGACCGGCGACAAGGAATCGATGATCCAGAAGCACGAGGAGCGGGCACACCAGGCGGCCAAGGACGGTGCCCAGGTGATCCTGTTCCAGGAGCTCTTCTACGGGCCGTACTTCTGCCAGGTCCAGGACGCCCAGTACTACAGCTATACCGAGCTGATCCCGGACGGCCCGACGACCAAGCGCATGCAGGACCTCGCCAAGCAGACCGGCATGGTCATCGTCGCGCCGATGTACGAGGAGGACTCGCAGGCCTCCGGCATCTACTACAACACCGCAGCAGTGATCGACGCGGACGGCACCTACCTCGGCAAGTACCGCAAGACGCACATCCCCCACGTCAAGGGCTTCTGGGAGAAGTTCTACTTCCGGCCTGGGAACCTGGGGTATCCGGTGTTCGAGACGGCCGTGGGCCGGGTCGGCGTCTACATCTGCTACGACCGCCACTTCCCTGAGGGCGCTCGCGCCCTCGGGCTGAATGGCGCCGAGATGGTGTTCATCCCTTCAGCCACCTCGCGTGGCTTGTCCGAATACCTCTGGCGCATCGAGCAGCCGAGCCACGCGGTCGCGAACGGCTACTACGTCGGGACGATCAACCGGGTCGGCATCGAGGCGGAGTTCGGTGACGACGACTTCTACGGGCAGAGCTATTTCGTCGACCCGCGCGGGCAGTTCGTCGGCGACGTCGGCGATGCGCACGACGAGGAGCTGATCGTCCGCGATCTTGACCTCGACAAGATCGCCGAGGTCCGCAACACGTGGCAGTTCTACCGCGATCGACGGCCGGACGCGTACGACGACTTGACACGCCCATAGGCGCTATCATCCGCGCCGGCTCGGCTGTCTGGAGGAGGACAGCCGAGCCGCTCCGTTTCCGGGAGGGGCGGTCATGCAGTTCGGGTTCACGCTCAAGCCAGAACACACGCTCGAGCGAACGCTTGCCCTGACACGACAGGCCGAGGAAGCCGGCTTCGACTACGGCTGGCTGTTCGACAGCCACGTCCTATGGCGCGATCCGTATCCGCTGCTGACGCTCATGGCCGGGGTCACCTCGCGACTCCGTCTCGGGACCTGCGTCACGAACCCGGGGACCCGCGAGCCGTCGGTGACGGCGTCATCGCTGGCCGTGCTCGACGAGATCAGCGACGGCCGGATGGATCTCGGCATCGGCCGCGGCGATTCGGCGCGTCGCGTCCTCGGGAAGCCACCGATCACGATGGCCAACACCGAGGAGGCGATCCGCGTCATCCGGACGCTCGTGGCCGGTGGCTCGATCACGTACGAGGGCACGGACCTCGTCTTCCCGTGGACGCGCGGCTGGACCCTGCCGGTGTGGGTCGCGGGGTACGGGCCGATGGCGATCGCGATGACCGGACGGGTCGCCGACGGGATCATCCTCCAGCTCGCGGACCCCGACCTGGTGCGTTGGTTCGTCGGGCAGGTACGGGACGCGGAGACGGCCGCGGGACGAGAACGCGGCTCGGTCAAGGTGCAATCCGCCGCACCGGCACATGTCGGTCCGCGCGATGTCGGACATGAGCGAACGCGCTGGTTCCCGGCACTCGTGTCGAACCACGTCGTCGATCTCGTGAACAAGTACCCGCGCGAGGAGCTGCCCGAGGCACTGACGGGTTACATCACCGACCGGACCGGCTACGACTACCACCACCACGCAGAGGTCGGATCGTCGAACGCAGCGTTCGTCGGCGACGAGGTCATCGACCGGTTCTGCATCCTCGGCTCCACGGACGAGCACGTCGCCAAGCTGCGCGAGCTCGCCGACGCCGGCGTCGACCAGTTCAACCTCTACTTGATGAACGGGGACGAGGAGCAGCAGGTCGAGGCATACGGCAAGGACGTCATCCCGGCGTTCCGGTAGGTTCGGGGCCGGGCGCCGAAGTCCCCGCTCGGAAGCGACCGCAAGCAGACGTACCGCGGTACTGGCCGAGATGTCAGGGTGGTCAGCGGTACCCGATGTGGGCGACCATGGCCACCCCCGGAACCCCCACGGAGGAGCCATGGTCGCCAGAGCCGATCGACACGATCCGTACTGGGATGACGGCAAGGGAGCCCGACGCCGCAACCGACGCGTCCGCTTCGAAAGCGCTGTCGCCCTGATGCTTGCCATCGCCGCATGCGGGCTCGCCGCCGCGATGTGGCTCCGCCAGGTCCTACCGGTCCTCGGCGTCCAGATCTGACGCCTCGCGGCGCTGGCGACCACGCCCGCCGGCCCGCCCGCGATCGCTCGCCCACCCCCATCTTGGTGCGCGACCACACCGCGGAAATGGACCGCGCACCACCCGACGCTGACCTCTGCTGCGGTCGTGTGGCATCCGGGGCTGGCGCGCCGGGACCCCTGTGCTACTCGACAACGTGACCCACCCCCGCCCGAGACTCGGCCTCTGCAGTCATCGGGGAGCCGGTCATGTCGGGACGCCACCGGATCGGGATGCGCTTCATCGTCGCGTCGATGCTCGTCGGCCTCGGGTTGGTCGCGCCGACATTCGTCAGAGCCGCCACCACGGTCAACCTCGACCAGTGGGCGAGCACCGACAAGGCCTGGCAGAACGGCAATCTCAACGGCAACAACAGCCGCTACCCCGAGGGCGGGATCGTGCCGTTCCGGCTTGCCATGGAGGGACTCAAAGCCGGCAGTCACTCCATCCATATCGATTACGACTTCACCGCTGGAGGACACAAGGCGTACGACTTCCTGGCCACCTGGAACGTCACGAATGCCGCCGGAAAGGCGTGCACCCCGAGCGGTGGCGCCATCTCGTCGATGTGCCCGAGCCTCCCGGCTTCATCGAGTGCCGCCATCCCGTCCGACCCGTTCAAGGCGAATGGCCTGTCGGTCTCGGGCGCCGAGCGCTATTCCGGTTCCCCTCGCCGCCTCACGATCTGGGGCGGGACCATCACGTCGATCAGCCGCCCTGCCCACGCGGGCAACGTCAACGGCAACAGCACCGCCGACATCCTCGTCCGCTTCCGCTCGACGGGGTCGGCCGTCCTCCTGGCATGGGGCGGCCACCTCGCCCAGTCCCGGTATTGGGACACCGCCGGCGGCGGCGCACGCGACGGCGCCTCGCTCGTGTCCGGGGCGCCGTGGCATATGCGCACGCTCCAGCTCGATGGGGCCGGCAACAAGAATCAGGACCGCAGCATCCAGCCGAGCGCGATCGTCGGTGAGCTGCCACCTCAGGCGCTCGCACCGACGCCCAAACCGACGCCACGTCCACCGTCGAACCCCGCCCCGACCCAACGTCCGCCTTCGAACCCGGGACCGAACGCACCCGACCCGCGACCCGCGGCCCAGGAGGGCGGTCCCCTCGGCACGGTGCCGCCGACCAGCACGGCTGTCGACGGAGGAAAGCCATCCGGTGCCGAAGGCCTCATCTGGGTCGTACTGCTCACCGCGGCCCTCGCCGCGATGACGGTCCGCGGCGCGCAGATGGCTCGGGCGAGATCTCACCCGCCGGACTGAGCACGCGCTCGGCGCATTCACGGCCGCTCGAGGCGCGGCAGGGACCGCGGCCCAATCGCCTACCATCTCCCTCCTGACCGACCGACCGCCGTCGTCCAGGAGGGACCGCTTCGATGCGCACGCTCATCGCCAACGGGACGATCGTCACGACCGAGGGATCGCAGGTCGCCGACGTGCTCATCGACGGCGAGACCATCGCCATGATCGGCGCGGACCTGGCCGCCGCCGGGATGACCGCCGACGAGACCATCGATGCGACCGGCAAGTACGTCATCCCTGGCGCGATCGACGTCCACACCCACATGGAACTGCCGTTCGGCGGGACGTTCGCCAAGGACACGTTCGAGACCGGCACGCGCGCAGCGGCGTTCGGGGGAACGACGACGATCGTCGACTTCGCAGTGCAGTCGCGGGGGAAGTCCCTGCGCGAGGGCCTCGACGCGTGGCACGCGAAGGCCGAGGGTAACGCGGTCGCCGACTACGGCTTCCACATGATCATGAGCGACGTCAACGACGACACGCTCAAGGAGATGGACACGCTGGTCGCCGAGGGCGTGCCCGACTTCAAG
>Ga0157375_10006112_pt1 | contig 10496 bp, 6 predicted proteins | sample M35metaG_FD_115311 | JGI IMG/M metagenome (GOLD analysis project Ga0157375, IMG submission 115311) | Miscanthus rhizosphere microbial communities from Kellogg Biological Station, Michigan, USA - M3-5 metaG | ecosystem: Host-associated > Plants > Roots > Rhizosphere > Soil | place: USA: Michigan... | reverse complement strand
TACGACGTCGCGGACCTGCCGCCGGGCGCGGCGGCCAGCGGGGCCCGCGCCTACGTCAACAAGGAGCAGCTGGCCGCCGACACACTGCGGCGGCTCTGGGAGGCCGGCGGCGACCCGGACTTCGCGGTCCGCTAGCCGGCCGGCGGCGGCCGGCCGGCGGCGGCCGGCCATCGGCTGGCCTCAGTTCCCCGGCGCCTCGGACAGGAACAGAAGGACGGCCTTGACCCGGCGGTTCACGTCCTTTTCCTCGGACAGGCCGAGCTTGGCGAAGATCGAGTTTGTGTGCTTCTCCACGGCCCGCTCGGTGACGGTCAGCGCGGCCGCAATTGCAGCGTTGCTCTTGCCCTGGGCCATCTCGGCGAGGATCTCCGACTCCCGCGGGGTGAGCCCGGCGAGCGGGCTCTGGTGCCGCTGGGAGCGGGCCCTGACCAGCTCGTCGACGACCCGCGGGGCGATGACCGAGCCGCCTGCCGCCACCGTTCTTATCGCCCTGGCCAGCTCGTCGACGCTGGCGACCTGCTCCTTGAGCAGGTAGGCGCGCCCGGCCGAGCCATGCTCGAGCAGGGCGACGGCGTAGGCGGGGGCCACGTACTGGCTGAGCACGACCACGCCGGTGTCCGGCTTGTGCTCGCGCAGCCACTCCGCGGCCTGGATGCCCTCGTTGGTCCCGCTGGGCGGCATCCGGATGTCGGTAATCACCACGTCCGGCTCCTGCTCGGTGATCAGCGCGAGCAGACCGGGCAGGTCCGAGGCCGTGCCGACGAGCTCGAACCCGTCGTCCGAGCTGACCAGCCGGGAGATGCCCTCACGCAGCAGGACATGGTCCTCGGCCAGCGCCACCCTGATCGTTGCCATCGCCACCCCGGATCCTGTCCCTGGGCGGTGATCGTAGCGCGCTCACGGCCGGGCCGCCGATCAGCGCGGCGCGGGCGCCGGCCGGATCGGCCCCCTCGGTGGCGCGTCCGTACCGGAGCGGGCGGGCCGGGATCCGATCCGGCCGGCGGGTCCGGTGCGGCCGGCGGAGCGGGTGCGGCCGCACCGGTGGAGCGGATGCAGCCGATGGAGCCGGCTCCGGGCCCCCGGACGGAGCCGGCCCCATGGCCCGGGGGCCGACCCCGTGGCCGGGAGCCGCGCGGCCGCGCCTGAGGGCGGCCGGGGTGAGCTCCGGCGGGCCCGGATGGGCCCGCCGGAGCTCTGACTGCCTGGCAGGGAGTTTCCCCACCAGGGACAAGCGTCGGGGCTGCTTCTTCCGTCTCTCTGACGGCGATCTTCCTGGACGGCGAGCTAATGGCAGATAAAGGTGATGTTGTCCCAGTGTGTGCCGTTCGGGCAGATCGGCCCGGCCATGGCCACTCCGGCCCCGGCCCCGGCAAGGGGACCGGCCGCCAGGGCCACGATCGTCCCGGCCACGATTCCAGTCAGATGACGACGCCAACGCAGACGCATGACAGTTCCCTTCGGGTGGGTGAAACGGAATGACCCGGGAACTTGCGCGCAACTGATTCCCGCCGCGGGCCGGTGAGCGGCCCGCGCGATCGGCGGTGAGCTGGGCGGTCGTACGTCCCGCCCAGTCCAGCCGCCTTAATGTCAAACTGACGTTAACCCTGCCAACGAGTTTGTGTCAAGTAGACAATAAGACTAGAATCGGGGCTATGGCTGACCGTGATCACCTGCTGCTGTACCTGGCGGTGGACCTCGCGATCCTGACCGTGCGGGACGGCCTGCTGCAGGCCCTGGTGATCGAGCGGGCGCACGACCCGCACCAGGGGCAGCCGGCGCTGCCCGGCGGGTTCCTGCGCGACGGGGAGGACCTGCGGCAGGCGGCCGAGCGCGAGCTGGCCGAGGAGACCGCCCTGGACGGCAGCGCGTTCCACCTGGAGCAGCTGGCCACCTACGGCGCGCCCGGCCGTGACCCGCGGGGCCGGGTAGTCAGCGTGGCCTACCTGGCCATAGCCCCTGACCTGCCGATCCCGGTCGCCGGGTCAGACGCGGCGGCGGCCCGGTGGGCGCCGGCCGACAAGATCAGCGGCACGCTGGCCTTCGACCACGACACGATCCTGGCCGACGCGGTCGAGCGGGCCCGCCTGCGGCTGGAGTACACCACGCTGGCGGCGGCCTTCTGCGGTCCCGCCTTCACCATCGGCGACCTGCGGGGGGTGTACGAGGCGGTGTGGGGCGAGCCGCTCGACCCGCGGAACTTCAGCCGCAAGGTGATCGGCACCAGGGACTTCGTCCTGCCCACCGGGGGCAGCCGGGCGCCGGAGACCGGGCGGCCCGCCGCGCTGTACCGGCGCGGCCCGGCCCGGACGCTGTACCCGCCGATCCTTCGCAACAGCACGCACGGATCCTGAGCGCAGCCGCCCGGGCCCTGTTAGCCGGCCGAGCCTGGCCAGCTGGGCCGGTGCCGGTAGGCCCGGTCCTCCTCGGGCAGCGCCATCGCCTCGTAGTGCTGGTCGGCCTGGTCCCTGGCCGCCTGGGCGGCCGGGTAGTCGCCGTAGCTGGCGCGGGCCCGGGCCAGGTCGTCCAGGGCCTGCACCTGGTAGGCGGCCGCGCCGCCGTCGAAGCAGGCGACCGCCTGCTCCAGCGCGCGGAGCTGCAAAGCGGCCTGCCCGGCCGCTTCGTGCAGCAGGGCCTCGGACAGGTAGATCCGCCCCTTGAGCGTGGCGTCTGCCTGGTCCGCCAGCCGGGCCGCCACCGCCAGGAACGAGCTGGCCACCTCCGGCTCCCGGTTGTGCCGGGCCAGTTCGGCCAGCCCGTGCAGGGCGTACGCGTGCCCCAGTTCTGGCGGCCGCGGGAACACCCCGCGCAAGGCGCTGAAGGCCTGTTCCGCGCCCTTCAGATCGCCCACGGCCAGGCAGGCCAGGCCGGCCCAGTACCAGGTCTGCGCGCGCAGCCGGGGCTCGTCCACGCCCATGGCCACCTCCAGGGCAGCCTGCAGCCGGGACCTGGCCAGGTGGTGCTCGCCCCGGTCCAGATGCGCCTGGCCGATCAGCCGCAGCGCCTGCCACTCCCCGGCGGTGTCCCCGGCCGCCTGGTAGCCGGTCAGGGCCTTCTCGAAGAGCTGCAGCGGCCGGGTCAGCTGCCCGCGGCGGCGCAGCGCGCTGGCCAGCGTCCGCAGCGCGATGGCCCAGCCGTGCCCGTCGCCGGACTGGTCCAGCAGCGCGACCGCACGGTCCAGGTCGGCCACGCCGGACACGCGGCCCGCGCGGCTGGCCACCAGGGCCGGCTGGCCCAGGCTGGTCAGCATGATCCCCTCGCCGCGCACGTCGCCCGTGGCCCGGCAGGCGGCCAGCGCGGTGGTGCTGGTGGCGAACCAGTCGTCGTAGTAGCCGCGCAGCGTGTAGAACTCGTGCGCGGAGAACGCCAGATCCCAGCAGATCCCGGTCAGCCCCAGCTCGGCGCAGTGGCTGACCGCCGCGCGGATGTTGGCCCGCTCGGCCTCGAACCAGTCCAGCGGCGCCCGGCTGACCTCGGCGCGGACCGCCGGAGGTGCCTCCCAGCCCGGCTCGTCACTGTGCACAATCTCGAAGTCGCCGCCGTACAGCGCCGCGTGCGCCTGCCGGGCCAGGGTGAGCAGCGCCCGGTAGGCATGCCCGGCACGGTCGCGGCGCTCAGCTGGGTCCGGGTGCCGGCGACTGACCCGCTCCAGGGCATAGTCCCTGGTGAGCTCGTGGAAGCGGTAGCGCACCCCCGGGCTGACCGGCTCGAGCATGCTGGCCGCGGCCAGCTCGGCCAGGGCCCGCGCCGGGTCGGTGCCCAGCCCGTCCGGCCCGTCCAGCAGCGCCGCCGCGGTCCACATCGCGAAGCTGCGCAGCTGAAGCAGGCCCAGGTCCTCGAACAGCTGCTGGGCCACGGCGTCCAGCCGGTTGCAGCCGGCCTCGATCGTGCGGCTCAGGTTCAGCTCACCGAACGCGAACCCGGCCAGGCCCTGCCGGGCCAGCCAGCCCGCCAGCTCGGCGGTGGGCAGCGGGTCCTGATGCACGCGCAGCGCCGCCGCGATCCGCAGCGCCAGCGGCAGCCCGCCGCACAGCGCCACCACCCGGTCCACCGCGTCGTCGTCGCCCTGCAGCTCGATCCCGAAACTGCGGACCCGGGCCAGGAACAGCTGCCGGGCGGTAGCCGGGTCCAGCGGCGCCAGCGGCGCGACATGATGATGGGCCACGTCCAGGTCGGCCAGCCGCCGGCGGGACGTGATCACCACCGCGCAGCCGGGATGGGCCGGGATGAGCGCCCGCACCTGCGCCCCGCTGCCCGCGTCGTCGAGCACGATCAGCACCCGGCGGCCGGCCAGCAGGCTGCGGAACTGCGCGGCCCGCTCGGCCTCAAGGTCGGGCACCTTGTCCACCCCGAAGGCCCGCAGGAACTGGGCCAGCGCCTCGCCCGGCGGGACCGGCTCGCTGGTAGTGCCGCCCAGATCCAGGTACAGCTGGCCGCCGGAGTATTTGGCGGCCGACTTGTGGGCCACCTCCAGGGCCAGCGCGCTCTTGCCCACCCCGCCGGGCCCGGTGATCACGATCACCGGTTCCGGCTCCTCACCCGCGGGTTCGCGGCCCAGCAGCCAGGAGACCTCGGCGACCAGGTCACCCCGGCCGGTGAAGTCGGCCGGCCGCGGCGGCAGCTGCCGCGGGACGGCCAGCACCGCGGGCTGGCCCGCCCGGGCACCAGCCCGGGCCGCGGCACTTGTTCCGGCGCCCGAGCCGGCCCCGGCCCGCCGGGCAATGGCCTGTTCCGCCCGGGCCACGGCCTCCTCGTCGGACCGTGCGATCGCGTAGACCAGGTTGCGCAGCGACGGGTCAGGCGGGCCGCCGGTCCGCTCATCCAGCACGCGGGTGTACCGCTCGTAGACGGTGCTGGCGTCGGCCGGGTGGCCGTTGCGGTACGCGGCGATTATCAGCTGCTCACAGAGCCGCTGATCGGCGGGAAAGTCCCCGGCCAGCGGGGTCGCCTCGGCCTGCACCTGGGCGTAGTTGCGGGCGGCCAGTTCCAGGTCGAACAGCCGCACGGCGGCCAGCTTCCGCCGGCTCTCCAGCGCCTCCCGCTCCGCGCCCAGCAGGGCCTCGGGCACGTTGGACAGCGGATGCGGCCCCCGCCAGAGGCCAAGCGCCTCCCGCAGCAGGCCGGCCTCGAGGCCGCCGCCGGCCGCCTCCTCGGCCTGGCGCACCAGCTTGCGGAACACCAGCATGTCCAGGTCAGCCTCGTCGACCTGGAACTCGTACCCGGACTTCGGGTGGGTGATCAGGTGATCCCGGTGCCCGATCTGCTCCAGCACCCGCCGGACGGCGTTGATGGACTTGTGCAGCTGGGCTTCTTGCGTCTCGCTGTCCCCCCAGGCCGCCTTCAGCAGGTAGGCCTTTGTCGCCAGGCGGTCCGGGTTGACCAGCAATGCGGCCAGTACGGCCAGTGCCTTACCGGTCGGCAGAGCCAGGGGACGGCCGCCGTCCCCGGTGATTTCCAGATCCCCCAGCAGCTTGTAGATCACGCGCGCCTCCCCGTTCCACCGCGCGAGAAAGCAACATTACGCGCAAAAACCCGGGAACGCGACCAATCCCGTTAAGCCGAACCTTCCGCAGGCTAAGGAAGGCAAACGGAAGCCCACCGGTAGTACACCGTGTCTAAATGTCACTCTGTAGCGGCATTCACAACCGAGAGTGACGGTGCGGCAAGAATGATCAAGCTGGCTGAGCGCTACGCCAATGCGACCCGTTACGGGTCAGAACGCGCCGCGAGCACCGGCGCGCTGACCGCCCTGGCCGTGGGCTGGCTGATCGCCCTGGCCAGCCTTGTCGCCGCCGCGTCGGTGTTCATCCAGCTCGGCTGGGGCGCGACACTCCGGGTGGTGATACTGGGCGCCTCGGTGCTGTTCGCGCTGGCCATGACCCGGCGGGTGGCTGCCTCCCGGCGGCTGCAATCGATAACCCCAGGATCCGCCCTGGAACAGCGGTATTTCGGCAATCTCAACGCGATTACCGATAGCGAACAGCGCCCGCTGCGCCCGATCGGCAGCACCGCTCGCGAGGTCGCGGCCCGGACCGGCGTCCTGCTCACTGACCTGGCCACGGATCCCTCGGTCCGGATCTTCCGTGGCGTCCGGCCCGCCGACCCCAGCCTGCCGCTGGTCCCGCACGCGATCAGCGCCGGCCGCCGGCTGGTGCTGGTGGAGTCGGTGGCCTGGCCGCCCGGGCGGTACGAAGCTGGCCCCGACGGGCGGATCCTCTGCGATGGCATCTACATCGGGCAGTCCGTGCAGGCGCTGCGGACGGCGGCCCGTCAGTGGGCTGGCCTGCTGCCCAGAAACCACCGGGTAATGGCCGCCGTGGTCGTTCACCGCACCGCTAAGGGTGAAATAACCTTACCTGCCGGGGGACCGAAAGACCTGACCTGGGTGCTGGCCGATAACGCAATTGCGGAACTGTGGCCGTGCATTGCCGGAGGCGGGCGGTCGGTCAGCAGGAATGCCGTCGTCACGCTGATGGCTTCCACCGCGGTAGATCCTCGGTAGAGCAGGCCGGCACTCTGGGACCGCCCTATCCCGGCGCTCAGGCGCCTTTCCCGGGGAGAGCCAGCAGGTGAGCAAAGTCGTCAGTGAGCTGCCGGGGCGGCGGCTGCTCTGGGCGGACGCCGGGGGCGGCCTGGCCGTCCGGGGCGAGCAGACGTTCTGGACGCTCCGGCAGGCCCGGACGGCCGCCGGCCGGATCCGCCGGGAGCCGCTGGCCGCCCAGGTGCTGGCCGCCGCCCGGCCACGCAGCGTGCTCGGCCTGGTCCGCTGCCGGGCCCCGCTCGCCGTGCAGCTGTGCCTCGCCTCCAGGGACGGGCTGCTGGCTGAGCTGGGCGACGGGTTCGCCGTGCTCCGCAGGCCCGCCAGCGGACCGCCGGTCACCGGCGGCGGCTGGCCGCTGCGCCTGGCCCGGCGGCTCGACCGGCACTGGGACGTGGTCCTGTTCGCCGGGCCGCCGGTGGCCCTGCTGCTGGCCGGCGCGGCCTGCGCGCCGGACGCCCGGGCGGTGGCCGTCGCCACGGCCCTGCTCGCCCTGCTGTGGGTGGCGGCGTTCATGACCGCCATGCTGATCGGCCAGCTGTGGTCAATGGCCCGCCCCGGCGCGCCGGCCGCGCCCCCCACCGCGCCGGCCGCGCCCCCCACCGCGCCGGCCGCGCCGGCCGCGCCGGCCGGACCGGATGCGCCGGCCGGACTGGATGCGCCGGCCCGGCCGGCCCCGCCCGGTGCACCAGCCACGCCCGGCGCCCCGGCCGGCCGCGCTGGCCGGGCCGGCTCCCTGCCCAGCCAGCACTGGTCCGTCCCGTTGTTCCACCAGCCCGACGAGGCCCGGGCCGAGTTGCTGGCGCAGCGCCTCACCCAGCAGATGGCCGGGCTGATCCGGGCTGACCTGCAGCAGGCGGTCAGCCACACCGCCAGGATCGGCGACCTCGACATCACCGAGACGATCGTCGTCCTGGTCCACGGGATCACCACGGAGGCGGCCAGGGCCGCGCTCGCCCGGTCGGCCTGGGCCCTCGGCGGGGACCCGGCCTGCAGCGGGGTGATCCTGCTGGCCTCGCCGGGCCGGCTGGAGCGGGTCCCGGCCCGGCGGGTGACCGGCGGCGGTTTCCTGCTGCTGTACCTGTCCGGCCTGGGCCTGGCCGTGGCCGCCAGCGCGGGGTTCGTGGCCCGCCACGAGGCCGCGTCCTGCCTGGCGGTCTCCTGCCCCGGGCGGCCCGCCAGCTACGGCACCGCGGCCCGCTGGCTGGTGCAGCGGCTGCTGTTCAGCGACCCGCCAGGGGTGGCCCCCGGCACCCTGCGGGACGCCGTGCTGGGCTGGGTGATCAGCGCTGCCTCGGCCATGCTCGTCGTGGTCGGCATGGTGGCCACCCGCCAGGAGATCGCCCGCAACCGCCGGGCCAGCCGGGACTACGCCGAGCGGATCAGCGCCGCTGCGGCCGCCGCCCGGGTGCTGATCCTGGTCGTGACCGACCGGGAACGCGACGCCGTGCTCGGCGCGGCGCACCGGCTGTCGGGCATCCCGGCCTCCACCGACACGTCCGGCGACCGGGTCGTCTACTCGCTGGGCCGGGTCGCCGGCACCGAGGTCATGCTGGCCCGGGCGGGCGAGCAGGGCGCCGCGTCGGCGGCCGGGATGCCCGGCACCGCGCGGGCCGCCATCCGGCACTGCCGCCCGGATTACGTGATCCTGACCGGCATCTGCTACGGGCTGCGCCCCGACCAGGGCCAGCAGGTCGGCGACGTGATCGTGGCCCAGCGGGTGCACCACATCGACCCCTGCAAGGTGACCGACCATCCGGCCCAGCCGGTGATCCCGCGCGGGGTCAACGCGGGCTGCTCCCCGCGGCTGCTCGACCGGTTCCACGACGGCCTGCGGACCTGGACCGCGGCCCGGGCGCACACCGGCACCGTGCTCTGCTCCAGCATGCTGGTGAACTCCCGCACGGTCGTGGCCCAGCTGCGCCAGGACTACCCGGACGCGATCGCCGGCGAGATGGAGGGCATCGCGGTGTACGAGGCCGCGGCGCAGGACCCGAAGCCTGACTGGATCATGGTGAAGGCGATCTCCGACTGGGGCCACGCCAAGACCGACCGGGCGCACGCGATCGCCGCGGGCAACGCGGCCGACCTGGTGCTGCACGTGATCGCCAGCGGCGGCCTGCGCCGCTGGCAGGCACACGCGGCGTCACCGTTCGCCGCCGCCGGGCCCGGCCGGGCCTGACCCGGACCCGGACCCGAGTTCCCGGACCCGCGCCTATGGTGGTGCTGGCACGCCCAGCACGGTGGTGCCGGCGCCCTGACCTGGGCTTCCGGGATCCCCGACAATAGCAGGGGAGGGGAGATGCCGGTGAGCGCAGCACGGTACTGGTGGCGTCTGGCCGGCCAGCCGTCCTGGCGGCAGGCTGTCGCGCTGGCCCTGCTCACCGGGCTGCTCGGCGCAGTGGCGCTGGGCGCCGTCGCGGGGGCGCGGCGCACGGCCGGGGCCTACGACCGGTATCTCACCGCGATCCGGGCCAGCGACGTTTTCGTGAACGTGCCCGGCAAGCTGCCCGCCGAGCCGGTTCTGCGGCCGATCCGGCTGATCCGGCAACTGCCCGGGATCACCGCCAGCGCCCCCTACCTGGGGCTGTCCGCCGCGCCGGTGATCGGCGGCCGGATCGACCGGTCCGCCAGCGCACCGCCGCTGAACGGCAGCCTGGACGGCGAGTACTGGACCCAGGACCAGATGACGGTGCTGGCCGGGCGGCTGCCGCCGGTCGCGGCCACCGGCCAGATCGTGATCGCCGCCAGCGCGGTCAAGGCACTGCACGCCCGGCTCGGCGGCCAGGTTACTTACGCGTTCGTGCGGTTCGGCAACCGCGGCCCGGTCGGCCCCGTCGTCAGGAAATCCTTCCGGGTCGCCGCGATCGTCGAGCTGCCGCCGGTGCTGGTCGACTCCTCCGACACGGCGCAGTTCGCCATCCTGCCGCCTGGCGCCACCCGTCAGGCGCTGCCCTTCTACGGTTACGCGTGGGTCGCGGCCCGGCTGGCCCGCGGCACCGCCGGAATCCCGGCCCTCCAGCGAGAGCTGGCCGGGCTGGCCGCGCACATGGTCGCCAGGGAGCGCCGGCTGACCGGCAACCCGGACGCCGGCCTGTCGTTCGACATCCGGCGCGCGGACATCGCCCGGGACCAGGTCCGCGACTCGATCCGGCCCGACGTGGCCGCGCTGGCCATCTTCGGCGGCATCGCCGCGCTGGCTCTGCTCGTCCTGACCGGCCAGGGCCTGACCCAGCTGGTCAGCCGGTCCGCGGCGGCGGCCGGCACGGCCCGGATGCTCGGCGCGACCCGGGCCCAGGCCGCGCTGGCCGCCGCGCTGCCCGGGGCCGTGGCCATTGCGGGCGGCACCGCGCTGGCCGTGGCCGGCGCCGTCGCGCTGTCCCCGCTGGCCCCGGTCGGCCCGGTCCGCCGGTTCGACCCGGCCCGCGGCGTGCACGCCGATGCCCTGGTGCTCGGCGGCGGTGCGGCCGTGGCCGTCCTCCTGCTCACCGGCCTGCTCGCCCTGCTCGCGGCACGGTCCGCCCGGCAGCGCACCGCCCCGGCCGCGGGCCGCCCGTCCGCGGTGGCCGCCGCGGCGGCCAGGGCCGGGCTGCCGCCCGCCGCGGTGATCGGCAGCCGCAACGCGCTGGAGCCCGGCGCCGGGACCCAGGCGGTGCCGGTCCGCTCGGTGCTGGCCGGCTCGGCCGCCGCGGTGACCGCGGTGGTCACCAGCGTGGTCTTCGGGGCCAGCCTGACCGGGCTGACCACGCACCCGGCCCGGTACGGCTGGAACTGGGACGTGGTACTCCAGGCCCAGGCCGGGTTCAGCCAGTTCCGGCCGGGGGCACTCAGCCGGCTGATCACCGGCCAGCCGGCCGTGGCGGGCTGGTCCGAGCTGGCCTTCGCCCAGGAGCCCCTGGACGGGCATGTTCTGCCGGTGCTGGGCATCGCCCGGCACGGCGAGCCGGTCCAGCCGCCGACG
>Ga0157375_10006110_pt1 | contig 10497 bp, 12 predicted proteins | sample M35metaG_FD_115311 | JGI IMG/M metagenome (GOLD analysis project Ga0157375, IMG submission 115311) | Miscanthus rhizosphere microbial communities from Kellogg Biological Station, Michigan, USA - M3-5 metaG | ecosystem: Host-associated > Plants > Roots > Rhizosphere > Soil | place: USA: Michigan... | reverse complement strand
CCTTCATATTTCCGCTTGAAGCGGCTCAGGCGGCCGCCACGGTCGGTCAGGTGCTGACCGCCACCGGTCCAGGCCGGATGCGTCTTCGGGTCGATATCGAGCTTGAGCGTGTCGCCCTCGGAACCGTAGGTCGAGTACGTGGTAAACTCGGTGCCGTCGGTCATCACCACTTTGATCTGGTGATACTTGGGATGAATGTCCTTTTTCATGGCAAAAGCTCGCTTCAAAGTGGGGAGGATGACTTTGCGCCAGCGTATAACGGAAGTTCGTCCAGGGCACAAGGCTGCGCCGGAAAGGCGCAAGGGCTGGGCCTTCCCGTAGGCGCCTCATCCCCGTAAAGTCCGCCCCTTCGTTACGCGGGGCCAAGAAAAGTGCAGCTTCAGAGTTCAAAGCCGAATGGCCTCGATGTAGAGGCGGGCCCGCGCGCCAATGCAAAGGGCCCACGCCCTTCGCTGAAGCCCCTGTCCGCGCTGAAACCTTATCTGGCGCGCCATAAAGGCATGCTTAGCGCGGCGCTTTTAGCGCTTCTGATCTCGGCCGCCGCCACGCTCGCCATCCCGCTCGCCGTGCGGCGCATGATCGATCTCGGCTTCTCCGGTATCGAGCCTGACCTCATCGACAAATATTTCGCCACGCTGGTGGGGGTCGGTCTGATTTTGGCGCTGGCGAGCGCGGCGCGGTTCTATTGCGTCAATTGGCTGGGCGAGCGCGTGGTCGCCGATATGCGCCGCGACGTGTTCAGGCACCTTACGGGACTAAGCCCCGCATTTTATGAGACTGCGCATTCCGGCGAGGTGATGTCGCGGCTCACCGCCGACACCACCCAAGTCAAGGCGGCGGCCGGCACGGTGATCTCGCAAGCGTTGCGCAATCTTCTCATCCTGATCGGTGCTTGCAGCCTGATGGTGGTGACAAGCCCGAAATTGTCGCTCGCGGTTCTGATCGCAATTCCTGTTATCGTGCTGCCGCTGGTGGCCTATGGACGCGCCGTGCGCGCGCTGTCGCGCGAGGCGCAAGATACGCTCGCCAACGCGTCGGCCTACGCCTCCGAGAGCCTTGGGCAATTGCGGGTGCTGCAAGCCTTCACGCAAGAAGGCGCCGTGACCAAGCGTTTCGGTGAGGCGGTCGAGCGGTCCTTTGCCGCAGCTGATGCACGGGCCAAGGCGCGCGCCGGATTGACCGGCATTGCCATTTTCCTCGTGGTGGCGAGTGTGGTGGGCGTGCTGTGGTATGGCGCGCAAGACGTGCTGTCCGGAGCGATGACGGGCGGCCGACTCAGCCAATTCGTGCTCTATGCGCTGCTGGCGGCTGCCGCCGTCGGCGAGCTTAGCGAGGTTTGGGGCGAGGTCAGCCAGGCTGCGGGCGCCGCCGAGCGGCTAGCGGAATTGCTTTCGATCGAGACCAAGATCAAATCGCCGCTCCATCCCAAGAAGCTGCCCACGCCGCCGCGCGGCGAGATCGCGTTCGAGAATGTCGTGTTTTCTTATCCGCTCAGGCCCGAGACGAGCGCGCTGAAGGGCGTAAGCTTCGAAGCGGCGAAAGGCGAGAGGGTCGCGATCGTGGGACCATCAGGCGCCGGCAAGACCACCATCTTTGCGCTTCTGCTGCGGTTCTATGACGTCGATTCCGGTGACGTCACCGTCGACGGCGTGAATGTCAGCGAGGCCGATCTCACCGAGCTTCGCTCACGCTTCGCCATCGTGCCGCAAGAGACGGAGCTGTTTGCCGACAGCGTCGCCGCCAATATCGCCTATGGCGCGGCGGCTGCCACCAAGGACGAGATCGAGCAAGCGGCGCGAGCCGCGTTCGCCCATGATTTCATCGTGGCGCTACCGCAAGGCTACGCCACCATGCTTGGCGAGCGGGGCGTCACTCTATCAGCGGGACAACGGCAGCGGATCGCGATTGCGCGCGCCGTGTTGCGGAACGCGCCGATCCTGCTGCTGGACGAGGCCACAAGCGCACTCGATGCGGAAAGCGAAACCCTGGTGCAGCGCGCGCTCGACGGCATCATGAAAGGCCGCACCACGCTCGTGATTGCGCATCGGCTGGCGACGGTAACGGAGGCCGACCGTATCCTGGTGGTCGATAAGGGGCGCCTGGTGGAAGAGGGCACGCATCGGAGCCTGCTCGGCAAAGGCGGCCTTTATCAGCGGCTGGCTGAGCTGCAATTCGCCCCGGACGCCGCCGAGTAATACCCCCGAGTCTTGCTGTTTCCTGGTCCTGACGTTCAGCCCCGGTTCAGCTAGACTTTGCTTTTCTGCCAGTCAGCCGAATGTGACAGCCGAGGAGAGGGCCATGAGAGCCGTAGGTCATATGTTTAGCGCGACGCTTCTATTGTCGCTTCTGATGCTGGCGACGGTTCCGGCCAAGGCCGAAGACCCGTCCGCCGCGCAGATCATCAATTCGCTGCAGGGTAAAGCCACGAAGTTCCGCTCCTTCGACCCGGGCCAAGCGCAGCGTGAGCAGAAGCAAGAGCAGCTCGTCACCAAGCTGCGCGGCATGAAGACAAGGCAGATCACCGTCGAGGAGCGGCAAGAGATCGCCAACGTGGTCAAGGAGAACGATCTTCCGGCCATCGATCTCGAAGTCTTCTTCGACTACGACTCCGCCGCCATCACCGGCGAGGCGCTCCCGATCCTGGACAAGCTCGGTGCGGCGCTCAATAGCGACAAGCTCAAAGGCTCAGTGTTCATGGTCGCCGGCCATACCGATGCGCATGGCAGCGCCGACTATAATCTCGGCCTTTCCAATGCGCGCGCGCGCTCGGTTCGCGAATTCCTGATCAAAAAATATCACATCGCGCCGGATCAGCTGGTCGCGGTCGGGTTTGGTGAAGAGCAGCTGAAGAACCCGGAAGATCCCGATGCGGGCGAGAACCGCCGCGTGCAGGTGGTCAACATGGCGAACAAAGATGTGGCCGAGAAGGCGCAAGCCCCCGCCGCTCCGCCTGCCGAACCAAAGGCTAAGGACGAGCCGGCTGAGGACGCTCCAGGTGCGGAAGACGCGCCACCGCCCGAAGGCGAGGGCGAGGATGCGCCACCGGAGCAATAGAGGTTATCTGGCGCGGCGTCCCTGGCTGGGGGCAGGGCGCAGTGCCGAGAGCAACAGAGATGAAAGGCATTTGAGGAGACTCCCCCATGACAAGCGTCCGGAACATTGTGTGCGGTCTCGTGATCTGCTCATTCACGAGCTTCGGCGCGCAAAGCGCTCTAGCCGAGGACATGAGAAAGGACCAGATGGTCAAATCGCTCAAAGCCAAGCCGAGTTTCTGGCCTTCAGGCGCGGGCAGCCGAGAAGGCAGCCCGTCCTTCCGGCAGCGCGCCGTCGAGCAGCGTGCAATCGGCTCCGTCCGCCTCCTCGCCATCACATCATCGATTTGCGCATGAGCTTCGCCATCTGAGCCACGATTCACGTCGGATCACCGTGGAGGAGCGCAAGAAGGTGATCGAGGTGGTGCGGCACGACGACCTGCCTTCGATCGATGTCGAAGTGTTCTTTGCCTACGACTCCTCGACGATCTTGTCAGAGGCGCTGCCGAAACTGATCACGCTCGGCCAGGCTTTGTCCGATCCCGAGCTCAGAGGCAGCTCATTCCTGATTGCAGGCCACACCGACGCACGCGGCTCCGATTACTACAATCTCGAGCTATCGAATGCGCGGGCGGAAGCCGTGAAGCGATTCCTGGTCTCCAATTTCCGTATCGATCAGGAGAGCCTGATCACGCTCGGCTTCGGCGAGGAGCAGCTGAAGAATCCCTATAGCCCGTTCTCGGGCGAGAACCGCCGCGTGCAGATCGTCAACGTCGCGGCGCCCGTGGCAGAGAGATAGATTGGGCGCTACCGCTCGGTGAGTTTCAGCTCGATGCGACGGTTCTTGGCGAGTGCGTTATCGTCAGTACCGGAATCGATCGGCTGGAACTCACCGAAGCCCGCCGCGACCAGCCGGTTGGCCGGGATGCCCTGTCCCATCAGATAGCGCACGACCGAGATGGCGCGGGCGGAGGACAGCTCCCAATTGGAGGGAAATTCCGAGGTGGCAATCGGGTGGATGTCGGTATGGCCATCGATGCGCATGACCCAGCCAATATCAGGCGGGATCTTGGTCTCGAGCTCTTTCAAGGCGGCGCCAAGCTTATCGAGTTGGTCGGTGGCTTCAGGTTTCAGCACCGCAGAGCCTGAATCGAACAGCACGTCGGAGGGAAACACGAAGCGGTCGCCGACGACTTGGAAGTCGGCGCGACTGCCGAGCGCCTCTCTCAGCTTGCCGAAAAAGTCGGAGCGGTAGCGGGCGAGCTCCTGCACTTTCTTCGCCAAGGCTACGTTCAGCCTCTGGCCGAGATCGGCGATCTTGGCCTGGCTGTCCTTGTCCTTCGCCTCGGAGGCATCGAGCGCCTCCTGCAGCGAGGCAAGCTGTAGCCGCAACGCCGCGAGCTGCTGGTTCAGGATCTCGACCTTGGCCAGCGCGTCGTTGGTGATTTGCTTTTGCTGTTCGAGCTCGCCGCCGAGTTGGGTCGCCTTGGCTTCGGCATTCTCAGTCTTGCCGCCTTGCTCGCCCATCATGCCGGTTAGGCGCGCATTCTCTTTCTCTTTGTCGGCGAGCGTCGCTTGCAGCGCGGCGAGACTATCCTCGGTGGACTCGCTCTTGGAGCGTTCGAGCGCGAGCAACTCGGTCAGCTGCGACAGCTGGCGGTTCAGCCGCGACAGCATGGTGTCCTTGCCGCTGGTCTGCTGGGTGATGAAATAGCTCGAGAGCATGAACAGCGACATGAGGAAGGTCACCACCAGGAGCAGGGTGGAGAGCATGTCGACGAAGCCCGGCCAATAATTCGCGGCCTGAGGCCGGCGACGGCGAGCAAGAGCCATCGCTAACTGCGCTCCTCGCGCGCCGGCAATTTCGCCTTGTCGGTGATTTGCCGGAGCACGCTGGCAAGCTCATGCTGGTGTTGCGCCTGCTCATCGGCCCATTCGCGCACGACTTTCTGCTCGGCGCGCATTTGGCGGATCAGCTTGTCCACGCCTTGCGCCAAGTCTTTCACCGCGGTGCCGGTATTGTCGTTGAGCACGCGTGTGTCCACCTTCTCGCCCAAATCCGCGAGCGAGCGCTGCATGTCGAGCAGCGCGAAGCGGAGCTGCGGCGGCAGGGAGGATGCGGGGGCGCCTTCCGCCGAGTGTAGCTCGGTGATGCTGGAGAGCCAATCTTCGAGCTCATTATAAAAGCGGCTCTGGGCGTGGCCGGCTTGCAGATCGAGAAAGCCCAAGATCAGAGAGCCGGCGAGGCCGAACATCGAGCAGGAGAAGGCGGTGCCCATGCCCTTTAGCGGCGCCGCCAAGCCTTCTTTCAGCTGGTCGAACAGCATGGTGCTCTCGCCGCCATTGGTATCGAGGGCGCCGATGGCCGAGCCCACCGAGCTTACGGTCTGCAGCAGGCCCCAAAAGGTGCCGAGCAGGCCGAGAAAGACCAAGAGGCCGACCAGATAACGGGTGGTTTCGCGCTGCTCGTCGAGGCGCGAGGCCACCGAATCGAGCAGCGAGCGCATGGCGCCGGTATGCAGCGCCAAATGGCCGGTGCGGTCGCGCAGCATGGTGGCCATCGGCGCCAGCAGTACCGGCTGCTTGTCGACGGTGATGCCGGGATCGGAGATGCGGAAATTGTTGACCCAGCGGATCTCGGGATAGAGCCGCAAGACCTGCCGGAAGGAATAGACGATGCCGACGAGAAGCACGCCGATGATAAGGGTATTCAGCCCCGGATTGGCGAAGAAGCTGTTCCGTAGCTGCTGAGTCTGACCGTCGACGACGATGGCCAGGAGTCCTGCGAGAACCAAGAACAGCGTCATGCGCCAAAGGAAGACTTGCGGCTTGGTGAGTTTGGCCTTGTAGTCGGACGGGGTCGCTGCAATTGCTGCCATGAGCGAAGTCCTAGCGTCTCGTTGCGAGGTAAAAGAGTCGGCCAGAGATTAGCCGAATACTATGACATGCAAAACGGCAACCTCAGGGCAGTACACACGGAAGTTGATCCGTGAAGCGAAAATATAGCGGCCAAGCTGCCGTGGCTATGGGGACTCTTCCCGGCAATGTCAGGGTGACTTTGTGGCCGACTTGATCAGCTTCAGGAGCTGGCGGTGGATCGCCTCGTTGCCGGCCATCACGCTGCCATCGTCCAAAACACGCTCACGACCGCTCGCGTCGGTGATGTAGCCACCCGCTTCTCTGACAATGACGATGCCGGCGGCGAGATCCCAAGGCTTCAAATTGCGCTCCCAATAGCCGTCGAAGCGGCCTGCCGCGATCCAGGCGAGATCGAGCGAGGCGGCGCCGGTGCGCCGGAGCCCCGAGCTTACCGCCATGACGGCGCGAGCTTCATCGAGAAAACCGTCATGGTCAGGCTTGCCGCGATGCGGTGCACCGGTGACGATGACGCAATCCGAGATGTCGGTCCGTGCCGCCACTCTGATGCGGCGGTCGTTAAGATGCGCGCCCTTGCCCTTCTCTGCGGTGAAGGTCTCGTTGCTGGCAGGACAGTAGATGAGGCCCGCGACCAGCTCGCCTTCGCGTTCGAGCGCGATCGAAATGGCAAACAGCGGAATCCCGTGCAGGAAATTGGTGGTGCCGTCGAGTGGATCGACGATGAAGCGGTGGGTCGCGTCCGCGCCCTTTACTTCGCCGCGTTCCTCCATGAGGAAGCCGTAACCGGGTCTGGCGCGGGAAAGCTCGTTGAAAATAATCTCCTCGGCGCGATGATCGGCGGCCGTGACGAAATTGGCGGGGCCTTTGATCGAGACCTGCAGTTGTGCGACCTCGCCAAAGTCGCGTGCAAGGCTGCGGCCGGCTTTACGCGCGGCGCCGAGCATCACATTCATCAGCGCTGAAGCGGGCATCGTTGCGACTTTCTGGTCGTGCCCGCGTCAGGCGGGAATGAGGGCACGCTAATCGGCGCGGCGCACGTAAGTGAGTTCGTTGGTGTCGACGACGACGCGGGTGCCGGCCTCGATGAAGGGGGGTACGAGAATGCGCACACCGTTATCGAGCTTGGCAGGCTTATAGGACGACGCGGCAGTCTGGCCCTTCACCACGGGGTCGGCCTCGACCACTTCGAGGGTGACCTGATCGGGAAGCGACACGTTGATGGGACGGCCGTCGTGACTCTCGACCGTGACCATCATACCGTCTTGCAAGAAGGCGGCGCGCTCCTCGAGGAAGTCCCGCCGAATCTGAATCTGCTCGTAGCTCTCAGTATCCATGAAGGTGAGCATGTCGCCTTCGGCAAAAAGATATTGATAGTCCTTTTGCTCGAGGCGGACCCGCTCCACGGTTTCAGATGCGCGGAAGCGCTCGTTCAGCTTGGTGCCGTCGAGGGCGTTTTTCAGCTCGACTTGCGCGTAGGCCGGCCCTTTACCGGGTTTGACCGCTTGGGCTCGGACCGCGACCCAGAGCGAGCCTTTATGCTCGATGACGTTGCCGGGCCGGATCTCGTTGCCGTTGATTTTCATGGAATGCCTTGATTTTCGAGGAATTTGGCGTGGGCGAGTTTTGGACGTGGGCGCCCATGACTGTCAAGGTGCCAGGAGCAGAGGTCAGCACCGCAATTTGACTAATCGCTCATGCCTTCGCGCCAGTTGTCGGCGGCTCTTTCTGCGGCCGCGCGTTGGTCTTTGGAGAGCTTGGCGAGCGCGAGATCCAGGTCAAAATCGCTGACGCCGGCCTCGCGCGCCAGGAGATGCCACTTGGCGGCCTGAACGGGGTCGGCTTCGACTACCACGCCATTGGCATAGAGACGTGCAAGCCGGTTCTGGCCGACCGGATTGCCGGCTTCGGCCGAGAGCCTGAAGAATTTTGCCGCGCGCTGCTCGTCGACGGCGATGCCTTCGCCTTTGAACAGCATGACGCCATATTCGACTTCGGCCTCGGGCAAGCCGGCCTCTGCGGCCTTTCCCGTCCATTCCGCGGCTTTGGCCTTGTCCGCGGTGACGCCACGGCCGAATTGATAGAAGGCGCCAAGGTCGTACTCGGCCGAGGCGTTGCCCTGCTCAGCCGCCTTCTGCATCCACTCGACCGCCTTGGCCTCGTCGGCGGGGCGGCCCTTGCCATTGAGATAGACCATGGCAAGATTATATTGCGCCGCCGGGTTGCCGTTCTTGGCGGCTTGCTCGAACAGATCTGCGGCCTTGCTCATATCCTTCGGCATGCCGCGCCCCTCGGCTGCGAACGTGCCAAGCGAGAACTGGGCGTTGGAGTCTCCGAGCGCGGCGGCCTTGGTATAGGCCTCGGCGGCCTTGCTGAAATCCTGCGCGACGCCAAGACCTTCGGAATAGATCTCGCCCATCAAAGTGTAGGCTTCTTTGGAGCCGCTTTGCGCTTCTTGTTCCGCGAGCTTCAGCGCGGTCAGGTACTTCCCCTGGAAATAGGCATTGTAGGACGCGCTCTCCTCAGGTTTCGCCGGAGACGACGTAAGCGCGAGCGCGACCGCCAGACCAAAGACGGCGTATTGCACATTCCCGCGCTTCACGCCGCGCTCCTGGTTTCAGTGATCGAAGCGGCGATTTTCGAAAGCTTCGAGGCGGCGTCTTCAACGAGCCACAGGCTTGCGGCAGGGGCGACGAGATGTGCGCCCAATTCTGCCGTGCGCCACGCCTCGTCCGCATCGTCGACATCGAGGGCAACACAAGGCACCTGAAAGATCTCGCTCCACCAGGCGATTAGCTCGGCGCGCTGCTCGCCGGCGACGGGCGCTCCTCCAAAGGCGATGTAATCGGCACCCATTTCGGCGAGAGTCATGGTGGTGTGGCGGTTGTCACCGCAACTTACGCCCAGGATCGCGGCATTACCGAGGCGGCTCCGGGCTTGCCCGTAGCTGCGCTCGTCTGCATCGCTAAGGTGCAGCCCGTCTGCACCGAGGACAAGTGCAAGCTCTGAATCATTTTCCACCAGCACTGCGATGCCGAACTCTTGCGTGCGCCGCACAATTTCAGACGCTTGAGCCAAATCCGGTGCCGTATCACCTTGCGCAAGCAAAACGCATGCAACATCAACGCTCGCGATCGTTTGCTCGAACGCCGCCTTAACCTCGCGCGACAATAAGGGCGGAAGCTTGAGGTAGAGTTCGCACTGTGGATCGGTGATGGCCATCATTCTGGCTCCGTTCTCCACCATGTCTTTTGACGGCGCGTTAATTCGTGCCCGTCTCAAAGCAGCAGGCGTTTTTTATGTCAACGCATCCATTGAACGCAAAAGATCGAAGAGAGTTGTTGAACATCGTGCGATTTGTCACCACATTGTCATTGGTAGCTGAGTCGTGGGTGGCGGCATTTGCCGGGGCGGCTTGGCGTTTTGCGTAACCGAGGTGAGGGATGGGCCAGTCCGATGCTGTTCAGCAGGCAGCGACGCGACTAGACGCGGCTGTCGATTCGCTCAGCAAATCCCTCAACGAATTTCTCGAAGACATTCAATCGGTAGCCACCTTGCGAGAGCAGGTTCGGACACTGACAACCGAGCGCGATCGCCTGGCGCAAGAGCTCGAAGACGAGCGCGGCCGCGCGCGGCGCCTCGAAGCGGCGAATGACGAAGTTTCCGATAGGCTCGAGGCGCTGACTGGGACATTGAAAACGATTTCGCCGGCCCGCGGGTCGGCAGGGCTCGAATTCTAAAGGAGGGCGCCATGGGTGACGTCACCATCACGCTCAACGGGCGCACCTATCGGCTCGAATGCGGCGAGGGAGAAGAGGCTCATCTGATCGCACTGGCGGAATATTTCAGCGGTCATGTCGAGACGATGAAAAAGAAGTTCGGCCAAGTCGGCGATGACCGCCTCATATTGATGGCGGCGCTGATGGTCACAGACGAGCTTTCAGAGCTGAAGCGGCAAGTCCAAGAGCTCAAGACCACGACTGTAGAACTTCGCCGCGACAGAACTGTTGCGGAGGACATGGCCGCGACCGCGATCGGCACCGCCTCGGACCGTTTGGAAGCTTTGAATGAACGGCTGGCTGGCGGGGTAAAGCATCGGGGGGCGTCGCCCGCGCGCGGCTGACGCGAATTACTTAGTCCCGCCGCCTTGGCATCGCTATAGTGACATTCGGCGGGCTGCGAGGTGCGTTAGGGGCAATTTCCCCGGGCCCTATAAGATCCTAAGGGAGCTGACACTGACGGGGACCTTGGTCCCCGCCACTCGGTGCCCACCTACTATAGTAGGGTAAACCAGGGATCCACGCTCCGACGGCCATCGTGGCCTCGCCTCTTGCATCAAGGGCCGGTTTCCAAGCCGGCCCTTTTGTTGTGTGGGTCTCATAAAGAATTTCCGGATAAGACGTGCGGCATGCGTATCCTGTTTCTCGGTGATTTGGTGGGGCGGTCGGGCCGGAATGCGGTGATCGCCGCGCTCCCCGGATTGCGCGATCGCTATTCCCTCGACTTCGTCGTCGTCAATGGTGAGAACGCCGCCGGGGGTTTCGGCATTTCCGAACAGATTTTGACCGAGTTGCTCGATGCCGGCGCCGAT
>Ga0157375_10006109_pt1 | contig 10498 bp, 7 predicted proteins | sample M35metaG_FD_115311 | JGI IMG/M metagenome (GOLD analysis project Ga0157375, IMG submission 115311) | Miscanthus rhizosphere microbial communities from Kellogg Biological Station, Michigan, USA - M3-5 metaG | ecosystem: Host-associated > Plants > Roots > Rhizosphere > Soil | place: USA: Michigan... | reverse complement strand
CCTACAAGATTCCGCTCACCCGAGGCGTGGTGCGTCGGGCGATTCTCGAGGCCCGCGGGTGACGGTCGACGGTCGTCTCAGCCGCCGCGATTTCCTGCGGTTGCGGGCGACCGAACGCGGCAGACTGCTGGAAGTGTCCTGCCGCACCCTGTTCATGCGGTGCGCCGACGCCACGATCGTGCACGAGGACGTGGTCGAGTGGGAACCGTGGATGGGCGAGCCGCCTCCAGTCATTCACCGGCGCTCTGCTGACGATCTGCTGGAGGCCTTCGAACAGGATCTGCGCGAGGTGCGGGTGCTGCGGCTGCTCGATGCCGAGTGGCTGGACCGCATCGAAGGGGCGCCTCGCATCGAGGCGGCGATCAGCGCGTTCCGCGCCCGCGGCGGCGTCGTCGAGACCGACGAGCGGAACGTGCGGTCCGACAGATAATGTGCAGCCGTGTATTCGACGACCGCATCAAGATCGCGATCTCCGGCGCCACCCCGACAGTCGCGCATGAGATGCAGCTGGTATTCGAGGCCAAGTATCTGGAAGCGACCGAACTGGCGGAAGTGGTGGTCGAACGTGAACGCCCGCGACACCCGCCTGGCGTCTAGCACCGCGAACGAGATCGCATCGCACAACGTCCAGTCCTTGTCGATGTGCCGCGCGAGAATGTCCTTCGCCCGCTGCTCCTCGCCGGGCAGCACGGCGACAATCGGTAGGCTCGCGGTCAGCAGCCACTGACGCGCCACCGTGCGTCCGAGTTTGCGAACCAAGAGCGCGTGGGCTTCGGCCTCGATGTAGTTCGTGATGAAGCTCGGTCGGCGGTCACCTGCGATCTGTGAGGCGATCTCCACAGCTCGCGCATGATCGGCATCGTCGGCATCGAGCAGCGCCAGGATCGCGCTCGAGTCCCAAAGGACGCCCCGTGTCATTTGTCGAGGATCGCGTGCTTGTCGCGCGCCCCGGGCGCGTTCCCGCCGCCACGTCCAGCGCCGATGAGTCGAAAGATCGGGTGGTCTTCCGTGAGTGGGGGAATGCCGGCCGGCGAGGTACCGCGCCGTGGGCGCTTCCGCGCGGCGTCAGCAGGCACGAGCCGGCGGCCACCTCGGCGAACGCTGGGAAGTTCGCCACGCTTAATCAGACGCCAGACGGTCGACCGCGACACCCCGAGCGCGCGGCCCGCTTCCTCGACGGTAATCAACTCTTGCGCCATAGACACCGATCGTCTCACTGTCTCATCGTCTCAGTTCACTGCTGGTCCGTATAATCTTGCACATCAATGACTGTCGAGCCCGGAACGCGGCTCGGCCCGGAACTAAGGCGACGTCCACCGCATGAAGTTGATGTTCCCGAAGTAGCCGGTGCTTCCGTTCGTGTCGATCACAAGGCGGAAGACGTGCGAACCGGCACTAATCGGAATGCCCGGAACGAAGACAGAGGTCCACGTATCCCAACCGCCGGTGTTTGGCACCGCAACGGAACCCGTAACGTTGACGCCGTCAATTTCCACATGACCGATGCCGCCAGTCCCGGGTGAGGCGACACGTAGCTCCAATGTGTACGTCGACGTCGTCACGACCGACACCGTGTACTTGAGCCACTCGCTCGCAGCCACCCATCCCAGGATGTATCCGCCTCCGATATCGTTCGTCGTTGCCACGTCAACATCGCTCGCGCGGTATTTCCCTCCAAGATTCCCCGCCGTCGTATCGTGGTATGCGACCCCTTCTCCGCCATTGTCGAAGTTCTCCGCTTCAATCAGGCCGGGAGCGACGGCGGATGGTATGCCGAACACCTGAATCGTCGCACCGGTTGAGGTCGCACTGCCGCCGCTGTTATCGATCGCTACTGCTGTCACGGTATAGGTGCCGGCGGGCACATTCGTCCACGTCAGCGCGTACGGTGCGGTCGTATCCGTCGCAACCAGTGTCGTGCCAGCGAAGAAGTTAACCTGCGCAATCGTCCCATCCAGATCGTAGGCGGTCGCATTCAGCGGGACCGATGCGGGTTCGTAGTAGGACGCGCCGGTGCCCGGCGCCGTCAACGAAACCGTCGGCGGCACGTTGACGCCAGGAATACGCCATCGCATGTAATTGATGTTGGCCACCGACCCTGACGAGCCGGTGGTGTCGAACGCCAGCCGCAACACGTGGAGGCCGGTATTCAACGCGATGCCCGGCAACAGCACCGACTGCCACGTCTGCCATCCACCGGTATTGGGGACGGCTACCGGTCCGGTGACGTCAGCTCCATCCACTTCGAGATGCACAATCCCGCCGGTACCTGGTGCGGCGAGCCGGAGTTCAAGTGTGTAGCTAGCGAAGGCCGACACAGAGACCGTGTATTTCAGCCACTCGCCAGCGTCGATCCACCCGACGTTGTAGCCGCCTCCGAGATCAGACGTGGGCTCGATGTCGACAGCGGTCGAGCGGTAACTGGCGCCGAAATTGAGCGATGTGGTGTCGGAATAAGCGATGCCCTGTCCACCGTCGTCGAAGTTTTCGGCTTCGACGAGACCGGGAATCGCGGCCGGCGTGCCGCCAAGAGGCGTTGACGGCGGCGGTTCGACCACAGTGATGTCGACCGATGTCGACGTCGTGGTCGTGGCGCCGTTGTCGGTCGCGATCGCGGTGAGGTGGTAGCTTCCCGCGTGAACGTTGGTCCACGACCACGCATATGGTGCCGTCACGTCAGTGCCTATGAGCGACGCGCCGTTATAGAAGCTGACCTGCGTGACGGTGCCGTCGATGTCGCTCGCGTTTGCGCTGAGCGCGATCGTCGTCGGAGCAGTGTAGGTGGCACCGCCGGCGGGTGAGACCAGCGTGACCGACGGCGGAGTGTTGACACCCGTGACCGTCCACACAAAGGCGCTGAAATTGCCGACGGATCCGCTCGCGCCGTTCGAGTCGAAGACGACGCGCAGCACGTGCGTGCCGGCGTTGATTGGGATGCCGGCCAGCGTCACCGTTTGCCACGTCTGCCAGCCGCCGGTGTTCGGTACCACGAGAGCATCGGTTGCGTTCGCGCCGTCGATTTCGACGTGGAAGGATCCACCGCTTCCCTGCGAGGCGACACGTGCCTGGAACGTGTAGTTGGCGCTGACCGTCGCAGAAACGGTGTATTTCAGCCACTCGCTCGCAACGACCCAGCCGATGTTGTACCCACCGCCACTGTCGGATGAGCTCTCGATGTCAACGTCGGTCGTGCGGTACTTGCCGCCCACGTTGCCCGCCGTCGTGTCGTGATAGGCGATGCCTTCTCCGCCGTCATCGAAGTTCTCCGCTTCAAGGAGGCCTGGAATCGCACGCAGGGTTCCACCGAACGGCGTGGACGGCGGCGGTGGCACGACCTGGACGGTGACGGCGCCGGACGTCGTCGTCGCGCCGAGATCATCGGTGGCAACGGCGGTCAGCGTGTACGTGCCGATCGAGACGTTGGTCCACGTCAACGTATACGGCGGCAACGTGTCGGTTCCGATGAGCGACGCTCCGTTGTAGAAGCTGACCTGGGTGACGTTGCCGTCGCCATCGGCCGCCGTCGCGGCCAGTGGAATCGTTGGGACGGAATAGATGGCCCCGGTGGCCGGAGACGTCAACGACACCGTCGGCGGCGTGTTGAGACTGGGGATGATCCACCGCATGTAGTTAAGGTCCGCGAACCACCCGGTGGCGCCCTTCGTGTCGAAGACGGCGCGCATCATGTGCGGCCCGGCGGTCATCGTTATTCCTGGCGTGAAGATCGTCTGCCAGGTGTCCCATCCACCTGTGTTGGGCACCGCGATCGGCCCGGTGAGATCGACGCCATCCACTTCGACGTGGTAGATGCCGCCAGTGCCGGACGATGCCACGCGCGTCTCGAGCGTGTACTGCGCAGTCACCGAGACTGAGACCGAGTACGCGAGCCATTCCCCAGGTTCGATGAAGTTGACCTTGTAGCCGCCTCCGATGTCGCTACCGGTCGCGATGTCCACATCGGTCGCGCGGTACGCACCGAAGCGGTTGCCCGGCGTGTTATCGAGATACCCGACGCCCGCGCCACCATCGTTGAAATTCTCGGCTTCGACGGTACCGGGGATCGCGGTAGCAGTGCCGCCGAACGGCGTCGACATTGGCCCTGGCAGCACGTGAATCATCGTCGCCGCCGACGTCGTCGTCGCACCGTTGTTGTCTACCGCGACCGCCGTGATGGCGTAGTTCCCGACGAGAACGTTCTCCCAATTCATCTGGTACGGCGGTGTTGTGACGTTGCCGATCAACGAGGTTCCGGCGTAAAACGCAACCTGCGCCACACTTCCGTCGACATCGAACGCGTTGGCGGCCAACGTCAGTGGCCCTGGCGCCGAAATCGTTCCATCCACCGCTGGCGCCGTCAGTGTGACGCTGGGTGCGGCGTTGCCCGGAGGTCCGCAGCCGGCGACCGCCCGCGCCAGGTTCAGACGTCCACCGGTGATCGTCCGTCCGGCAAGCGACGGGATCGGATCGACACTGTTGAGGATGAGCGTCTTCAGCGCTGCCGTGTTGAGCGAACAGCGCGTGAGCAGCAGCGCAGCCGCGCCGGACACGTGCGGCGTGGCCATCGAGGTCCCACTGAACGAGTTGTACGCGCCACCAGGTACGGTCGACAGGACCTTGACGCCGGGCGCGCCGAGATGAACGGTCGTTGCTCCATAGTTGGAAAAGCTCGCGAGCGCGTCCTGATTGTCGGTAGCTGCGACGGCGACGACGTTCGGCACGGCGTAGTTCGCGGGGTATGTCGGCGTGAGGTCATTGTTCGAGGAGCTGTTGCCAGCTGCCGCGACAAACAGCATCTCGTTCTGGTTGGCGCGCGTAATCTCGTCAAGGAGCGCCTGGGAGCTAAGGCCGCCCGCCCAGCTGTTGGACAACACCCGGATGTTCGCGGCGGCACCGAGCGTGGCCTTCACCTGGATTCCGAATTCGATCGCATTGATCGCGCCGGCGACGGTACCGCCACCATTCGCGTCCAGGAATTTCAGTCCGATGATACTGGCCAGCCAGTTGACGCCCACGACGCCCAACGCGTTATTGCCCACTGCGCCGATCGTCCCTGACACGTGGGTCCCATGAAAGTGATCGTCGAGTGGATAGCACGTGTTGGTGATTGCGTTGAATCCGTGGGTGCCGGTGGCGCAGGTGATCGATCGGCCTCCGACATTGACAGTGAACGGTGCGGGGGCGGACCAGATGTTGGCCGCGAGATCGGGATGGGTGTAATCGACCCCGGTATCGACGACGCCGACGAGGACGGTTCGCGCACCGATGGTCGTATCCCACGTATCGTTCGCGTGGATGTCGGCGCCCGGCGTGCCGGGTGTGCCGCCGACAGTCTGGCCGACGTTGAGCAGATTCCACAGATCGGGAAAGCGCAGATCGTTGGGTTGTACCGTGGAGTGCAAGATGTAGTTCGGCTCGACGTACACCACGTCGGGACGCGCCGCCAGCTGCCTGATGAGGGCCTGAACGTTCCGGCTCCGAGAACGAGCATGCCAGACGCGGCCGTCGCCGACCAACGTGTCGCTTTCGGCATCGACGTCGCCACGCAGCCGCGCCAGATTCGGAGTCCCGCGGAAGCGAACGAGGACCTCGCCGGCCGCGACTTGGTGCCCATCGACCACTTCAACCTCGGGAATCGAGGCGAGAGGGACGACGCTGAGCAGAATCGCGATCGCTGGCGCGCCGATGGCGGTCGCACCGAGAAACGGACCGCGAATCTTCATTTGGCCGCCGCGACTGTATAGGTGCGGAAGGAGGCACACAAGATGGCTCGGTGCAAAACCGTGCAACGACCCGCGGGAGCCCGCGCGAAAACGTTGTTTTACAATGGTGCCGCCGGTGACATGCGGACGCTCGCCGGCCGGACCCCATGCCCGAGGCGCACGAACTTCGATCTGTCATCGAAGCGGCGGATCAGGCCGCAGCCGGCGGCGACTACGTCACCGCCGAGTTGAAATTGCGTGAGGCGGCTGCGCTTCAGGAAGCACAGCTCGGACCCTTTCACCCCGAGCTGGCCAACACGCTGAACAACCTCGGGGTCATATACGAACGCGTCGACAGTCCAGCGGAAGCCGAGTTGTGCTATCGGCGCGCCTATGCGATCGCGACGAAGGGTCTCGACCCGAATCACCCTTTTGTCGCCACAAGCCGCAAGAACCTCGAGGACTTCTGTAATGCGCGAGGACGGCCGTTTGACCGCTCCGCGATCGCACCTGAAAGGCCGCCGCTGCGCAAACCGGTGCACAGATCCCCTCGCCCGATGGTTCTCGGCGCCGCAGGGGCGCTTGCTTTCGCAATGCTCGTTGTCGTCGCCCTCTGGTTGCGTTCGGATCCGGATGAGCCTGTATCAACCAGCCAAACGCCCACGTCGACGCAGCCCGAAGCGCCAACGCCAGCGGCCGTTGCGGCCAACCCCACACGACCCGCGCAAGGGGTCACCACCGAAGGCAACACCACGGGAGCTCGGAACGGCGACAGTGCGATTCCGCACGGCGGCAGATCCGTACCGCCGGAAACCAGTTCGGCGACGCGCAGTTCGGCAACGCGAGGCAATCGCTCCCCAGTCACATCAGCACCCGTCAGCGTCACGATCGCCGAGGCGCAACTCTGTCGCCGTTTGGCGACCAGAGATTGGCGGTGCGATCAGGTAAGCAGCCCGGTCACACCAGGACTCCTGTTTTTCTATACGCGTGTGAACGCCTCGAACAGCACCACGGTTGAACATCGCTGGTATCGCGACGATCGCTTGAGCCAATCGGTGGAGCTTCGTATTCAAGCCAGCCCGGGAAGCGGATACCGCACCTACAGTCGTCGGACCGTGAGTGCTGAGAACGCCGGGAATTGGAGAGTCGAGGTCAGAAGCAAAGACGGATCTCTCCTGCACGAAGAGCGTTTCGTCGTCCGCTAATCCGGCCTCAATATTCGATCTCCACTCTTGATGTAGCATTGCGCCCTCACCACGCATTCTGGAGGGAACGATGCTCGCCAAGACCTGGACGCTCGCCATCGTCGTCGTCGGCCTGCTCGGGACAACCCTCGCGCGCGTTGAGGTCGCGGGCCAGACACTCGACAACCGGGCCGAGCGTCTCCGGAGGGAGACCGACAACGCCGCGTTACAGAACATCGCGCCGTTCAAGGTTTTCGACAACCTGTACTACGTCGGGGTCGGATACGTCGGGTCGTGGTTGGTGACGACGAACCAGGGGCTCATCCTGATCGACACGCTGGAAGGCGCCTACAAGGAGCATCCTCTCGAGGGTATCCGGAAGCTCGGTTTCGATCCGGCGAACATCAAGTACGTCATCCTCACTCACTACCATCTCGATCACACGGCAGGCGCTGCGCGGATTCAGGAGCTTCCAGGCGTACGGCTCGCGCTGGGCGCTGCGGACTGGGATGCGCTCGCACAAGTACCGAATCCCAATAACGAGCGGTTGCCGCGTCGCGACATTGCGGTCAAGGACGGCGACACGATCACCGTCGGGTCGACGACGATCAAGCTTCACGTGGTGGGCGGTCACACGCCGGCGACGCTCGGGGTCGATTTCACGGTGTACGACGGCGGAAAACCGTACCGCGCGTTCATGTTCGGTGGCGCCGCACCGGGGCCGGGCCGTCAGGCCGCCGAACAGTTTCTCGACAGCGTGAACCGCATCGCGCAACTGCAGGAGGGCATCCAGGTACGCGTGGTCACGCATGCGTGGATGGATCCGCAGTTTTGGGAACGCGTCGACAAGTTGATGAGTCGTAAAGCCGGCGACCCGCATCCGTTTGTTGCCCCTGACGTGTTCCGGGCGTGGGTCGCCGAGTTGAAGACGACCGCGGCGGCGCGGCTCGAGGATGCGAAGGCGAAAGAGGGGGCCGGGCCGGCACCGCAGCGCTAAGGCGGATGTCGGCCCGGGGAGAGATTGCCTACCGTGCAACGGTGGTTGCATCGCCTGAGATCTGCGGAATCTCGATGGCGCCCTCTGCCGTCACCTCCAGATCAAACGGTTCCTCGCCGTTCACGTTGACCGCTTCGACGCGCGCCAGGTTCTGCTGCGCCTTGACGTAGCCAGGATCGGCGGCCAGTGCATTGCGGTATGCGGCAGCTGCCGCTCCGAAGCGTCCTGTGTGCTCGAGCGCCATGCCCAGATTGTTCTGAAACTCAGGTGCGTCCTTCTTCAACATCACCGCCCTGGCCAGCAGTGGCAGCGCGTCGCCGGCGCGTTCCTGTTCGAGAAACAGGAGACCGAGATTGTTCATCGACCACGCATCTCGTGCGTCGAGCGCGATCGCGCGACGATACGCGTTCACGGCATCGTCGGTCTTGTGCTGTGCGGCGTAGACGCGGCCCAGCAGGCGCTGCACGTCAACCGAGCTCGGATCGACGTCGCTCGCGTGCGTGAGCCGCACGAGCGCATCGTCGAAGCGGCGTTGATCGATCAGGACTCGACTCAGGTTGACGAGACTCTTGAAGTGATTCGGGTCGATCTTCAACGACTCCTCGAATGCCGCCTCAGCCTTTGGAAGATCGCCGGCTTTCCATGCCGACAGTCCCAGCATGAAGTGTCCCCACGCGTTGTTGGGTCGCCGCTCCGTGTACTGCTCGAATAGCGTTACTGCTTCGCCGTAGTTCTTCGCCTGATACGCCGCGTCGCCGTCAGCAAACGACACCGGTCCGGCATTCCTGGTCGGTACGGTTCCGCCGGTTCCTTCTTCGTCTTCCGGATCGAGCGCGTCCGGCGTCGCAGCAGGCTTCGCCTGCGCCGACGCCGGTGGCTGTTGCTGCGCCTTCGTCTTCGTCTCTTCGAATGGTTTGGAGCAGCCGACCGCGGTGAATGCCGCGAGTAGCAGCAGCGCCGTTCCGTGTCCGTTGGTGCTCATATCGTCCTCCCGTAGTGGCCGGCCTCAGAAGGCCGAGCGTTCGGGCGCGATGAGGGCAAGCAGACAGCCATGTCGGCGGACGAAGGGCGGAAGCGCTGAACTCGCCCAAATCGAGGGAGTTCTCGATGTGATCGTCGATGGTGGAACGCGGATATCGTCTTGCGGCCGTGTGGGTCGTGACACGGCCGTGGCTCCGTCCCCACACCGGATTGAATCGCGGTTCGCAGCAACACGCGCGGGGAGAAGCGCCGCTTGCAGTTTCGTAAGCATTGACGCGAACCCGAAACTCACGGACACCCACCGCGTTCAGGAGTCGTCTGTTCCGCGCAAATCTGCGTGGCAGTGTCCTTGCGTTTTCAACTGACCGACTCCGAACAACCTTCCTCACATTCAGCTGTGAAGCTATTCCACATCAACGCGGAGAAAGGACTCATCATCGGCGTCGCCGCCGCGATCCTACAGGTCTACGGAGCCTTCAGGTTCGGTGTTGCGTCCGAATCGGACTTCGCCATCTTCCAGGGGACAACGGCACGATTTCTCGACGGTTCACGAATGTACTCGCCCGAGTCATTCGACTTCACTCCGCCCGTGTTCCACGTCCTGCTTCTACCGCTTGCGCACCTGGATCCGGGTCTCGCATACCTGATCTGGACCGCCGTTAACGTGGCTATCGCATGCACTGTGTTTCATATGGTGCTGCGCGCCCTGCCCGGCGCCTGGACGCGGCGCAACCTGATCGCCGCGTGGGTCGTCAACGCTGCGGGCGTCCAGATGACGCTCAGGCTCGGTCAGGTGTCATGGATTGTGGCGCTGCTTGTCACGTGCGCGTGGATCGCTGCGAGGTCGTCGCGTCCGCTCGTCGCCGGCGCGTGGGCGGGGCTTGCGATCGCCCTGAAGCCGTTCCTCCTGGTGGCGGTGCCGGTATTCGTCGTGCGACGGCAGTGGAAATCCGTCCTGTCGTGCGCGCTCACCGCAACCGCGTCATGCGCATTGAGCGTGCTCTTGTTCGGACGAGAAGCGTTCGCCGACTGGCTCGGGAACCTTCGTGTTGTTCCCGATCCTGTCTATGCGACCCACTTCCTCAATGCATCGTGGGTGGCTTTCGTGTCGCGCGCAAACGGTCCTTATCTCGCGGCCATGATCCTGTCGGCCGCGACCATCGTGGTGATGCTGTGGCGGGTGCGCACGAGCGACGAAGACGAGTCGTGGCTGCTCCTCCTGCTGGCAGCGATTCTGGCGTCGCCGGTTGGATGGGTGTACTACCAGCCGCTGCTGCTCGGACCCGGTGTCGCGCTGGCGCTCGGCGGCCGGCTGAAGCATCTCCGCTGGATCGCGCTGACCTGCATTGTCCCCGCGCTCGGCAAGGACCTGTTTCAGCACGGGCCGATGATCGTCGCGCTGACGTTTGGCTCGGTGTACTTCTGGGGGCTGCTGACGGTCTTCCTAGTTTTCCTTACCGCGAATGTTGGAGCCCGTTCCTCGCGAGTAATACCTGCCGTTCACTTCCATTCCCATGAACTCGGCGGTGCGCTTGGACTTGTCCCGGGGCGGATGGGCGATGATCTTGACGCGATTCCCAACTTTGAGAATCTGCGGCGAGATTCCGGAGGCCACCATCGAAGCGGCACCTGAGCCT
>Ga0157375_10006104_pt1 | contig 10506 bp, 10 predicted proteins | sample M35metaG_FD_115311 | JGI IMG/M metagenome (GOLD analysis project Ga0157375, IMG submission 115311) | Miscanthus rhizosphere microbial communities from Kellogg Biological Station, Michigan, USA - M3-5 metaG | ecosystem: Host-associated > Plants > Roots > Rhizosphere > Soil | place: USA: Michigan... | reverse complement strand
ACGAAGCCTTACCCTCTCAACGCAAGGTGTGCGCCAATGCGTTACGCGACAGCCCTGTCGAACGAAAGACTTTGCCCGCCAATGTATTTCGCGTAGAGCTGCGATCAGGATGCCGCAGGATACAAGTCGAGTTGTTGTCGCGTCAGATGCCGCCGCGGCGGGGGTGATAGGCATCCGGTGGTGTCTTCGCACGTGCGAATGGTGATTGGTTCATCGTCGCCGTCGTTGATGCCGACGCACTGGAGGCATTTGGCTGGTCCGCCGCAGAGCGGGCAGCGAATCGCCGATTCATTGATGGAGTTCCCGCGTGGACCGGACGTGGCAGGCCCCGGCCACTGTTGGGTGGACAGTGACCGGGGCCGCGGGGAACTAGTCGGGCGTTGTTGCGTGCACTTTCTGGCGCACAGCGGGGTGGTGGCCCTCGCAGTACCTGTTGGTGCACGCGCGGATGGTCACCAAATGCGTAGCGGCTTCTGACCATCCGTCCTCGATCGAGACCTGCACGACTTCAGCTGCCTCGCCGCAGATCGGACACCACGCCGCCCAATCGTTGGTGCCAGTCATGGCGAAAGATTGCCCAAATCGGACGGTCGTTATGCCTGACCTACGATCTTGTTCGATGCAGATGTACGTAATTCGTTTTCTCACCATCGGGCTGATCAGTATGCAGGTGATCCACTTGCCGTCCGTCGTCTGCACCAATTCGCCCAGCACGACTACAAGCCTAAAGCTGCGGCCGACGGTCAGCGGGGCAACGCTAGCGTCTTAACAAAGGGGATGAAACCTCGGAGACCGCCTCGCAGGGGACGCCAGCCCCATCCCTCACCGGTCGCCACCCACTCTCGGGCGAGTGTGCCCGCACGGCTAGCTTTCAAACCGGGGTTGTCGAGGCGAAAGATCGCCGGTTAAATCGGCTCTGCACGGGTACCTGTGGAAGGTCACGGTTGAGGTCGACTGCCAACTTCCCCTCTGCGGTGGCGAGCCGCGCGGGCGCCGATGGGCGGCGAGCGCGAACCGCGCGGCTGGCCTCAGCCGTGACGCCCGCCTGTCATCGCCATGGCTGCAAGAAACGGCCCGCCACCCAAGCAGGATGACGGGGGCTGGACACAAGGCGATCAGCAGGGGCGGACGACGAAGAGGGCTCCGCGCAGTCGGGCTGGCCTGTCTAACGGGTGCTCCGGCGCCCGCACCATCCATGCCCCAAGTTGGTGGAGCGGACGAGATCGCCCGCTGTGGGAATGAACAAAGGCTGGCTAGTTTCCGTTGCAACAAATGGGGAGATGCAAAGGAGCACGACCATGCGAATCAAACTGACTTACATCGGACCGCTGTTGGCGGCGGGTGCTGCTGCGGTGGCGATCGCGGCTGCACCGACGGCTGCGGCGGCAAGTGGGCAGACCTGCTCGGGAAATATCTGCCAGTCGCCCGGCAATGTTCAGGTCAACAACGTGCCTCCCCCCGTTCAGTACCACCCTTACGGAGACGTGCCGTTTCTGCTCGGCGGCCACGGTGGCCTTCACGGCGGCATGGGCTGACACGTAGTAGCCGCAGTAGTCGGCCCGAGCGGGATGACGGGCCATAGCCGTTCATCTTCTCGGGTCTCGTCTTGGCCGGTGAATCTTTTTTCTCGAAAACTATTGTGCTGCAACGTATTCCGTGCGATTCTTCTCTCATAACAGAACAGAGAAATCGGCGGGGCGGGATGGCTAACCACACAACAACGCTTACTCGAAAGGGAAGTGAACCTGACTGGAACCAAGGCCCCAGACAGATCGAGGACTGTCACCCCGCCGACTACAACGCCCACCGCAAAACGGTGGGAGCGGCTCTGTTTCAGCTCAGCTTGGTTGGGTGGAGATGCGCACTACCGCCGGCCCATCCAGCGCGGCGCAGTGCGTGTTGAGCGGCGGCCCATACACCACCGCATCACAGGTGCGGCAGTGCCAACTGGTGTGCCCGCCACCGCCGTGGCCGAGGCAGGCGACATGCCCGACGAGGACCGAATTCGGGCCGAGCGGATGACCGTTTGGACACCGGCAGGCGGGCGGGTGATCCACTTCCCATCCGTGGTCTGCACTAGGTCGCCAAGCACACATCCACGCTATCGCTCGCCGGCGGCAGGGGAGTCACCCCACCCGGCGACCATCCACGACCCCGCCCAGGCGCGGTCGGCGTTACACACCCCTAGGAGGTGTGGGTGAGGGGCAGCCTTCGCGGAATCCGGAATCCAAATACCTCGGGACCGGCGCCTTTCGGATATCCAGGCTCATGGTCGCTGTCTGCGACCACTTTCTTCCAAACATCAGGGACGGAGTAATGGGTCTTTCCACTACTGGACACTTTGAGGACGCCACTTTGCAGGACTTCGTAGGTGTCGTCATCGCCGTATTCGTCGGTTGGAAGGTCCGTGTAGGTCACTGTGAATGCCATGTTTGGAGCCTGCCATGAAGGCGGGGCGAACAGTAATAGGACGCTGGGCGAGTTACGTCTAGTCCACTCGACGGCAAAGTACGGCGCTGACGTGTTGAGTAAGCGTCGGCGGGGTTGGCATTCAAGTCTTCCTGCCCGGGGCCTTGTGTCTTTCCTGGCTCAGTCCCTCTCGGGGTGAGCGATGGTGTCCGTTTACCCATCCCGGCCCCGCCAACCCCGTTCTGGTATGGGTTAAAGGCCATGACGAATTGTGTTGGCGTACGATACTTTTCGTGAATACCGCGGCGATCAGCAGCACGCCTGGGTGATGGTCGGTGACCCACGCGGCACATACCGGCACAACCCGCCCGCGACCATCTGACAGATCGCACCATTATCGGCAAGGACAAAGCAATTAACTGCGCCGAGGAGTTCCTTGCCCGGCCCGACCGCTAGCCAATGACAATATTGCCGCTGGTCACGTGCCACACATTCGCCCGCACTTGGGGGTTGTCGAAACGGTCGAGCGGAAAATCCTGCTGCGCGACTGCTTTTTCGGTGCCCTCAGCCTCCGGCCGCCGCTCGACGGCACCGGACCGCGCGATGACGGCGAGATCGCCGTACACCACGACGGTGTCCTCGACGAACACGCTGTCGGGACAGCCGGGCGCGGGCGCTACCTCCGTCACCTGCCAGCCGGCGTCGACAACGGCGCGGACATAGCCCTCCCACTGCTTCATCGCGACGTCGGCGTCGACGGGCGAGCGCCCGATGTGGGTGAGCAGCCCATCCGCAAGGCGCGGGCTGGGCCGACGTACCAAAGCCGCCTTGGCGTGCACGGTCCGATCGTACGGTCGGGCTCGGCCATACACTTGACATTGCAGTGTATGGTCTCGGTATGACGCAGACCAGATGTCCCTTCGGCAGTGGGTATGACTTCACCGACCCAGACGTCTTGGTGAAGGGCATCCCCGTCACAGAATTCGCCGAGCTGCGCAAGACCGCGCCCGTGTGGTGGAACGAGCAAACCGACTCGATCTTCGAAGACGGCGGCTACTGGGTGATCAGCCGTCACGCCGACATCAAGGAGATCTCCCGCAACGGCGACCTGTGGTCCACCAACCGCAAGGGCGTGGTGATGCGGCTACCCGACGGCACCAATGCCGAACAACTCGAGCTCACCAAGGCGCTGTTGATCAACCACGACGCGCCGGAGCACACCCGGCTCCGCAAGATCGTGTCGCGGCTCTTCACACCGCGGGCGGTCACCACGCTGGAGGAGAAGCTGGCGGTCGCTGCCCGTGAAATCGTCGCCGCCGCAGCCGAAAAGGAGTCCGGGAACTTCGTCGACGACATCGCGATGAGCCTGCCGCTGCTGGCGATCGCCGATCTGATCGGGGTGCCCGAGGCCGATCGGGCGAAGCTGTTCTACTGGACCAACTCGATCATGAACACCGACGACCCGGACTACGAGACCGACTATGCGGCCGCCAACGCCGAATTGATGGGCTACGCCTACACGATGGCCGAGGAGCGCCGCCGTTGTCCGGCCGACGACATCGTCACCCGGCTCATCGAGGCCGACATCGACGGCGAATCCATGGACGACGTCGAGTTCGCGTTCTTCGTCATCCTGCTCGCCGTCGCCGGCAACGAGACCACCCGCAACGCCATGACACACGGCATGAACGCGTTCTTCGAAAACCCCGACCAGTGGGAGCTGTACAAACGTGACCGGCCGGCAACCTCCGCCGACGAGATCGTCCGCTGGGCCACGCCCGTGCACTGCTTCCAGCGAACGGCGTTGGCCGACACCGAACTTGGTGGCGTCACGATTCGCGAGGGCCAGCGCGCCGGCCTGTTCTACAGCTCGGCCAACTATGATGAAAATGTCTTCGAATACCCCTTCGTATTCAATATCCTGCGCGATCCCAACCCGCATCTGGGCTTCGGCGGCAACGGCGCGCACTACTGCATCGGCGCAAACCTGGCCCGGATGGAGATCAAGCTGATCTTCAACGAGATCGCCAACCAGATCCCCGACATCGCCAAACTCTCCGAGCCGCAACGACTTCGATCCGGGTGGATCAACGGGGTCAAGGAGTTGCAGGTCTCGTATCGCGGATAGCATCCAGGCGTGCGCACCCACGGCTGGTCGGGCTCGGCCCCCGCGACCGACGAGGAGGCCATCGCGCGGATCCTCGACGCCGCGAGCAAGGCCATCGACGCGCGGGGCGCCGACTTCTCCATCGCCGACGTCGCCCGCACGCTCGGCGTCACCCGGCAGACCGTCTACCGGTATTTCCCGAGCACCGACGCCCTACTCGTCGCGGCAGCCGTGCACGCCGCCAGCGGCTTCCTCGACCGGCTGGCCGCTCACCTGCAGGGCATCACCGATCCGGCCGATGCCGTACCCGAAGCCGTCGCCACCGCCCTCGAGTGGCTGCCGGAGGACAAACACCTGGGCCTGCTGATCAAGCCCGGCAAGCCGAACCCCCACACCGAGTCGGTGACATCGGACGTCGCGCTGGACTTCGCCCATTCGATGGTCCGCCGTTTCGATGTCGACTGGGCCGGCCTCGGCTTCTCCGACGCCGATCTCGACGAACTGGCCGAGCACTTGCTGCGGATCATCCAGTCGTTCGTCATCGACCCGGGCCGACCGCCGCGAAAGGGCGACGAACTGCGGGCGTATCTGCGGCGGTGGGTGGGTGCGGCTATACGACCGTCAGAGGAAGGGATTTCCGCGACTCGAACGCGAACGTCGAGCCGCCGCTGAATCTCGTCACGGCGACCTCTCGGAACTCCTTTGCCGGGGTGTCGGTCTCGATGACACGCGCCGTCCAGTCGGTATCGGTTCCGTTGACCTCCACGTCGAGATGCGGGTCGACCGCTGCGACAATCGCCTGCAGCGGCCGGTTCTCTGCTGGGGTGACCAACGAGAGCCAGGCACCGTCCTCGTGGGCGGGCGAGCGATAGACGTGCACCGTATCCGGGCCGAACTCGGCACTCACGTATTCCGCCGGGTTGAGCATCGGATGCAGTTCCAGTACGCGCAGCGCGCCCTCCATTCCGCCGGGAAGGTCGAGCGCGCGATGAATGCGCTCGGCGGCGATGCCGGCGATTCCGATGAGTTGTCTGGTGCAGATCTTGGTCGCAAGTTCGGTGTTGGTGCCCGCGCGCTTGCCGACGGCGATGACGAACGAGAGGTTCAGCAGGTGCATCTGCAGGCACACCTCGTCCGCGATGCGCACCAAGGCAGAGTGTGAGAACGCACCGAAGTCGAGGTCCGACAGCAGTTCGCCCGAGTAGTCCGCCTGTCCCTCGTCGTCGGGATCGATCGGGTCGAGATCGGTTCTCGCCGCGCGGGTTCGGCGTACGACATCGAGCACGGGATGGTCCTCGACTTCGGGATATGACTCGTCGATGACGACCGTCCATGCGCAGTGCGGGTGCCGATCGGCGGGTACCCGCGGCGGGCGATGAATCGGCCGGATCTGCGCCCTACGGTTGGTGGCCACGGCGGTAGCGTCGAACGTCGGGTCCTCGATGTCGTGGCACATGCCGCGGACGTAGTCCTCGCCCATCGGCTCGACGTCGAGCAGGGCACCGCAGTGGTCGAGGTGGAATTCGCCGTGCCACCGGTCGTGCACGGTGTAGCGGAAGTCCATGAACTGCGGCGGGGCACCGATGTCGAGCTGCAGGCCCTTGAAGATCGTGATGACGTCGTCGCCCTCGTAGCGCAACGCCTTCTGCATCCTCTTGGTGTAGATCGGGCTGGACCCCATCCACTCCTCGATCGCGATCTGCAGCATCTCTGGGTGGCCGAATTCCTTGACACACCAGGCCATTCCGGATCGGTCGATCATCTGCCCGATCAGCAGCAGCTCCGGCACCAGCACCGCGAGTTGCTCGCGCGACAGGCCGGCGTACCTACTTGTCATGGACCTTGCCCCCGGAGTGCATTTGTACGGCGGCGTTGACGTTGGCCTTCTTGTCTTCCCCTTCGCCGCGCTCTGCTGCCTTCCGGCGCTTCTTTATCACTGTGCTGATGACCCCGTCGAGCTTCGAACCGAGCGGGAAGCCGAGGTAGTGGGTGAGGAAGATCGCCATCTCCTTCAGCTCGTCCTCGGTGATCTCACCGTTGGCCAGCGCGGCGTTGGCCTGGATCTCGGCCAGGTCGCTGTTGCCCAACGCCGTCACCACGGTCAGCGTCATGATCCGCTTGTCCCGCATCGACAGTCCGGGCCGCGTCCAGATGGTGCCGAACAGGTGGTCCGCGGTCAGCGCAAAATACTCGTTGCCTTCCACGTTCGGCATCTCCCAGCCGTAGACCTCGTTCATCTTCGCGAGGCCTTTTTTGCGCAGCTCATCCATTTGTCAATCCTCCCTATGCGGCACGCCGAGCCCGGCCGCCAAGTTTCTCAGCGCCAACTCGGCCATTGGCAGATCGACACCGAGGCGTTCACCGAGCGCGAGCGCCAAGCCCAGATCCTTCTCGCCCAAATCGCGGGTGTGCTGGAACGGCTTGTAAAGAAAGTGATCCGGGGTGAGAACCTTTGCATCATCACGGAACATCACCATGCCCGCGCCGCCGCTTTGCTTGTCGCTGTGGCGGACGACGTTGCCGAGGTCCTGCAGGCTGACTCCCGCCGCGTCGGCAAGCTTGAGGGCTTCGCACGCCGCAGTGAACGAGATGAAGTGCAACATGTTGCGCGCCAACTTCATCCGCGTACCGGCGCCGGGTTCTCCCGCATGCACGATCAGGGATGCCCATTGCGAAAAGGGCTTCTCTACGAGAGCGAACGCCTCATCGCTGGCACCCACCATCACCGCCAGCTCACCCTTCTTGGCCGCGCGGTCACCGCCGCTTACCGGCGCATCGACGACGTGAATACCCCTGTCTTGCAGATGCTCTGCCAATTCGGCCGCCGTGCCGTCGGCGATCGTGGAGTGGATCGCAATGACGGTACCGGGCTTGGCGTGCTCGCCGAGCTGCCCAACGACATCGCGGACCTGCTCGTCGTTGAGTACCGTCACGCTGATGACGTCGGCCTCCGCCACGCCCGCCACGTCGTCGGCCAGGCTCGCACCCAGCTCTGCCAGCGGAGTCATCGCCTCGGTGCGGACGTCGAAGACGACGAGCCCACCCGGCCATTCAACCAACCGCTTCGCCATCGGCGCACCTTGGTTACCGAGGCCGATATAGCCAAGCTTTACGTCGTCACTCATCATCGGATGATCTGCCCTCCGTCGACGTTGAAGATCTGTCCGGTGATCCACTTCGCCTGGTCCGACAGCAGAAACAGACACATGCCGACCAAGTCCTCCGGTTGGCCCATGCGGGACAACGGAAGACCTTTCACGATGTCGGCCACAATCTCCTGCGGCGTAGTGGTCCGGTTCGCCTCGGTGTCGATGGGGCCCGGCGCGATCGCGTTGATCCGGATGTTCTGGCCGCCGAGTTCGGTGGCCAGCTGTTGAGTCAGGCCGTTGACGCCGACCTTGGCCAAACCGTAGAAGTTCGAGTACAGCCAAGCCGCGGTCGAGGACTGGTTGACGATCGCGCCGCCGCCGCGCTTCGCCATCTTCTTGTACACCGCGCGGGTGCACCACAGCGCGCCGTTGAGGTTCACACTCATGAACTTGTTGTAGTACTCGGGATCGACAGTGAGCAGGAAGTCCAGCTTCATGCCGCCGAAGATCGCAGCGTTGTTGACCAGGTAGTCGATGCCACCGAACTCCGAAAGCGTCTGGGCGGCCATCTCCTTCGCGGACTCTGGATCGGATACGTCCACCCGAACCGCAAGCGCGTTGCCGCCCTCGCCCTTGATCCCGTCGGCGACCTTCTGCGCACCCTCGGTGTTGATATCGGCCACCATCACCGCGGCACCCTCGCGGGCCAGTGCCTCGGCGTAGGCCTGGCCGATGCCGCCACCGGCCCCGGTGACGATCGCGACCTTCTCGTCGAACTGCATAGTTTTCCTCTCCGTTCGAGTGTTGGGTTATGACGCGGTTTTCGCGTCTACGCGTGACACAACCCCACACTCGACACGACTAGACCCCTGTGGCAATGGCTTTGGTTTCGAGATATTCCTCGAAACCGGCGAGCCCCATCTCCCGGCCGATGCCGGATTGCTTGTATCCGCCGAACGGCATGTCGGCGGAGTACCAGACGCCGCCGTTGACGTTGACGGTGCCGACCCGCATCCGCGCGGCGATGCCCGCGGCGCGGTCGGGATCCGCAGAAAAGACCGTGCCCGACAGGCCGTACGGCGAGTCGTTGGCGATCCGCACCGCGTCGTCGTCGCCGTCGTGCGCGATCACCGTAAGCACCGGGCCGAAGATCTCCTCACGTGCGACCTTCGCGTTGTTGTCAAGCCCCGCGATGACGGTCGGCTCGATGAAGAAGCCGGTGTCGCGGTCCGCGGGACGACCACCGCCGCAGGCGAACTTGCCTCCCTCGTCGGTTGCCGAATCCAGGTAGCCCTGAACACGATCCCGTTGACGCGCCGAGATCAGCGGACCGCAGATGGTGCGTGCGTCGTTCGGGTCGCCGGGCTTCAGCGAACCCATCGTCGCCGCCGCGGCCTCGACGGCCTCGTCGTAGCGGGCGCGCGGCACCACCAGTCGGGTGGTGATCGCACAGCCCTGGCCCGCGTGCATCGAAGCAGTGAACGCGGACATCGAGCACGCGCCGGCCAGATCCGCATCGTCGAGTACGAGGAATGCCGACTTGCCTCCGAGTTCCAGGAAGACCTTCTTGAGCGTGGTGGCGCCGTCGGCCATCACCGCGCGCCCCGTCGCCGTCGACCCGGTGAACGAAACCATGTCCACGCGTGGGTCTTTCGACAGCAGCGCGCCGACGCTGTGGTCACTGGAGGTGACGATGTTGAGCGCACCGGGCGGGATGTCGGTGTGCTCGATGATGAGCTCGCCGAGGATCGCCGCGCACCACGGCGTGTCGGGCGCCGGCTTGAGCACGACGGTGTTGCCTGCCGCCAGCGCAGGGCCGAGCTTGGCGAGGTTGATCTGGTGCGGGAAGTTCCACGGGGTGATCGCGCCGACGACACCGACGGCCTCCCGTGCGACGGTGCGATGAGTCTTGATACCCATCGGCTCGGCGATTCCGAAGTCGGTGGTCCAGTTATACGACTCGGCGGTGTCCGCGCAGAAGCTCAGGTCGGCGACCGGGCCCTCCAGCTGGGCTGCGGAGGTCAGCATCCGCGGCGCGCCGACCTCTGCGATCGTCAGGTCGCGGAGTTCCTCGACATGCTTGGTGAGCACGTCCTGCAGCTGACGCAAGCAGCGCACCCGCAACTCGGTGTTCGTCGACCAGTCGGTGGTGTCGAACGCGCGGCGGGCCGCCTCGATCGCCTGGCCCATGTCGTCGACGGTCGCGTCGGCGGCGACGCCCAGCACCTCCTCGGTGGCCGGGTTGACCGTCGGGAACGTGCCGCCGCTGCCCGCCACCAACTTGCCGTCGATGAACAGTTGGCTCTCACGATCGTTCAGCAGACCCATCCAAAATCTCCGCTTCATTGCTGGACAACTGTCCGACTGGATTCCTTCGAACGATAGCCCCCGATGGCTCCGAGTGGCAAGCACAGCTTTTCTAGCTGCGCGCTTGCCTAACACGGACCCGGTCGGATAACTTGGACATGTGTCCAGCGATGCCGTGGCTGCCATCCCAGATTCGCCACGTAACCGCCGCCAGGAGGAGACCTTCCGCAAGGTGCTCGCCGCAGGCGTGGAAATGCTGCGCGAGTCGTCATACGCCGACCTGACCGTGCGGGCGGTGGCCGCCCGCGCCAAGGTCGCGCCGGCCACCGCGTACACCTACTTCTCGTCGAAGAACCATCTGATCGCCGAGGTCTACCTGGACCTGGTTCGCCAGGTGCCGTACTTCACCGACGTCAACGACAGCAGGTCTAGCCGCGTCGAGCAGGCGCTGCGCGCCTTGACGCTGATGATCGCCGACGAGCCGGAGGTCGCAGCCGCCTGCACGACGGCGCTGCTGAGCAACAACGACCAGGCGGTGCGCGCGGTCCGCGATCGCATCGGCGCCGAGATCCACCGCCGAATCCGGTCGGCGGT
>Ga0157375_10006103_pt1 | contig 10506 bp, 8 predicted proteins | sample M35metaG_FD_115311 | JGI IMG/M metagenome (GOLD analysis project Ga0157375, IMG submission 115311) | Miscanthus rhizosphere microbial communities from Kellogg Biological Station, Michigan, USA - M3-5 metaG | ecosystem: Host-associated > Plants > Roots > Rhizosphere > Soil | place: USA: Michigan... | reverse complement strand
TCGCGGGCCTGCTCGGCTCGGGGCGCACGGAAACCGCGCGGCTCATGTTCGGCGCGGAGCGCACGGACGCGGGCACGGTGACGATCGGCGGCCGGCCCGCGAAGCTGCACTCGCCGCGCGACGCGGTGCGCCACGGCGTCGGCTATTGCCCGGAGGACCGCAAGAAGGAAGGCATCGTGGCGGACCTGTCGATCCGCGAGAACATCATCCTGGCGCTGCAGGCGCGCCGCGGCTGGTGGCGCCCGCTCGGGCGCGCGCGCGAGCGCCAGATCGCCGACGACTACATCGCGCGCCTCGGCATCAAGGCGCGCGACGCCGAGCAGCCGATCGGGCTGCTCTCCGGCGGCAATCAGCAGAAGGTCCTGCTCGCGCGCTGGCTCGCGACCGAGCCGAAAATGCTGATCCTCGACGAACCGACGCGCGGCATCGACGTCGCCGCGAAGTTCGAGATCATGGACCGCGTGCTCGCGCTGTGCGCGAAGGGGCTCGGCATCCTGTTCATTTCGTCCGAAGTAAGCGAGGTCGTGCGCGTGAGCCACCGGATCGCGGTGCTGCGCGACCGCCGCAAGGTGGCCGAGGTCGCGGGCAACGCGGCTTCGGAGGATCAGGTATACCGGCTCATCGCGGGAGGCAGCGAATGACGAGAATAAGAACCGCCCTGCAGCATTCCCTCTTGTGGCCGTGCGTGACGCTCGTCGCGCTCGTCCTGCTCGATCTCGCGCATAACCCGGCATTCCTGTCCGTCACGATGCTCGACGGCCACCTGTTCGGCGCGCCCATCGACATCCTGAACCGCGCGGCGCCGCTCGTGCTGGTGTCGCTCGGCATGACGCTCGTCATCGCGACGCGCGGCATCGACATTTCGGTGGGTGCCGTGGTCGCGATCGCGGGCGCGGCCGCCGCGACCATTCTCGCCGACGACCCGTCGCGCGTCGGCCTGGCGCTCATGGCGGCGCTCGCGGTCGGCGTGCTGGCGGGCATGTGGAACGGGCTGCTCGTCGCGTTCGTCGGCATGCAGCCGATCATCGCGACGCTGATCCTGATGGTCGCCGGGCGCGGCGTCGCGCAACTGCTGACGGGGGGCCAGATCATCCCGATCGGCGCACCCGGGTATCTGATGGTCGGCGGCGGCTATCTGGCGAGCATCCCCTGCTCGGTGTGGGTCGCGACCGGCGCGCTCGCGCTCACCGCGCTCCTGATGAACCGCACGGCGCTCGGGCTCTTCATCCGCGCGATCGGCGTGAACCCGGTGGCGACGCGGCTCGTGGGCTTGCGCTCGAACGCGCTCGTGTTCGGCGTCTACACGTTCTCGGGCCTGACGGCGGCGCTTGCGGGCGTCCTGATCAGCTCGAACGTGCGCAGCGCCGACGGCAACAACGCGGGCCTCCTGCTGGAACTCGACGCGATCCTCGCCGTGACGCTCGGCGGCACGTCGCTGCTCGGCGGGCGCTTCAGCCTCGCGGGCACGGTGGTCGGCGCGCTCATCATCCAGACGCTCACCTACACGACCTACTCCATCGGCGTGCCGCCCGAGGCGACGCTCGTCGTCAAGGCGGCGGTCGTGCTGGTGGTGAGCGTGATCCAGTCCGCGACGGCGCGCGCCTGGCTCATGCGGCAACTGCGGCGCGGCTTGCCGTTCGCCGCGAAGAAAACCGTCAGCGAGGCTGCACGATGAGAAATCTCCTTGACCGTCTCGTCGACCCGCGCACGCTGCCGATCGTCGTCACCGTCGTCCTGTTCGCGGCGCTGTTCGGCTTCGGCTCCGTGATGTACACGGGCTTCTTCTCGCTGCAGGTGCTGCTCGGGCTCATCGTCGACAACGCGTTCCTGCTGATCGTCGCGATCGGCATGACGTTCGTGATCGTGTCGGGCGGAATCGATCTGTCCGTCGGCTCGGTCGTCGCGCTGACGACGATCCTCGCCGCCGTGTTCGCCGAGCGCTTTCACTGGCCGGTCTGGGTGATCGTGCCGCTCGTGCTCGCGGCGGGCACGCTGTACGGCGCGGCGATGGGCGCCCTGATCCATTTCTTCAGGCTCCAGCCGTTCATCGTCACGCTCGCGGGCATGTTCCTCGCGCGCGGCGCGTGCTTCCTCATCACGACGCAGTCGATCACGATCAACGACCCCGCCTTCCACGCGATCTCCGGCTATCACCTCGACATCGGCAGCGGTTCGCTCACGGCAGGCGCGCTGATCGCCCTCGCGACGCTCGCGGTCGCGATCTTCATCGCGCATTTCACGCGCTTCGGGCGCAATGTCTACGCGATCGGCGGCAACGAACGCTCAGCGCTCCTGATGGGCCTGCCGGTCGCGCGCACGAAGGTCGGCGTGTATGCGCTCTCCGGCTTCTGCTCGGCGCTCGGCGGGCTGGTGTTCACGCTCTACGTGCTCTCGGGATACGGACTGCAGGGCCAGGGCATGGAACTCGACGCAATCGCCGCGACGGTGATCGGCGGCACGCTGCTGACGGGCGGCGTCGGCTATGTGATCGGCTCGGTGTTCGGCGTCGGCATTCTCGGCACGATCCAGACGCTCATCACGTTCGACGGCACGCTCAGCTCGTGGTGGACGCGCATCGTGATCGGCGCGCTGCTCTGTGCGTTCTGCCTGCTGCAGCGCATGATCGAGCGGCACGCGGCAAGGCGCAAGTCGAACGGCACGGGCATGCAGCAGCGCGCGAGTTCGCGCGAGCGGCGCCGGCCCGCCGAGCCGGAGAGCGGCCCGCGCACGGATTCCGTCGCAATGACGCCCAGAAGCTAGCCGCCCGGCCGCTCCTTTTTCTTGTCGTTTCCTTCCCGTGTCCATGCGCTTTCGCGGCGGCCGCCTTGCGCGGCCGGCCTCGTTGCGGCTAGATTACCGTTCACTGCCGCACGAATAATCGGTCGCAATGAAAACCCTTAATGCGCTCGTAGCGAATAATGACCAGTTTGTTCGCGACCTTCAGCTGTTCTGCATGGTCGCGCGCCGCTCGAGCTTCATCGCGGCCGCCACCGAAATGGGCATCTCGCCCGCCCACGTGAGCAAGCGCATCGCGATGCTGGAAACGAGCCTCGGCGTGAAGCTCTTTTTGCGGACCACGCGGCGCGTGAGCATCACGAGCGACGGCGAGGCGGCGTTTCAGTGGTCGCAGAAGATTCTCGAAGACGTGCAGGGCATGGTCGATGCATTCGCCGGCCTCACGAGCGACCCGCGCGGCCTCCTGCGCATCAGCACGCGCCTGCGTCTCGGGCGTGATCACGTGTCGCCCGCGCTGTCGCTCCTGCGCCAGCGCTACGGCGGCCTCGAAATCTGGCTGGAACTGCTCGATCGCCGCGTCGATCTGGTCGGCGAGAACTTCGACATCGACATCCGCGTCGGCGAGATCCAGGAGCCGCATCTGATCGCGCACAGGATCGTCGAAAGCTCGCGCATCCTCGCGTGCGCGCCGTCGTATCTGGACCGCAAGGGCATGCCGAAGGCGCTTTCCGATCTCGCGCATCACGACTGCCTGCTGTTTCGCGGGCGCGACCAGCGCTTCGGCGTGTGGCGGCTCACCGGGCCGAACGGCGAGGAAAGCGTGAAGGTGACGGGGCCGGTGGCATCCAATCACAGCGACATCGTGCGGCAATGGGCGCACGACGGATACGGCGTCATCATGGCGTCGGTGTGGGATGTCGCCTCGAGTCTCCAGAGCGGCGAACTCGTGCGCGTGCTGCCGGGGCATCGGCAGCAGGCGGATGTCTGGGCGGTGACGTCGGCGCGCTCGTCGGCGTCGGCGAAGATCCGTGTGTGCGTCGAGTTCCTGAAGGAGCAACTCACGAACGGCCCGTTCGCACTCGTGACGCGGGGCGTCGGCGGGCTTTAGGCTTTGGCCGGGCTCGCACTTTCACCGGCCCGCGCCGCCTGTCCGCTCAGGCCAGATAGCCGAGGTGCCCGGCAAGAATCCACGAACCGATCCCAATCAGGATCAGCCCGCCGCCGATCTCCGCCCGCTTGCCCGCAACCGCGCCCAGAAAGCGTCCGACCATCACGCCGAACGTGACCATGACCATCGTCGCGAGGCCGATCGTCGCGGCGGTCGAAAGAATGTTCACGTCGATGAACGCAAGCCCCGCGCCGACCGCCATGGCGTCGATGCTGGTGGCAAAACCCGTCACGGCGAGCAGCCACAGGGAATGGCGGCCCGGTTTGCCGGCGCCGGGCTCGTCATCCGCTGAATGCGTCAGACCCGCATGGATCATGTGCGCGCCGAGCAGCGCGAGCAGGCCGAACGCGATCCAGTGATCCCACGACTCGACATATGGCGCGGCCGCACGTCCGAGCGCCCAGCCGATGAGCGGCGTGGCCGCCTCGATGACACCGAAGATGAGACCCGTCCTGAGCGCCTCGCGGATGCGCGGGCGGTGTAGCGTCGCGCCCTTGCCGACGGCGGCGGCGAACGCGTCCGTCGACATGGCGAAGGCGATGAGCAGAGTGGAAGCGAAATTCATGAAGTAGCGTGCGAGCCGGGCGTGGACGTACGACATGCCGCGCGCCCGGCGGGCCGCGCTGACATGTCGATGGTCTTGCCAACCCGAAGGCGGTTCATGCCACGGTCTACGACCGAGCGTGTTGACATGAACGCTTCCGCTGTCGCGAAAGCCGGCTACTCCCCAAAGACAGCCGGAAGATTATCACGGACAGAAAGCTTAATGTAATTATTTACTCGATTCCAGGGCGCTGACGGAAAGCTGTCCTTTTCAGTGCTCACTTGAAAACAATTATTACTCGTGTAATGATATTGATTCGCATTAACTATCGTCAGCTTCCGTCGTTGGGCCCGGCATGCGGGGCTGGCCTTTCAATTTCCGGGCAGGTGTAGGCGAAGCAGTCCCAAAGCGCTGCAGCGCCGACACATTTGGCACGAAGACCATCTCGCCTGCCAGCCACTTTCTTTCAGTATCGGGGATACACATGTTGAGGAAGACGCCGCTTGCTGCGGCATTGATGACTATCGTCGCGGCGCCTATCGCGTCGCCACTTTATGCTCAAACCGCACCGCAAGCCGCAGAGTCCGCCGCGCCCGCCAGCGCCGCCAGTCCCGCACCGGCCGCGCCCGCCGAGGCCGCGACGCTGCCCGCCGTCCGCGTATCGGGCCAGTCAGACACGAGCGGCGACTTCCAGCCGGAAATGTCCAGCGTCGGCGCCAAGGTGCCGGCCGCACTGCGCGACATTCCGCAGGCGGTCGTCGTGGTGCCGAAAGCGGTGATGCAGTCGCAGGCCGCGACGTCCTTCTCCGACGCATTGCGCAACGTCCCCGGCATTACGATCGGCGCGGCAGAAGGGGGCCAGATCGGCAACAACATCAACCTGCGCGGCTTCACCGCCCGCACCGACATCTACCTCGACGGCTTTCGCGACCGCGGCCAGTACTATCGCGATACGTTCAATCTCGATTCGATCGACGTGCTGTACGGCCCGTCGTCGCTCTACTTCGGACGCGGCTCAACGGGCGGCGTCATCAACCAGGTCAGCAAGCAGCCGACGCTCAAGAAGCGCGCCGACGTGTCGGTGATGGCCGGCACGCACGACCGCTACCGCACGACGGTCGACCTTGACCAGCCGATCTCCGACACCGCCGCGTTCCGCATCAACGCGTTCGGCCAGGATCTCGGCTCGTCGCGCGATGTGATGAAGAGCAAGGACTACGGCGTCGCGCCGCAGGTGAAGTTCGGCATCGGCACACCGACGCAGATCACGCTCTCCGCGCTCATCCAGCACAACCGAGACCAGCCCGACTACGGCATTCCGCCGCTGAACGGCCACCCGGCGCCCGTCGACACCAAGACCTTCTACGGCTTCACCAACGACCGCACGATCCAGGACGTCCAGACGCTGTCCGCGCGCATCGAGCATCGCGTCAACGACAACCTGACGCTGCGCAACCAGACGCAGTTCAGCCACTACAGCACCGAGGCCCGCGCGACCAACGCGGCCGCCGTGCTGACCGGTCCGCTCGGCAGCTCGCCGGCGCTCTCGAACGGCAACTTCACGACGCTGCCGCTCTCGCAGCTTTTCGTGCGGCTGCAGGGCAAGGACCGCAACATCAACGATCACTCGATCTACAACACCACGGACGTCGAGGCCAAGTTCGCCACCGGCTTCGTCAAGCACGACGTCATCGCGGGCGTCGACCTGAGCCACGAAACGTACAGCAACCAGAGCTTCACCTCGACGGCGCCGGGGCTGCCGAGCAACACCATCGCGATCGTGCCGCTCGTCGATCCGCCGTACACGCCGCGCCCGTCTAACATCCGCACGGTCGCGACCAACCTCGCGGAATCGAGCGCGAACGGCATCGGCATCTACGCGAACGACACGATCTCGATCGGACCGTACTGGAAGCTGGTCGGCGGCGTGCGCTGGGACCGCTACGAGGCGTCGATCCACAACTCGATCAACGCGCCCTCCTACGCGACGCAGACCAACTTCTACACGAGCGTGCGCGGCGGCATCATCTTCCAGCCGACCGAGACGCAGTCCTACTACGCGTCGTATGGCACGTCGTTCAACCCGTCGCTCGAAGCGCTGACGCTCACGAACACGCAGCAGAACATCCCGCCCGAGACGAACCGCTCGTATGAAATCGGTTCGAAGTGGGACCTGCTGAACGGCGGCCTCTCGGTCACGCAGTCGCTCTTCACGATCGAGAAGACCAATGCCCGCACGCAAACCTCGACGGGCGAGTACACGCTCGACGGCGACGTGCGCGTGCGCGGCTACCAGCTCGGCGTGGCGGGCCACATCACGAACAAGTGGCAGGTGTTCGGCGGCTACACGTACATGAACGGCACGGTGCAGAAGGCGGCCGACGGCACCGCCGGCCACACGCTCGCGAACACGCCGCGCAACATGCTCACGATCTGGACGACCTACGCGTTCACGCCGAACTGGGAGATCGGCGGCGGGCCGGTGTACACGTCCTCGCGCTATGCGGCGAACAACAATTTCGTCGAGGTGGGCGGCTACACGCGCTGGGATGCGATGGCGGCGTATCACCAGAAAAAGTACGACATCCAGTTCAACGTCTTGAACGTGACGGACAAGAAGTATTACGATGCGCTGATTCCGTCCGATGGCGGTCGCGCGGTGCCTGGCCTCGGCCGGACCTTCCTCGCGACGCTGAACTACCGCTTCTTCTGATCGCGTGCCCGCGAAGGGCCCGCGAGCGTCGAAGCCCGCGCGCTCCCGCATCAGGGGAGCGCGCGGCCACGCAGGAAACACCACGCAATGATTCTTTCGATACCCGGCGTTCTCGCCCCCGAGGACGCCGCCGCGATGCGGGCCAGGCTCGAAGCCGCCACCGACTCCTGGGTCGATGGCCGCGCCACCGCCGGCTACCAGGGCGCGCCCGTCAAGCGCAACCGGCAGATCGCGGAAGGCTCGCCGATTGCGCGCGAGATGGGCGACTTCATCATCGGCGCGCTCGAGCGGCATCCGCTTTTCATCAGCGCGGTGCTGCCGAACCGCGTCTACCCCCCGCTCTTCAACCGCTACGAGGGCGGCATGCATTTCGGCAGCCATGTCGACGGCGCGATCCGCATCATTCCCGGCCACGGCGCGCGCGTTCGCACCGACGTCTCGATCACGCTCTTTCTCTCGCGGCCCGAGGACTACGACGGCGGCGAGCTCGTCATCGAGGACACGTACGGCGTGCAGGAAGTGAAGCTGCCGGCCGGGCACGCGGTCGTCTATCCGGCGACGAGCCTGCATCAGGTGCGGCCCGTCACGCGCGGGGCGCGCGTATCCAGCTTTTTCTGGGTGCAGAGCCTCGTGCGCGACGACACGCGCCGCACCCTGCTCTTCGACATGGACACCGCGATCCAGCGCCTGAACGCCGAAAACGCCGACGATGCGGCGCGCCGCAGTCTCGTCGGCTGCTATCACAACCTGCTGCGCATCTGGAGCGACACGTAGCCGTCGCGCAACGGCAACGCGGCGCTACATGCCCCAGCGCAGCCCCGGCGCATGCACGGGGCTGTCCCAGTGCGCGGTCATCTCGTCGTCGAGCACGCAGAGCGTGATGGACGCACCCGCCATTTCGAGCGACGTCGTGAGCGAGCCCACCAGCGGGCGCGCCACATGCAGGTCGCGCTGCTGAAGCCACAGGCGCGTCGAGTTGAAGAGCAGGTAGAGTTCGCCGAGCGGCGTGCCGCCCAGCCCGTTCACGAGCACGAGCAGTTGCGCGCCGGCCTGCGGCTTGAGGTCGTCGACGATCGCCGTGAGCAGTTCGCCCGCGATCGCGTCCGCCGCCGCCATGCGCGCGCGGCGCCGCCCCGGCTCGCCGTGAATGCCCACGCCCACTTCGATCTCGTCGTCGCCGATCTTGAACGTGCTGGTGCCCGCCGCCGGCACCGTGCAGCTCGTGAACGCCACGCCCATCGACGCCGTGCGCTTGTTGATGCGCTCGCCGAACGCCTTGCACGCGTCGAGATTCGCGCCGCTCTCCGCCATGCTGCCGACGAGCTTCTCCACGACCAGCGTGCCCGCCACGCCGCGCCGCCCTGTCGTGTAGCTCGAATTCTCGACGGCGACGTCGTCGTTGATCAGCACCATCGCGTTCTGCACCTCGGACATCTCCGACGCCATTTCGAAGTTCATCACGTCGCCGGAATAATTCTTCACGATGAAGAGCACGCCCTGCCCCGTATCGACGGCCTTCGCCGCCGCCATCATCTGGTCCGGCGTGGGCGACGTGAAAACCTGCCCGGGACACGCGGCATCGAGCATGCCGTAGCCGACGAAGCCGCTGTGCAGCGGCTCGTGCCCCGAGCCGCCGCCCGACACGAGCGCGACTTTGCCCGGCTTCAGGTCGCGCCGCCGCACGAACACGGGGTCGCTGTTGAGCACGACGAGATCGCCATGCGCGGCGGCGAATCCGGCGAGGCTCTCGGTGAGGAAATCGTCGACGCGGTTGATGAATTTCTTCATGGCCTCCACTCCTTTCTAACTGGATTGAGCGAGCCGCGCGCAGACGGCCGCGATCATGAGCTGGCTCGAGCGCGCCCCGGGATCGATGTGCCCGCGCGAGCGTTCGCCGAGAAACGACGCACGGCCTTTGGTCGCGATCATGTCGCGGGTCGCGAGCATCGATTCCTCGGCGAGCGGCGGCAGCGCGTCGAGCACCGCGGCCGCGGGCGCGCCCGCGGCGGCAAGTTCCTCGAAGCGCCGCGCGACCGGAATCAGCACGTCCATCAGCGTCTTGCTGCCGACGCCCGTCTTGCCCCGCTGCCCGACCGCGTCGACGCCCGCCGCAAAGATCCGGGCGAACCCGGCGACGTCCATGCCGTTCGACGCCGCCGCCTTCGCCATGCCGTTCAGCAGCGAGAAGAAGAGCGGCCCCGACGAGCCGCCCACGGTCGACAGCACCTTCGAGCCCGCCAGTTCCAGCGCGGGCCCGAACGCTTCCGCTTCGATCTGCGCGCGCACCGCGAGGAGCGCCTCCATGCCGCGCAGCATGTTGAAGATGTGATCGCCGTCGCCGATCTGCTGATCGAGCAGCGCGATCTCGTCCGTGTGCGCGGTGAGCGAACCGTGCGCGGCGTCGATGCAGGCCATGATCGTCTTGCCGTTCATGTCGGTATTCTCCTTCCGTCGGCGCGGAAATATAAGAGGCTTCGCGCGGGCAGCGAGACGCCGACGGATTGCCCCGGACTGAAGTTGCGCTCGATCGACGTCGTCGCGACCACGGGGGTGCCGTCGCGATCGAGGATCAGCAGATGGCGCAGCGGCGAGTATTCGAGCACCTTCAGGCTGAGCGGACTCTTTCTGTCCGCCGCGTCGAGCACGACGTCCTCCGGGCGGATCGCGACGACGGCCGTGTCCGCGGGCACGGCGGACGCGTCGAAGAACGCCGGGGGCAGCAGGTTGATCGGCGGCGAGCCGAGACGCCGCGCCGCGGAGAGGCACGCGGGGTTGCCGTAGACCTCGCGCGGCGTGCCGATCTGCACGAGCCGGCCGTGTTCGAGAATCGCGATGCGGTCCGCGAGCGTGGTGGCCTCGACCTGGTCGTGCGTCACGTAGACGATCGTCGCACCGATCGTGCGATGCAGCCGCTTCAGTTCGACGCGCAGCTCTTCGCGCAGCTTGGCGTCGAGCGAGGAAAGCGGCTCGTCCATCAGGAACACGCGCGGCTCGCGCACCAGGGCGCGCCCGATGGCCACGCGCTGCATCTCGCCGCCCGACAGCTGTGTCGCCTTGCGCTGCAGCTTGCTTTCGATGTGCAGCATCTCGGCGACCTGCTGGACGCGGCGGCGGATCACCGCCTCGTCCATCCGGCGTGCCGGCGCACGCAGCGGGAACGCGATGTTGTCGTACACCGTCAGGTGCGGATACAGCGAGTACTGCTGGAACACGAAGGCGCAGTCGCGCTGGTAGGGCGCGGCCTGCGTCAGGTCTTCGCCGTTCATGTGCAGGCGCCCGGCGTCGGGCCGTTCGAGACCGGCGATGACGCGCAACGTCGTGGTCTTGCCGGCGACGCTCGGGCCG
>Ga0157375_10006100_pt1 | contig 10507 bp, 10 predicted proteins | sample M35metaG_FD_115311 | JGI IMG/M metagenome (GOLD analysis project Ga0157375, IMG submission 115311) | Miscanthus rhizosphere microbial communities from Kellogg Biological Station, Michigan, USA - M3-5 metaG | ecosystem: Host-associated > Plants > Roots > Rhizosphere > Soil | place: USA: Michigan... | reverse complement strand
AGGCGAACCGGGCCTTCATAGCTTGTTTTGGCGGGACATTTTCATCGCTGGCACGCGTCATGCGAGCAACCGGAGGAGATGTCTTTGAGGTCTTCCCTCCAAACGGGGCACCCGCTATGCACAAAGTTGAACTGCACAATCATGGTGCCGACGGGGATACGGTACCTTGCTTCGCTACCTGTACTGAACTCGAGATCGCTGAACAGCTGCGACATCAACTCGAGAAACGACTGCTTGCGCCATCCACGACACCTACGCCGTTGTCAGCGCCATCGAGCGATACCCTCGGCACTTCTTATCGGCATAAACACGAGCAGCTATGAGCGAACGCGCTCCACCCCGGCGATCCAACGCTAAAGTGATGACGAGTAATGCGCTGTGACATTTTCAGAGCATCGCCATACTTAACGAGCTCGACAGGGCCGAGCGGCAGGCCACACCGCAGCAATTCGCGTAGGCAGCAAAAGTAGCTGCACGCATGGTTCGTTAGCGCGAAATAGGTCGCGGTAGGCGAATTCGTCGTCCCTCGTACTTCGCACTTTGTGCGGAGTACTGCCACCAAGCGCTAGGACTTCGAGCGTGGTACCGCCGCGCCAACGAGCCTGTTAGACGGAGGGCACAACAGGTGGCGTTGTAGGCGGCGGCTTCGGCGTGGGCGAGTTGTGAAACTGGACGATGAGCCACCTGTCGCCACGTTTTTGCATCACGACGGTGACTCGCGAGGGTCCGGCTGTAACCATCTTTCCGTCTAGAGTGCGCTCTGATTGCCATTTTCCTGAGATTGCCACTACGCTTTCCGAGAGCACCAGCGCTTTGTTCTCGAACGGCCTCGCGCTAACCTCCCCGCGAGTTCCAGACAACGCTCCCGTCAAATACGCGATGACGCCATCCGGAGACGTCACAACTTCGGCAGTACCCGTGCCATAGAACATAGCATCTGGGGCGAAAAGGGCGGCCACCTGGGTTTGGTTCCCCGTCGTGAACGACGTGAAGAATTTGTCGTATGCAGCAAGTGCGTCTTCTCCAGGACCGGCCTGAGCTAATGTGGACCAGGCAAGGGCAATCAAAAATGGAACCGATCGACACGTCATTGCGACCTCCACACCGAATTAAGCTTCAAAGCTTCTTGTTGCATGCGCGATTGCGCGATCTTACACGCGTCGTATCTACAAATCCCGATTTTTGGCGTCGGATCAGTCGACGCAACACTCCGCATTTTGTGCGGAGTCACACACTTCGCACTTTGTGCTCAGTGCTCAGTGCTCAGTGCTCAGTGCTCAGTGCTCAGTGCTCAGTGCTCAGTGCTCAGTGCTAAGAAAATTTCCGCCATTTTTTTGTGGAAACTTTTCCGGAGGGTCGTCACCACATTTCGATGCACAGACGCGCGATAACGCGCTATCGGCCATGAACTGTGGGATTCACAGACATCGTTTCAACTGAAATATCGCAAGAAGGATACGGCAGCTCCGTGGTGTGAGCTCTAAGGGGAGCGCGATTTGTGTAGGGTCGCCATCGCTTGATCCTTCTTACAATCGCTATATCGGATTCGCTCCTTCGACTCGTCGTAGGCGGCAACGACAACTTCCGACAATGGCGTGTGCTCGCCGACCTCGGCAATTCTCCCGCCCGGGATCTTGCCAGCCAACCCACCGTGCGAACGTCTGTAGTTGTAGACGAATTGCCACTCTTCGATGCGCTGTTGAATTCCTTCCTCTTTCGGCGCATGCCGCGACCAGAATTCCATCAAATCGGTCAGCTGCGATCGTTCGACCTTGCCGTTCAAGTGCGGTGAACGCGGCGGAATCGGGCGAAACTTGATGAACGCAGCCATCAATCGACGCTGCACACTTCCGCAAAGAATTCCGTACCGCGATCGGTCTGGATGCGCTGGATGGGGAATGGCATTTCTTCGGTGACACGATCCAGGAAAAGCAATGTGTTGCGCGCGTTTCGTCGAGGGTGGACACCCAGAACTCGAAAGCGAGAGCAATCGTCGACGGCCGTGTACTGATACACGCCTGGCGCGATCTTCATCGTGTCCGTATGCACGCGATCCCCGGGGATAGGGCGGCTGTAGCGGTGCGGTACGCGACTGCGCCAGGGTTTCACTAATGGTTTGACGTTCGCTGCCGTCAAAACCTTGTGGATGGTCGCTAACGCGAATTCCGTTTGCCCAAACAGCCGCAGCTCGGTTTGGATTGGGCGCGCACCGTTGCCTTCGCCGCGGAGCTGCAGAATTGTCGACCGATCTTGATCCGTCAGTTTGCGGTTCGGGCTGCGATGCGGCCGCTTGCTTACAGACACGAGTCCTTGCTCTCCTTGCGTCTCGTATCGCTTGGCCCATTTACGTAGGGTAGGTCGAGACACACCGCATCGCAGGCAAACCAATCCAGCATTACCTGTTTCTTTGAGCATGCGAACCCAACGCAGGCGCCGAGCAATATCGCGATTCATCCGGCCATTCTAGTTGAAACGATGTATACGAATCACACACATGAACAGCCTGTGGGTGTCGCCGCATAATTTTCCGGTGAGCAGACATTGATGAGAGAAGCAGCGCATTGTCACTCCGCGGCACCGCCGGATATGCAGCGAACGAGCCTTAACCGCAGCGCGGTTTATCGCTCGTGACCGTTGCGCAAGGCCTGTCGCTGACTTGGGATCGGCACGAAGCGCACCGGGCGCTATCAAGCGCAGACCAACGGGCAAGCCAAGCGAATGATCCAAACGCTGCCGCGCAAGTGGACGCGCGCCAGTTCCGTGTGTCAGCTCAGCACACGTGACGCGCTAGCGACTCCGTTGCTTCTACAATGAGGGACGACCCCATATTGACCTTCGCCGAGAAGGGCCACTCAACCTAAGCACAGAGTTCGTCGAATAACGGTCGCAGAATCACAATTAGCCGCTTGCCACGCTTCGAGCGTTCAGCTTTGGCTTCCCTTCTTGAGAGGTTTGATACACCGGCGCACTGTTGTTCTTGGGCAGCGGCGCCGACCGGCTAGGAAACACGCGCTCTGCCTCGGCTACTAATTCCGAAATGAGTTCGACAATTGCAACAGTCTTTGGCGTGATCGCCCGTGCGTTTGGGAACACGGCATATACCGGCCTCGCCTTGACACTCCAGTCGCTGAGGATACGCTTCACCAAGCCTGCGTTGAATGCGTACAAAAAAGCGATGCTCGAAAGGCAGGCAATGCCCGCACCACCAACCACGCTTTCTGGAAGTCCGATGTTGTCGAGCGCCACGACGCAGGTCGAGGCCGTTACCGTAATTCGTCTCCCATCCCGGGTAAACTCAAGATGCGGACTGTGGGCTTGCACGTCGTCAATCCGCGCCGGAAACACCCACCGATGATGGGCCAAATCAATCGGATCCGTCGGATCTCCGTTGTCTGCGAGGTACGACGGAGAAGCTACCACGATCTGCTCAAGCCATCCTACCGAGCGCGCCACAAGGTTCGAATCGGACAGTTCTCCGATGCGGATCAGAACATCGAATCCTTCGTCAAACAGTATCGCTGGCGAGTTGGCAATTTTGGTTTCGAGCCTGATGTGCCGGTGCTGCTGCAGAAACGCACCGATGCGGGCAAAAAAAGGAATACGAAACGCTGGATGCAGTGCGACCTTTATTGTTCCAGTCGGCATACGGCGCTGGTGCCGGACTTCGGACTCCGCTGCTTCAATTTCTTGCAAGATTCGTCTACAGTGCCCAAGGTACAAGCCGCCATCGATAGTCAGGCTGATCTTGCGTGTGCTGCGATGGAATAGCGGAAACCCTAGTTCCCGTTCGAGAGAATTGATGACTTTGCTCACTCCCGAAGGAGTGACGTCAAGAAGCCGAGCGGCAGCCACAATGCTCTTCTTCTCTGCCACTTTGACGAAGTAGTCAATGGACCGCAATTTGTCCATACGGGTCCTCGATAATGCCCGAAGGCGTTGCTTGCTAGACGCCTTATAGCCCAGCAAGTATATGCTGGCACGTATGCCACAAAACGCAAGACGCACCCTAGCCGGGCGATCCCGCCCACGGTATTTCCCTATCGCGCAAATGCAAATGCAAAGACCGTCGAGTTCATTAGCTGGCAGGTGCTTGCTTCAATTTGCATTGCCGTACATCATCGCCGTGTTCACGCTGATTGCAATCAGCACACCGTGGCTCGCATTTGCTCAGGCGTTTTTTCCGCATCGGCCGGTCAAGCTGCTGACGGCCGGAGCGCCTGGCAGCGTCCCAGACTCAGTTGCCAGACCGCTTGCCCACGCTATGGCGCAAAGACTCGGGCAAGCCGTCGTCGTTGAAAATCGGCCCGGGGCTGGCGGTATTTTGGCGACCAACCTTCTCGCGAAAGCGGCGCCCGATGGCTACACAATTGGATTGGTCAGCAGGGCGCAGATGGTCTACAACGTTTTCCTGTTCGAAAAGCTAACCTACGATCCTCTGCGGGACCTGGCCCCGGTGATCAACCTGGTGGCCGGTCCAGGTGTCGTAGCCTTCCACACGTCGTTTCCCGCCAACTCTTTGGAGGAACTTATCTCGCTCGCAAGAGCGCGACCCGGAAGCATCCACTATGCGATTCCACAATTCGGTTCTCCTCCGCACATCCTTGCTCTAAGGCTTTGTGCTGTGGCGCAGATCGATATGGTGCCTGTCCCCTATCGCGGCAACGCGGAGGCGGTTGCGGCCGTCGTCGCGGGCGAGGTTCCGGTCATCTTTGACGCTCCTTTCATTCTCGCGCCGCAAGTGAAAGCTGGGAAGCTGAAGGCCGTCGCAGTTACGGGTCGGGAGCGATCCCCGTTATTGTCCGATGTTCCTACAACCGCCGAAGTTGGATTCACCGACCTGGGCGGAGAAGCCTGGCTCGGACTGGCTGCACCTATCGGCGTTCCACAGCTGGCCATTACGAAGATAAACGACGCTGCGGCAGCGGCTTTGCGAGATCCCGCGTTGAGGGCACACTTCGAGGGCCTCGGCTGGCGCGTGCTGGGAGGCTCGCCTGATGATTTCGCCTCGACGATCATTGGGGATCACGCGAGCTGGGGTCCGATAATTCGCAACTCGGGCGTGCGGCTGGTTCAGTGATCGTGCGATTATTCGGTCGGGCCTGGAGACCGGGGCCGACCGTCAGCACTTTTGACCCCAACACCGCACACTGTCACATTCGATGCGAATGGATCGTCGCGTATCTTGGGGCTCGCTCCGGGTCTTCGCGCTCTTGACCCGTTCGCCGGAATCCTGAGATAGATTCGCGACCCTGAGCTGCGCGGTATCATTCGTCTACGGCGTCGCGCGACGTGACGTGAATCAAGCGCGCGACGCCACTCTCGCTGAAATCAACGACAGACAAAGCTGGAGGCGTTATGCGGGTCTCCTCCATCATAAAACGGCACAGCAGGGTAGGCGCATAGAGGCCGCGTGAACTGGACGGCGCCGCTCAAGAACTTTGTCGCAACGATGCGTTCGGGCGCAAGGCCTTGCTCGACCCACTTTTCGAGCGCACCCACCGGATCAAAATTGTCCGCGCCGACGCCTCCCGTGCAATGGGCCACGCCCGGATTCATAAAGAGCCGAGCGAAGTCCTGCGTCAATTGCAAACCATCGCCGTTCGGATGTTCCGCCGCGACGACATCGATCATTGCTTTGTAATAGTCAACCGTCCATTGGGGTGGAAGCGTTGCATCGGCCCATCCCTGCCACATCAAAAGCTTACCGCCATGGTCCCGAAAAGGCCGTAGATCGGGATCTTCGGTACTTATAATGCTCGCGAGTTTTGTGCGCTCATGCTGATAGTCGGCATCGAAGTCGAACGTCTTCCAGTTCCAAGCCGGGTCCTCGAATACCGCCCATGTGTACCACGACACCGCGCTTCCCTGCGGTCGAAGCACGGAAACAAACGGGGTCCAGAAAGGTTCCGAGCCGACCGAAAACCCCGGCGATAGATGCGCACCCGTGCGCGGGTTGCGCGCGCCGCCATAGAGCTGATTGAGCGCTTGCAGTTGCGGCGCCTTCAGGCAATTTGCGTTGTCGGCGGTGCTACACAGCAGCACGTTCGGATCGAACATGCACGTCTCAGGGTCCGAGATGATGCCATCGCGCAATCCGTCGTTCGCATCGCACGTAGCCAATGCGGCGTTGTAGATCACCGGCAGCTTTGCAGGAGGAATGGACGCCCCAGCCTGCTTGTACAGGGCGTGCGCAACCCAAAGGTTATATACCCAGGCCGGACTCGACGCCACCGGGGCGCCGGCTACGATTCCATCGAAATCCAGCGGGTAACGCTGGGCGGCCATGAGCCCCTGAACACCGCCCACCGAGCATCCTTCGAAATACGACAGCCTGGGCGCTGAACCGTAGTAGCTCGCGATGATCGACTTGGCGCGCACGGCAACCTCGTGATTGGCGCGATAAGCCCAGTCCACCAACAAACCCGGGTCGAGCATCCAATCTGTGGTGTTGAAAGCGTGACCTTGGTTGGTCGCCGCCGCAGCATAGCCGCGCCGCAGATTCAAAGCTATGCCGTCCCTCGATGTGGCGCCTTGGGTGTAGTTAATGTAACCGCCGAGACCTCCGCTACCGGATTGCGTGAACTTGCCGTTCCACACGGCGGCATCGGGCAACCACAATTCGAACTGAATGCTTGGGGAAATAGTCCCTACCACGCGACAGAAAGCAGGCAGATTGGTAAGCGCCACGCCAGCGACCTGTTGCGCGACGGTCACCATGTTTGGAGGTGTGTAGGAACCCGCTGTGATTGATATTGCCGAATCGATTCTCGTGTTATCGAGATTCAGTGAGACGAGCGCTCCGCATGTAACGGCGCCAGCATGTGGGGTCGCCCAGGTACATATAGCAAAAAGAAGTCCCAGGTAGTGCGACCGAGCCATAACACGGCCGCGGCATGCCGATCGAGGCGGCGATATTGATTTCATAGATTTCCCTTTGGAGTTGAGCCGTCCGTGAGATATCGCGAGCGCATGCAAGAAGACGGTGCAGCCACTGTAGTGATTGCACCGCATGGAACAAGAGGGGCGGCGGAAAAAGCTTCGGTCCAATTCGGACCGAATCATGAGCGCTATAGCGCTTCCGTACAGGCGGTCGAGAGCGGCACGAGCAAGGCCGTCGCATTGAATATTGCCGCGACCTTCGGTGGTGTTGCGCCGTGCGCTGTTCGCCGCCAAACTATCTGGTCCGAGCGCTAGTCCATCACGCACGACAACCTGCCTATGAACTACCGAGTTGAATGGCCGCTTACTCAGCGTGGCATGTCCGCTTTGCGCATCATCGGAGGACGGCAGCGGGTCGATAGCGCCATGTCGAACATCCGCGGTGACCGGCTGCTTGCTGTCCTGTTCCTGACGTACAGCCAGCTAATCTATGAACGGCGCCTGGCCGATCTGAGGCGATCGGCGCCGGAGTACTGCGCACTCGGCACTTCGCACGCCACGCTGCCTCACAGGACAGTTGCGGGTGCCCCGCGGCCACTCATATAAAGTTCGTAGCAGTCAGAACTGGGTACTCGGGGCTTCATACCGAGGCGAGGTGAAACCCATGCCGGCTTTGACCGGATTGAGACCGAGAGCAGACGCACTCGTCGTTACAACGCATGGACAATCCTCTCCCGCGGTGGAGACTGGCAATCGCGCTCTCGGGACCCAGTGAAGATTTCAAAAACCATCTGGCTCCAATATGCCCTCTAATTGTCAGATACGTCCTACAAGGCATAGGAACGTTCTACGTGGAAGGAGGCTAACTTCCAATTGACGCTCGTATGACGGCGATCGATAATTTATTTCCTACGGACAAAGAAGTCAGTGGCGCACACCAAGTGCTGACTGCGGGTGCTGATCTAGAACACAGAACCGCCGCCGCCTCGAACGCAAAGAGGAGGATCCCATGGATGGAGGTGCGACTCGTTTGCCGCTGGAAGTTTCCTCGAGCATCGTCGAGCGATCTCCTGGCGTGCAGTCCATATATCGCGTTTTTAACGCCGGCGGGGGCGCCGTTTTCGCTGCAACATGGAAGTTCGAGAGCGCACGAGTAACCACGGGGAACCTTACGCACGGCATCCTCGCTTGCCGTACGTCCGGGTCGGCTACTCTTACGCGTCGCAGCAAGGGTTTCTGCATCCACCGACGCCCGACAATTGGCTCCGTCACCTACGTCGCGCCCGATTCGCCGGCGTCTTTCTCTGGCGACGGATCGTGCGAGGTCTGTCATGTCTACCTGCCGCACGACGCCCTGCGGCGCTTTGCCGAGATTGACATGAACGGCTTGCCCATGCCCCGCATAAGGGAACTGTTTGCCGTCGAAGACCCCTGGCTCAAGAGTTTCTTTCAGATGCTCATCAGCGAGTTCGAGCTTTCCGCCGAAAGAGAGCAGCGAGGTGACGCCCTCTTCGTCACGCAGGCCGAGCACCTTCTGATTTATCATCTTTTGCGCCGGCACTCTGACGCGACTGGCAGGGACTCAGCTGCGCTGATCCGCCCGCAGGGTGTGAGTCCACTGCGATCTGTTACGCTCAAGCGGGTTCAGGAATACGTCGCTGCCAATCTCTCGCGCGACATCGCTCTGCCGGATCTGGCCACGATCGCGTGTATGTCGACTGGACATTTCCTCCGGGCATTCCGCGCCGCATCGGGCACCACGCCCCATCGCTATGTGATCGAGCAGCGTTTGCACAGAGCATCGTCACTGTTGCGCACAACGACCTTGCCAGTCTCGTGCATCGCGACGGAGTGTGGCTTCAAGACGCCCTCTCACTTGTCTTCACGATTCCGCGCGCGCATCGGCGCGAGCCCTTCACAGTACCGGGCATCCTCTAAAGACTAGAAACGGTCACGCGACTGCGTGGTCGCACTGATCTGACGGGACTCGGCTCTGCAATAGCTCGCCGACACGCCTAGAGTTTCATCGTTCGGACGCTGTCGGCCACCCATCGCGGCCCCGAGGGAAACAAAAAAACTGCGCTCGCGGTATGGTTTTCGCAAAATCACGATCATTTTCGGGAAATTGCCTTTTTATAGTCGAGCGCGAGATTGCCAGTGATCGCAGGATGTATCTTGGCTCAGCTGTTCGCCCACATGCGCTATGGTTGGCTGATGGTGCTGTGACTCGGGCGCGGGCGAACTCCTTGACGAATGCAGCATGCGGGCATTCGCACCCACGTAAGAAACGATCGATTCACCGCCTAGCGCATCGGCCATGTGCCATAGGAGGAACCATGTCGAATCCAGAAAGATTTCCCGGCTCACGTGAAGAAGACGCGTGGTTAAGCGACGAGCAGCTCGAGTGCTGTGCTCCAGCCGAAACCGAGCCGTTTCAAGGGCCGGTGCCGACGCGTATGATCTCGAACGGCGAGTACATGCCGCATCCGCAAACCGAGAAGCAAAGGCATGTCGAAGAGCGGGTCAAGGAGCTTGCAGACAAGGCGTCGAAAAAACTCGGGGTCAGCCGCCGGCAGTTTCTCGAAAGCGCGGGGGGCTTGGCCGCCTCCTTCCTCGCCATCAACGAAGTATTCGGCCAGAACTTCTTCAAAGTGCAACCGGTCGAGATGTTCGAGCCGGCGGCGGCCGCGGAGAATGGTCCGCCAAAGAACCTTTTTGTATTCGACGATCAGACGCACATCGTGCGCTCGAGCACCAATAGTCCGCAATCATTGCGGGCGCTCGCGCAGGGACCGGGCTCGGTGTCCACCGGGGCAGGTTTCAGCCCCGCCACCACGCCACCCTTCGGCAACCCCTTTAACGGCCGGGGCGGCAATCCCGCCGGTTTCGACGAACTGGGCAGCCCATGGACGCCATGGAATCCGGCACAACTCGGTCCCGATTTCCCCCCGAACCCTGGTCCCCCAACCACCGTCCAGGGTGAGTTTCACCTGGGGCAGTACATCAATCGGCTTTATCTCGAATCGCAGACGAGCGTCTCGATCATTAGCAACGCGAACATCGCACTGTTCTCGGCGCCTGGCGAAGCTGTGCCCCGGCCGCCAAGGCAGATCAGCGAAAGCCTGCAGGCCGAGATCCTGACCGGTTGGCAGACGGGGCAATGCCGAGACTACATCAACGCGCTCGCCGGCTCGACGCGCGCGCTCGCTCACGGCCAGATTTATCCGGGCATCGGAAACCTAGCGGATCCAAAGTTCGGCGATTACACACAGTGGCAAATCGAGAACATGCAGCCCGATTCGTGGAAGGGTTATAACGTCGCTTTCGCGGCGAGCGCGGCTCCCGGAGCGCCATTTGCGCGCTGGCGGCTCGATGATGAAGTGATCGCGTACCCGACCTACCGGGTGATCGCAAAGAACAAGGACCAGCTGAAGAAGCATCCCGGCTTCTTCAATATTTGCATCCACAAGGGCCTCTCGGCCAATGGAACGCAACCAGGCGGCCCGAACAATACCCCGGATTTTGGCAACCCCGACGATATCGTCAAGGCCGCGACGGATTGGCCGCAGTTCAATTGGATCATGTACCACTCGTGCTTCCGGCCAAGCTTCTGGGATCTTCAGGCATT